>JADMIO010817096.1_pt1 | contig 102561 bp, 96 predicted proteins | sample 8958161 | NCBI WGS metagenome assembly JADMIO01 (sample SAMN16585339, study PRJNA669376) | soil metagenome | isolation source: Crop rotation soil | place: USA: Cullars Rotation, Alabama | collected 2011 | reverse complement strand
GCCGCGACTTCAAGTCACGTGAATTCCAAGCTTCGGATCCCACTGTGCTGGAAAGAACCTCCAATCGCTTCTTCTGTATTTGCTCCTATTGATGTGCCACTCTTTAATAACTGCGCACATAAATTAGTATCCACCTTTTTCTTTCTCAAATGAAGATGCAATTTCAAAATCCGCAATGCGAAACTATACGACTTTTCAAGAATTACATTTTCCTGTTTCATAATTGGGTGGATTAAAAAATCTAAAAAAATAATAATACCTCTTACACTAAAACAATTATTAATTACTAATTATTAATTGTTAATTAACCTTCCACAGGTGCGTCCAATTCAACTTTCAAATTATTAATAATAAACTCCTGCCTGTCCGGAGTATTTTTTCCCATGTAATATTCTAACAACTGCTGAATGTGTTCTCCCTCTTCTACCCGCATTAATTGCTTGCGCATACTGCCGCCAATAAATTGTCCAAACTCATCCGGACTAATTTCACCCAAACCTTTAAAACGTGTTACTTCTGGTTTCGGCCCCAGCTTCGTCATGGCATCCTGCTTTTCCTGCTCACTAAAACAATACGTAGTATCCTTTTTATTTCTCACACGGAACAATGGCGTTTCCAATACATACACTTTTTCATGCTTTACCAAATCAGGGAAAAACTGCAGAAAAAATGTCATTAATAATAAACGGATGTGCATGCCATCCACGTCTGCATCGGTTGCGATAACAACATTATTGAAGCGTAACCCTTCTAATCCTTCTTCAATATTTAATGCATGCTGCAACAAATTAAATTCTTCATTTTCATACACCACTTTTTTAGTAAGTCCGAAACAGTTAAGCGGCTTACCACGCAGACTGAACACCGCCTGCGTTTCCACATTTCTTGCTTTAGTAATAGAACCACTTGCACTGTCGCCTTCCGTTATAAAAATGGTTGTTTCTTTTTGCTTCGCTACAAATAATTCTTTTCCTTTTGCCGGTGCTTCATCATCCAGATGAAAACGGCAATCACGGAGTTTTTTATTATGGAGATTTGCTTTCTTGGCTCTTTCGTTGGCCAGTTTTTTTATGCCAGCCAGTTCTTTTCTTTCTCTCTCACTTTGCTCAATTCTTTTTTTCAGTTGCTCTGCAATCGCTGAATTTTTATGCAGATAATTATCCAGTTCTTTTCCCAAAAAATCCTGCATAAACTGGCGCATACTTTTTCCATCCGGCTCAATGTTTATAGAACCCAATTTTGTTTTTGTCTGCGATTCAAAAACAGGTTCTACTACTCTGACCGAAACGGCTGCCACAATTCCCGTTCTTATATCTGAGGCATCATAATCTTTTTTGAAAAAATCCCGTATTGTTTTTACATACGCCTCACGGAATGCCTGCTGGTGTGTGCCTCCCTGTGTAGTATGCTGCCCGTTTACGAAGCTGTAAATATCTTCACCATATTCATTCGTGTGTGAAATGGCAACTTCAATATCATCACCGCTTAAATGTATAATCGGATAACGGATTTCATCTTCATTCGTTTTGCGCTGCAATAAATCCAGCAAGCCGTTTTTACTAAGAAAACTTTTTCCGTTGAAATTTATTTTCAATCCGGCATTCAGAAAGCAATAATTCCAGATTTGATTTTCTAAAAACTCCGGATGAAACTTATAGTTTTTAAAAACTGATTCATCGGGAATAAAACTTACCAGCGTACCATTTTGCTCTGTAGTTTTTGTTTCCTTATGTTCTTTTTTTAAAACGCCTCTTTCAAATTCAGCCGTCTTTTCTTTTCCTTCCCGAACAGCGGTTACTTTAAAATAATCACTCAATGCGTTTACCGCTTTTGTACCAACACCATTCAGACCTACAGATTTTTGAAAAGCCTTGCTGTCATATTTCGCACCGGTATTTATTTTGCTTACCACATCCACTACTTTTCCCAGTGGAATACCGCGGCCAAAATCACGGACACTCACTGTTTTCCCTTCAATAGTCAGATCCACATTTTTTCCATAGCCCATGGTGTATTCATCGATACAATTATCCATTACTTCCTTCACCAGCACATATATGCCATCATCAGGCGATGATCCATCTCCCAATTTTCCAATATACATACCTGGCCGCAACCGTATATGTTCCTTCCAGTCGAGGGATTTTATACTATCCTCATCATAATTAAACAAGCTTGCCGTATCCTTTTCTTTTGCCATAATCTTGCGAGGCGAAGCCGAAGCAGTCGCCTCTATATTTTTTCGGTTATTAGATTTTTATATTACCAAACTTCAGTTCTTTGGGCATCGTCCGTTGCGTCGCACATTTCAGGGTTCTGTCCATTGGTCATCAAAGACATAATACCGCTTCATGTCTTCACAATCGGGCAAATATACCAAAACAGCCCCTGCCTCCGGAATTTGTAGTTATACACAGTTGGGGAAAATTTTTAAGGAATATTTTCATTCAACTTTTCATCTAAAGCAAAATTCAAAGCAGCCTTATTACCTGAAAATCCGGCAGTAAAAATATTTCGTATTTGAAAGCAACTAAACTATAAACCAAATATGAAAAAGTCATACTCCGCCGTTATTGTTCTTTATATTTCAGGCGTTTTATTATTTGCCTCCGGTTGCAGCCAGGATAATGATATGGTATATCCCTCACCTCTTATAAAACCCGATGTCGTTTTTTACGGACTTACTTCCAATAATCAATTAGTAAAATACAATGCCCTTAATTCACAATCCGTAATCAGTACTGTTTCAATAACGGGAACAGGACCTTCCGAAAAAATTATGGCCATTGATTTTCGTCCGGCCACAGGACAGTTATACGGACTTGGAAACAGCAGCCGCCTGTACATTATCAATCAGGAAACAGGTGCCGCTACTGGATTGGGAACGGCCCCTTTTACACCAGCTATCAACGGAACTTTAGCAGGATTTGATTTTAATCCTACAGTTGATCGTATTCGTTTAGTAACATCGTCCGGACAAAATCTTCGCCTGAATCCTGAAACAGGAACTGTCGCTGCTGTGGATGTGGCATTAAATCCCGGAACTCCTTCCATTATTGGAGCAGCCTATACCAATAGCGTTGCCGGCGCAGCCACTACAACTTTATTTGATATTGATATTTCGACAAATAAATTATACAAACAGGATCCTCCAAATAACGGCACCTTGGTTGAAGTTGGTTCATTGCTATCCACCGCCGTTGCGGGCAATGATGGCGGATTTGATATTTCACCAGATAATTCAGTTGCTCTTGCCAATTTCACTGTTGGTGCTAACTCTGTTTTATTCAGCATTGATCTTACCACGGGTGTTGCAACAAATCTTGGTAACCTTATTACTCCAATTACAGGTTTGGCGATTCCAACTGCACCTGTTGCGTATGCTGTTGACAATTCAAACAACCTGCAAATTTTTAATTTCAATAATCCGGGCACGCCTGTTAGCAAATCCATTACAGGACTGCAGCCCGCGGAAACCATCCTGGGTATTGACATGCGACCTGCGACCGGACAACTATTTGCTCTTGGAAGTTCAAGCCGCATTTATGCAATTAATATGTCATCAGGCGCAGCAACTATGGCAGGCGCAGCTCCTCTTGCCACGTTACTTTCGGGCACTTCATTTGGATTTGATTTTAATCCCACAGTAGATCGTATAAGAGTTGTCAGCAACAACGGGCAAAATTTAAGATTGAATCCTAATGATGGAACTATTGCAGCAACGGATGCTGCATTGAATCCGGGAACACCAGCAATTTCCGGCGCTGCATATACTAATAATTTTGCCGGTTCTACTGCTACGGTTTTATTTGATATCGATGCAACTACTGATAAAGTGTATACACAAAATCCGCCTAATAATGGAACGCTTGTAGAACTTGGAAGTTTGGGTGTAGATGCTGCTGGTGAAATTGGATTTGATATCGGAGGCACTACTAATAAAGCCTATGCGATGATGACGGTTGCCGGTGCTACAAAAATTTATTCAATAAATACTGCTACTGGTGCAGCTACGCAAGTGGCAGCATTTCCAAATGCAATACGGGGATTTGCGGTAGGTCTTGGCTTTTAGATTATTGAAAATTCAATTAAAAAAAACCGGTAGCATCTACCGGTTTTTTTTGTGACCCCCCTGGGGCTCGAACCCAGGACCTACTGATTAAGAGTCAGTAGCTCTAACCAACTGAGCTAGGGAGTCAGGGCTGCAAATATAAATGAGAAAAAACAATTATCAGGCAGCATATTGATTGCTGAAAAACAAGTTTCAAAAAAATCTTACCTTAATCCAATAAGAATAACTATTCATCATCAATACGAATAATTATGTCACGAAACTGGAAACAATTCACTAAAAGAATTCCCATACATGCCCCGGCAAAATCTATTTATGATGCGTGGACAACACAGCAGGGATTGGAAAGCTGGTTCCTGCGGTTAGCGCAATTTACCAGTACGGACGGAACACTTCGCTCAAAAAATACTCCCATCGAAAAAGGTGATACTTATAAATGGCTCTGGTTTGGCTATGATGATAATGTTGTGGAAGAGCGGGAAATACTTTTTGCAAATGGCTGGGATAAAATTCAATTTAGTTTTTCGGGAGGTTGTGTCGTTACTGTTACTGTCACGCAGGAAGAGGGTGAAACAATTTGTGAGCTGACACAGGAAATGCCTATGGAAGATTTGAATGTGCAACAGGGGTTTTATATTGATTGCGGCAATGGCTGGGCTTTCTACCTGGTGAATTTGAAATCCGTATTGGAAGGCGGCGTTGATTTGCGGAATAAAAATGTTCAGTTGAAAGAGGTGGTTAATGCATAGAGCACCGGGCTCACCATCCGCTCATCAAAATTTGGAATCACGGATTAAAAAACTTCGTACCTTTTAAATCTAAAATCACAGCATATGAAAAAATTACTCGTTGTTATTTTATTAATTGCAGGTCTTACTGTGGTAGCATTTGCCAGCTTCAACAACAAGAAAAAAGTGGCACCAGAAAAGAAAACAGAGAAAGAATGCAGCCGCAAATGCAGTCATACATGCAGTATGGCTAATTATCTGTAAATCGATTAATAAAACTTCTCCTTATTTTTTATAGTCATTTGGTTTTGTCTTACAAATTGAAACCGAATTGGCAAATCCTTATACCATTGCAGGACCTGTTTTCTGCTGGACTCAATGAGTTAATTTCTGCATTTTGAATCAATGTTATTTATTCATTCTAAATTTGAATAAGATATCACAATATGTTTATAATCAGCATATTAATTTGTTTTATATTTTAATTAATTTTATATTAATACTTTTAGCCTTTTGAATTTGTCCAAATCATTAATTTTGTTCTGAACTCCTGACCCAACAAATTCCTTTCAATATTAAAAGCCCGGAAACCCATTACCTTCTGATTTGAAGATTTAGAAAAAGAATAAAGAACAATTAAAAAGGGATATGTTATGTACTCGTATGACTTGTTAGAAACAGGTTGTCATTACCTGGTAAAAGAAAAAGAAGACTCTCCTGTTATCATGATTAAAGTGGCGGTGGAATCAGACCATTGCCTGTTTATTCAGCGCTATGATGAGCTGATGCAGACGGAATGGAAATTAAAAAAAGACATTCTTCATGATATTATTGAATGCCTCAGCGATGAAGCTGTGAAAGCCTGGGAAAAACATTATGAAAGTAACCAGGGAGCTTTTTATGAAGAGGATGAAGAAGAGTAAAGTTTTTATTACTGTTTAAACTTTTGACAATAAAAAATGCCACTTAAATAGTGGCATTTTTTATGTTATAATAAGCTGGCTTAATGATACACAGCCCTAAAAGTTCCGTTAGTAATAGTTTTTGTCGTGTTGGAAATAGCATCAAATGCCGTTCCGCTAAAAGTTCCAATAATAGTTTTAGTTGCAGCAACATGCGAAGTAACTGTGAAAACAATATTACCGATCACACCTGTTGGTGGTGGCCCCGGATCTGCCGGTTGTGCTGTAAGGTCTATGGTATTAGCTGCATCAATAAAATAAAATGCAGCAGCGTTTGTAGTGAAAGTGGATGTAGAGGCATATTGCTCACTTGCAGTTATTCCTCCTGTTAAATCTAATAAAGTAAAAGAAAGCTCGTCACCAGCTACATTATCCCCCAAATAGTCCAAAACAGCGAATGGAGGTGATGATGTGTTATCGTAAGTGATATCTGGCAAAGATGATTGCCCCTGGTATGTTGTTGTTCCGATTTTAAAGCTCCAGTCAATTGTTGCGGCACCCGTTACTGTAACTGCAACCGTACATGGCGAAGTGCCAGGCATAGGAATGTTTGAAGGCGATGCAGCAGCAGTCGGAGTTGAGCCTGTTCCTGTCAAAACTATTGTCCCGGCACCTAAAGCCAATGTTCCCGAACCGGTAAAAATCATTCCATTTGTTGCTGTTGTACTAACAGAATATGATCCAGCTGTTGCTACAGTAACAGGAAGTGTTATCGTGTTCACTGCAGTAAGAGGAGTACCAGCCTGGTATGTTCCGCTAACAGTAGCAGACGCACAATTAGCACTAAAGATTGCAGTTCCACCCGTTGCAGCAGTCACAGTCACTGCTACATTACAAGACGTTGTTCCCGGTATGGGAATGTTTGAAGTTGTTGCAGTCAATGGTGTACCACTTCCAGTCAGCGTGATGCTTGCTGAAGCTAAAGTAAGAGAACCAGTGCCTGTAAAAGTCATTCCATTTACAGTAGTAGTAGTGATATTATATGTTCCTGCAGTTGTAACAGAAACAGGAATTATCAATGTATTTGTTGCGGTCAATGCTGTTCCAACTTTGTAAGTACCGCTAACTGCTGCTCCGGCACAGCTTGGCGTAAAGACTGCAGTTCCCGCAGCGCCTCCGCTAACTGGTACATCAAACGTACATGTGCTTGTTCCAAAAGTGACAGTAAAAGTTTTAGTTCCTGCAGGTGCAGTTGGGGTTCCCACACCATTCAATGTTACCACCACATTTCCGGTTGTTGAAAATGTTCCGGATGCGGAGAAACTTATACCACCTACAATATTTGTAGAAATACTAAATACACCTGGCGTTGTTACATTAACTGGTATATCAATCGTATTGGTAGTTCCAACTAATGGCGTACCTACTGTATATGTTCCGTTAACAACAGTTCCTGTGCAGGCACCACCTGCGCCACCAAATGTGCCGACAGCAGGCGCACCTACTTTCACAGTAAAATTACAAGTGGACGTACCGGCAGTTACCGGAACAATATTATCGCCACTAACCGTTGGTATTCCTGTTCCATTTAATGTAATTGTTTGCACACCGGTTGTTGTAAACGCCCCGCTTCCCGAAAACGTCATTCCGTTTTTAGCAGTGGTAATTGTATAGGTTCCGATGGTCGTTACATTCACACTTAATGTAACTGTATTCGTAAAATTCAAATCAAGCCCCGTTGCATAGCTGCCATTTACTACAGCTCCGCCGCAATTACCAGCCGTTGCCTCCAATGTATAAACAGCAGGTGTCGATCCTTTTGGAAGCACCGTAACAGCTACATCACAACTTGAATTATTGTAAGTAATAACAAAATTATTTACACCGGAAGTAAAAGGTGTTCCGTTACTTCTTAATGTCACAGCATTGGCACCAAGCTTTACAAAAAGCCCTTTTGCCAGAAAGAAATATCCGTTAACGGTATCGGAAGAAATAGTATAAGTTCCGGTTTGGGTAACGTTCACTGAAATGGCAATGGTATTGGTAGCTGTTACCAATGGCGTTTCTGCCACATACAAACCATTCACAACTTTTGGAAGGCAGTCGCCGGTAGCTTCACTTTGCAATGTGCCATCAGACGGATTATTTCCTACTTCAAAGCTTTTTTCCTTCTGACAGGCAAAAAAAACTATCATTACTAACGCCAGTCCTGCAATAGAATACCATTTCTTCATATACATATTATTATATAATAACGGGTAAAAATAATACTATTTTCCTTAGTTATCAACGCCTTGCGGAAAACTACCGGTGCATTGTTAATAAGAGTATGGGTGCGAATTCTTAAACGTATTTTTGGAGGAAATTGGAGTACATGAGAAACGTAATTTTTCTGTTTTTATTTTCCGCTGCCCTTTGCTGCAAAGGTCAGGCCGATTCTTCTTTAAAAGTTGAGGCAGTGGTCTTTAATAAAGGAATGCATCAGGAAAATGTGCAGCTGCTTGATGTGAGAACTGCAGCAGAATATAAATCAGGACATATAAAAAACTCATTACAGGCAGATTGGAATGATAAAACACAATTCAGTGATCGTATACAATTTGTTGATAAGGATAAGCCGGTGTATATCTATTGTCTTGCCGGAGGACGAAGTACTGCGGCTGCAGACTGGATGAGAAAAAATGGATTTACCAGGGTGGTGGAACTTTCGGGCGGCATCAATGCGTGGAAAAAAGCTGAAATGCCATTGGAAGGAATGACGGATGAAAAACAAATGACGGTCGAAGAATACCTGGCTGCTATACCAAAAGATAAAACTACGCTGGTCGACTTCGGGGCTGCATGGTGCCCGCCGTGTATTAAAATGGAGCCGGTTTTAAATGAACTGAAACAAACAAAAGGATTGGATTTTAAATTCATTAAAATGGATGGCGGCATTCAAACAACTGTGATGGCTGCATTAAATATTGAGCCTATACCATTCTTTATTATTTATAAAAATGGTAAAGAAGTATGGCGGAAACAAGGCATAGTGCCGAAAGAAGAATTGTTGGCTCAGTTGAAATAAAATAAAACTTTGATTTTTCATTCCTGCCCTTCTGTTTTACAAACTGTCTATGTTTATACTTTCGGTAATTTGTATCCGTTATAATATTTTTTCAGTAAGTACTCATCGTTGATTGCTTTATCAGTAAATTTTTCTTTTTCTTTATCCCACATTAATTTTTGATTGCTGCGATAGGCAATGTTTCCCATCTGTGCCACAGTAGCAACATGTGCACCTGCCTGTATCGGACAATGCAGGTCTTCCATTTTTCTTGATTTAATCACTGCAGCAAAATTTTCCCAGTGCTTATCTAAGCCGTTGTCTGATGATTTAGCAAAAGGCACTAATACCTTGTTAGTATTTTTCTTTTCTTCCAGCACTTCCCATCCGCCACGGTTTAATACTAATGTGCCATTGTTGCCGATAAAAGCAATTCCATGATCACGGTTGAAATCACCATTGCCGATTCCTAATGCATGATCCCATATGATGTTATACTTATCAAATTCATAGAGTGCCATTAATGTATCCGGTGTTTCATCGGCAGAATTTGGATTGGCAAATTTACCTCCAATCGTTGCAATGGATTTTGGCGTATCTGCTTTCATTCCCATTAACGCATAATCCAATAAATGCACACCCCAGTCTGTCATTAATCCTCCGGCATAATCCCAAAACCAGCGGAACGTGAAATGAAACCGGTTTTCATTAAATGGTCTTGTTGATGATGGCCCCAGCCATTTGGTATAATCAACTCCCGCAGGCACCGGTGTATCTGGCTTAACCAAAATTGGTTGTTTCCAATCCAGGTAACACCACACTTTTACTGTTCTTATATTTCCGAGTTTGCCTGAATGTACAAAATCAATGGCATCTTTAAAATGCTGCTGGCTTCGCTGCCACTGTCCGGCCTGTACCACTTTATTATAACGCTGCTGCGCAGCTACCATAGTTCTGCATTCGATGATGGAATTACCAACCGGTTTTTCTACATACACATCTTTACCCGCTTCGCAGGCATGAATCATTTGTAATGCATGCCAATGATCAGGTGTACCTACAATTACCGCATCAACATCTTTTTGATCCAGCAGCTGACGATAATCATTGTATGTTTTTATTTTAGAAACATCAATGCTCATGGTAGTTAATTCAGTCAATCTTTTATCAAGCACATTTTTATCAATATCACAAAGGGCAATCAGGTTCACGCCTTTTACCTTCAGCGCAGCTTTCACATTTGACCAGCCCATTCCATTAATACCGATAGCGCCAATATTAATTTGATCGCTGGGCATGATCCTGTTTTTAAAAATGGCAAACACATCATTCCCGAACATGGATGAAAGAGCTGTTGCTCCGGCGAGCATAGATGATTGCTGTAAAAATTTTCTGCGTGAATTCATATTGGCAAATTTTAAATTTTATTCGCTTATTACAACTGCAAGTTTTGTGTTATCACTATTTACAGCTATCCGGGTTACAGACTTCAAAAGAATATTTCCTGATTGAATAATAACAGGCTTCCATTCCTTGTCAACATCTGTATTAAAGGAAAATAAATTCATCTCACTGCCTGAAATGATGGTGTTATGCTGAAGCCATACAATATGATCCTGTCCGCTTAAAGAAGATATGACAGCAGTGATTTTTCCAGATGCCAAATCGAATTTTTTTATACCATTTTCTTTGGCGGAAATTTTTTGAATAAAGCTCATCGCATGTTGTCCCGGAATTTTATGTAAGCTTCTTCCTATATTATCAGCAATTATTGAATCTGATTTATTGGATAAATTATAATAATGAAGTGTGTTGGTGTTACTGTCGCCTAAAACAAAAAGAAATAATTTATTTTCGTCAACCCAGGCATGATAACCTATTTTGAGATTATCGATTAATACAACAGGTTGCCCGCCCTCAACCGGATATTTTCCAAGATCCTGAGCGCCATTATCCCGTTGAATGATGCAGGAAATAAATTTTCCATCTGGGGTAACTGTCGGTGAGTATTCACGATCCCTGGTAACGGTAAGATTAGAAGTTTGTCCTGTTTTATAATTATAAAATTTTATATCGCTGCGGCTGCTGTCGTCAAACGATGAATAATAAATGATAGGCTGTGAGGGATGAAAAGAAGGCTGATTGTCGTAGCCTTTATGGTTAGTGATATTTACCGGGTTTGATAAAAAGAATTGTCCTTCTTTCATTTTCAAATCAAAAAGAATTATTTCAGAACCTGTTTGGGCGAAGGGTGATAACGAATAAAAAAATATAAAAAAGAGGAGTACTTTTTTCATAACCCAAGCTAATGAAAAAAAACGAGAGAAAAATAGCTTCGCCCGGAGAATACAAAAAGTGAAAAAGAGATTAATTCGATGTGTTCCCGTTTTCTCCTTTTCTGTGATGTGTAGTTTAATATTCTTTTGAGTAAGAAACGCCTACTGTTCCGGTAAACTTCGCAATCGGTGCATGCAATTTGGTAATAGAAATATTTATTGATTTTATTTCTGGAAAAGAATCATGAATTAGTTCAGCGGTTTCCATAACAAAAGTTTCCAGCAGATGACGGGGCTTTTGCATTTCCTCTTTTAATAAATTATACAGCTGCACATAATTAACCGTGTCAGAAAGTTCATTAATAATTTTTCCGGTGTGCTGATGTTTGACAGTAAGATTTACCTCAAACTCATTACCGAGTTTTTTTTCCTCTGTATACAAACCATGATTTGCATAAAAGTAAAGCCTGTGTAATTCTATTGTTATTAATCCCTGCATAGCTGGCTGTAACTGATTAAAATAAATTTTGCATAATGCTCCATAGAATTACCGAACGTACAAGGGTGCGACGCAACAGATGATGACCTATATTCTATTGCCTGGAAAAAAATTAATGTACTGTTTTAGCACCCAAATATCTTTCTGCATCCAGCGCAGCCATACAACCACTTCCTGCGGCTGTTACAGCCTGACGGTAAATTTTATCCTGCACATCACCAGAAGCAAACACTCCTTCAATATTTGTTTTTGAAGTACCTGGAATTGTTTTAATATATCCTGCTTCATCCATATCTAAAAAATCCCTGAAGATGCCGGAATTTGGCTCGTGGCCGATTGCAACAAAAAAAGCACTCACCGGAATATCCTGATGTGTCCCTGTTTCATTATTTTTTATTCTTAATGCTTCTACTTTTTTATCGCCAATCACTTCGTCTGCTTCACTGTGCCAATAGATAGTAATATTGGGTGTCTTAATAACCCTTTCCTGCATCACTTTGCTGGCACGCATTTCGCCGCGGCGGACAATCATATGTACGTGTGAGCAAATCTTAGATAAATACAATGCTTCTTCTGCAGCAGTATCTCCTGCCCCAACGATTGCCACTTCTTTTCCTTTGAAAAAAAAGCCATCACACACTGCGCAGGCACTCACACCATAACCGTTGAGTCTTGTCTCACTTGGAAGTCCCAGCCATTTTGCAGAAGCTCCAGTAGAAATAATTACAGCATCCGCTTCTATCCATTTTTCTTCATCAATCTGCACTTTATGAACTGATCCGGAAAAATCAACTTTTGTTGCCAGTCCATACCGGATATCAGTTCCCATACGGGCTGCTTGTTTTTCAAAATGCTCCATCATTGCCGGACCTTGAATTCCTTCAGGATAGCCGGGATAATTTTCAACTTCGGTTGTTATCGTTAACTGTCCTCCTGGTTGTATGCCCTGATATAATACAGGATTCAATCCTGCTCTTGCTGCATAAATTGCCGCAGTATATCCTGCCGGTCCTGATCCTATTATTAAACAATGTACTTTCTCTATGGTGCTCATCCAATATAAATTTTAGATCCTGTAAAAATAAAACTAAATACTGATTCAACTTGTGCGAACTGTTATTACCTGAATTGTTTGTGTAAAAACTTACTTCGGGATAATGATGGTGCGGTACTGCGTTGCATAGCCACCGAAATAACCAAGTCCGTTATTGCTGATATTGCTGCTGACTTTAACAGGTGTTGCAAAAGGATTACCTACACTTTGATAGCTAAATTCCATAGTACGCCAAAAATCAAAAGTTGCTTTATCAATATTGCTAAGCTTAAGTGTTACAGTATCTCCTTTATTAAAAAAAGAATAGCCTTCTGTTGTGCCATCATTTCTATCAATACCACGTTCCACCTGTATCTCATAACTTGTTCCATCAATTACCTGGTCATCATACACGGAAGTAAGACCCGGATAAAATGGCTCACTGTTTCTCTTTGTAAAATAGCGTACATAATCACCATAGCCCGGTTTGTCTTTTGCCCTGACCATTACAGAAACTTTTTCGGGAGGATTTCCGACGGGAGCTTTTTTCCAGAATAAAGAATCGATATGCCGCGTTGTATCAGGAATGGTTGTAGTCGCTGTATATTCTTTTCCATTTGTAACAATCCGTAATGAGTAGTTTTTATTTAATTCTCCAACAAAAGCAGTAACAGGACTAGCTGGATCGCTGGAGTAATAATAAAAATTATATCCTCCTGTTACCGGTATGGCATATTCTTTTAACTTATGCACTTTAATTCCATTGGAAACATATACTTCTGCATTGCGCACAAAGCTTTGAGATAATGTATTCCGATCTATGCTTGAAAAAAATCCGAGGCTGGTAGAAAGATAAACGAGAGGCGGTTCACCATTTTCTATAGTAGCTTCTACTACCAGTTTCGGCTCCACGGTATTGATATCAAAATCAACCGATCTTTCGCAAGATGCAAAAGCAATGGAAGTGATGATACATAATGTGATGAATTTCTTTGACATAATCTGTACAAAAATAACAGACAATAAAGAGAAAAGTTGCATTAGATTTTTTGGTATCAACAGGGAGATATAGGGAACCGGAGATAAACAGAACTATAGCACTACCGCCACAAACCCGTGTTGAAGTGTATTGATATTTGCTCATCCATATTCTTCAGCCGAAGTGTGCGACGCAATGAACGATCATCCGTGTTAATGTCGATGGTAAAAAAAACTTTATCCCCAATGTGTCAGACGCTCTGCGAAACGTCAGACAACCCTAAAAACAAACTCCGGTTTCGTATTGCAACGAAACCGGAGTTGTATAAAATACTAACCTATAATCCGATTAGCCCAGGTATGCTTTTAATGCACTGCTGTAACGGGCTTTTTGTAAACGTTTGATAGCTCTTTCTTTTATCTGACGGATACGTTCTTTTGTCAAGTCGTATTTCTGGCCTATCTGTTCGATAGTAACACCATTTTCGCCATCCAAACCGAAATAAGCATTTACAATTTCTGCTTCTCTTGGAGATAATGATTTTAGGACACGGCGGATTTCATTTCTCAATGAATCTTTCATTACATCATCATCCGTATCATCACCACCTTCTAGTAAATCACCCATCGCAACATCTTCTGCTTCGTGTACCGGCGCATCCAATGAAGTGTGACGGGTATTGCTTTGAAAAATATTATTGATTTCTGTTTCGCTCATTTCAAGCAACTCAGCTAATTCTTCTGTCGATGGCTCTCTTTCATGTTCCTGTTCAAAAGCCATGTAAGCTTTATTCGCTTTATTATAAGTACCGATTTTATTTTGTGGCAATCGTACCAGTCTTCCTTGCTCAGCCAATGCCTGCAAAATAGACTGACGAATCCACCATACGGCGTATGAAATGAATTTAAAGCCTTTAGTTTCATCAAAGCGTTGTGCTGCTTTAATCAAACCAAGATTTCCTTCATTAATAAGGTCACTTAAAGAAAGCCCCTGATGCTGGTACTGTTTTGCAACAGATACCACGAAACGTAAGTTGGCCTGAACTAATTTATCTAAAGCTCTTTGTGAATCAACCGGGTTACGGTTAAACATTTTAATACGCTGTGCCAAAGTAGTTTCCTCTTCCGGAGTAATCATTGAAATCTTAGAAATTTCCTGAAGATATTTCTCTACTGCCTGGGAATCTCTGTTCGTAATCTGTGTAGCAATTTTTAGCTGTCTCATAATTCGTCTATGTATTTAAAAATGACCCAAATAGCAGACAGTATTTGTATGCAGAGTGTTGCAAACCAAAGTGGAAAAACTGAATAATTTACCGTCCTGAACTATCTGCAAAAATAACTCAGAAAAGCCGTATCTCATAATGATTAGACGTGAAAATTACTCACAACTTCTACGCAATCGATTCCACTCCACCAAATTTGATGAAAAATTCTGCGAATTAGGCTTTTCCATTAAAATGAGTTACTATATGATAACAGCCTATGCATGACTTTGTTCAATTTACAGGGATTGCAATGTGGATTTCTGCTTCCTGGATCGGTTATACAGTATAATCCAGATAGCAAGTCCCGAAAGAAATAACAGCGCAGAAATAACCTCGGCCTGCGTAGGGTGACCGGGAAGAAAATCAATCCTTGTATTTACCCTGATTTTTTCAATAAAAAAACGCTCTATCCCGTTTAGCATAAGATAAAATGCGAACAGTGTTCCGGGTATTTTAAACTTCTTTCTGAAAGCCCAGATAATAAGAAATAATATAAAGCAGACGATTATTTCATAAAAAGCAGTGGGATAAACCCCGACAGGCAGTTCATTACAATATTTTGCGTCTGTACAGCCCGAAATTTTTACTCCTACCTCATTTACATTGTGAGGGTATTTGTAAGACCACATCCAGTCAGGAAGCCAGCTCAATGGATTTGGACGTGGATTTTCTATGCCCCAGTCACCATCACCAGAAACCTGGCAGCCAATGCGGCCCAGAGAATATGCCAGCATCATCGTGGGGGCCATAGCATCACCTAAATGCCAGAAGCCGATTTTATGTTTTTTTGCATACCAGCTGATAGCAATACCAGCGCAGATTAAGCCTCCGTAAAAAGTAAGGCCTTGGGCAGAAAAAATATAATCAGAAGGGTGTTTCAGGAAGTCACCCCAATTCTCGAAAATGTCGAACAATTTAGCCCCGAGAAGCCCAAAAACCAGCGCCATAATGGTAATTTCTCCTACCCTGTCATGTGGCCAGATGCGGACGATTCTTTTCTCTGGCTTTGCTAATTTTTGCTTGTTTTTTTCCCACCATTTCATCCCCAAAAAAACGAGTCCCAAACCGATACCTGCGGGCCAGCTGCCCAGCGATGAGAAGATAAATGCCTGAGGATCCTGCGTAGCTGAGCTGTCCAATATAAACAACGCTAAAATCTTATAGCCTAATAAAAACCCTAATAAGAAATTCAGCGACAGATCGAGTATTGTCGCAGGCTGACCAACCATTACCTGCATTTCTGTGGGCTGAAAGAGACCTTGCTTGCTTTTACGGCGTAATTCATTGGCTAATACAATAGCACAAATAATAAAAGCAATAGCCACAAAAAATCCGAAAGAATTAACAAAGCGAAGGAACTTCCATTCTACTCCAAAAAGGTCTTTAAAAGCGTAATAAAGATTGGGATACATGAAAAGCTGGTTGGTTAGTTGGGAGCGAATATACTGAAGAAAGTTATGAGTTTTAAGTTATGAGTTTTGAGTTTGGCGCAGGGATAAAGACTTTGTGATTTAATTCTTGTGCTCTATAAAACTAACCTCAAAAAAATAAAGCCTTCCCGCTTGGAAAGGCTCGAAACCCGTAACTTCCAGATTACAACTTGTATTAGTTGCAGTGCTGATCGAAAGCGCCGATAAGATTCTGTGCAATCACCTGAGCGGGTCTTCCTTCAATCTGGTGTCTTTCTATAAAGTGAACCAGCTGGCCATTCTTAAACAGCGCAATTGCCGGTGAAGATGGCGGATAAGGCGCCAGGTGCTGACGTAATGTTTGAATAGCTTCTACATCAAATCCTGCGAAGCTCGTAGTAAGGTAGGTAGGTTTTTGTGCGGCATTTGCAACGGCTAACAATACGCCCGGTCTTGCCGTGCCAGCAGAACAACCACAAACAGAATTGATCATTACCAATGTAGTTCCTTCTTTTGATAACTGAGCTTCAACTTCTGCAGCTGATACTAATTCTGAAAAGCCGTTATCAGTTAACTCTTCTTTCATCGGTATTACTATTTCTTCAGGATACATATTTTATTGTTTTTAAAGTAAACGCAAAAGTAACAAAAATGTTTATGGCGTATCAAAGCATTTGAGCATAAAGAAATTATGTCAGCAAATATTCCTCATTTCGGAAATTCTGTCTTTTAGGTTTTAAAATTTGGCCAGGTATGACAGTCAAAAATGCGATGGTACAGCATTTGAACCATCCGGTTCATAAGTAACAAAATTTAAAAACAAAAAAATTATAACCATGACACACGTAAAATTTAACCGGAAACCTTTCGAAGGAACATTTAATAATTTATTTGATGATCTGTTCACAGAGATTCCTGCGATGTTTAAAACAGAATTTAACAAATCAGACCGAAGCGGTTTTGTTCCAGTTAACGTCAAAGAAACAGAGAAGAGTTACCAGTTAGATGTTGTAGCTCCAGGATTTGAAAAAGCAGATTTTAAAATTAATCTTGATCAAAATTTGCTGACTATTTCTGCAGAGAAAAAGGAAGAAGTGAAAGAAGAGAATCAGAAACAAATCCGCAGGGAATACAATTACAATTCTTTTAAGAGATCTTTTACAATTGATGAAAAAATAGATGCCACAAACATTGAAGCATCCTATAATAATGGTGTGCTGACATTAAACCTTCCTAAGAAAGAAGAAGTCAAAGTATCAGCAACAGAAATTACGATTAAGTAAGTGGTACTGAAAAATATTTAAACTTTCTCATAAGCAGTTGGTTTTGGTTTACACCCTCCGTTTCTACGGAGGGTTTCTTTTTGCCTCAGCCCCGTCGGGACCTTCCCCGAAGAAGAAAGCCATCCAAATTCAGCCCTGGCTTATTTAAAAAACATTTCGTTACATATGAATTTATCAAAGAATAAAAAATATTGCACTCTCAACAATTATTAATTGCTAATTACTAATTATTAATTACACCCATCCTTCCTCCTCGTATCAATGATATACTGAATCTTCCATTTGCCATTGAAACGGACAAGCTGAAAAGAATTAACACCGCAATGGCTAAACTGCCCTTTGTAATAAAATTGATACGGCGTCCATGCAATGGCCAGCGGCCCGTCCACTTTTACGATATCAAAAGTTATCCGCTCGTCTGCATTTCCAGGAATCTCTTTACGGATGAACTCAATAAAATCAGCAGGATTTTCATTGATGATGATAGGCTTTCCTTCTTTGTTTTTCGAAATGGTTTGCAGCACCATGCTGTCCGCAAAACAAGATTTCAGTAAAGGCGCATCCGCATTTTTCATTGCTGTAAACATTTTGTTGATAACTGTTTTTACGGAATCTGCTGCGGTTTGTGCTTTTACATTTCCACAAGTGATTACTGTTAAGAGTATGAGAAAATATTTCATGCTAAAAGATTTTATGATTTTATGGCAAATGAATTGGTTCATGTATACGTTGGATTTATTTACCAATAAAAATAAAACCTATAATCATGCAAACAACAAGATTAGTACAAGCGGTGATGCTGATGATGATCGTAGCGATAGCAGCAAGCTGTGCTACCAGTAAGGAATATACCAGCAAATTGTTTTCGCCCCGTGTGCAGGAAGCCAAAGACAGTCAGCAATATGTGAAGACTATGCGTTTTCTAGAACTGGATAAGCTGGAAGGGGATTCGGAAAATTATGTCAGCACAGACATTATTATGGGAAGAGATACTGCCAGCAATACCATTGCACTGGACAATCTTGCGAAGACCATGCAGATAAAACGTGATAGCATCGCTTCACAAACTTCCAAAACTGATTCTGCAGTCGTTGTGACTGAAAAAAAAGTGGAACCTGTGGAAACGGCTCCCGTTGCGAAAAGTGCTAATCCCGGTGAAGTGAGAAATAAAAGGTCAAGAGAAAAATAATTTTTAACAAAATCTCTGTCAACTTTTAAAAACTGTTTTTAGTCATGCTGAATGGAAGTCCTGCGGTACAAGAGTGCGACGCAAGAGACGATGCTCAGGGAACTAAAGCCGGGAATAAAAATACTTGTCATTACAATTTTTCTTAACCATAAAAATACACCCATGAGAAGAACATTTATCTTAACAACTATGGCAGTGTTTTCTGCTGCAGTATTTTTTTCCAGTTGCGGCCCAAGCAGGGTTTACGAGAACAGGGAAAAAGAATATCGTAATCCTGCTCCTCCTCCATCGCAACGTAATTATCATGCTGTATCATTAATTATTAGTCCGACAACCGGCTTTGTTATGAAGCAAAATTCTAATGGAAGGTTTTATCATATCACTCCATCCGGCTATCAATACTGGAAGGGATATGACAATCGTTTCTATCTGGACAGAAGCTATTTGAAGAGAGTGAGCTACAGCAAGTGGGAATATAATGAATGGAAACGCTATAGCCGGGGAAGCCGTTAATTAATTAATAATTAGTAATTAACAATTAATAATTGTTTTAAATTAAAAAGTCTTTCAAATATTTGAGAGACTTTTTAATTGGTTTCTACAAACCACATAAATCCTATCAATTATTTAGCTGACCTCATTTTTCAATTAATAAAAAGCCTCTTTGAAAATTCAAAGAGGCTTCGTTCTTTATACGATATTAATTATTAATTGTCGATTATCTATTTGTACCCGAGTATTTTCAACATACTCTGCGCCGATTGTTCTTTTGCATATAGCCAGTCAACGAGCTTTCCGTTTTTATCATGCCCGACGATAACGTGTTTGGGCGATGGAATTAAACAGTGCTTGATACCTCCATAACCACTTATCTGATCCTGGTAAGCGCCTGTATGGAAAAAACCTACATATAAAGGCTCGCCGTCATCATTTGTTTTTGGAAGGAATACTTCATTAATATGCTCTTCCGAATCATAATAATCATGACTGTCGCAGGTAATGCCTCCAAGCACCACCCGCTGATAATCGCCGTCCCATTTATTAACGGGCAGCATCAGGAATTTTTCTCCAATGCCCCATGTATCAGGAAGCGTTGTAATGAAAGAAGAATCGATCATGTACCATGTTTCCCGATCATTCTGAACTTTTTCTGCTATCACACTATAGATATGGGCCATGCTCTCTCCCACCGTGTAGCTGCCAAACTCCGTATAGATGTTTGGCATGGGAACCTTTGCTTTCTTGCACGCAGTTTTTATGTTCTTAACGATCTCATTAATCATGAACTGGTAATCATATTCAAAGCCCAAAGAGTGTTTGATCGGAAATCCACCACCAATATTTATAGAATCAAGTTCGGGACAAATTTTCTTCAACTGGCAATAAAGATTGATTACTTTATTTAATTCACTCCAGTAATAAATATCGTCTTTGATTCCTTTGTTTAAAAAGATATGCAGCATTTTCAATTGAAACTTGCTTTCATATCCTTCTATTCTGTCAACATAAAATTCCAGAATATCTTTTGCACGAATTCCAAGTCTGGAAGTATAGAAAGGAAAGTTCGGTTCCTCTTCTGCAGCAACACGTATTCCTAATTTGAAAGGAACTTTTACTGACGTAGCATAATCTTTCAGCTCTTCTTTATTATCCAGCACCGGAATAACATTTGCAAAACCAGCATTCAACAAATTTGCGATACGCCGTGTATAGCCTTTTTGTTTAAAGCCATTGCAAATGATATGGGTTTCTTTTGTGATTTTCTTTTTTGCGTAGAGCTTCTTTATAATTTCGATATCATACGCATAGGAAGTTTCCAGATGTATATCGCTTTTTAATGCTTCTTCTACAATAAAACTAAAGTGTGAGCTTTTAGTACAGTAGCAATAGAAATATTTGCCTTCATATTTATGCTTTTTAAAAGCATTGGCAAACATGGTTTTTGCTTTCCTGATCTGCATTCCGATTTTTGGCAGATAGGTAAGTTTCAGCGGCGTGCCGTATTTGGCAATCAATGCTTTCAAATCAAGGCCATTGAAATAAAGATTTCCATCTTCAACTTCAATACCTTCCTGCGGAAAATTAAATGTCTGCTTGACCAGTTCCTGGTATGAATTGGTCATTAATGGGTTGTCGTTATTTGCCACGTTTTTAGTTTAGTGGCTACAAAAGTATAAGATTGCAGAATTTATGCAGAAAAAATTTAGTGCATTCAAATACTGCTTGCAGACATAAAAAAATGAATATAAAAAAAGGCTTCATCAGAAGCCTTCCATTACATTAATTCAAATTCCATCTACGAATTCTTGAACTTGCGGAACTTGCATTCCGTTGTGCGTTCCACATATCCACAGCAGTGAACTTTGTTTTGTTGTTTTTTACAATGGCTTCTTCTTTAGCCAATTTTTCTTTAACCTCATTTAGCAGTTGTTCATTCAATTCGTCGTTCAACTGTTCATTCTTGGGCATAATAATGCTCTTCATAATAACTCCTTTTTTAAATCTGTCATTAATAATCGGCTGAGCGAATCGGAAGTAAGTGAACCAGGTTGGCAAGCTGAGTAGCTGGTGTCGAATACGTTCTTTAGTAGTTAGGTACGAATGCTCAGTCCGTTTGAGATGCAAATGTACGACATATATTATTTCCTTCCAAGTGAAAACTGATAAAAATCATGATTTCAGGATTAAAAAAGTATAGTTGATTGAATAACAAATAAGAAATGTGTAGTTTTTTGAAAATTTTTCATGAAACCGGAATTTAACAGATTTTGCTTGCGGGCTACTATTCTGTAACAGTTTCATAGCAATTCAAATAAAATAGTAATACCATTGGATGTTTTCAAACACTCCGTGTAAATGCTTAATTATTTTTCAACATTGCTATTGTGACAAGTAACTGCCCCGTGTGCCGCATCGTGTGCTCGGCTGCATGAAATAACAAACCAATCACCGTAGAAGGAATTTGTTTTCGCCCCACTCCCCGTGTTTCAGTTAGTGTATGTATGTCTGTTAATTTGAGTAGTGCGATTGCTTTATCAACTTGCTTATCAAATTGGCTTATCAATAATTCAGCAGTAATGTTTTCTTTTCGAATTCCTTCTTCAGCAAGAAAAGCTAATTGATGCGGATTTAATTGTTCGCCTTTCGCATAGGTAAGTAATCTATCAATAACTCCGCAAAGATGCTGCAGGTGAAATGCCGGTGATGCAACACCGTTTGGTTTTTCCCACAATTTATTTTCCGGAAAGGAAACGAACGCAGTTTTGATTTCATCCCGTGCTTGTAATAATGCATGCGCTACAGGTTGCAGCAATGCAGGTACTCCTTCTATTGGCCCACGCAACCAGTATTCTTTTTTTTCTTCAACACCCATCGCTAAGTTTTTATTGAAACAGCTATATTATAATACCTGGTTCAGAAATAATGGTAATCCTGATTTCCATTCGCCGTCAATATGTAACTCAAAAGAGTAGCGGCCTGCAGTACTAAATTGCAATTGATTAAAATTGATAACAATATTAATTGAAGTAAACTGGCCGTTTGGCGGCGCACCAATATTTATATTTCCTTCAATGGGTTGAATGGTCTCTTTACCTGCGGTATCAATCAATCTCAATTTAAAATCATGACTGCCTGATTCTTTTGCACCAAAACGCAGACGACAAGCAACTGCACATGCAGGATGCGCTACAGGAAATTGTTTTGCCTGTATGCTGTCGAAAGTTCCCACGATAGTAAGTTTCGAGTTATTGTCTTGGGCGAAGTCGGCGAGAGTGAAGATTTCTATTTCCATGTTTTTAATTAATATATTAAAGAAAAGCCCTTGCAAGTTACACAAGGGCTTTTTCATTATAATCTTATTCAATCAAATCAATCAACGGTCTCTTACTTCACTTCTTCATACGGCACATCCGTTACATTATCAGCACCGGCATTTGCATCTGCAGTTTGTTGTCCGGCTCCATCAGGGCCAGGTTGCTGAGCACCTCCTTCTGTATTTTTATACATGTCTTCACTTGCTGCTGTCCATGCTGCATTGAGCGCAGCCATTGCTGTGTCAATAGCAGGAATGTCCTGTGATTTATGTGCTTCTTTTAATTTTTCTGCAGCCTGCTCAATAGTTGTTTTCTTTTCCGCAGGAATTTTATCGCCGTATTCTTTCAGTTGTTTTTCTGTTTGGAATACTAAGCTGTCCGCCTGATTCAGTTTCTCAACTTTTTCTTTTTCTGCTTTGTCAGTTGCTTCGTTGGCTTTTGCTTCAGCTTTCATCTTTTCCACTTCTTCTTTGCTCAAGCCTGATCCAGCTTCAATATGTATTTTTTGTTCCTTACCGGTTCCTTTGTCTTTTGCAGTCACATGAAGAATACCATTCGCATCAATATCAAATGTTACTTCAATTTGCGGTACACCTCTCGGTGCTGGCGGAATATTATCCAGGTTAAATGTTCCCAGACTTTTATTGTCTTTACTCATAGAACGTTCACCCTGCAATACATGTATTTGTACCCCGGGCTGATTATCGCTGGCTGTAGAAAACACTTCTGATTTCTTTGTTGGTATCGTTGTATTTGAAGGAATCAACGGAGTCATTACACCACCCATTGTTTCGATACCTAAAGAAAGCGGTGTTACGTCGAGCAACAACACATCTTTTATTTCACCAGTCATCACCGCACCTTGAATAGCAGCACCAATGGCAACTACTTCATCAGGATTCACACTGCGGTTTGCTTTTTTACCAAAGAATTTTTCTACAATTTCCTGAACCTTTGGAATACGTGTGCTACCACCCACCAATATAACTTCATCAATTTGTGAAGTTGATAAGCCGGCATCTTTCAATGCAGCTTCGCATGGTTTCAGGCAACGTGCAAATAAATTATCAGCTAATGATTCAAATTTTGCACGGGTTAATTTTTTTACCAAGTGCTTAGGCACGCCATCAACTGCTGTTACGTAAGGAAGATTAATTTCTGTTTCGCTGGAAGATGATAATTCAACTTTCGCTTTTTCAGAAGCTTCTTTCAAACGCTGCAATGCCATTGGATCTTTTCTCAAATCAATGGCTTCGTCTTTTTTAAATTCATCAGCCAGCCAGTCCATTATCACTTTGTCGAAGTCATCACCACCAAGGTGTGTGTCACCATTGGTTGATTTTACTTCAAATACACCATCACCCAATTCCAAAACGGATATATCAAACGTACCACCACCAAGGTCAAATACGGCTATCTTTTGATCATGTTTTCCTTTATCCAAACCATACGCTAATGCAGCAGCAGTTGGCTCGTTCACAATTCTGCGAACAGTCAAACCAGCGATTTCACCAGCTTCTTTGGTTGCCTGTCTTTGTGCATCATTAAAGTATGCAGGCACGGTAATAACCGCTTCAGTTACTTCATGACCGAGGTAATCTTCAGCAGTTTTTTTCATTTTTTGCAGCACCATTGCGCTGATTTCCTGTGGCGTGTATAATCTGCCATCTATGTCAATACGAACGGTATTATTGTCACCTTTCGCTACTTTATAACTCCAGTGACTGATTTCTTCAGTCACTTCATTGAACTGACGACCCATAAAACGCTTCACCGAAGAGATCGTGTTGTGCGGGTTGGTAATTGCCTGGCGTTTTGCCGGATCACCCACTTTGCGTTCGCCATTTTTCAAAAAAGCCACAACTGACGGGGTGGTTCTGCGCCCCTCATCGTTAGCTATTACAACTGGCTCATTGCCTTCCATAACTGACACGCAGCTATTCGTTGTTCCTAAGTCTATTCCAATAATCTTTCCCATAGTTTAAAATTTTCCTTTTTAATTGCCTCACTCCTTTGGGCCGTGATGACTGCAATACCTTGTCAATCATTATGCCGCAGGGTCAAAAGTGCAAAAATGGCAGGCGAAAGTATATAGACGACAGTCGATAGTCCGCAGCCAGCCGTTCAGACATACCGATTTCCGGTTTTATCTGCAAAATGCGGACTATTGACTGAGGACTTTTTGGCCAGGGTTCGGTTCTTTGGACATCAGCTGTTGCGACGCTCCGTTCGGGGTTCAGAACGATGATGAGCAAATACATATTAACCGCAAATCTTCCAGTTCCAGGCTCTCCTGTTATTTAATATTACTTCAGGTTTTGTACTATGGAGGACGATGTGTCGCTGATTTTTTTCAACAGGTTGGAAAGAGTGCTCATCATTTTACTCATCCTGTCCATCGCCATTTGCAGACGAAGTGATTCCATCTCTCCCATTTCGCTCATGGAATCCATATCTTTTTTTGCCTGATCAACCATAGCGTCCAATTCTGGTTTGGTAATTTTATTCGAAGAAACGGATGTTGCCTTTATAGTATGGGCTGTATCAAGTTTAAGAGGCCTGATAACTGTCGTTGTATTTGTTGTCTTTTTTAATTTAGTGGTTGCCAGCAGTAATTTAAAAGAATCAAGCTGGACGGGAGCAGTGTTCACACCATTTCGTTGCATTGTTTCATGTGCATGACGAAGATCTTCTTTCTGTTTATTGATGTCTTTTACATGGGCCATAATTGATTTTAAATCTTCCTGCGCACTTTTGGCGGCCTGCATTAAAACTAAAAATGCCAGCGCTTCTATATCTCCTCCACCCAGGTTTCCTAATGTTGCAGCATATTGAGCAGCCACCGTTTTTGCTTCTGTGTCGGTTGATTTTTTTTCATTAAAAGTTTTCGCCGTGCTTTTCACCCATGCCACATGCTTCGGATTTATCTGCGACATCATCTGGGAAAACAATTTGTCGGCTTCCGGTGGGATTGTTTTTTGGGCAACTGAAAATAAAGGAATCGTAAAAATGGCCAGGGTAAATAGTAGTGATTTCATACCTGAAGTTTAAGAAACTAAAGTTCTGAATTTTTACGGGGAAATGCAATGAGTCGCCCATAGAAAATAAAGAGAAAAGGAGCAATACAAACGTAGAGATGTTGTATTCTCTTTCTCTCCTTTAACTCTGGGCGACCTGTATTCAGCAAGTTTCGATAATGATCACTTCCGAAGACTTCTTACATTTGAAAAGAAAATTGTTTCAATATGCCAACCGCCATTGCTGACAAGCTAAAAATAAAAGCGAAAGATATTTTGCTGACGCTGAATGCACCTGCTGATTTCAAAAAAGGTTTAGAAGGATTGCCTTCAGGAGTAAAAATTACTGATAGTGGAAAAGATTATAACCAGGTGCATTGGTTTGTGCTGAATAAAGCTCAGATGGAAAAAGAAATGAGTAAAGTAATGAAGCTGCTGAAACCCGGTGTTACGGTGTGGGTGTACTATCCGAAAGGCACATCAAAAATTCAAACCGATTTAACGAGAGATAAGGGCTGGGATTGTCTCCTGGCCGAAGGTGATAAACTGACGTGGATAAGTTTGATTTCGTTTAATGATACCTGGTCTGTATTTGGTTTCCGTCCCAAAACAGAAGCGGATAAAAAGAAAGAAGCAAAGCCGAAAGAAGTACGTGAAATTTTTAACTGGATCAATCCTGCAACAAAAGAAGTGCGGCTTCCGGATGATGTGACAGCTATTTTAAAAAAGAACAAAAAAGAAGGCGATTATTTTCATAGCCTTGCGTTTAGTCACAAGAAAGAATATATTGAATGGATTGTAACGGCGAAGAGAGAAGAAACACGAAATAGCAGATTGAAAGGAATGATTGAAATGCTTGGGAAAGGTTCGAAGAATCCGGCTGACAGGAAAAATTAATTAACAATTAGTAATAGCAATTAATAATTTGAATACAAGCAATGCAGCTAACTACTGACATATATCAACGGATTGCAATGGCTAAAATTTATATTGATAATAACTATCAGGAACAAATCGATCTTGAAATAATTTCGCAGCAGGCTTTTCTTTCCCGCTTTCATTTTCATCGCTTTTTTAAACAGGTTTATAAAAGAACTCCACTTCAATACATTACTCAAAAAAGATTAGGTAAGGCAAAAATTTTACTGTCGGAAAATAAAGGAGTGACCGATGTATGCAACGCAATAGGATTTGAAAGTATCGGATCATTCAGCATACTTTTTAAAAAAGAAATTGGATTTGCCCCGCAATACTACCGCAACATAGCCTATAAGAAAAAGATGGAACAGTCCGCACAGCCAAAAATTGCTATCCCACATTGTTTTATTGTGAACGGAAAGGTGAATGGTAAATAGTCAATCGTGAATTGTCAATGAAAAACTATTTCAGATGTTTATTTTTTATAAAAGCAAGATTCAATAAAGGGTACTCACATCAGGCAGTTACTTTTACTTTATAAATTATTTATTATGATAACAAAACTTTCCCACACGTCTTTATTTGTGCTTGACCAAAACAAAGCCTACGATTTTTATGTAACGAAGCTTGGCTTTAATGTACACACCGATGTTACCATGGACAATGGGTTTCGCTGGCTTACTGTAACTGCACCAGAAGCACCTGACCATGAAATAGTTTTATTTCCTGCTAACGGGAATGAAAACGGCTATGATCAGGATGTGAAAGACGCTTTGAAATTATTGCTTGAAAAAGGTGTCATGGGCGCTGGCGTTTTACAAACAAATGATTGCCGTGCTACCTATGAAGAATTAAAAGCGAAAGGGGTTGTATTCAAATCAGAGCCGAAAGAGCAATTTTATGGGATCGAATGTATTGTTACAGATGGATGTGGCAATTGGTTTAGCATGACGCAGCCGAAGGGATAGTTCAGAGTTTTGAGTTATGAGTTATAAGTATGGCGTGTCGGATAGAAGAGTTATTACTTTTATCATTGGCTTCTATATAAAAAGCAGAAATTATGGAAGGCTATAGTCAAGAGAGATTATCAGCTTATCACACTTTTCATTCGTATTTGACACATAAAGTAGCGTAAGAAAACTGCGATCTCTACTCTTTTTCTTATTACCTCCTTCTACTCTTAGCCTATTCTTCACAAATTCCTTAAGTTTCTTTGGTTATTTTTAGGCTGACAACTATCAATATGAAAGGAAAAGGAATTGTATTTTTTATTACTCTGTTTATTGCAAGCATTTCTTATTCACAAAAAATCAATCCGGCAAATCCTGATTTATCGCCGGGTAATTTCAAACTGGATTCGCTTCCTAATTCTGAAATAAATATTCCCATACAGATTAACCTGAAGCCGATGTATGCCATGGCGGAAAAAAGTGTTGATACTGTTTTTACTTCTGAAGGATACCCTGATGGATGGGTTCAGGAAGGCTGCGATACGAGGTATAAATATGTTTTTCGCCGCAGCCCGTTGCAAATAAAAGGATCCGGCAGCTCACTGAATATTGGTTTCATGGGGTATTATAAAATAGTTGGGTCAACCCGTGTGTGTGTAGCCGGCGCAGTTATTTCTCCATGGACGCCGCCGTGCCGTTGTGGTTTTAGTGAGCCTGAGCGGAGAGTGAATGTTTCTTTTTCCAACTCCATCACTGTGCAGCCTGATTTCAAAGTAAAGCTCGCAGTGAAAAGAAATGAGCCGCAGCCACTGGATAAATGTGAAGTGTGTTTTTGGGGACAGGATATTACCAAATCCATTATGAAAGGATTGGTTGAAAACCTGGATGTTTCTAAAAAAGATATGGAGAAAACGTATGGCAACGTAGATTTGAAACCAAGATTTCAGCAATTGTGGGATCAGCTGAATAAAGTTTATAGTTTGTATGGACTTGGGTTCTTACAAGTTAATCCGCAAAAAATCCGCATCAATAATCTTTTCATCAATAAAGATTCACTGAATATTTATTTAGGACTCTCTGCAAAGCCAGCGATCAGCTTTGAAAAACCCTCAGATAAAAAATCCTTGGTTCCAAATCTTGGAACATTCAGCAAGCAACAGGGCTTTTCCATTTTTTTGGATGCTGTGCTGAATTACGATTCATTAGGAGCGATAGTAAACCAGCAGCTGAAAGGAAAAGAGTTTAAGTTTAAGAAAGGATTTATTAAAAAGAAATTCGTCATCGATGAATGCAAAATATACGGTGGCGGTTTTGAAAAACTGATTATCAAAATACTCTTTTCCGGAACCAATGACGGTGTTGTCTATTTGGTTGGTAAACCTGTTTATGATAATGATAAAAAAACCATTGAAATCGCAGATATTGATTTTGATATTAAATCAAAAAATGTACTGCTCGGATCGGCAGACTGGCTGTTTGATAAAAAGATAACAAAAGAGATTAGCAAGAATGCAAGATTTGAGCTTGGCGCTTATATTGATTCAGCCAAAGTAAATATCAATAAGCAACTCAACCAGGAATGGATAAAAGGTATCCGCAGCTTTGGGGATATAAAAGATATTAAGCTGATTGGAATTTATCCCATGCAGCAACATTTGATAATACGAAGTAATTGCTCCGGCGATTTGTCTGTGAAAGTTGAGTCAACCAGCTTTACTCTGTAATTTCTTCTTCCGGGCTCGCTTTAAAAGAAAAATTTCTTTGAGCCACATAACTGAACAGTACGACAATGGAGATAGTAAGAATCTGTGCTATTACCGGGTAGATATGAAAATTTTCCACTGCTATTTTCAATAAAATATAATTCAAAACAAGGTTGAAAAGACAAATCATTAAATAGCGGAACAGCTGTATGCGGCCTTTCATTTTAGAATCGCTGAACACCACATATTTTGACATAAAAAATCCAATGGGAAATGTGATACAAAAGGAAGTGAAGAGTGCCGCGATATGCCCTTTGAAGGCGTAAAATCCAAAATGAAATTCCTTTTCAGCAAAAATGTATTTAAAACTGATAAAATAAATAATAAGCCCGAGCAGGGTGTTTCCTCCGCCGGATGCTGCATAACGAAATGTTTGCAAATTCATCAACCGGCGAAAGGGCGGATAAAAAAAATCAATAATGGGGAGGACGAAATCCCTTGCACTATGTATATGTTTTCGCATTTATTGGACGCAAAGGTAGGCTAAGAGCAGACAGGAGAAAAGGAGAAAAAAGAGTTCTGACAAGTTTCACTATTGATTTACAAATTCTTTACAAACTGTGCATTCTGCAACTCTATCAGTAAATTTGCGGTTAAATAATGAAAGGATGAGTATTGTAAGCGAGATAAAGCCACTTGTAGTAAAGGAATTAAAGAATTTATACGGACAGGATTTTGCTGCAGCAGATTTAACTATTAGCAGCACCAAGCCGGAATTTGAAGGCGATTATACATTGGTGCTTTTCTCTTTTGTGAAGCAATTAAAAAAATCCCCGGAACAGCTCGGAAAGGAAATTGGTGAAGCTTTAGTGAATGCTAATCCGGCTATTTTTACGGCGTATAATGTTATTAAAGGATTTTTAAATCTCACTATCGCAGATAATTACTGGATAAATTTTCTTCAAACGAATTATGCTGCGCCATCGTTTGGATCGGAACCCCACCATGGTAAAAAAGTAATCGTTGAGTATTCTTCTCCGAATACCAATAAGCCTATACATCTTGGTCATTTGAGAAATAATTTTTTAGGATGGAGTGTGGCAGCCATGCTGAAAAAGCTGGGCTATGAAGTAGTAAAAACTTGTATTGTCAATGACCGCGGTATACATATTTGCAAGAGCATGATTGCGTGGCAGCAATATGCCAATGGTGCTACACCAGGATCAACACACACAAAAGGAGATCATTTTGTGGGCGAATATTATGTGAAATTTAATGATGTATATAAAGCACAGGTTGAAGAATTGATTGCCGGCGGCATGAAAAAAGAAGAAGCCGAGAAAGAAGCTCCGATTATGAAAGGTACACAGCAGATGCTGGTGGATTGGGAAAATGGCGAACCGGAAATTATAAAGCTTTGGAAGGAAATGAATAACTGGGTGTATGCAGGCTTTGATGTAACGTATAAACGTATTGGTTCCGACTTTGATAAAATGTATTATGAAAGTGAAACGTATTTGCTTGGAAAGAAATTTGTCGAAGATGGATTAGCAAGCGGCGTTTTTTTCAAAAAAGAAGATGGCAGTGTCTGGATTGATTTAACGGACGAAGGACTTGATGAAAAATTAGTGTTACGAAAAGACGGCACTTCAGTTTATATAACGCAGGATTTAGGATTGGCAGATGAAAAGTTTGAAGATTTTCGCTATGATGAAAGTATTTATGTGATTGCTGATGAACAGAACTATCACATGAAAGTGCTGAAGCTGATTTTGAAAAAGCTTGGAAAGCCTTATGCAGATGGCATCTTTCACCTGAGCTATGGAATGGTGGAATTGCCAACGGGAAGAATGAAAAGCCGTGAAGGAACCGTAGTAGATGCAGATGAAATGGTGGATGAAATGGTAAGCGTAGCGAAGAATAAAACAGAAGAATTGGGTAAGGTGAAAGATTTTACTGAAGAAGAATTGAAAGAACTGTATGATATTATCGCATTGGGTGCGTTGAAATTCTACTTATTGAGAGTCGATCCTAAAAAGAAAATGATATTTAATCCCGAAGAGTCGATCGATTTTCACGGATTCACCGGGCCATTTGTACAGTACACACATGCGAGGATAAAATCAATTTTAAGAAAGGCACAAGGCGCAAGGAACAAGGAACAAGTTGGGGTGAGTATGCTAAAGTTAGAAAGAGATCTTGCAATTTCTTTAGAACAATATCCGACAGTGATTGAACAAGCTGTTTCCGAGCATAATCCTTCACTGATTGCTATTTATGTTTTCAATCTCTCTAAATCATTTAATACGTTCTATACAGAACATTCTGTGATGAATGCAGAATCAGAAGAAAAGAAAGAACTGCGTTTGCAGCTTTCTGAAATGACAGCAAATGTAATTGCGTCAGGAACGAGTTTGCTTGGAATAAAAGTGCCGGAACGCATGTGATTGGGTTTGAAATTTTGAGTCGTGTCATGAGAATAAAAAAAGCAATCATAATTTAATTATGATTGCTTTAATATTTTAGGAGACTAACGCCTGTTACAATCCTGCCATCATTTTCTTTTGTTTATAAGCAGCAAGACCCGGATCCATTTCAATGGCTTTATCACAAAGCGCCATGCCTTTATCTTTTTCACCTTTCTTTTGAAAAGCGAGGCCCATCATATACAAAGATGTAGCTGATGTTTTATCATAAATCAGCACCTGGTCCCAATAATCAATTGCTTCCTGGTATTTTCCTTTATAATAATAAGCTTCAGCAACCATATTTAATATATTCAGATCACTTGGTTTCTTTTTTAGAATTTCTAACAGCATACCTACGCCATGCTCAAGGTCACCAACATTCAGATAAGCGATACCTAAATTTTCCAGGTAGTCATTATCTTTTTTGTAACCTCTCTCTCCCGCTTGCAAAATATATTTCAATGAATTTTTATCATCATGCATTGCATAGCAGATAAGGCCCAGCTCATATACCCAATAATTTTTTGTGGAATCCATGCTGATAGCTTTCTGAAAATAAGGAATAGCTAATTTGTAGTTCATCATATCAGAATAGCTATGCGCTATCATATAAGGTATCTCTGCATTTTCAGGGCTTTCTTTCTGCGCCATGTTCAGATACTTAATAGCTTCTCCATAATTATCCTGATCATAATGCACCTTACCTACATAGTATAAAACTTTTTCTGAAGGATCTGCTGTTTTCAATTTATCAGCATATAATAATACGTCGTCATTCTGTTTCAACTGGAATGATAAGGTCATTAATTGTTTGTAAGTAGATGCTGAAACATCACCCAACTCTACCAACTTTTTATATGATTCTCTTGCCTGGTTATAACGGCGAAGATCCATATAAGCTGAAGCCAATTCTGCAGTAATAATTTTGCTGTTAGCATCATAGCGGGCTGCTTTTTCAAAATTTTTAAGCGATTCAAGTCGCCGGCCATTTTGTTTTTCCAATAAGCCTTTTTGAAGAAAATAATCGGCACTGTCTATACCAACTTTGATGGCGGTAACGGCCGTCTGGGATTGCGCATTGGCTGAAGCAATTGCCAGCACAAAGCAAATAAATAAAATGTTGCGTGTCATAGGGTTTTTGTTAGGATGGGTATGAAAATGAATCTCATACTAAATTAGATTTTACAAATTACTAATCAAACTTAACCGGGCTTTATAAGGCCACAATCGTTCCAAAATAGTAATTATTTCAGGATTATCCCAGCGAGAGCTGGTAGATTTACTACTACACGGAATTTTTGTTGAGCCTTATCAATTAATTCACACCTGATATCAGGATTAAAAACGTTGCCGGTGCCCCAGTATTGCTTTGCATCGCTGTTAAATATTTCTTCTGTGTATTGCTTTCCGGTGACAAATATTTCCCAATCATTACGAACAACCGGTGTCATGTTTAATATGACCAGCACGTCATCCGCTTTAGTTCCTCCTTTCCTCTTAAACACAATCACACTTTCCGCCCGGTGTTCCAAATCAACCCATTCAAATCCATCCATATTGAATTGGTTTTTATATAAGGCAGGTTCCTCTTGCAGCAATTTGTTTAATGACGAAACACAATCTCTGAGCATACGGTGTCCGTCAAATTGCAATAATCCCCAATCCAATTCTGATTTATAATTCCATTCTGATGTTTGTCCAAATTCATTGCCCATGAATAAAAGTTTGGCCCCTGGGTGTGCCCACATATAAGTGTACATTAATCTGAGCGTCGCAAATTTTTGCCATTCATCGCCGGGCATTTTATAGAGCATTGGGCTTTTGCCATGCACTACTTCATCATGACTCAATGGAAGCATAAAATTTTCATCATAATAATACATCATGCTGAAAGAAAATTTATCCTGCTGTCCGCCGCGGAGTAAAGGATCGGTTTTAAAATAATCAAGTGTATCATGCATCCATCCCATCATCCATTTCATTCCGAATCCTAATCCATCCTGCCAGGTTGGTTTAGAAACTCCCGGCCAGTCCGTTGCTTCCTCAGCAATTGTTTGAACGTCAGGAAAATCACGGTATATAGTCGAATTCAAATCTTTGATGAATGCAATCGCTTCTAAATTTCCATTGCCGCCGAATTCATTTGGCTCCCACTCTCCTTCTTCTCTTGAATAATTTAATTTGAGCATTGAAGAGACAGCATCAACCCGTATTCCATCAATATGAAATAAATCAAACCAATATCTTGCGCTGCTGATAAGAAATGATTTAACCTCACCCCTTTTGTAATTAAATATGTAACTGTTCCAGTCGGGATGAAATCCTTTTCTCATATCTGCATATTCATATGTATGCGTTCCATCAAACATAAATAATCCATGTGCATCATAAGGAAAATGTGAAGGAACCCAATCAACTACCACACCAATGCCTTCCTGATGAAATGCATCTATCATCCGCATCAAGCCTTGCGGATCACCAAATCTTGAAGTAGCTGCAAAAAAACCTGTGCACTGATAACCCCAGCTTCCATCAAAAGGAAATTCTGTAACAGGCATAAATTCCACATGCGTAAACCCCATTTCTTTTACATATGGAACGAGACGTTCTGTTATCTGATCATACGTGTTATATGTTTCTTCATCACCAGCATCCGGACGTTGCCAGCTTGCGAGATGCACTTCGTATACACTCCAAGGCGCATCAAGTGCATTTTTCTTTTTACGCTTTTTCATCCAGTCAGCGTCTTTCCAGTCATAATACATATCCCAGGTGATGCTTGCCGTTTTTGGGCGCTTTTCCCAAAAATTTGCAAACGGATCCCCCTTGTCTATTACACGTTTTTCAAAACCGATAATATGATACTTGTAGGATTCGCCCAATTTGAAATGCGGAATAAATCCTTCCCAAATACCGCTCTTATCCCAGCGTGGGTATAATTCATATTCGTTTTTCTTCCAGTCATTAAAATTTCCAATAACAGAAACCGCAGTTGCATTCGGAGCCCATACGCAGAAATACATTCCCCATATATCATTTACCTGTACAGAGTGAGAACCGAATTTTTTATAGAGCTGATAATTTGTCCCGTTTTGATAGTTTGTAACATCATCATCAGTAAGCAAAGAATAATTCCATACTAATTTTGAAGTATCAACAAAATTCACCTCTTCATATTTACCGGGGCTTGAATGGTCAGGCAATTTTGTTTTTCCTTTTCCAGCAGTATCTTTTTGTTTATCCCCGGTATCTTCTTTCTTAGATGGCATCTTTATGGAATTTATAAAATGATCTATGTCTCTCAACTTACATCTTTTTTGTTGAAAAATTAACAGTTATCTCATTTCAGTTTAGTGGTATACTTACCGAAAATCACCATTTTTGAGCCGTTCAGGTAATTAACCTGCGTGATTCGAACCCAAACGAATATTTTTGAACCAAACCATCCTAACCGCCATGCACAAGTTCTTCCTGATTACCTGTATTTTTTTTGTATTTAATTTTTCGGGAAGAGCACAGCAATCTGTGATCCGCGGTAGTGTAACCGACTCTTCTGAAAAGAAAAATCTTCATCTCGCAGCTATATCTTTGTTGCGTAAATCTGATACTACTCTTGTAAGTTTTACCCGCAGCGATGCCAATGGTAAATTTGCATTACCCAAAACGGATACAGGCCAGTATGTAATTCTTATTACCTATCCAAGGTTTGCGGATTATATGGAGAGTGTACAGGTGAATGGTAATGTTGACATGGGTGATGTATTTATGACATTGAAAAGTAAACTGCTTGAAGAGGTAGTTATTCGCACAGGAACTGCAATAAAAATAAAGGGAGATACTACTGAATTCACCGCAGACAGTTTCAAAGTAAAGGAAGGAGCCACCGTTGAAGACTTGCTAAAAAAATTGCCAGGCTTTAGTGTAAACAGTAAGGGAGAAATTGTAGCGCAAGGGAAAAAAGTAGATAAGGTTTTAGTGGATGGTGAAGAGTTTTTTGGTGATGACCCTACGATGGCTACACAAAATATTTCTGCAAAGGCTGTTGACAAGGTGCAGGTATTTGAAACAAAATCAGATCAGCAACAATTAACGGGCATCACAACGGGAAATGAAGGAAAAACGGTCAATATAAAATTAAAAGAAGATGCCAAAAAAGGATCTTTTGGAAAAATACATGCAGGAACTGACTTTGATAAATATTATGACAGCAAAGCCCTTTATAACAGGTTCATTGGTAAAAAGAAATTTTCTGTATACGGAACAAAAACAAATGTAAATGCCGGCAGTCTGAATTGGGAAGACAGGCAAAAACTTGGTATTGAGAATGATTTCGAATATGATGAATTAAGCGGCTATTATTTCAGCTTTGGTGGTGGTGATGATTTTAATGACTGGAATTTACGTGGCCTGCCCAATGCGTACACTGCAGGTGCTTTATTCACCAATAAATGGCAAGCAGATAAAAACAATGTGAATGTGTCTTATCGCTTCAACAGGCTGGGAACAACGAATATTGGAACAACGCTTACACAGAATATTTTACCAACCGGTCTCAATTATTCTAATAATTATTCAACAAAAAATGCACTGAATCAGCAGCATGCTTTGAATGGAAAATATGAATGGAAGATTGATTCGCTGGCATCATTAAAAGTATCGACAGCTTACACCTATAAAACAAGCGATATTACCGGTACTAATATTTCAGAGTACCTTGACCAAAACCGGGATACTATTAACAGAAGCTTCCGTGATTATCATAATTTAACGGAACGCAAACAAACAGATAACCAGCTTACGTATAAACAATTATTCAAAAAGAAAAACAGATTGTTGCAATCTGTATTGAGATACGGAGTAACAGAAGATGATAACAGTGGCGTTTCTGATACTAAAATAAGATACTTTAAAAATGGAGTATTTGATAATGCTGACACTATTGATCAACAAAAACTATTTGACGGCAAATCAACAACAATTGGAATAAAAACAACTTACGCAGAGCCTCTTTCTGAGAAGTGGATGCTGGTGGTTGACTATTCGTTTAATAGAAATCATTCCATCTCAAAAAAGAATACTTATGAAAAAGGATTCAACGGTAAATACGAAGTACTGATAAATGATTTCAGTAATAATTTTGATTTAAGTGCCTTTTCGCATAGCGGTAATGCAACATTCAGATACACCGGAAAAAAAATGCGGGCGGCCTTGGGCTCTGGAGTTTCAACGGTAAAACTCGATTTGCTGAATCTTGATGATAATAAAAAGGATAATTTTCATTTTTTGAATGTGACGCCGCAAGCGCAAATTAATTTTATGCCCAAGCAGCAAATGAATATTGGATTTAATTACCGGGGTACTACCAGGCAGCCTACGATTAATCAGCTGCAGCCGTTGCGTGACAATACCGATCCTTTAAATGAATACAAAGGCAATCCAGATTTGAAAGTTGGGTTTAACCATAGCCTGTCCGTATTTTATAACCGTTACAAAGTGCTTGCACAATCATGGCTCGGTGCAAACTTTAGCTATAATATCCAGGAGAATGCGATTACTCAGTACAATACAATTGATTTAGTAACTGGTAAAAGAACATATTTTCCTGTAAATGTAAATGGAAACAGTAACTGGAATCTTTGGTCAAGCTTTGAAAAAAGTAATGGCGAGAAAAAACTTCAGTACGGTGCTCAGTTAAATGGAAACGGATCTAAGTTTATCAATTTTGTAAATGGAGAGCAAGTCACAACCGTTTCAAACCGTTTTGAAATAAATCCCGAGATAGGTTATGATGAACCTGATAAAGTAACCTTCAGACTTGGGCCGTTGCTTGCTTATAACGCAACAAAATCTTCATTGAAAACAAGCATTAATAATAATTACTTTTCATATGGTGGCCGTGCAGAAGGATATGCTGCGCTACCGTGGAAGCTTGAAATAAGATCTGATATTAATGCGGATTTGCGCCAAAAGATCAATGCCTTTGCATCCAATACTAATCTTATCGTGTGGAATGCAGCTTTTTCAAAAAAAGTGTTCAAGAAAAATACAGGCAAGATTAGTTTAATTGCCAACGATATTTTAGATGAGAATAAAGGATTTACAAGAACTATTAACAGTTCTTTTGTTTCTGATGATCGCTTTCAGCGCATCAGCCGTTATTTTTTACTGAAATTTGAATGGTCTTTTAATAAAATGCCGGGAGGAGAAACAAAATGATAAAGAAAATATTTTTCATAGCAGCACTAATTGTTGCCGGATTTGCCTCAAATGCGCAGGATAAGTTTTTTTCAACAATCAATGTAGAGTTTGAAAAAACTACCAGCGTTCGTCAGCTGATGAAAGATTTGCAGGAGAATAATTCGTGGTACGAACAAATGAAAGATCGCTATCCTGTTTCTACTGTCAGCTACTACACTTTTACAGGCGATACCAGCAGATCACTTTATCAGCCCGGCAAAGAGGTGCCTGTGGATCCGAGAAGTTTTTACCGTCCTGTTGGCGATAAAAATATAGTTTATACTGATTATAAAAAAGGAATGTCCATTTCACAAAAACCTGTCTTCGAAGAAACATTTTTAATAGAAGACAGCCTGATGAATATAAAATGGAAAATCACCAATGATGTGCGAACCATAATGGGCTATGATTGCCGTAAAGCAATTGGTATTCTAAATGATTCGATTACCATTTTTGCTTTTTATACGGACGCAATATTAATAAACGGCGGACCTGAAGGAATTCATGGGTTACCGGGTATGATATTAGGCGTTGGAATTCCAAGATTACATGCCACCTGGTTTGCCACCAAGGTTGAAGTATTCAATATTAATATGAACAAAGTGAATCCTGCAACGAAAGGAAAAAAAGTAAGCCGCACCACCCTTTTATCAACATTAGATAAAGTTTCTAAAGAATGGGGAAGCTATGGAAGCAAGCTGATAATTAATTTTTTTATTTAATTAATTCAAATACAAAACTTTCGTTTGATTGAATTTCAAAATCATTCAATGATGTTATTGCTCCGGTAATAACATTTTTTATTTTATTGTATCCCATCGTACGTTCAGCAAAATAGTTCCAGTCCGGTTTAACAGCTTTCGCTCCAGTGTTACTAATCACCATTACTGTTTGTTTGTTATCGTACCTGAAATAAACATACAATCCTTCTTTTGGAATAAACTGCATTAACCTCCCTTTGGTAATGGCACTGGAATTTTTCCGGAAGTTCGCCAGTTTTGAAATATAGTTCCAGGCAGCCTGTTCTTGTTCTGATCTGCCTTCCTTAATAAATTTATTTTCCGTATCATCTTTCCAGCCACCGGGAAAATCTTTCCTTACTTCTGCATCGGTAGGAACTCTTTTATTCTTCATTAATATCTCTGTGCCATAATATAATTGCGGTATACCCCGCAAAGTAAGCAGCCAGTTAATACCCATTTTAAATTTATCAAAGTCTTCATTGACTACTGAATAAATTCTGTCCTGATCATGATTGTCCAGAAAAATACAATTATCAGATGCATTTTTATATAATAAATCCTGGGCAAGTGTATTATACAAACGGTTGACACCATCGTTCCAGCTAAAGGTTTGATTCAATCCATCCACCATCGCATAAAAAATTGGAAAATCTGTAATCCCCGGTGTATTATATTTAAAAGGAACGTTCAAATTGTTATTGGAAAAATATGCGCCGCTTGTTACTTCCTTTACTGATGTTTCACCGAAAACAGTCAATGAAGGAAATTCTTTCAGCAGCACATCATTGATCTTATTTAAGAAGACAGGATCATTATAAAAGTAAGTATCCACCCTCCAGCCATCAATACCAAACTCTTCAGTTGCCCATACTGCATATTGAATCAGAAAATTTGCAACATAGGGATTTCGCTGGTTTAGGTCAGGAAGAAACGGAGTAAACCACCCATCCGTAGCAATTTTTTTATCTATGGATGAAGCATATGGATCGGTGAGCGGTTGTTCTCTGTAAGAAGTGTTAGTGTACGATTGCCAGTTATTCAACCAGTCTTTCATGGGCAAATCCTTAACGGACCAATGGTCTTCGCCTACATGATTGTACACAGCATCCTGAATTATTTTCATTCCTTTCGAATGTGCAGCATCAATCAATTTTCTATATGCTTCATTTCCTCCAAAACGTTTGTCTACTTTATATTGATCAGTAAAAGCGTAGCCATGATAGGTGCTGCGGGATGTGCCACCTTCCATCGTTCGGCCCATATCATTTTCAACAACGGGTGTCATCCAGATACTGGTTACACCCAAATCTTTTAGATAACCGAGATGATTTATGACGCCTTGCAAATCGCCGCCATGACGATCAAACGGGTTGCTACGATCATGCTGTGTGTCCCGCATGCCTGTATAAAAATCATTGGAAGGATCTCCATTGGAAAAGCGATCCGGCATTAAAAGATAAATAAAATCTGCAGCGGTAACTCCCTGTACTCTTGTTTTACCGTTTTGATTACTGTGTTGCTTTAATTCGTACTTGATAATTTCTGGCGCAAGACTGCCACCGGAAAGTGTGATATTAAAATGACCCGGCTTTGTAATGGATGCGATACCTATGTCTATAAATAAATAGTTCTTATTTTCAACATGGTTTAACGTCTCAATTTTTACTCCCGGATAATTGACTGAAGCTTTTGTAAAAGCGCCTATATCATTTGCATGAAGTATTAATTGCAGTTTAGAATTTTTCATGCCGGTGAACCAGCTGACCGGATAAACATTAATTGTTTTTTGAGCTGATGCAGAAATAAAAACAAAACAGATTAATAAAAAAATAACCCTTTTCATAATTAAACAGATCGTTGTTCTTCAATTTCAAGTTTAGTTGTTTCAATGTCGTCACCTTTTTTTGTCTCACGGATAAAAAAGAAACAAATAGCAGCAGCAATAATCATTAAAGCTCCACCAATTTCAACTGCAGCCATCCGGTTGTTACCCAATACGTTTTTCATTAGCCAGCCAAAGCCAACAGATGCAATTATTTCGGGCAGGACAATGAAGAAATTAAAGATGCCCATGTAAATTCCAACTTTATCTTTTGGTAATACACCACTCAGCATGGCATAGGGCATTGATAAAATACTTGTCCATGCTATACCAATTCCAATCATTGAAATGAACAACATATTTTTATCCGTAACCCAGCTGACACTAATTAATCCCAGCGCACCACACAGCAAGCAAATAGTGTGTGTCAGTTTTCTTCCTAATCTGTCTGCAATTGATGGCAGTATCAATGCAAAGAGAAACGCAACGACACTATAAAAAGCTAATGTCAGACTGCCAAAATCTGCTCCTTTTGCATATAAGGGATCATTACCATCTTTTCCTCCAAAAATATTTACTGCAACAGCTGTTGTATAATAAAACCACATCAGAAAAAGTCCGGGCCATGTAAAAAATTGTACGAGTGAAACAATTTTCATTCTTGGCGGCATGTTTTTTAAAGCTGCAAATATTTCTTTAATTATACCTCCTGCACCTTTTTTTGTTTGCTTCTTGTTGTTGTTAAATTCCAAATCCGAAGGTGGATATTCTTTAGTGGTAAAAACAGTATATAAAACCGCAGAGAGAAAAAAGAATGCACCAATATAAAACGACCATTTTACATTTGGTGGAATGCTGCCCATGGCAGCTGTATTTTCTGCATGAAAAATATTTTTCATTACCCATGGCAATGCTGATGCAACACTTCCTCCCAAACCAATCATCATACTCTGCATTATAAATCCACGGTTCACTTGTGAATCAGGAAGCTTGTCTGTAACAAAAGCTCTGAAAGGCTCCATAGCAACGTTACCAAAAACGTCCAGTATCCAAAGCAATCCTGCGGCCATCCATAATTCACTGCTATGCGGCATAAATATTAATGCAATAGAACTAAGAATAGCACCCAGCATAAAATACGGCCTTCTTCTTCCCCATTTCGGATGCCATGTTCTGTCACTTAAATAACCAATAACTGGTTGAACTAATAAGCCAGTCAGCGGAGCTGCCAAAAATAAAAGTGGAACTTCATCCGGATGGGCTCCGAGATTTTCATAGATGCGACCCATGTTAGCTCTTTGTAAATCCCAGCCAAACTGGATTCCAAAAAAACCAACACTCATATTAATAATCTGTGCAAGAGTAAGCTTTGGCTTATCGCCTGTGTAAGCAGATGTCATATAGCAATCCTATTTTAATAACCAGAGATATTGAAGGTAAGATATTATGTATACAGTACATATCCCCTTATAAAAAAAATAGTCCCGGTAAAACCGGGACCATTTAGTTTTTCACTGGTGTTTTTTACTTACTTATACTTATTTTTTGCATGATGACTTCATCTCCATTTACCTGCATTACTTTAAGCATATAAATTCCACTGTTAACGCTTGTCAGAGGAAGTGTTATTACAGACGAAGATGGATATTTTTTATTGACAATCTGCTGGCCGTTTGAATTAAACAAAGCTACAACAGCGCCTGATCTCCACTCCTGCGGAATTTCAATATTTACCTGGTCAGAAGCAGGATTTGGAAAGATTAATACTTTACTGTCTTTCACATTCCAGTTCAAAGAAATAATATTACTGTACTTAAATTTGTTATCATTATCAATCATCTTTAACCTGTAATAATTTCTTCCGGAAACAGGCTGCGCATCAAGCAGGTTATAGGCATTTGCACCACTGCCAGTTGAATTTACTGAACGGATTCCCTGGAAATTTCTGCCATCGGCTGATCGCTGCACTTCAAAACCGGCAACATTGTCTTCATTGGCAGTATTCCAGTTTAATGCAATACCATTTGTATTTCTGTTTCCCTCAAAATTTACAAGATCGAGCGGTAATGGAATATTATCTGCGCAACGGCTCAGAACAATATCATCCAGTACAAAATCATTTCCGCAAAGCACTACACTATTGTTATTAATCTGGAAACGAAGATTCAGATAAGAACCTGATGCGGAAGTTGGAGTTACAAAAGATACATTTTGATTTACCCAAAGTGGCGCAGCCGTTGATCCATATTCGGTGATGGTTGATGACGCTAAATCAACCCATGTACCAGAAGGCTTTTCGTATTGAACAAGAATGTTGATGAAAATGTTGGGATTATTACCGGGATCTGTACAAACATTTGGCCTTAAAATATTCATTACCCAAAAACTTACATTACATAATTGACCATCACCAATTAATGCTTGCGGCACCACATCCTGATAAACTACGCCTGTTGGTTCACGATCATTTACCAGCATCATTCTACCTGCGGCGGCTCCTGCAGGCAATGTATGATCCAACGTTGTATGCCAAACATTCGGGTTGCTGTGCAAATTGGAAGTTGGAGTAACGGTGTAAATTTTTTCAGGATCCATATTTCCGGTGCCAACATAATCCAGAAAAGGAACCTGTGCAGCTGTTAATGGAGAAGCTGCAGGTCTTGATCCAATGCCAAAGTTTTGCGTCAGAACTGGCTGAAAAAAACGGCACTGCTGACTCATAACTTTGTTGAAAGAAACAGTTGCGATAAAAAATGTGCAAAGGGAAATCATATGCCGGTAAGGCACACTTGTAGAAATGCGTTTCATGCTCATTGTTTTAAGATGAATAAATGTTAAGGCATATACCTTAAAGCATTTCAAAGCTTGGAGTGGTAAATCGAAGGATTTAGAAAATTGTAATTTTTACAGGGAATGGAAAAGCGGGATGACAAACGTAGTAAATTTTGTCAACCCGCCAAATAAAAAATTCTTACCAATTTTCCTGGCTATATCACAAAGCCGTTTGGAATAATCGCACCTTTTTTCACAACAACAATACCGTCTTTCACAGTATATAGCGCATGATCTGTATTTTCAAGATGGCCACCGCCATTTATCCGCACATCATTTCCGATGCGTACATTTTTATCAAGTATTGCGTTTTTAATATAGCACCTGTCCCCTACTCCCAATAAAGGAATTCCTTTTTCTCCGTCGGATGCGATGTCAGCCAATGTCTCGTAATAATCGCTTCCCATAATATACGTACTGACAACAGTGCTTCCGTTTCCAATCCTGGAGCGAATCCCAATAACAGAATGCTCCACTCTTGATGCATTGACAATTGAACCTTCAGCAACCAATGTTTTTTCTAAAGTAGTCCCGCTGATTTTTGCAGGCGGAAGCATTCTTGAACGGGTATAAATAGTACGTTCATTATCAAACATATTAAAGTCCGGAATATCTTTTGTCAAATCCAGATTGGCTTCGAAGAAAGAATGGATATTTCCAATGTCCGTCCAGTATCCGGAATATTGATAACTCGCAACAGTGTACTTGCTTATAGACTGCGGAATAATTTCTTTTCCAAAATCTGTTGCTGTTTTATATTCATCCAGTAAAAGATCAAATAACAATTGACGGTTGAAAATATAAATACCCATAGAAGCTAAATAATTTCTTCCGGCATTTTTCATTTCTTCTCCGGTATCGCTTACCCAATCAACTAATAAATCTTTCTTTGGCTTTTCAATGAAAGAAGTAATCAGACCGCCATCACTTTTTAAAATGCCGAACTCCGGCGCATCTCTTTGGTTGACAGGGATGGTTGCTACAGAAATATCAGCACCTAATTTTTTATGATGATCCAGCATTTCAGCGAAATCCATTTGATACAATTGATCTCCGGAAAGTATTAAAATATAATCACTGTCAAATGGCTCGATATGGCGAAGTCCTTGTCTTACTGCATCCGCAGTGCCCTGGTACCAGGCAGGATTATCAGGCGTTTGCTCCGCAGCAAGTATATCAACAAAGGCTTTACTGAATGCGCTGAAGTGATAAGTATTTTTTATATGACGATTTAATGAAGCTGAATTGAATTGCGTTAGTACAAACATTCTCCCAATTCCATTATTCAGACAATTAGAAATAGGAATATCAACGAGCCGGTATTTACCCGCAATTGGTACTGCCGGTTTTGATCTTGTAGCTGTTAATGGATACAAACGGCTACCTGCGCCGCCTCCGAGAATGATACTTAAGATTTCTTTAGAGTGGGTAATTGTTCTTATGGCCATAACACGTTAGATAATAGTTAATAAATAAAATAACCAGATGATAGAGAATAGATGAAAATTCATCCTGCTCCTAAATACTTTTACTTTTAATTGTTTTCAAACTGGCAATAAGCATTTTCAATAATGCTATCGCATCGTTATGAATAGAGTCAACCATTTTTTTATTTATATAATCTGCTGCAAATAAAAGTTCAAGCCAATAAACGCTTTCATTTGCTTCTTTCAAACTTATATTAAGTTTATGAGAAAAATCTTTTCTGCTTTCAGCATGTTCTGCTTCCCGGATTAATGCACCAATTGATGTTCCAGACCTTAATAATTGAGTTGATAATTCATATTCGGCTTGTTGCTTTTTCAAAAATTTATATAGTTTAATAATTCGTAAGGCAAAATCAAAGCTTTTAGTTTTCAAGATACTGTTTTGACTCATATCATTTTGATTGTGAATATAAACAAAAGGCAACACCGTTTTAAAAACTACCATCTTTTATCTATCATTTATCATCTGTTCCTATTTCAATGATTTATACAAGTCGATATATTGTTGTGCTGATGAATCCCAGGAATGATCGATTGTCATCATGTGGCCGCGCATCCAGTTATAAAGGTCGGGTTTATTACTATACAGATCGATAGCTCTACCAACGGAATAAGTAATATCCCAAACACTTGCTTCATTAAACCGTATACCAAAACCATCAGGATCTCCGAAATCAGTTACAGTATCTCTCAGTCCGCCGATATTTCTTACCATTGGAACTGTTCCATACCGCAGCGCATACATTTGATTCAATCCACAAGGTTCCACCCTGCTTGGCATTAATAAAAAATCTGATCCGGCATAAATTAAATGACTCAACGGTTCGCTATAGCCGATATAAGAATTATAATAACCTGCAAACTGATGTTTCATTTGGTCCAACCGATCTTCCAGCGCAGGATCGCCTGATCCCAATACCAGAAAGTTTGCATTTCCATGATGCTGGTAAATAGACTGGCTAATGGCTTCGGGTAAAAGATCAGCAGACTTTTCACCTACAAGTCTTCCGATAAACGCAATCAATGGCTTGTCGGGATCCAATCCAAATCTTCCTGCAAGTTCTTTTTTATTTTTTCGTTTCCCTTTTTCTACTTCAAGCTTGTCATAATTTTTTGCAATCAAACTATCTGTATGCGGATCCCACACTTCTGTATCAATACCATTCAGCACACCGGAGCTTTTTCCTTTCTCATACTCAAAGAGATTTTCCAAACCATTTGCTGCATGTTTCAATTCATCCAGGTAACTGTTGCTTACAGTCGTTACTTTCCATGCGCACTTTACAGCTGATGCTAAGGGGTTAATTGTTTTTTCCCACTCCAGCATGCCCCATTTCCATGAATCGAATGCGGGGAGCAAATAATATTTTTCCCAGCCAATCCATCCCTGGTATTGCGCATTGTGCACTGTAAATACAGTTGGTATGTCAGCCATTTTTTGCCGGAACTCAAAACAATATTTAACCATGAATGGAATAAGACCTGTATGATGATCGTGACAGTGCAATACATCCGGGCTATGATCCCATTTATTAATCCAATCGCAAACTGCTACCTGGAATGCAAGAAAACGTTCGGTGTCATCTTCATAACCGTAAATTTTTTCACGATCCAGCAAACCGTTAATATCAACGAGATATAAATCAAAACCAAGCTTGTTGGTTTTTTCTTTGATAACACTGTAGTGAAAATAGGTAGGGCCTATGTGCTGACCGCCTTCATGCACCAGTTCCCACTGGTTTTCATACAAAAATTTAGTGCGGTACATTGGCATCACTACTTTGGCAAAATGACCAAGCTCAGCCTGGTATTTTGGTAAAGCACCCACAACATCGCCAAGGCCTCCGGCTTTTGCCACCGGGTAACATTCTGCTGCTATATGAACAATTTCCATGAAGTAATATTATAAAATGGATCTTATCTGAAATTAAGGTGTTTTTTTGATAGCATAGATGATCAGAACAAAAAAAAATGAAATAATAATCCGCCGTTTCAGAATACCCCTAAGCTAACGAATTGTTTTTTTATACAAGCTTCTAACATCAAACGGTTGCGTTTTATTACCATGAAAAAATGTTATACTTTCAGTACTTCATTAAAAAATAAATGATTGCTATGGCGACACAAACTATTGCTGTACCTCTGGCCAAACAACCAACCAATTATGGTGCATTGGGCACTCTGGTTACCGTATTTTTCTTCTGGGGTTTTATTGCCGCAGGCAACAGCGTTTTCATTCCTTTTTGCAAGCACTATTTTCATTTGGATCAGTTTCAAAGCCAGCTGATTGATTTTGCATTTTACACAGCGTATTATGTCGGTGCATTGATTTTATTCGCTTACGGAGCTTTTGGCGGAAAAGATTTGGTAGGAAAATGGGGTTATAAAAAAAGTATTGTTTATGGATTACTGTTCTCTGCATTAGGTGCCGCAGCGATGATTTTTGCTGTGAACGGTAACAGCTTTGCAGGAATGTTAATCGGTCTTTTCATTGTAGCACTTGGTTTTTCATTGCAGCAAACAGCAGCGCAGCCTTTTGCTATTTTATTGGGCGATCCTGTGACAGGAACAAGCCGTGTAAATTTAGGAGGCGGCGTCAACTCATTTGGAACTTCTATAGGTCCGCTGGTGGTTGCGTTAGCGCTATTCGGAACAACGGCTGCCATAACCGATGAAAAAATTGCATCATTAAGTTTATCAAAAGTAATAACGCTTTATACCTGCGTTGGTGCCCTGTTCATCGGTGCTGCGGCCATGTTTCATTTTTCTAAAAAAGTTCCGTCAGGTATTTTATTGGAAAAAACTGAAAAAGCAAATAAAGCCCTTTATACATTATTAATAATGACAGTGCTGCTGGTGTTAATGTTTGTGCCTGTATTCAGCAGCTACAAAACAGATTTAACCAATGCTTCTGATGTTGAAAAGCATGCTATGGAATCGTACCGTCTCAAATGGCTGATTGGTGCACTGGCTGTTGTTGTTATCGGGTTGCTTGCATCGAATCTCAGCGCAAAGAAAAAATCTGACAGTTGGGGAGCTATGCAGTATCCACAGCTTGTATTAGGGATGCTGGGAATATTCGTTTACGTTGGAGTGGAAGTGGCTATTGGAAGCAATCTTGGAGAATTACTTCGTCAGCCAAGTTTTGGTTCATTGTCGGCATCAGAAGCAACGCCTTATATTGGAATGTATTGGGGAAGTCTTATGATTGGAAGATGGACGGGTGCGATTAATGCATTTAACCTTTCAAAAAGTACCAAGCAAATTTTGCAGTTTATTGTTCCATTGGTTGCATTCGGTATTTTAATTGGGTTGAACACTTTGGCTAAATATGATATGCAGCCTTTGTATTATTATATTGTTTGTGTGCTGATTCAAATTGCAGCCTCATATATCAGCAATAATAAACCAGCAAGAACTTTATTAATTTTTAGTTTATTAGGTGTAGCAGCGATGGTGATAGGTTTAATGACTACTGGTAAAATTGCGACTTATGCTTTCTTGAGTGGCGGTTTATTTTGTTCCATCATGTGGCCTTGTATATTCAGCTTGTCCATTGCAGGTTTGGGAAAATATACTTCACAAGGTTCTGCATTTTTAATTATGATGATTCTTGGCGGTGGTATTATTCCTCCGATACAGGGCAAGCTTGCAGATGTATTAGGCATTCATCAATCATATGTGGTTGCCGTTATTTGTTTTGCTTACCTGGCCTTTTTTGGTTTTATTGTTAAGGGAATTTTGCGCAAACAAGGTATCGATTACGATGCTGAAGTGGCAGCAAGTGGTCATTAATTAAATTCATTCGTACATTTATTGCCCCGTTGCCAGACAGCAGCGGGGCTTATTTTAAAATATTCTAACGATGGCGAAATCAACGGCAAGGCAACAATTGGCAATAGGTATTGATGTAGGCGGGACCGGAACAAAATTTGGGATTGTTGACCGTGATGGAAATGTTCTTTTCACCGGAGAAATTTCCACGAAGAAACATGCAGAAGTGAGTACGTTCATCGAAGAATTATATTCTGCCGTTTCTGAGATCATTGAAAAAGCTGGTGGTGTTGGCCGCATCAAAGGGATCGGCATGGGTGCGCCGAATGGAAATTTCTATACTGGTACGATTGAGTATGCGCCAAATCTTCCCTGGAAAGGAATCGTTCCTTTAGCTAAACTGGTAGAAGGAAAATTTAATCTTCCTGTAGCGTTAACAAATGATGCCAATGCGGCGGCTATCGGCGAAATGATGTATGGCGCTGCAAAAGGAATGAAAGATTACATAATGATTACGCTGGGCACCGGCGTTGGCAGTGGCATCGTAGCGAATGGAAAATTAATTTATGGGCATGATGGTTTCGCCGGAGAGATTGGACATACTATTGTTATTCCGGATGGTCGTCTTCATCCGGGCACAGGAAAACATGGCTCCCTGGAAAGCTATGCTTCTGCTACAGGTGTTCGCTATACGGCAATCGAAATGTTGGAAAAATCTGTTTTGCCCAGTACACTGAGGGATATTCCTCAGGATCAGTTAGATTCTAAAAAAGTATATGAAGCTGCCATAGCCGGTGATGAGATTGCAAAACAAGTTTATGAATTTACAGGCAAAATATTAGGTCTTGCATTAGCCAATGCTGTGATGTTTTCAAGTCCGGAAGCGATTGTACTTTTTGGTGGATTGACAAAAGCCGGTGATTTAATATTGAAGCCAACCCGTGAGCACATGGAAGCGAATTTGATACAGGTATTTCAAAATAAAGTAAAGTTGCTGATCAGTCATCTGAAAGAATCGGATGCGGCTATCCTCGGAGCAAGTGCTCTGGTCTGGGAAATGAAATAATGATGAGTTTGAATTAGCAGTGAATGGAATCTCAGTTCGGATTATAGACTGCCGCACCGGTAATTTTCAAATCATTTTTTTGCTGCGTGTACACAATTAACTGACAATTGCTGAGTGCTGCATCAGCAGGTATTTTTAATTCAAATTCATTTTTTGCAACTGTAGTCTGCATAGCAAAAGTTCTTACCACATTAGTATGAGGTATTTTAACTCCATTGTTTTCTCCTGCTTTTATGTCAACGCTTATTTCCTTTTGAACTAACACAGCCAATACATTTGATTTTGCAACATTCCCTTCCGACTCAACAGTAAAATGTAATGTATTATCTATCATTTTTACAGCGCCGATGTTCAATTTTACTTTTGCTTTTTCTTTAAGCGCTTTTCTTATAGCAGCTTCCGCTTCTGAACGGTTACTTCCCACTAATTCATACGCTCCGTTGACTACTAATTGTGGTGTGTAAATACTTTCCAGTTTCAACTGTGTGCTGTATTCATTTTGCCGCTCGGTATACTCTTTATTGCTGAAAGTATCCATCCATCCCAGGCGGTTCCAGTAGTCTACATGAAAAGATAAAGTGATGATATTCCCTTCCAGTTTTGCGAGCTGGGGTAAAAGTTTTTCGGCAGGCGGACAACTGGAGCAACCTTCAGAAGTAAATAATTCAAGCACCGCAACAGGCGCATAAGAACCTGTCATTTCTTTTGTATCTGCGGGGTGAGCAGATCTGTTTTTAGAAATAAAGCCCAGACCTAACATTCCCGCCGCTGCAATTATAACCAGTATGAACCGCATGATTTAAATGTACGGAAATGATCAGAGATTGAAGTTACCGCACAAATTATTTGACTTATTTCTGCCTGATAATAAAAACTGCAGGAACAGGCCGCTGTCCGGCTGCATCAGAAATTTTTATAGTTTCTTTTCCGTTCACCAGCATACAACTGCTGCCACCACCATCGAGGTTTATAGCTTCGCGGCAACCAAGTTCCTTAAAAAGCTGAGCTTCAATTTCCAGCGTGGCGCCACCGGCATTTTTATTTCTTCCTTCGATAACAAGTATAATAAGTTTTCCATCTTTTGTATAACCCATTGCTGTGCGTGGGTGCTTATCATTAATTGCTTTGCCTGCAAATTTTAATTCTTCGTTATTGCTAATCTCAATTTCACCATTCTGCAAAAGAACAGGGCCCCCACCGACCGCCGTTTTCATTTTCCATAATTTAAATGAGTCTTTCTGTTTTGCTGCTGTGGTTTCATCAGAACCTTCACCTCTCCTTCTCCTCGCAGTTCGCTTGCTGATACCTGACTCCTGTATGGCTGTGGCGGAATTGCTGATACTATCTGTTTTAACCCATGCCACATCTGCTTTATTTTTTTTATTAATTCCAATAGCACTTCCGTACACAGGAATTTTTAAAGTAGTGTCTGCCCTGCTCTTTCTGAATTTCACTTCGTTAAACGCAACGGTCTTTTTATCTTTTATAACTACGTTTAAACTTCTGTTCGTTTCATAGGAAAAAAAAGTAGTGTTAACAACTAATAAGGGCTTTTCATTTCTTTCATAAAATTGAGCAGGGGTCAATCTTCTGTCACGGGACGTATCGGCGGTGAAATCTAATTTCTTATCTTTTAAATCCGCAATTAAATAATAAGCACGGAACGGAGAAGTATCCATTGGCTCATTGGTAAAAAAGATATGAACAGACGAAGGCAATGGCTGAAACAACGAATCAACGTTTTTCCATTTCGTCTGAGAATAGGAATGATTGGAGAAAAATATTGCTGTAAAAAAAAGGTTGCGTATAAATAATTTTGACATGCTCAGGATTTATAAATTTCCTATTAAAAGACGTAATGAAGATATAAACCTTTCGCAAAATGCTGAATAGAATTACAGAACCCTGAACAGTGAGACGCAACGGAAGATGATAACAGTACTTTTGCCGGCAAAAAAAATCTAGCTATCGATTATTGATTTCTCGTCCTGCCATTTATTTCTTCCATAACCTGGAATAACATGTTTCTCGCTATGATAAGAGGAACGAACCAAGGGACCGCTTTCTACATAATCCAGTCCGAGTGTATAACCGATCTCTTTGTATTCATTAAATTCATCCGGGTGCACAAAGCGATGAACGGGTAAATGTTTTTTGGTGGGCTGCAGGTACTGGCCAATCGTTACGACATCACAGCCATTCGCCTGTAAATCTTTCAGTGTTTGAATCACTTCTTCTTTTGTTTCACCAAGTCCCAGCATGATCCCGCTTTTGGTACGCATGCCGCCCTCTTTTAAAATACGTATTACTTCCATACTGCGCCAGTATTTGGCCTGTATGCGAACTTGTCTTGTTAGTCTTTCTACAGTTTCAATATTATGGCTCACTACTTCCGGCGCTGCTTCAATTATCGGTTGTATGTCTTCTCTTTTTCCTTTGAAATCAGGAATCAATGTTTCTAATGTTGTTTCAGGGTTCAATGCTTTTATCGCTCTAATGGTATTGTGCCAGAAAGATGCGCCACCATCTTTTAATTCATCCCGATCAACAGAAGTGATAACAGCATGTTTCACTTTCATAAGATAAATGGCTTCGGCCACACGTTGTGGCTCATCCCAATCAACAGGTTCAGGGCGACCAGTTGCCACTGCACAAAAGCCACAGCTGCGTGTGCATGTATTACCCAAAATCATAAATGTGGCAGTGCCGGCACCCCAGCATTCCCCCATATTCGGGCAATTGCCGCTTTCGCAAATAGTATGAAGTTTGTGATTATCAACAAGACTGCGGACATGCTTATAGCTTTCGCCGATAGGAAGCTTGACCCTGAGCCAGTCAGGTTTTTTGACCCTCGTTTCTTTTTCGCTGATATTCTGTACTAACGGAAGTTCAATCATTGAGCAAAAATAAGTTCATTATTTACGCCGTCCAAACACGATGGCGATGTAGCCCTGGAAGAACAATTGCTTGTCTTTCTGGCCCACCAAAATAGGAATTTTAGAAGCATAGAAGTCTGCACTTATGCCCACTTCTACGGCAGAAACCATTTCATTGTAGCGGCCATAATCGAAGCGCAGGGCTGCTTTTGCGAAAGCCCCGGGTTTAAATTTCATTTCGCTCCAGCCTTTGCTGATTCCTGTGCCGCCATTTATAGTTGGAGGATTAAGAAACAAGGCGCTGTCAGCTACTGAATATTTTATTTTTTTACTTTGACCTGTTGTCGGATCATCAACATCAAGGTAATAAGGACGTAATAAACCAATCGCAAGTCCTGCATTGTAAACAGCAGAAACTGCCACCCCATTTTTATTTCCTTTTTGACCCAGAATATATTGCTGACCGAAGCCTAAAGTGACCTGGTAAAAATTATTAATCTTACCGTAGATAAAAGGATTGGTGAAAAAGAAGTTCGGATTCGAACCATCATTGGCAGTGAGTTTTACTTCTTTCTGACTTTTTATTTCGGTAATGTCTATACGGTAAATATTTGTTTTCCGGTTGCTCTTCATACGGCCCAGTTCATAAAAAGCGCCGTAGCCATTGGTGCGGGCCTGTATGCCGAAAATGCTCTGCTTGTTATAAACAAGAATTCCTTCTTCAGCCTGCTTGATCATAGCGTTTACTTTTTCACGCTTCGCTTCTTTTTTTTCATTCTTACTTTTCTTTTTGGAAATCTGGGCTGATGAACCTAGGGCAATTGCAGCAAAAAATAGCAGTAGACTTATTTTCTTCACGTAGAATATTTTTAGGCTAAGAGATAAAAGCTAAGAGGCAAAAGAGATAACGAGATAAAGAGAATACAGGTTGCTGCAATTCTAATGCTGCTCATTTTCTCTGTTAAATTCAAAGCATTAAAAAAGTAAAGGAATTTCAGCACAAACTCTTTTTCTCCTTTCCTTCTCCTCCTCTTAATTAATAACGTAAATTTAGGGCAAAATATTGAAAATGACTTCCACAGTAGTTTACAACGGCGATTTAAGAACCACCCTTACCCACCTGAAAAGCGGCGATCATTTTGAAACAGATGCACCCACCGATAACAATGGTAAAGGCGAAAGGTTTTCACCCACAGATTTAATGGCCACAAGCCTTGCCACCTGCATGGTTACGGTAATGGGTATCAAAGCAAGGACAATGGGTTTTGATTTAAATGATATAAAAGTTGAAGTGCTGAAAATCATGAAAGCTGATCCGAGAAGGGTTGGCGGAATAGAATTAACATTTCACATACCAGACACATTAAAAAACCTGGATGAGAAAACCAAAGAGATCATGAAAAATACCGGCGAGACTTGCCCGGTTGCAAAAAGTATTCATCCGGATATTGAGGTGAAAGTGGATTGGGGTGCGTGGAATTGACTTGCGGGTGAAACGAAGCAAACTCCATGCGAATTGGATGAAAAATTATTTTTGGATACCGACTTTAGACCTTTGGGCATCTTCGTTGCGTCGCACTCTTCTGCTGCATGAATTCTATTCGTCATTTTGCAGCATTCCGATTTTTATCGGTAAGTTCGGTTCGTTGATGAGCTTTTAATACTAATTCCTTTAATGATTCATCTCGGTAAGGTATTAATAAAAGCTTTTAAATTTTCACCCCATAAATTTACGCCGTAAATATTTCCTTCTTTATCAATTATCACATTGTACGGAACGGTTGTCAATTTTAATTCCTTCCATAGAGGTGAATCTTTTTCTTTGAAGTCACAAATATTTATATAGTTTAGGCTATCGTCTAATGACGCTTTTATCCATTTACTCTTGTCTTTATCAGTAGAAATTAATACAATGGACAGGTCAGTTCTGTTTTCAATAATTTCTTTTTCTTTTACTAAGTTTCGGTTTTCGTGCCGGCAGGGAGCACACCACGAAGCCCAAAAATCTAACAGCAAATACTTGGTCGGAATATCGTTTAACGTCAACACATTTCCCTGAACCGTATTGAAAGGAACTTTTAATATTGACAAATTATAGGCAGGTTTAAGTTCGGTTCTTTTTCTAACCTCAATTTTACTTCCCCATAATTTACCTTCAGGAGAACTTTTAAGTTTGCCAGGAAATTGTTGAAATAAACTATCTATTCTTGCGATGGGAATAGTCCAGTCTAATACGAGATATTTAATACCCGTTAAATTTTCTGTGTTATGTTCATGGGCTTCTAAAAAATTAAGGATGGCTTTATTCCTTTCAAACTGACATTTGAGGTATGAAGCTTCTATTTCGTGAAAAGAACTTTTCGAAATATCTTTATCTTTCAAGACCACGGATCTGGTTTTATCCATCGAATCAAACTTTTTTTTATAGTAATCAAGCAAATAAATGATCGTTTTAAACCTGGCCGTGTCAGGTGAAATTTTTTGGTTTATATCACTATTATTTTTAGTGACTACAGCAGGCATCTCTTTATTGATTGTAAAAAATCCAAAAACAATTAAAACTGATTTTAAGAGAAAAGTACTGAATGTCATATTAAATACTTTTATCTTGTAAATTAATTAATGTTCATCAACTTTTCAAAATCGAATTCCCCACGCCGCATTCCAAACATCTTTTATTATTACAGTATTGATTTTTCAACTCAATCAGTGCCTGTGAATCAAAGGCGTTTTTATTTTCAACTTTTAGTAACTGAAATCCTTTTGCAATTGAATTTTCTTCCTGCCGTGTTTGTTCCAGCCATAGAAGCGCTTTCTCTTTGTATTTATTTTCGCTATGATAATTGCCATAAGCAAATAAAACCGGCGCAACGGTATTGATGATAATATTATTTATCATACTTGCACCAAGGTTTTTCTTTTTAAAAGAAGATACATCTTCCAGTCTGTAATGATAATGCCAGTAATCATTCGCCGTCACATCAAACCATTCTTTCACTTCTTTTATTGCAACTGCTTCTTTTATTCTGGAAAATAAATGGGCAGATTCAGTAATCAATATAGCCAGTTGTGCCAACCGGATACTCGGAAAATTTCCCGGCCGCATTCTCAAAAAATGAATCGGATGATGAATAGGCTTGAGTTGATACTTTTCTTTTAGAAATTTATATTCCCGTTGCAGCAGCTTTGGATAGTCTTCCTCGAATTCTTTTTCAAGTAATCCTGCCTGTCCGAGCAACAATGATTCTATCTGGTGAATTTGTCCCTTGTGCTTTGCAAGAATATTTATTGAGATGGATTTTGCCAATGCTTCAAAAGCATCAGCATTCACTTTTATACCGAAGTTTTTTGCCAGCATCCACCAGAACGTTTCTTCCCAGTGAAAATTATTTTGATTTAAATAGGTTTCGACAATTTTTGTTTTTCGCAGTAACCTTTCTATAAGTAAACGGTCTTTCCAGCTTTTCCAGGTAATATCCCTGACGCCGTAAATACTTTTTTCACAGGGAATAAATGAAGTGGAGTCCATCAACTCTTCATACCGATCCAATAAAATTTTTGAGATTCGTTCTTTTAATTCCACAACAGGAACGGATGAACTTAAATCTGTTGTATCATCTTGCCACACTACATGCAGCACTACATTGTTATAATTTTTATCCGTCTGATGATTATGTTTGTTCCAGTCAGAAGTTTTAAGATGCAATTCTACAGCTCCGGCCCATATAGTGTTCCCGATTTTTATTTTTGCATCAGAAAAATCCGGGCCCTGGTTCGTATTATATTGCCCGGCAAAAATTATTTGCACTTCTTCGCCAGTTGAAGTTATTAATGCGCTTTTATTGAAATATTGAAATTGCCAAATGAAGTGCAACAAACGTTCTGTCATAAATTCAAATTTGATGATTGATTATTAGCTAATCTGCTAATGAAATCAAATCATCTTTTGAATCATGCTCGTACTGAAGAAATATATTGTTTTAAACAACTTCGAACCACAGACTTCAAACTTCAAACTTCTTAAGTTCTCTCACAACCCTGCTTACCGGCAAACCCATTACATTATAAAAATCGCCATTAATAGATTTTATGCCCACTACTCCTATCCATTCCTGTATAGCATAAGCGCCGGCTTTATCGTAGGGCTTGTATTTGTCTACGTAAAATTCTATTTCTTTAACGGTGATATTGTGAAATTCTACCTCCGTTATATCTGCAAAAGAAATTTCATTGTCGCCTTGTCTTATCACTACCCCAGTTATCACTTTATGTTTCTCTCCTGATAATGCTAATAAAATACTTACTGCATCTTCCCGATGAACAGGTTTTCCAATAATATTATCACCTAATACAACAATCGTATCTGCCGCCAATATCACTTCATCTTTACCTCTTAATTGCTGAACGGCTACTGCTTTGTTGCGGGCAATATAAACCGCTACTTCATCAGGCTCAATGTTTGGGGGGAAGCGTTCATCCGTTTCTTGCACCACAATCTCGAAAGGAATTTCTGCCCATTCAAGCAATTGTTTCCGACGTGGGGATTGTGAGGCAAGAATTATTTTATTCATAACCAGAAATAAAAGAAAATCATTGAAAGTATACCTGTAAACATCACCAGTTTTGTCATGGAGCTCAACTGATGAAATTGCTGAACGGAAGTACTTTTTTTCAATTTAAAAAGTATCAGCACCAATGGAAGTAAAATTGCAACCATGCCATAAGCAACAGGTAACCACCATTTGAATTGTAAAATATAAACCTGTATAATTATTAATATCGCCAGCAACACAATCAGCCAAACAGCTACATATACCTTCGTAGCATTCACGCCCCAGGCAACCGGCATTGTTTTACATCCATATTTTGAATCACCTTCCATATCTTCCATATCTTTTATTGCTTCACGGATTAATGAAATAATAAAAGCAAACCCGGCATACAAAATCGCAATACGAAAAAGTTTATAATGACTGGCATTACCGGCACCGAATGCCTCGGACAAGGACACTTTGGAAAAAAATATAATTAAAATAGTCCATGCAGTTAATAAAGAAATAACAATATTGCCTGTCAGCAATTGTTTTTTAAAATTGGTGGAATAAAGCCAGAGCAGTGCTACGCAAAAAATATTTGCCAGTATCAAATACCATTTCTGTAAAATCGGCAAAGCCAGCACTGTAAGCAATACTCCTGTAACGCTTAGCATGAAATGCCAGGCGATGGCCCAGCGGCGGCTGATATGTTTATCAACAACTAATTTATGCGGCTTATTCACTTCGTCAATATTTATATCAAAATAATCATTGATAATATATCCTGCAGCAGCAATGAATACAGATGCAAGCACCAGCAATACAAACTGAAGAGCATCGCCAGCCGGAATGTTTCCGTTATACAGAGAATAATAAATGCAAATTTGAAAAAGCACTTGCGTAAGCGCAATAAAAAAAAGATTGGGCAGTCGCACCAAACGAAAAAAAGCTGCAATCAATCTCATGAATAAAATTTGGTGAAAGATACAATAGAAGAGTGAAAAACGAAGTACGAAGCCGGAAGTCAGAAAATTGCTTATAAGGAACATGTCTTAAAGAATCAAGCCGTTCAGATTTCTGACTTCAGACATCTTCCGAAATTTTTCTTACCTCGAGGCAACGTCAGTTTGATAATTCCAATGATCGTTCAGCTTCAAAACTTTCTCAATTACTTCCCGCACACAAGCATTGCCGCCGTTGAGGTGTGATATGTATTGGACAAATTCTTTTATTTCACTAACGGCATCTGCAGGACATGTTGCTAAACCAACAACAGACATAGCCGGCAAATCGGGTAAGTCATCCCCCATAAATAAAACTTCTTCTTTTGATAACTTATTTTTTGCCATGTAATCACTGACAAAAGTTTTTTTATCCAGCACAGACATATGAACATCTGTAATGCCTAGTTTTTCCAGGCGATGAACTACTTGTGGAGAATTTCCACCAGAAACAATCAGCACCCTGTATCCGTTTTTAATGGCCATTTGCAAAGCAAACCCGTCTTTAATATTCATTCGTCTTGCCTGCAGACCATTATCCAATACTAACACGGTACCATCAGTAAGTACACCATCAACATCAAAAATGAAAGTGGTAATTTTTTGAAACAATTGAAGAACGTTCATATGCTGCAAATGTGAAAATTAGATAATTTGGAGATGTAAAAATGAGATACAAATGACTTATTAACTTCCGCATTCCTGCACTTTCACATCTTAATTTACTTCTGGCTATCACGCCATTCGTATACCCAGGCGCTTTGTATCATTTCCAGATGTCCTTCGGTGCTTTGCTCTCTCGTTCCTTCAAAGCCCGGAATTTGTAATATCCATTCCAGCAAATCCGTAAACCGAAGACGATAAATTTTTCCTTCGGTAAATTCATCACCGAAGCGTTCGTATAATTTTAATGCAATGTCTTCGTGATCAGCCCAGTTTATCGGGGGTTCAAATTGACTCATAGTAAAAAGAAGTCTGATGAATGATGTCGGAGGTCAGAATTCAGACTTCTTACTTCTGACCTCGTATTTATATTATTCTCCTAAAAATTGTGTTTGATCCGGCAAGGTTACTTCCACTTCACCATCGCCATCATGCAGCAGGCATTGACAACCTAACCTTGAACTTAATCTTGGATTTACAGCCCTGTCGATAAAATCTTCTTCCTTATCACTCAGTTCTTCCAGGAAATCTTCGCCTTTATTCACATATAAATGGCAAGTGCTGCAGGCACAAACGCCACCGCAATTATGATGAAGGTCAATGTCATTTTTCAAAGCCACTTCTAATAAACTTTGCCCTTCTTCAATATTAGTCAGCGTGATTGGCTCAAGCCCCTGCTGCTCAAATTTAAATCTGATCGTGTACATCTGTTCTGTTTTCGTTTCTGTTCGCACCAAATACAATTTGTACCGGCGGATTGCAAAAATAATGGTAAATGAAGGAATGAATTTACTTCTTTGGGAAAAGTGGCGAATATCGAACAAATGAATAAAGAATAATGAACACCGAAGGTCTAAAAACGTTTATTTCACTTCTTCATTCCGAGTTCCTAGTTCATCTGCTCCATATTCATTTTACCTGCTGAATACTTTCAGTAAGCAAGACATACAAACTCTTTAATTGCGGATGATTTTTAAGTAATTCCAGATGCTTTTCAATCGTTTCTTTATCATGGCGGATTGCAGGTCCTGTTTGTGCAAGTTTCGGAGAAGTAGTTCTTAGCCGCAATGCAGTTTCTTCAATAAGTGGTAATAATGATTTAAAATCAAGGCCTTCTTTGCGGCAATAATCATCTGCCAATACATACAGATGATTGGTGAAATTGCTGACCATTACAGCTGCAACATGCAGCTTTAATAAATCATCATCGCTTGCCTCTATTACTTTTTCGTTAGAAATAGAATGCGCAAGGGCTTCCAGTTTTGTTTTTGCAACCTCATCATTACCGTCAAAAAAAAGAGGAATCTCAGGCAATGTGGTCATATCCTTACGCAGCGTTTGCAATGGATAAAAAACGCCATAATGATCAGTTACTTTTTTTAATATTTCTTTTGGAACAGCTGCAGCTGTATGGGCAACAACTTTTCCCTTCAAATTAATTTCCACCATCACATCCGCAATGGCGTCATCAGCAACGGCAATAATATATACATCTGCATTTTTATTGACCATACTTTTGTAAGTAGTTGATTCTGATCCTAATTCATAAGCCAATGCACTGGCAGCAGAGCCATTACGGCCAAATACCTGCAAAATTTTATGCCCGGCAGCTATAAATTTTCTTCCAAGCACGGCAGCTACATTTCCGGTTCCAATGATTACAATATTCATAAGCTAAGAGATGAAGGAGAGAAAGAGTTAAAGAGTAAACATCAAAATTACTCTATTCCTTTTTTATCTCTTGTATTCTCTTTTGCTTATTCAATTGGACTCCTTTACTCTTTCCCTCTTTGTATTCTCTTAGCTTTGCTTTCTATGAAATTATCGCAACGTGTAGCGCTTCAATATATAAGAACAAAATTCAAACTGCTGTCTGCGGTTTCTAAAAAGAAGGCTGCTGAAAAAGCATTTGAGCTTTTTTGCACACCACAAAAAAGACATGTAAAGCCCTTTCCAAAAGTTTTTGAGGAAGGCGAAAAATTGCAACTGAATGTAAATGAAGTTACAATTAAAGGCTGGAGATGGAATCATCCTGCTGAAAGAAAAGTGTTGATTCTTCATGGCTATGAATCTTCTGCTACCAATTTTGATCGCTTCATAAAAACGCTGATTAAAAAAGGATATGAAGTGCTGGCATTTGATGCGCCGGGACATGGCAGAAGCGGTGGCAAACAAATTAATGCTCCGTTTTATAAAAAAGTAATTTTGGAAATAAATAAAAAATATGGGCCAATAAAATCTTTCATGGGCCATTCATTCGGAGGATTGGCTGTAAGTCTTGCATTGGAAGAAATAAGTCATACGGCTGATTACCGGCTGGTATTAATCGCTCCTGCTACGGAAACAACCAGCTTTATTGATACTTTTTTCAACTTTTTAAAGTTAGACCCTTCTTTAAGACATGATTTTGAAAAAATAATTGTGAAAACGGGTGGCGTTAGTTCTGAATGGTATTCTGTCAGCAGGGCAATGAGAAATATACAGGCAAAAGTTTTGTGGCTGCATGATGAAGACGATGATGTGACGCCGCTTTCAGACGCATTGAAAGTGAAAGATAAAAACTATCCGAATGTGGAATTCGTAATTACAAAAGGATTAGGTCACCGGAAAATCTACCGGGACAATAAAGTGGTAAAAGCGATTATTGATTTTTTATGAAATTATTTTTAGCGATATTGTTTTTTGTTTCCAGCAGTTTTATTTTTCATAAAAAAGATGTTATCCCAATGCATTCTGAATCTTCTTCCATAAAAAAATATTCTTATCTCGCTTTGGGGGATTCTTATACCATTGGAGAAAGTGTGCCCGCCGCTGAAAATTTTCCTCACCAGGTAGTAAGCATTCTGAAAAGCGATTCTGCGGTTATTGAACCAGTACGAATCATTGCTAAAACAGGTTGGACAACGGATGAACTGGAGAAAGGTATTGTTGCTGCGAATGCATCCGATCCGTTACGTCCGTCTTATGATTTTGTTTCCTTATTAATTGGTGTAAATAATCAATACCGCGGCCGGGATGTAAATAATTATACCATTGAATTTGAAGGGCTGTTAAAGAAAGCTATTCAGTTTGCCGGGAATAAAGCGGATCATGTTGTTGTTGTATCCATTCCGGATTGGTGCGCTACACCTTTTGCAAACGGCAGCGATAGAAAAAAGATTGCATTTGAAATAGATGCATATAATGAAGCAAATAAAAAAATTGCAGCACAGTACCATGTACATTATATAAACATCACAGCGTGGACAAGAGAATCTGCTGCAGACAGAACCTTAGTAGCGGACGATGGATTGCACCCTTCCGGCAAAGAATACAAGCGATGGGCGAATAAAATCGCTGATTTCTTTAGAACAAAATTTTAGATAACTCCTTCATTCTCCCAAATTTTCATCTTATTTGAATTGCAGAAAAAATAAATTTTTCATGCCTGCGTTATACGTGCTGCCCAATGAACGGGACGATGAAAAGTGCGACGCAAGGGACGGTGAGCAGCGAACAAAAAGCTGGTTTAAAAAAATTTTTATTATTCTTGTCCTAACTTGCGGCCGCTGGAAAGCGGTTTTGTGATATAATATAGTATCTAATATGGCGAAAAATTTATTGATAGTTGAGAGCCCTGCGAAAGCGAAAACAATTGAAAAAATATTGGGATCTGATTTTCAGGTGAAGAGTTGTTTCGGGCATATCCGTGACCTGGAAAAAGCCGGGATGGGTATTGATTTGGAGAAAAATTTCGAGCCCCGATACATTGTTCCGGAAGATAAACAGAAGGTTGTGAACGATTTAAAGTCGTTAGCTAAAAAATCAGGTGAAGTATGGCTGGCTACGGATGAGGACCGTGAAGGGGAAGCGATTAGCTGGCATTTGTGTGAAGTGCTTGGTCTGGATCCTAAGAAAACCAAGCGTATAGTGTTTCATGAAATTACAAAGCCTGCTATTCAGGCGGCGGTTCAAAATCCACGGACCTTGGATATGAACTTGGTGATGGCGCAGCAGGCAAGAAGAATTTTAGATCGCATTGTGGGCTTTGAACTGAGCCCCGTTCTTTGGCGCAAGATGAGTATGCGTAATAACCTGAGTGCAGGCCGTGTGCAAAGCGTAGCCGTTAGATTAATTGCAGAAAGAGAAAGAGAGATAAACGCATTCACTCCGGTCAGCAGTTTTAAAATTGATGCTTTATTTACAGCAAAAGATGTAAGCGATAAACCCGTAACGTTTTCAGCTGAGGCAAAAAAACAAAACACACCCGAGGATGCAGAAAAGTTTTTGGAAAGCTGCATCGGTGCTGACTATAAAGTAAATGATGTGCAGGTGAAGCCAGGTAAGCGTTCCCCTGCCCCACCATTCACTACTTCAACATTGCAACAGGAAGCATCGAGAAAATTAGGATACGGTGTTGCCAGAACTATGCAGATTGCACAGCGGCTTTATGAAAACGGATACATCACTTATATGCGTACGGATAGTGTGAACCTCAGTGGAACTGCATTGAGTGACATTACCAATACGGTGAAAAATATGTACGGTGAAAAATATCACCAGTTCAGAAAGTTTAAGAATAAAAACGAAAATGCACAGGAAGCTCACGAAGCAATAAGACCAACTTATACAAGCAATGCAACCATCGAAGAAGCGGAATGGGCAAGATTGTATGAGTTAATTTGGAAAAGAACCATGGCCAGTCAGATGGCAGATGCTGAACTGGAAAAAACAACAGCAAAGATTTCGATTTCTACAAATAAAGAAGAACTAACAGCAAGCGGCGAAGTATTAAAATTTGATGGCTTCTTAAAAGTTTATCGTGAAGATAAAGATGACGATGAGCTGGAAGAAGATGCAAATGAAGGAATGTTGCCGCCATTGTCCGTTGGTATGCAATTGCCATTGACTGCAATGAAAGCAACAGAACGTTTCAGCCGTCCATTGCCAAGATATACGGAAGCATCGCTGGTAAAAAAATTAGAAGAATTAGGTATAGGACGGCCTTCTACATATGCGCCAACCATTTCTACCATCTTAAAAAGAGGTTATGTAGAAAAAAGAGATAAGGAAGGAACGAGAAGAGATTACCGTGTGTTTGTGTTGAAGAAGGATAAAGTGAGCAAGGAAATGGAACAGGAAAATACCGGTGCAGAAAAATCAAAATTATTTCCATCGGATTTAGGATTGGTAGTCACAGATTTTCTGAAGCAGTACTTCGACAATATCATGGACTACAGTTTCACAGCCAGAATTGAACAGGAGTTTGATGAAGTGGCCGAAGGAAAAATGAAATGGAGTAATGTGCTGGAAGAATTTTATACGCCATTTAAAAAAGATGTTGATAATACGATTGAAAATGCAGAACGTATAAAAGGTGAAAGAGAATTAGGCATTGATCCCGAAAGCGGCAAACCCGTGGTAGCAAGAATGGGACGCTATGGAGCCATGATACAAATAGGAAGTGCCGAAGATGAAGAAAAGCCACGCTTTGCAAAAGTACCAACAGGACAAAGTATTGAAACGATTACCTACGAAGAAGCGATGATATTGTTTGGTGCGCAGGGCACCATGGGACAATATGAAGACAAAGATATTTCTGTGAATGTGGGACGCTTTGGTCCTTATGTGAAATGGGGTGATGAATTTGTTTCGATTCCAAAAGGAACGGATTTAGCATTGGTGGATTTGGATCGTGCTATTGAATATGTGAAGCAAAAACAAATTGCAGATTCGCCTGTCGGGTCATATGATCAAAAACCAATTACAAAAGGTACGGGACGCTTTGGCCCTTATATCAAATGGGATGGAATGTTTATTAATGTTCCCAGACGTTACGACTTCGGCAACTTGTCACAGGCTGATATGGATGAGCTGATAGATGCGAAAGTGAAAAAAGAAGCGAACCGTTATATACAACGCTGGCCCGATGAAAAAATATCTGTTGAGAATGCACGATGGGGCCCGGTATTAAAATTTGGTAAAAAAATATTGAAGCTTAACTTAAAACCTGACGGCACAAAATATACGGCTGATGAAGCAGCTTCCATTCCACTGGAAGACATTAAAGCAATGATAGCAGCGCAGGTACCGAATGCCTTTGGAAAGAAGAAAGCGGCCCCGAAAAAGAAGGCGGCAGTGAAAAAAACTGCGGTGAAAAAAGCAGCTCCAAAGAAAAAAAAATAAAATAAAGCCCCGAATCCGGGGCTTTATTTTTTACGCTGCTAAATTTTAATTCCGCAACTGTATCGTTCCAATATCTGTATCCTTTCCCGCTTTTAAAGTTACGCCGGTTATAGTGGTGTCCTTATAGCCGTTTGCTGTTGCATTAATAAATATATCAGCAGTAGTTCCTTTCAATCCTCTTATTTTAAAATGTCCGTCACCATGATTAGGAATAGCAATTAAGGTGTCGCCATTTGCTATGGCTGATACAACTGCACCGGCACGCAGTGGTAATACTTTACCCTTTATACTGGCTGTTTGAGGTGGCAGCCAAATGCGAAGGAATGGTTTTAATTCAAACCGGTTATTGTTCACTCTCACAATAGAACGTCCGGCATCAAAGTCAAGCCATAGTTGTAAATCTCCAGGTGTAAGCTGATCAATATCTTCTCCTCTCACATTTATGGTGACCCTGTTAAGATTATTCCATAAAACTAATGGGTAAGAAACGCTGTCCACTACCACGGAGTTGCTGGTACCCAATGTTAATCTGATCTTTTTTATTTTACCCGCAATTGTCAACCCTGAAGCCAATAAGGTATCGGCACCATTAGAAAGATCTAAAAGGTTATAAGTTCCTGCACGAATATCAAGTGTGTCCCAAACTGCGCAGTCTCCATGATCATCATGATCGCCATCATGATCATGATGCCCGTTATGCTCACCGTGATCATCATCATCATCGTGATTGCGGCCGGTGCAGCTATCCGGCGACACTAATATTTCCAGACGCTGAATGTCTACATTGACTGCATCAAAATTTACAGGATTATCCGAAAGCCGGATACTAACTCGTTGCTGTCCGTCGGGAATAGCATCGCTGGTAAAATCTTTTTCTTTCTTACAGGAGTAATTAATAATTAACGCAAGCACAACAAGGCCAATAGCATAACCGGCATGACGAAACTTTCTCATGTTTTTAATTTAATAGTAAATAAAATTGGTGTGGCCCGGTCGGGCTGGCGAACTTGTTCTCCGGCGCAGAAAGATGTGTGACATTATTTAACGGCGAAAAACGAACCAAAGTGTATTTTGTGGAAAATTATTTTGATGGATAGAAAATACTGGGAAAAAATTGCTCCGACCTACGGCGATGAAATTTTTGATGTCTTACATAATGATAAAAAAGCGTTGATCCGTTCCGTTATAAAAAAATATGCTTCAAAAAATAAAACAGTAATTGATATTGGCTGCGCAATTGGTAAATGGTTACCAGTCCTCTCTCCCGCTTTTAAAAAAGTGTATGCAGTTGATATCTCCGCCAAAAATTTAGAAATAGCTCAACAACTTTATCCGGGTTATAAAAATGTGAGTTACCTGCGGGCTGATATGAGCGGCAGCAAAACAAAAGTCCCCAAATGCGATTTTGGAATTTGCATTAATGCTATCCTCACCCCATCGTTAAAGGACAGAACAATATTTTTTCAATCATTATCATCTTGTGTGAAAAAAGGAGGACGAATAGTAATCACTATTCCGTCCATGGAATCATGGTTGCTGACGAGTATTATCCAGCAGCAATTTAAAATTGATAAAAATTTATTTCCTGTCACAAAAAATGCAAAAGAAGTATTGAAGAAATGGAATAATATCCGCCAGGGCAATGCTGATATTGATGATGTGCCACACAAACATTACCTGAAAGAAGAACTACAATTGCTTTTATCGAATGAAGGATTTGTTGCTGAAGAATTTCAAAAAATAGAATACAATTGGGATACAGAGTTTCTGAAACCTCCGGTCTGGTTGAAAGATCCGAAGCCCTGGGACTGGATGGTAGTGGCAAAGAAGTTATAGGTCATAAGTAATAAGCGTTAACTAATACATCAAATATTGAGGTTGGTATTGGTTCTACGACTTATTACTTAATATTTACAACGTAAAGCTCTTTTTCAGTTCACCAGCGCATACACGGCAAAACTCGCCAGCCAGTGTTCACCTCCATATTCACCGCTGACAACGTTTGGTAATGATGCTGCAAGATGATTGACGGAAGAACGCTGTAACATTTTCTTTCTTGCGTCATTAGCGGGCAGAGCGGCGGCTAATCCTTTCATGCACCAGCTTCGGCTAAAACATAATCCATCAAGATGTACGATTTGTAAATCTGTTCTGTCTGAGACAACCGGTAAGATGGTTAAGTGTTTTAGACTTTCGTGAGTAAAAAATTGATTGAACCATGTTATAAATTCTTTCGCCGGCAATACTCTCCGCATCAAATCTGCTTCTTCAAAACTTGGTGATAAAAAATCGCTGCCGTTTGGCTCCCACGAAGCCGGAGTATTTCTATCTTTTAAAAATAATGTCTTTGATGCATCAACAATTGCTTTTTCAAATGCCGTATTTTTTTCTGTCCGTGCATAATCCAGTGCAAACACTAAACCGAATGCTGTGTTTGGATGAACACCGGTTCTGTTCGCATAGGTTTGCTTTGGTAAAAATTTTGTCCAGAGTTCTATTATTTTTTTTGTTAGCGGCTGCAACGCTTCCTGCCATTTTTTGGCATCGGGATCATTCCAGGTAAATAATTCTTCATCCATTTTTAATATCCATGCCCAGCCATAAGTCCGCTCCCATGAAGATGTCAGCGGCATATTAAAGTACTTCACTTCATTGATAATATTTTCTGTGGTAATGGTAGTATTCAGGACTTTTCTAATCATAACTGCTTCCGGAATATTTGGAAATAATTTTAATAATTTTATCAGCATCCAGTGGCCATGTACAGACGAATGCCAGTCGAAGCAGCCATAAAAAGCAGGATGCAATTCCTTCGGGAGCAATACATGATCACTGTCGCCATTGGAAGTATGGCTGGTTTTATTAGGAAATTGCTGCAAAATACATTTCAAAGGCAATGATGCAAGATGAGATGCACCTTTCATCGTGAGATCAAAACCACTGCTGTCTTTTTTAACCATAAACAAATCATGCACCTGTGCTCTTGATTGTAAGACAGCAAAAACAATAAGTATAAAAATGTATTTGATTTTCATTGTTCAAACTTAAATAAAATAAACTACAGCATTAATCGTTGATATCTGCAGTGACACCTTCTCCACGTACTGTGGAAAAGTTTAACTATTTAATCCGGATACCAGTCATGATATTGTGCAATAATCTTCACCATGGAACCAACCAAAGAAATATCGGCCCTGTTTACTTTAATCGATGATCCTGACGAAGAAGTTTTTGGCGCTGTGTCAAATAAAATTGTTGATTATGGGAAAAATATTATTCCCAACCTGGAACATCTTTGGGAAACAACTCCCAACGAAGAAATACAAGGCCGCATCGAATTATTAATTCATCGCTTACATTATACTGATCTTACAGAAGATTTTCGTCAATGGAATATCTCCGGTCATCATGATTTAATGCTCGGTGCTATGCTAACCGGCAAGTTTCAGTATCCCGATCTTTCCAGCACACCGGTGATGCAGGAAATTGAAAAAGTGCGCCGCAATATCTGGCTGGAATTAAACAATTACCTCACTCCTCTTGAGCAAATAAATATCGTCACCAGTATTTTATATAGTTATTATGGGTTGAAAGGTGGTGAAACAAATTACAAAGAATCGAATGAATTCCTGCTGCATAAAACACTGGAAGCAAAACGGGGCAATCAAATAAGCAATGGCATTTTATATTTGATACTGTGTGAATTACTGGATATTCCGGTAAGAGCAATTAATATTCCAAAGCAATTTATTGTCGCATATTTCAAGCCCGGCTATTCGGATGAAACCCTTCCCAACCCCATTCATAAAATTGATTTTTTTATTGACCCGACAACAGGACAAATTTTTTCGCAGCAGGATGTAGATAATTATTTCAAGCGCATCGCTGTGCCACAGGTGGCTTCTTATTTCAAGCCATTAAAAAATAAACAAGTCATACAATTACTAATTGAAGAATTCAGCAAATGCTTTGATACCGACAAAGACCGGTACAAACAGGCAGAATTGATGGCACTGGTGAAATTGCTGGATTGAGAATAGAGTTAAGAATTATGAGTTATGAATTAAACGCATTTCACGATAATTGAAATGTATTGTAACTTATAACCCATCACTTACAACCCTAAACTCATAATTCCAAACTATACCCACTCCGATATTCTCTTTTCACAAACTGATTTGCTTCATCAAAGTTTGTAATCTTCATATTCGCAGCATCCCACAATAATTTTTTGCGGCCGAGATATTTATCGCCCCACCCTGTCAGTTTTGGATTTTTCATCATCCAGCTTCTTATTGCCAGGTTGCCCATTAATATACTTTCGGTAAATGGTCCTGCATAAGAAAATGGAGAACTGGTTTCTGCATTGCCATATCCTGCACGGCATGCATTCACCCATTGCAGATAGTGTCCTTCCGGCACACGTTTAATTGTTTCTTTCGGCATCTTTTTTTCTTTCATCAATGCCGTTGGCAGCAATCGTGGATTGGCACCATAGCAATCCATTAATATTTTTCCTTTAGTTCCAATCAATAATGTTCCGCCATCCCAGTTACCAAATTCTTCGCCTGGCAATAATTCTTCCGGTCTTTCCGGCATCAGTCCACCATCATGCCAGGATACTCTTATATTTCCCTTACCATCTGTTCTTGGATAGGTGAGATGAATAATAGAAGAAGGCGGACAACTATCGACATAACCGGCCTCGGCCCACATACCGGTCCAGTTGTTGCTCACAGAGCACTCTGCTGTATCAGGATAATTTATTGGAAGGATTCGGTAAATAGGATCCATAATATGACAAGCCATATCACCTAATGCGCCTGTTCCAAAGGCCCACCATCCTCTCCAGTTGAAAGGAAGATATGCAGGATTGTAATCTATTTTTTTCGCAGGGCCAAGCCACAAATCCCAATCAAGCTCTGACGGGATGTCAAATTTTCCGGTGGGTGTTGCAATGCCTTGCGGCCACACAGGACGGTTTGTCCATGCGTGTGCCTCAATCACTTTTCCAATCATACCTGCATCATACATTTCTTTTGCTTTCCGCACACCATCGCCTGATCCGCCCTGGTTGCCCATCTGCGTTACGACTTTATATTTCTTTTCTGCTTGTGCTAAAATTCTTGCTTCATAAATGTCATGTGTCAATGGTTTTTGCGTGTACACATGTTTGCCCAGTTGCATAGCCGCTAATGTCGCAACTGCGTGAATGTTATCGGGTGTTGAAATGGAACAGGCATCAATATTATTTTTTTCCTTCGCCAGCATTTCCCGGAAATCTTTATAATACGTTGCTTTATCAAATTTCTTTCTTGATTTAACCGCCTGCCTGTCATCCACATCACAGAGCGCAACAATATTTACAAACGGGCTTTTTGCAAATTCATTCAGATCACTTTCGCCTTTTCCACCCACTCCTATTCCTGCAATATTTAATTTATCGCTTGGCGCAACAAAACCACGGCCGAGCACATGACGGGGAATAATAAAAAATCCTGCACCTGCCAAGCCAGTGTTGCGGATAAAATTTCTCCTGGAAACATTCATACCTTTTTTTACGGGTGTCATATGGCTAAATTTTGCTTAAGTTAAATTGAAAGCGATGAACTACAAAAAATAATTCAGTGATTAAATTTTATGTTCCCGGCTTCTGTTCATTGGGCATCTTCGTTGCGTCGCACACTTCAGGGTTCGGTTCGCTGTTGTACTTAAATAAATAGCCGCTGCATATATTCAACAAATTATTAGCTTACATAAAAAATAAAAAGGATGGCAATTACCTGGGATGACTTCGAAAAAATTGATATACGTACAGGAACTATTATTTCCGTCAACGATTTTCCAAAAGCCCGCAAACCTGCCTATCAGCTCAGCATAGATTTCGGTGGAGAAATTGGCATCAAAAAATCTTCGGCGCAAATAACGGCGCATTATAAAAAAGAAGAGTTAATCAACCGGCAAATTATTGCCGTCGTTAACTTTCCACCAAAGCAAATTGCCAGCTACATCAGTGAATGTCTTGTACTGGGTGTATATGATGAAAACAAAGACGTAATTTTATTGCAACCTGAAAGATTTGTTATTAACGGGCAAAAGATCGGATAATGTATGCCGGAAGAATTTATCACCTATTACCAGTCACCTGTCGGTTTATTAAAAATTGGAGGCACTGCTGATTTTATCAGCAAGGTTTCTTTTCATGACACTTCGCAAAAGTCAGAAGGAAATAAAAAACAAATGCCTCCGATGATTATTAATTGCATTGAGCAATTGATTCAATATTTCAACGGGCAACGCAGACGCTTTGAATTGCCACTTAATCAGCCGGGCACCGCTTTTCAGCAAAGCGTATGGAGTGAGCTTATACAAATTCCTTATGCGAAAACAATCAGCTATTTAGAGCTTGCAAGAAGAACCGGCGATACAAAAGCAACAAGAGCAGTAGCCAATGCAAATGGCAAAAATGATATCGCTATTATTATTCCCTGCCACAGAGTTATCGGTTCCAATAAAACACTGGTAGGATATGGTGGCGGCTTATGGAGAAAAAAATGGTTGCTGGAACTGGAAGCGAAAATTGCGTATGGTGTACAAACACTCTTTTAGTTTGTAGTTTTGGGTTTATTGTTTTAACCAACAAAATTATATCAACTCACTTGGCGTAAATGCAAATGGCAATAATGAATTTGCCGTTTTTATAATTTGGATTTTTCCTTCCATGCCGGAAAGAATTAACCGGATGGGATTTTTAACTCTCGTTTCATATTCAAGCAATGCCTGGCGGCACATGCCACAGGGAGAAATTGGATGATCACTTTTCACGGTGTCACTGTTATAGCTGATGGCAATTGTCTCAACAGCTATATTGGGATATAATGTTGCTGCGTTACCGAGTAATACTCTTTCAGCGCAAATGCCAACTGGGTAGGAAGCATTTTCCTGGTTAGTGCCAGCCACAATTTCTCCATTGCTCAACATAGCCACTGCTCCCACATGAAAATTAGAATAAGGAGCATATGCCTGTTCAGTAATAGTCCTGGCCTCTGATAACAGCCACGCATCCTTTTCTGTCAGTTCACTGATATCATTATACACTTCGTATTGAAATTCAAACTTGCTTTCTTTCATTTTATAGATCTGTTTTAAGACAACAATGCCCCTGATTTTATCAAGGGCATTTAAAGTTAGCTTATTTTATTATATGGAACAACCGTTTCCATCTCGGACCTCCATCCCAGCTGAACCAAATCATCCAGGCTTTACCAACAATCCGGTCTTCAGATACAAATCCCCAATAGCGGCTGTCCTGTGATTTGTGACGGTTATCACCCATCATCCAGTAATAATTCATTTTAAAAGTATACGTCGTTGCTTCCTGATCATTAATGAATGCTTTACCATTCCGGACTTCAAATTTATTATGCTCATAAAAGCCAATGCAGCGCTTATACAAATCAATATTCTGTGGTGTCAATTGAATAGTCCATCCTTTTTTTGGAACTACAAGCGGCCCAAAATTATCTATTGTCCATTTGAAATATGCTGTATCATATGGAAAAATAAAGCCTGTTTTTGAAGAATCAATATCCTTCGTAATAGTGTTTGCAATTACACCACTCATTGCTTTTAATTTATCCAGCTCCGGCAGCGTCAAATTAATTTTATATGAATTTGCATTCAACGGAATAAAATCATTTGCATTTGAATTGTCTTCTTTTTGGTTTAAAGAAATACCTGCGCTTTTCAAATCATCCTCATCGATTATTTTGCTCGAAGTAAAATAATAATAGGTAGCAGAGGAAGGTGAAATGTATGCTTTTTCATTATTAATATATAATACTCCATTGATAATTTTCAACGAATCACCGGCTATTGCAACGCAGCGCTTGATATAATTATCCGTTTTATCAATAGGATGAACAGCTATAGGATAATCAGGGTTGCTTAATATTTGCTGTCTTTTTTCATCCGACATAGTTCCATTCATCTGCCGGATAAGATCATAATACGGGACTGCCGATTGAAAATCTGGCCGGTTGATAACAGTATCTCCTTCGGGGAAATTAAATACTACGACATCATTTCTTTTTACCGGTGATGCAAACCATCTGATATAAGGAAGCTTTACTATTTCTGTGTACGATTTTCTGGATGAACCAAAAGGCAGGTAGTTGTGTACAAACGGAACAGAAAGTGGCGTGTTTGGAATTCTTGGGCCATAACTTAATTTACTTACAAAAAGAAAATCTCTTACCAGCAATGTCTTTTCCATCGATGAAGTTGGAATAGTATATGCCTCAAAAACAAAAGTGCGGATAAGCGTTGCAGCTATCACAGCAAAAATGGCTGCATCAACCCATTCCCTCCAGCTTGCTTTTTTATGCTTGCGCACCGCTTCGGCACCAATAAACTTCGGATCTTTTTTATAAGCCAGGTAAGGAAAATAAACAGGCGCCAATAATGATGCTGCTGTATGCTGCCCCAAACCAAACTGTCCAAATACTTTGGCAAATTCAATAAAAATGCCGGGGCTGATAAACCAGCCTACGACAGGAATAAATTGCCAAAAAACCCAGTGTTTCGGACGCTGAGTCAACTCTTGCATGATCCAAGTGTTATAAAAGGGAACATACGCCTTCCAGGCGGGAACACCAGCTTTGACAAATAACTTTGCCAAACCAAAGGAAGGAAGAAAGACAATAAGGGTACCAATCAGGTAAACAATGAAAATATGTTGTAGGGGCATGAGCCAATTTTTATAGCTGACAAAAGTATTATAAATATTTGCCAGTCAAAATTTTAATATTCAAAGTTTTGCTAAAGAGTGGGAAACGGTTAAAGACAATTTTGAGTAAAAAACCAACAGATATACAGAAAACAAGCAATACAAAATGCCGCAAGATCCGGATCAGGCATTATGATTGCAAATAATGATATTTTCGGGAAGAAGACATGAACAATTTTACAATAAAAGATATTGAAAATCTTTGTGGCATTAAAGCACACACACTACGTATCTGGGAACAGCGGTACAAGTTTTTTATTCCCAAAAGAAGGGAAAGCCAGCATCGGGTGTATGATTGTGAAGATCTGAAATCCTTACTGCGTATATCTTATCTGTATCATAGCGGCTACAAAATATCAAAAATTGCCCGGCTAAATGCTGTACAGATAAAAGAAGAAGTGGCTGCGATGCAGGTGCAACCGTGCAATTATGAAATATATGTTCATCAGCTTATTGAAGCAAGCATCCAGTTTGATGTAACCGGTTTTGAAAAAATTATCAATATGATTGTTTCAAAAATTGGTTTAGAAAAAACTATCAGCACCGTTTTTTATCCATTTTTGCAGCGGATCGGATTATTATGGATGACCGGACATGTAGTACCTGCACAGGAACATTTTTCAAGCTATATCATTCAAAAGAAAATTATCGCCGGGATTGACCATCTGGAGCTCGCTCCCATTGGAAAAAATAATGTAGTAATTTTTTCACCTGTTGGAGAAATGCATGAAATTCCATTGCTGGCTGTGAACTACCTGTTGAAAAAGAACGGTGTCGCCACTACTTATTTCGGCACAAATGTTTCCACTGATTCCCTGCGGGATTATTCATCACAGCATTCTGTAAGTCATTTTTATTCGCATATAACTACAGATTTGAACAAGCTTGATATGGAAAATTCAATCGGGGGAGTTTGCAAAAAATTTTCTCACATACCGGTAATTATTTCAGGTCCTGCAAATAAATGCGTTCAAAAAAAACAAGACAACCTGAAAATACTCAGCTCGCTGGAAGAAATCATCCAGTTTACCAATTCATTTAAGTAATGAGAATTGAAAAATAATTTATTTCGGCATCACATAATTGTGAACGTCGTCTATCGTAATTTTTTTGCCTGACAGAATTACTAAACGTTCCACCACATTCCGCAGCTCACGGATATTACCTGTCCAGTTATATTGCTGCAATAAAACAATCGCTTCGAAATCAATTGCCTTTTTTGCAGTGCCATAATCCGTGCAAATATCTTCCAGAAACTGATCCACCAGTAATGGAATATCATCTCTCCTGTCATTCAGCGAAGGAACATGAATGAGTATTACACTCAGACGGTGATACAAATCGAGACGGAAATTTTTTGCCTCTACTTCTTTGAGCAAATCTTTATTCGTCGCGGCGATTACCCGCACATCAACCGAAATATCTTTATCGGCGCCGACCCTTGTTATTTTTCCTTCCTGCAATGCCCGCAATACTTTGGCCTGGGCATTGGCACTCATGTCACCAATTTCATCAAGAAAAAGTGTACCTCCGTTAGCTGATTCAAATTTTCCGATACGCTGTTTTATCGCGGAAGTAAATGAACCTTTTTCGTGACCGAATAATTCACTTTCTATTAATTCCGTTGGAATGGCGGCGCAGTTTACTTCCACCATCGGGCCACTTGCCCTGTTACTTTTTTCATGCACCCAGCGGGCCACGAGTTCCTTACCCACACCATTTTCTCCGGTAATTAAAATTCGGGCTTCTGTTGGTGCTACTTTTTCAATAGTATCTTTTATTTTTTGAATAGGCAACGAATCTCCAATCATCTCCTGCACTTTGCTAACCCTTCTTTTAAGGACTTTGGTTTCTGTTACCAGGTTACTCTTATCCATCGCATTGCGGATAGTAATCAGTAAACGGTTTAAATCGGGCGGCTTGGATATATAATCGTAAGCGCCTTTTTTAACTGCCTCAACAGCAGTTTCTATATTACCGTGACCGGAAATCATAATGATAGGAATATCCGGATTTGACTCCCCCGCTTTTTGTAAAAATTCAATGCCATCGAGCTTCGGCATCTTAATATCACATAAAACAAGATCATAGGTCTTCTCCTTAAACTTCTTCAGTCCTTCTTCGCCATCCGAAGCTTCCTCTACTTTATATCCCTCAAATGTCAAAATCTCCATCAGCGTTTTGCGGATCGCTTTCTCGTCATCAATGATCAGTATATCAGCCATTCATATTTGTTTTAGTTTGGCAAAAGTAACCGAAATACAGTTATGAGTTGCCAGCTGCAGAATAGATAGCATCTGTTGTTGCGACGCTCCGTTCAGGGTTCTGTTCGCTGCCCGGCAAATGGGCACCTTTCATTATAATTTTTTACTCCTCTGAGTTTTTGATTTGCACAGGGGCTGAGTCGTGCCTTTTGTCACGCAAGGAAAAAGCTGCAGTCACAGCACATCATGACCGATCCGGAAATTTAAATTCGATGTATTCCAAAAGCTCATCCGTGTTACTTCAGTACAAGTGTGCGACGCAACAGGCGATCATCCGTGATATTATCGCCGGGAACCGAAAATGTATTAAGAAAGGAGGAAAAGTTAGAAAAAGGAACGGTGTGAAAGTCACTTAAGGGGAGGTAGTAAAAAATTGGAGGCCGGGTAGAAACCCAGCCTCGTTTTTAAAATCCAATATCCTATGAAAAACCGTAACAAAGATGAGATTAAAAACCTAAACTGTTGCAGTAATTTGAAAAATTATTTTTCCACTAAATTTCAATCGGTTGCAATGCAAAACAGCCTTCCTGTTTGAATGGGAAGGCTGCCTGAATTATATGTTTTCTAATTATTTATACTGATACATGACTTCTTTCACCAATTTAACCGTTCTGGCAACATCAGGCAGAGCTGCGGCCACCAGATTTGGTGCATAGTGAAGAGGTGCGTCGGCAGCAGTGATGCGGCGGATGGGTGCATCAAGATAATCAAATCCTTCTTTTTGTATACGATAAGTAATTTCAGAAGAAACAGAGGCAAAAGGCCACTGCTCTTCCACTATTACAAGGCGGTTAGTTTTCTTTACACTTTCAAGAATGGTCATCCAGTCAAGCGGACGAATAGTGCGGAGATCAATTACTTCAGCACTGATTCCTTCTTTTTCAAGTTCCGTAGCAGCTCCTAAAGCCACTTTCATCATTTTATTAAATGAAACAATGGTCACATCACGCCCGGCTTTCTTTACGTCAGCCTTGCCCAGTTCGATATAGTATTCTTCTTCGGGCACCTCCATTTTGTCGCCGTACATCTGCTCACTTTCCATAAACATTACCGGATCTTCTTCGTAGCGGATAGCTTGCTTCAGCAAACCTTTGGCATCATAGCCATTGCTGGGTGATACCACCTTAATACCCGGGATATTTGCATACAATGCTTCAAAAGCGGTAGAATGCTGCGCACCTAACTGACCGGCAGAACCATTGCCACCTCTGAAAACGATAGGACAATTAACTTGACCACCGCTCATTGCCAGCATTTTGGAAGCGGTATTTAAAATTTGGTCTAAAGCAAGAACAGCGAAGTTCCACGTCATATACTCAACAATTGGTCGAAGACCATTTTGTGCTGATCCAACCCCAACTGCAGTAAAACCCAACTCAGCAATCGGTGTGTCAATAATTCTTTTGGGCCCGAACTCAGCCAGCATTCCCTGGCTTACTTTATAGGCACCATTATATTCTGCCACTTCCTCTCCCATCAGGTATACCCTGTCATCTCTTCTCATTTCTTCACTCATTGCTTCACGAAGTGCATCGCGGAAGGCTATTGATCTTGCCATTTTGTTGTGCTGTGTTTTATGTAAAAATTGCCCGCCGAACCGCTTTTTCAAACACGATTTTCTGCGGGCAAGCAAAAATAAGTTACGGGGTGGATAAAACCTAAAATTGAAAATATGGTTTGCCTAATTACCGGGCAGGCAACTTTTCGCCATTCTTTGCAATACAGGTGAGCTGGAAGTCAATGTCTGTAATCGTGGATCTTTTGCATTGGGATACATTTTTGCAAGCTTATCCTGCATACAGTCGCAATAGCTTTGCGCATCCAGGTCATCCATTTTTCCTGATTTCAGCGCTTCTTTCACACAAGGCACAACAAATTCTTTTACTTGTGAAGATGTCCAGCCGCCATTGGAATAATCATTCTGGTCAACGTCATTATCATCATTATTCTTTTTATTGTTGCCAATAGTAATGTTTAATTCGTCTGCGCAAGCAATGGCCATATTTCTTCCTTCTGCTTCACCACCTTTTGCATCAGCTTCCTTTAAAGAAGTATACTTTTTTTCTAATTTCTCCAAAACGCAGGGACAAATTTTCTTGCCCTGCTCCTGGTTTTCGCCACTGGAGCCCATGCATTCTGTAAGAAATTTATTCCGGTCAGTTTCCAACCATCCATCGTTTGTGGAAACATCACCCTGATCATCATCATTCTTTTTTGACTTGTCATCACTTTGCTTATCGTCAGGATCCTTATCATCATCATCGTCTTTATCATCGGTTGTGGTGTAATCATCTTTATCACGATAGTCTGCTTTTTTGCCGCCGCCTTTATCATTGTTGCAGGCAATGAACATGGTGCAGGCCATTAACACCATAAATATTTTTTTCATTGTTAGTTTATTTTAAAAATTTCTTCACAATTAATGAATTAGCGTAATACTGTAAACTCTGACTGTAATGGGCTATAGTTAAGTTGAGATATGGTTTTTATTGGTCCAGCTCTTCCTTACATTGTGCGCCAATTCTCCTGCCTTCGGCCTCATCATTTTTAGCTTCTACTTCGCTATAGGAACGATATTTTCTTTCATATTTTTCCAGCGCACAAGGACAAATTTTCTGACCCAGCTCTTCGTTTCCATTTGCAAATCCAGTCATACAATCTCTGTTAAACCGTTTTTTGTCGCTTGAACTCCAGCCTTCTCCGCCGCCGTCGTCATTAAAAGTATCTTCTTCATCGTTTCCAGCAAGTTGCTTTTTACATTGCAAAGCAACACGTTTAACTTCTGCTTCATCATTTGCCTCTTCCACTTCGCTGTAAGAGCTATATTTTTTTTGATATTTCTCCAGGACACAAGGACAAATTTTTCTGCCGAGTGCCTCGTTATCTTCAGAAAAACCACTTAAACATTCCCTGTTAAATTTACTTTTATCCGATGAAGACCAACCGCCTCCATCATTGTAGTCAGCATCATCATCTTTCTTTTTAGGACCGTCATTATCATCTGTCCGGTAATCTGCTTTTTTATCCGGAAACTTATTATTATCACACGCAGTAAACAGGCTTAGCGCCATTAAAACAATAAACACTTTTTTCATGTCAATTTTTTTTTAGTTGATAAAGAAGATAAATGGTAGCTGCTAAAAAAAGGTAACCGTAGTGTACAAGGGGGCGGGATAACTCTAAAACAAAATAGCTATTCTTTTGCATCTGCAAAAATTAATTTGCAGGTAGTTTTAAACAATACCCTCCATTGGGTATATCAGGAAAGACTTTCTATTTCTTTGAGATAATCGTATTGCAAATCTTCGTGGAGCGTGGAAAGTACGGTATGAATTTTTTTCAGTTGTCCAAGAAAGAGGTTATTAATGATGGCATTTTGTTTAACAGGAATGCCGGATTGTTTTAACGTGGTGCAGAAATATAACCGCAACTCCAGCTCAGTTTCTTTGATGCCGCTGTAGCGGCAATACTTATTAATGATACGGACAATTTTGCGAAGACTTTTTTTGGCAAAATATAAATGTGAAAGATTGATAGTTGCAAACTCTTCGTTAATCTGTTTTTTTACACTGGCAATATAATCCTGTTCATCATTTGCCTCGAATAAAAGATACGTCAGCAGCTCTTTATTTTCTTTCTTAAACTTGCCCAGACGAAGGCACAACTCTACCAATCCGGCTGGCTTAACATTGAGTAGCTCCTGCTTGATTTCATGAATCGTTGCTGCTTTCATACTTCGAAAATAATTCAAAACAAGCTCTGTTCAAGATTAATGTATTTTCATTCTTATGAAAATGTTATCACTCTGCTGTATGGCGGCATTGTATGTAACAGCAGGAATTTTTCACTTTGTTCATCCTGACTATTATATGAAAATCATGCCTGCATGGATGCCCTGGCATAAGGCCGTAATTTTTATTACAGGAGTAATGGAAATAATTTTAGGAATACTGCTGCTACCGAAATTTACAAGACGATTCGCTGCTTGGGCAATTATTATTTTTTTAATAGCTGTTTTCCCTGCAAATATTCAAATGGCAATGAATTATCATGAAGAAAGCAATTCAAATTTATGGATAGCCGTTCTCAGGCTGCCGATCCAACTTATTTTGATTTGGTGGGCATGGTTGTATACTGGGAGTAAAAAAATAAATAATTAACTCTTAACTAAAAACTTTTCTCCGCCTGCAGTCACACGATAATACTTATCATCTTCAATAAACACAGCTTCCGAATGACCTTTCACATGATGCACATCTGTATTAATTAGTTTGCCGCCATGCAGAAAGCTAATAGTATCGGCAATGATAGTATGTCCGGTTGCAATATGCTTTACCCCAAATTTGTCAAGCGTACTGTCTATTTGTGAGGTTGAAGTTGTTACTGCAGGCTGATAATAGCCGCGGTACCAAAATGGTCCGTAATCACCGAAAATAATTTCAAGCCGTTCATCTTTGTATTTGTAAGTCGAGTCGGGATAATAAGGTCTTGAAATTTCATTCAGCTTATTCAATGAAATATCCATGTCATTCATGTAGGGTGAAAAGCCTGCATGCATAAATAAAATGCTGCCTACTTTTTCAACAATGTTTTTTGTACGAAGCCACCTTCCGATTTCGGAATTGGCGCCATACAGTCCGTACACATAATCTTCATTTAATAATGTTGCATCCTGCAAATACTTCCCATGCAGATAACGGATATCACCACTCATATTCATGATTTCATGATTTCCCAAAACATAATGCACATAGCCGCCGGCCACTTTTGCTTTATCTTCCAAAGAATAAATAAGCCACAGCACCTGCGTGACCTGATCGCCGCGATCAAAGAAATCACCAGTTAGTACCAAATGTCCGGTTCCGAATGTCCAGTTATAATTCGTATCAATGACACCTCCCGCTTGCAGTAATTTTCTGAAAGCACCAAAGTTTCCTTCGATATCTGAAAGAATAAAATATTTATTTACTTTTTTATACTCGCTTTTTTCGGCCTGTAAATTATCCTTCAATTTAACTGTGAAAGTTTTTCCTGGTACATCAGTGCCAACAGCTAATGTAATACCCGATTTTCCGGAAATGTTAAGGCTGTCAATTTTTGGAGCTTTAACGCCATTATCATCCGTAACATTTTTTATAAATACCTGATCATTTTTATAAACAACATAAGGTCCGTCGTAGGCAGAGTCCATCGTAGTTATATTACCTGAAAAATTTTGACTGCTGTTGTTGGAAATAATAAAGCCGGCCATTAAAAGTGGTGCAAAGGCAAAGGCGATCTTTTTCATATTACTCATCATTTATGGTGTGTTACCGGTAGTTAGACAACAACCAGACCAAACAGGGTTGCTTACAGGTTTTCATAAAATTATAACTACTCAACTTATTGTTATTCAGGCCCTCCCTTTCCACTGTGCGGCTGTCATTTCAAACTTTACTTCTTTTCCATGCATACCCACTTCAGTCCAGCCTGCTTTTCGGTAAAAATTTTCCGCTCTCGTGCCCGGTGCTGTTCCCAGCCAGATCGTTTCACTTGTTTGCGAAAAATACCAATCTATCATCAGATCATGTAACTTTTTTCCTATCCCTTTTTTATCAAACCCCGGCTGAATAAATAAGGCCCACACATTTTTATCTGACACACTCACGATAGAAAACCCAACAATAGTTTTATCAATTTCACACACCCACCCTTTTCCCCGGTTAATAATATAATCTTCTACGTCTTCATCCGGCACAAGAGCGGGGTTTGACAGTGTATTTTCTTTTACGGAATTACGCACTACTTGTATTTGCGGTATGTCGGCAACAGCTGCTTCTCTGAAAATCATTATTTATTTTTTATATAACGATACTACTTCTTTCAAAATGCTATTCAGTTTTTTGACAGGAATATTTTTACCGGCGTCAACCAATAAAATTTTCATCCTTGCCCTTTTTTCTTTCAATAAATCAGGATGATTGATTTTATCCCCTTCTACAATTCCAATATAAGGTTGCTTATACTTTTTATGGACCCACAGGTAACATACCATTTTGCCATTGATACAAAAAAAAGGCATCCCATATTTCCATGCTTCAGTAATAGAAGCATCTTGTTCTAAAATGTGCTCCCGTAAAAATTGAAGACAACCTTTTGCAGGTTCTTCCTGTTTCAAAAACCAATTATCAATAGGACGAAGCATTTACTTTTTTTTTGGCTCTATGAGGTCCCACAAGTTTCCGTATAAATCCTTAAACACTGCTACTGTTCCATAGGGTTCATTGTCCGGCGATCTTACAAAAACAATATTTTTTTTCAGCATGGAATTATAATCTCTCTCGAAATTATTGGTATATAAAAATAAAAAAACTCTGCCACCGGTTTGATTGCCGATTCGGCTTTGCTGCTCATCATTTGCGGCTTTTGCCAACAATAAACTACATCCGTTGCTATTCGGCGGAGTAATGATAACCCATCGTTTACTATCATTTAATTTGGTGTCTTCGGTAATTGTAAAAGAAAGTTTGCCCGTATAAAACTGAATCGCTTCATCATAATCTTTTACCACTAATGTTATGAGGGCTATTTGCTGATGCATCAATAAAGATATTTGAAATTATTATTTTAAATCGTATTCGAATGTCAAAAAATTCTAATTTCGGCTTTATGACCAAAGGAAGATTAGAAGCATTCAGCGACGGAGTAATCGCAATCATCATTACAATCATGGTGCTGGAAATGAAAGTGCCACATGATGCTTCGCTGGAAGCATTAAAACCATTGCTTCCGGTTTTCTTAAGTTATGTTTTAAGTTTTGTAAACGTTGGTATCTACTGGAACAATCATCATCACATGTTTCATATTGCCAATAAAATAAATGCCGGTGTGATGTGGACTAACATGCACCTGTTATTCTGGCTTTCCTTATTTCCTTTTGTGGCCGGCTGGATGGGCGAAAATCATTTCTCACTATGGCCGGTTGTAATGTATGGTGCGGTATCATGTATGTGCGGCGTTGCGTATTATTTTTTAGCGCATTGTCTTGCCAGTCTGCATGGAAAAGAATCTCCGATTGCTGTTGCATTTGGTAAAGACTGGAAAGGAATTACTTCTGTCATTTTTTATTTAGTGGGAATCGGGCTTGCATTTATTTCACCCTGGATGGGAATTGCCTGCTATTTTATTGTTGCAGCTATGTGGTTTATCCCTGATAAAAGAATGGAAAAGGCTTTAGATAATTAACATTTAATAATTAGTAATTAATAATCAGTACCCAGTTTTTCTAGAATTACTTCTTCATTCCTTGTTCATTATTCGTGTGTTCAATATTCATTTAGGAAATTACAGTTTAAGAAGTCCTAACTTATTCATAGTACTCACCGGCTTATTATCCCAGAACAACTCAAAGTCTTCCAATCCTGCGGCTTCATAATCTTCTTTTATTTCCTGCAGGCTGTAGGTTTTGAAATTATCAACAGATAATTTTGGAAGCATTGCCACGAACCACTCTCCTTGTGCTTTAGTGAACTGCAATTGCTGCGTTTGCTTTTTTGTAGCAAAGCTTACACTCAGCATTTCCCTGCTGTTTCCTTTTTTGGATTGAGTAAATGCTTCTGCTTTTGTTTGTTTGCCAAGCCAGATAATTTTTGCTGTTGGTTTAAATATAAGCGATTCATCTTCCTTTAAGGATTTTAAAATGTAATCCGGGGCCACTGTCGTTTTAGGAACAGGAAAATCAAACCACTTTTGTAATGCATCATCCAAACCAATATTGTGCATGAAATTGTACAGCGATTTTTTTAATCCAAAACTGAACGTTTCATGATCAGCGCCGGTAGGATCAATGTGCTCAATATCATTATTGGCAAATGTTCCCACCAATTCTGTTTTTCTTTTTACTTTATATTTTTCAGGATTTAATCCAACGGGACTATGTGCAGTCATCGTAAATAAATGCCAAAATGCCGATTGCAAAATTCCATTCTTAAACAACTGCCGCACCATTTCCAAAGAGTCAATTGTTTCCTGGGACGTTTGTGTTGGAAAGCCATACATTAAATAGGCATGCACCATAATTCCTGCGTCGGTAAAATTTCTGTTTACTCTTGCAACCTGTGCCACTGTAATTCCTTTATCAATCAATTGCAGCAAGCGATCTGACGCAACTTCCAGTCCGCCGGAGACTGCAATGCAGCCAGATGCTTTTAGCAACAAACATAAATCTCTTGTGAAGCTTTTTTCAAACCGGACATTTGTCCACCAGCTTACGGTTAGCTTTCTTCTTATAATTTCAATTGCCAGTGCCCGCATTAATGCAGGCGGTGCTGCTTCATCCACAAAATGAAAGCCGTTCTCTCCTGTTTGCGCAATTAATGTTTCCATTCTGTCACATAATAATCCGGCAGCAACGGGCTCATATAATTTTATATAGTCTAATGAAATATCACAGAACGTACATTTTCCCCAATAGCAACCGTGGGCCATGGTTAATTTATTCCATCTTCCGTCGCTCCATAAACGGTGCATTGGGTTTACTACTTCGATAGCAGAAATGTATTTGTCTAAAAAGAAATCACTGTAATCGGGTGTGCCAACTTCTCCTTGCTTATAATCAGGTGTGGATTTATTATTGATGTAAACAATTTTATTATCAATTAATACAAATGTTCTTTTAAGATCTTCAATCGATTTATTTCCCTCAACATGTGCAATTAAATTTTCTATCGGCGCTTCGCCATCATCGAGTGTGATGAAATCAAAAGACTCAAACACCCTTACATCAGATAACGATCGGAGTTCTGTATTGGGAAAACCACCACCCATGGTAACTTTTATATCCGGGTAATTTTGCTTCACCCATTGCGCACAACGAAAAGCCGTGTATAAATTTCCGGGGAATGGAACGGAGATACAAACCAGCTTTGGTTGTACCTGCTGCATTCTGTCTTCCAATATTTTTATAAGTATGCTGTCAATAAAAGTATAGGGCTGTTGCAGTGCTGTATACAATTCGTCAAAACTATTGGCTGATCGTCCTAATCGTTCTGCATAGCGACTGAATCCAAAATGTTCATCAATCGTTTCTTTAATCAAATCAGAAAGATCTTCCAGAAACATTGTGGCCAGATGCTTCGCTTTATCCTGGGTACCCATGCTGCCGAATGCCCAAACCAAATCATCCAATTGTGCAAAGCGGGAAGCTTCGGGTAAAAAATCTCTTTTAGCAATAAGGTGCGCCAGCGTTGGATTTTTTCCCTGCAAAAAATGCATGACGGATTCAATATTGAAAATGTAATCATCTTTCAATGAAACAATCCTTGCTGCATTTTCAGAAAGTTCTTTTTTGTCAGTTGCAATCAATTCAAACAATTTTTCCAATCCTTTTTTGCTGAATAATTCTACCGTGACTTCTATTCCCAAATCTGCCTGGTACGATGAAATGTTTTTGGTATTTAAAAAACCTTTCAGGTAAGCGGTGGCAGGATACGGGGTATTTAGCTGCGTGAACGGGGGTGTTATGAGGAAAACGGTTGAAGACATAAGTGGCAAAGATACAAGTTGCCCGTTGTTGGTTTATCGTTGCTGATTTGCCATATTGAGGAAAACTTACAATAAAATTTTGCTGTTGCATATTGCCCATCCGTGTTAATGTCGTACAAGAGTGCGACGCAAGGAACGATGATAGCAGCAAAACCGTTGGTCAACAAAAGAACTATCTAACCAGCAAACTCTTTAAATTATTAATTACTAATTATTAATTATTAATTTTTTTAGCTTGCTTATCTTTAGAACACAAAATAATCACACATGAAACGCCTCACAGCATTAGCTTTTTTCTCCATCTGTTTTTCAATAATCGTTACCGCACAGCCAACACAGAAGCCACCACTCCACGGAAAAAACTGGATGGCGATTACTGGTAAGCCATTAGCCGCAACTGCTGGCTCGATCATTTTTCAAAAAGGTGGCAACGCTGTTGATGCTGCTTGTGCGATGCTCGCATCAACCTGCACGATGTGGGATGTGCTGAGCTGGGGCGGTGAAACACAAGCATTAATTTATAATCCAAAGACAAAAAAAGTAATAGCGATAAATGCAATGGGCGTTGCACCAACCGGAGCAACAGTAGAATTCTTTAAAAGCAAAGGCTACAATTTCCCTCCGGAATATGGTCCGCTGGCAGCAACAACTCCCGGCACTGTTGGCGGCATTTGCTATATGCTTTCCGAATATGGAACGATGAGTTTGAAAGAAGTGCTGGCACCTGCCATGGAACTTGCTGCAGGTTATCCTATCGAAGCGCAAACGGCGAATAGTATGGAGCGCAACAAAGCAAGACTGATGGAATGGCCATATAGCAAAGCAGTTTTCTTTCCTCATCTTGGTGAAAAAAGAGAAGCGCCGGAAGCAGGAGAAATATTTGTTCAAAAAGATTTACTGGCAACTTTAAATAAATTAATTGAAGCCGAACAGGACGCATTGAAAAAAGGTAAGAAAAGAAAAGATGCGATCATGGCAGCGTTTGATCGTTTTTATAAAGGTGACATTGCAAAAGAATTTGTTCGTGGTTGCCAGGAACAAGGTGGATTAATTACACTGGATGATTTGGCAAAATGGAAACCTGTTGAAGAAGAGCCGATGCATGTAAATTATAAAGGCATTGATGTTTATAAATTACAGCAATGGACACAAGGGCCGATGCTGCTGCAATCATTAAACATTCTGGAAAATTTTGATCTGAAAGCGATGGGTTATAACAGTGCCAAATATATTCATACGCTGTATCAAACAATGAGCCTGACGTTTGCTGATCGTGATTTTTATTATGGCGATCCACGCTTCGCCACCAATCAGCCAATGAAAGGTTTGCTGAGCAAAGAATATGCAAAGCAACGTGCAGGATTAATTGGCTGGGATAAAAATGATATCAATATCGGACCGGGCAACCCCTATCCTTTCGAAGGAAAAACAAATCCTTATATCAATTTATTAAAACAGCGTGGCTACACACTCGACAGCAGCAACCGAAATTTTGTTCCTGCGCATGATGTGAGAGAAACTGCATTCAATATGCCTGATGCGGATTATATGGATCGCTTATGGCGCGGCACAACCTCTGTTGAGGCTGCTGATAAAGAAGGCTGGGTTGTTTCCATTACGCCAAGTGGTGGATGGTTACCTGCCTGCATTGCGGGTCACACCGGTGTAGGTATGAGCCAGCGTATGCAAAGTTTTGTATTGGATTCTGCGCTCAATCCTTTTAATGTGGTTGCGCCGGGGAAGCGTCCACGTGTTACACTAACCCCTTCGCTTGCAATGAAAGATGGAAAACCGTATGCAAGTTTTGCAGTACAAGGCGGTGACACACAGGATCAAAATTTATTGCAATTCTTTTTGAATATGGTGGAGTTTGGAATGACGGTGCAGCAATCATGCGAAGCAGCCAACATTAATACGAATCAATTATGGCTTTCACTCGGCGGCACAAAAACTGATGATCGCAAACCAAAGCCCGGAAGTTTGTTGTTAAGCAGCCGCACACCTGAAGCAGTAAGAACGGAATTAAAAAAGATGGGATATACACTGTCATTTGATGACCGTAGCAGCGGACCTATCAATGCAATTTTCTTTGATTGGAAACATGGATCGTTTTGGGGCGGATCTTCGAATAATGGTGAGGATTACGGTATAGGTTGGTGAAGATTTTTGTTTGTGATCGTTCGGTTCATTGGGCATCTACTGTTGCGTCGCACTCTTCGGGGTTCTGATCAGGGATTAGCAAATACATAGGCTACACTTAATACAACATATTTTATGAAGTTATTTCCCTTGATTTTACTGATATTATTAATTAGTTGTAAATCCGACATTAAATATCCTGCAGGCGGTTATCCTTACCCCAGTGATTATTTAGCCCAAGACACTAATCTGTATTACTATCTTTTAAAAAATATCGAATCAAAGAAAGAAGCGTTAGCTGATTTTTATATGTACAAATTTTATCAGCTTTTTAAAGAACCGAACTTAAGCCTTAAGCCAAATAAAAATGAAACTTTCAGACTCGCATTTCGTGATGCTTTTTATAATGATATCGTATTCACTTTGGAAGAGAACTTAATAACTGTAAAAAAAGGAAACACGGACAGTTTATATAGCAAATCTAACCAACTAACTTCTTTAGAAAAAGAACATCTGGAAATATTAAAACAATACTATCCGATTGAAGAAATGGATAAAGATTCAAAGTTTAAAAAAAGGACTGACTCATTGGCAAAAGTCTATCCTCAATTGTCAGATGTAAAATATTACCATAGAATTTATGAGAAATCATTTGTGCGAACTGAGAAGAAATTCACTTTTGAAACAAGCAGATTCCGAATAACAACCGAAAAATATGATTCGCTATTAAATCAATTAAATGAATCTGGATTTTGGACACTTCCCTACTTTAACGAGGCCAAAAAAGGAATGCTGGATGGATTTGTTTTCACCCTAGAAGCAAATACACACAAAAAATACAAGGTGGTTACAGTACAAACTTGCGCAAATAATGTCGATAAATTCACAAAATTTTGCCAGGAGCTTATTAATCTCACAGGTCTTGGAAAAGAAATAAATTTAGTTTGTGGAGAAAAATAAATGTTCGAGAAGATGGTAAATAAATAAAAAAATCTTTTATCTCTTAGTAATAAAGACTACTAACAATTAAATCAAAACTAATTTTATCGCATGAAAATACTTTCTTCACTCATCACTGCATTACTCACTATCACCACCCTCTTCTCCCAAACTCCTCCCGGTCTCTCCCTCATTCGCCAGGAAGATTTGAAAAAAGATTTGTACGCCTTAGCTGATGCACATTTTAATGGCCGTTCTGCCGGCACTACTGATGAACTGAAAGCAGCAGCGTGGTTAGGTGAGCAATTCAGGGCTATTGGTTTGAAACCAGCCGGTGATGATGGTACTTACTTCCAGTTTTTTAATTTATGGCGCAATACCATTTCGGCTAACTCATTTGTACAAATAAATAATACGGTTTATACTATCTGGAGAGACATTGCCATTTCTCAAATGGCCAATGTTTCATTGAATGCACCGGTTTTGTATCTCGGCGATGCAGCCATGATTGATACCAACACAGTTGATGTGAAAGGAAAAATAGTGGCACTGGTTGCGAATAAAAAGGATATCAATCTTGATGTATCCTTATTGACATGGCGTTACAATCGTTATATCAATACAAAATATGGTTTGCCCTTGCTACGAAAAGGTGCAGCAGGAATTATTTTTATCGCTGATGCTACTGCAGAACAATCATGGGGGGATGCAACAGAAAATTTCAAACGTGGAACTTATGATTTGGATGGCGGACCAAATGTTGATGTTACTTCCACCATTCCTATATTATGGGTGCATGCAACTGCAAAAAAGGAATTTGAAAATAATACCGCTACTATCAAAGCCAACCTCGTTGTTTCGAAATATTCTTTTCCTTCTGTGAATGTTGTGGGTAAAGTGGATGGTACTGACCCCAAATTAAAATCGGAATTTTTATTGTACAGCGGTCACACAGATGCACACGGCATCCGCAATGCAATAAATGGCGATTCTATTTTTTATGGTGCCGATGACAATGCCAGTGTTGATGTGGCGATGATGGCTTGTGCAAGGGCTTTTGTAAAATATCCAGGCAAGCGTTCGGTGATTTTTGTTATTCATGGTGCTGAAGAACGTGGCTTGTTTGGCTCAAGGTATTTTTCCTCTCATCCCACTGTTCCGCTAAATAATATTGTTACTGTTTTAAACGGCGATATGATTGGAAGAAATAACAGCGACAGTGCCGTTATTCTTGGACAAATTCCTCCGCACAGAAATTCAACGGAGTTGGTTAACATGGCGCTTGCTGCAAATAAAGAAGGGCCGAAATTTATTCTGGATACAACCTGGGATAGTCCTTCACATATTGAAGGCTGGTATTTCCGCAGTGATCATTTGCCTTATGCAAGGCTGGGAATTCCTTCGTTGATGTACACAACTTTATTGCATCCCGATTATCACACGCCATTGGATCGTGCAGATAAAATAAATTATCCCAAATTAAAAAAGATGACGGATTGGATGTATAGAACAGGATGGAAAGTTGCGAATGCTGCAACGAGACCGGCGAAGGATGCGAATTTTAAACTGGAGCGGTAAATAATAGCCACAAAAGCACAGAAAAACTGAAAATAAATTGTATTCCAAATCTGTGTTTAAATGTTTCAGTGGCAAAAAAAATTGACTGATAAAAAAAAGCCTCCCGAAAAAATCAGGAGGCTTTTCCGTTTGATGCTCAAAGTCAAATTTATTTTACTGAATCAACCAGGCTTTTGAAAGTCTCCGGGTTGTTCATTGCCAAATCAGCTAATACTTTACGATCCAGTTCGATACCTTTCGCTTGTAATTTGTTCATGAAAACCGAATACGTCAAACCTTCTGCACGAACTGCAGCGTTGATACGTGCAATCCACAAAGTGCGGTATTCTCTTTTCTTAAGTTTACGACCTACGAACATGTAAGTCATACCTTTTTCTACAACGTTTTTGGCAACGGTTAAAACGTTTTTACGTTTACCATAATATCCTTTTGCTTGCTTTAATATTTTTTTGCGGCGGGCTTTAGAGGCCACGGCATTTTTTGAACGAGGCATGTTGTTAAGTTTGAAGTCAGCAGTACGAAATACGAACTGACGTGATTTTAAAAATTTTTAATCGGGAAATAAAGCCGTGGCTTACTTTAAACGTAATAGTCTTTTTACAAAATCCACATGTGATTTTGCAACAGTACCATCAAGGCGCATGTTACGTTTACGTTTTGTTGATTTCTTCGTCAGGATGTGACGTTTGAAAGCTTTCTGATGCATGATCTTTCCAGTGGCCGTTACTCTGAAGCGTTTTTTGGCGCTGGAATTTGTTTTTACTTTAGGCATTATACCAAGTATTAAATATTATACCCTTGAGGCGTTCCCCACAGGGGGATCCTTTTCGAACCTCTTCAGGAAATGGTTGTCCGCTTTCGCAGACTGTATAAGAACTGCCGTTTTTTCAAACGGAGTGCAAAGATAAGCGTGTAGCTGCTTTCAGCCAAGCATTTATAAAGAAAAAGCAGACCCGGCGACCGCCGGCTCTGCTTTGACTATTTACTTCTGAAAATCCTCTTATTATTTAGGATTCAAAGCGTTATCTATTCTTTTTGATACATCCTGCAGGTGATATTTGCTCATAGCATCCCCGGTTCCCGCTGAGGCTGCATTTATTTCATTGCGAAGCGCTGTCAAATGTGCTCTTACCACACTCTTCACATCCGATTTATCAGATGAATTTACAATGGTAATAGTAAATCCCCCAAAACTCATGGGCTGACTTGGCGGAGGATTCAGAATGTTGCTCAATGTGTTGACATATGATTTCTGAAGGTTCCGGCGATAAATATCAATTGGCTTGCGGCCTGCCAGTTCGGTCCACACTCCTTTCTTTAAATCATTCAGCATATCAGTTATCAGGTAGGCGTTTGCGCCCTGTGATGCTTCCGCATCAACGAGCTTGCCTAAGGTGCGGTTACTTAATAAACGGTTAAGCATATTATCCTGGATACTGCCAATAACAGTCAAACCGTTCAAGCCTGTCCTGCTATAAATATCCTGGTTAATAAGCCATGTTGGTGTCGCAAAAATGTTTTTATTTAAAAACTCAACTGCTTCTTTTTGTTTTGCTTTGGAAACAACTTCGTAAACTGCTCCCTGCTCTTCCACCATTTTCGGTGTTTCCATGATACCACCAACATATTTTGCAACATGCCCCATGTAGCGGGTAAACTGTGAAGTCACCTGATTATACATGTTTTCCAGATTATCATAATCTTCGTTTGCTTCTTTTGTCCACGTCATTAAATTAGGAACAATGCGTTGCAGGTTTTTAACGCCATACATACTTCCTTTCATCGCATCATCACCCACCTGTTCACTTTGGCTGCGCGGATCATCAGGATTTATTTCTGTACCAAACCAGAGGCGGTTATCTTTTAAACGGTTCATTACCCATGTATTCAAATATCCTTTTTCAGCTTCTGCATCTTTATACTGCGGAAATATTTTATATCCCCATTCGATAGCCCATTTGTCATAATCACCGATGCGGGGAAATAACCCAACTTCACTGATATTATCTTCCGGCTGCGCAACATAATTAAAGCGGGCATAATCCATAATGGACGGTGTATGTCCGTTTGCTTCAACCCATGCTTTGTCTCTCAATTTTTCAACCGGCACGGTGCTGCTTGATCCATAATTATGACGAAGCCCCAATGTATGTCCCACTTCATGTGATGATACAAAACGGATTAATTGCCCCATCAGTTCATCATCATACACCATCTTTCTTGCTTTTGGATCAACAGCAGCAGTTTGAACAAAATACCAGTCATGAATTAATTCCATAACGTTATGATACCAGTTGATATGGCTTTCCATTATTTCTCCGCTGCGCGGATCAGAAATACTTGGACCACTTGCATTCGCAATATCAGAAGGCTTATAAACTATTGCTGAATTGCGTGCATCATCCAAACTCCAGGTACTGTCTTCTGCTTTGGTCGGCGCCATCTTCGCCATGATGGCGTTTTTAAATCCTGCTTTTTCAAAAGCAGTTTTCCAGTCATTCACTCCCTGGATTAAGTAAGGAACCCATTTTTTTGGCGTTGCAGGATCAATATAAAAAACAATAGGCTTTTTAGGTTCCACCAATTCACCTTTTTTGTATTTATCAACGTCTTCATCTTTTGGTTCCAGTCTCCAGCGCTTTACAAGTGTAATGTTTTTTACACCCTGTGGATTTGCATCAAAGTCTGTATAACCAACAGCAAAATATCCAACCCGCGGATCAAAATATCTTGATTGCATAGGATTCTTTGGCAACAGCACCATAGAGCTGTTCAGTTCCATAGTCATATTACCACCACCTCCGCCACCGCCAAAGCTGCCTGGCAATGCAGGTGCAGGTGAGCGGCCATATGTTTTCAATGTTTTTATTTCAACATTAATAGGATATGATTTTACCGATACGATATACGATTTATCGGATTGCAGCATACCCAATCTCAAACTCGTTTTCAATCCGCTGTTGAAATGCAATACATCATTGTCACCATTGATATAATCGGTAACATCAATCACGGCGCCTGTTGAATCTTTTCCAAATGCTTTTATATCAAATGCCGCAGCAATAGGCTGCACATTGGAATTATTAACAGCGCTGAACATGGGCGAAGTAGAATCCTTTGCATACTCTGCAAATGAAATAGTGCGCAGGTATACTTTATTATTAGGACCCTTTTCAAAAGTAATTACGTTCTGTCCTATTTGATCACCGCCATAACCAAAAAAACCGCCGCTGCGCATTCCGGCAGACGCTTTTGAAATTCTGTTCACACAAAGAATATCACGGTTGAATAATGAATCAGGAATTTCGAAATAATATTTGTCTTCAACTTTATGCACCCAGAATAAACCAGCATCAGAAACTGCTTTAGAAGTAATAACTTCTTTATAGGGTTTAGGCCCTGTCGATGCAACCGGCGGCGTTGCCCTGCGGGTACTATCTGGTCTTGAAACAGTGGGCTGAGCCAGTGTTGCAACTGAAACAGATACCATTATAAACAAAAGAAAAAAACGTTGAACTGATAATTGCATATGCATTTATTTATTTAGTGGTTCAAGATACGGAAACGAAGTGTTCAATATTAACAATTAGTGAATTTTGTATCAGCGGTTAAATAGTAATGATGAACCTCTTGTTTCCAATCAATAAAAAACCCGTTACATAAATGCAACGGGTTCATATTGTAAATAGTATTGATAAGTATTAAGCTTTCTTCTTTCCTTTCGGAGCAAACATTGCCAGCATTCTTCTTCCTTCCATCTTCGGCATACTTTCCAATATTCCGATGTCTGTTAGTCGCTCTGCAAATTTTAATAATAACAATTGCCCTCTGTCCTGAAACTGGATTGCACGTCCTTTGAACTGTACATATGCTTTCACCTTATTTCCGTCTTTCAAAAATTCTATTGCATGTTTTGCTTTAAAATCAAAATCATGATCATCAGTATTAGGAGTAAAGCGAATTTCTTTTACTTCAGAGACTTTGCTTTTCGCTTTCATCTCTTTTTCTTTCTTCTTCTTATCGTAGAGGAATTTGTTGTAATCAATAATCTTACAAACAGGTGGATCTACAGTTGGAGAAATTTCAACGAGATCAAGTTCCTGATCCTGCGCCATCTTTAATGCAACCGCGGTATCATAAATACCAACTTCTACATTATCTCCTACTAATCGTACCTGTGGCACACGAATGAAATGATTGATACGATGTTCTGCTTCTCTGCGGGGAGCAAATCTGCCCCTGTTAAAACCGCCTTTGTTAAATCCTCCACCGCCGCCGGGTTTGTAACCTCCGCCGCCTGGTGGTCTGCTGAACCCGCCTCCGGGTTTTTGTGGTACTGCCATTTATCTTTTTTGGTTAACTCCCACCCTGTTGGAAGCATCTTTTTTTTGTTGTTATATCCTCATTCAGGGCCTGAGGAATATTTTAAAAATAATCAATTTTTATTTAAGTCAGTTCAACTTCAAAATTCATTTGGTTACCAGCATCAGTAACATAAATGATCGTCCGTTGCGTCGCACTCTTGATCGTTCTGTTCATTGGCCAACAATTCAATTAAAGATTGTCTATTGCTTATTGAATATTTGTATTGTTCTCCCTTCAAACAATAAACAAATCCTAATTAAAAAACGATTTTCTGACTTCCGTCTTCTGACCTCTGAATTTACTCCGCCCTTCTTTCTTTCACCTCCACAATCGCATCCGCAATAAATTCATCCACCGTCTTAACTCCCAAATCGCCTTTGCCTTGTCTTCTCACCGCCACTTTATCTTCATTCATTTCTTTTTCACCAACAACGAGCATATAAGGTACTCTCAATAATTCTGTATCACGAATCTTTTTTCCAATCTTTTCATGTCTGTCATCCACCTCTGCACGAATATCTGCTTTTTTCAGTTGCTGAGAAACTGATTTGGCATACTCAACAAATTTATCGCTTATCGGCAGCACTTTTACTTGCACCGGCGCCAGCCATAATGGAAATTTACCAGCGTATTGCTCCAGCAAAAATCCGATGAAGCGTTCATGTGTGCCCAATGGCGCACGGTGAATAATCAACGGCGTTTCTGCTTTGTTATCCTGCGAAGTATATTCCAGTCTGAAACTTCTTCCCTGCGAAAAATCCACCTGGTTGGTTGCCAGTGTAAATTCACGGCCAATCGCACTGTATATCTGTACATCTATTTTCGGGCCATAAAATGCAGCTTCATCCTGCACTTCCACATAAGGAATATTTGATTCTTTCAAAACGTTTCTTACCATCGCTTCCGTTTCCATCCACAGTTCTGGTTCATTCACATACTTCACCCCAAGTTTATCCGGTGAGTGTAAGGACAACCGCATCACATATTTTTCAATACCAAATATTTTAAAATATTTCAGGTACATATCATTCACTGCACGGAACTCATCATTGAATTGATCTTTGGTGCAATAGATATGTGCATCGTTCATATGCAAACAACGAACCCTCATCAATCCAAATAATTCACCGCTTTGCTCATAACGATACACCGTTCCATATTCTGCTATACGATATGGGAGGTCACGATAGCTTTTTGGTTCTGCCGCAAATATTTTGTGATGGTGCGGACAGTTCATGGATTTCAGATAATACTTTTCTCCATCTACTTCCATCGGCGGATACATGCTATCTGCATAATAGGGCAAGTGACCACTCGTGATGTACATGCTTTCTTTCGCAATATGCGGAGTCACTACTCTTTTATAACCAGCTTCGAGTTCAGTTTCTTTAGCCAGTTTTTCCAGTTCCTCAATAATAATTGTACCGTTTGGCATCCACATAATCAAACCCTGGCCTACATCATCATCCATGGTGTAGATGCTCAGTTCCTTTCCTAGTTTTCTGTGATCTCTTTTCTTCGCTTCTTCCAGCAATGCCATATGCTCATCCAGTTCTTTTTGCGAAGGAAAAGTCACGCCATATATTCTGGTAAGCTGTTTATTTTTTTCGTCACCTTTCCAGTAAGCACCTGCTATATTGGTAAGCTTTGCAGCTTTTATAAAACCAGTATTTGGTAAATGCGGGCCACGGCACAAATCAGTAAAATTTCCCTGTGTGTAAAAAGTTATTTCACCATCATTTAATCCGCTGATGAGATCCAGCTTGTATGGATCATCTTTTTGAGCAAAATATTGAATGGCTTCCGGCTTAGTAATTTCTTTTCTTTCGTAAACACTATTCCTCTTCGAAAGCTCTGTCATTTTTTTCTCCAGCGATGCTAAATCTTCTTCGTTGATTTTTTTATCACCCAGATCCATATCATAATAAAAACCTTGCGGATGTTCTGTTGCCGGCCCTACCCAAAATTTTACTCCGGGAAATAAAGATTCAACTGCCTCTGCCATAAGATGTGCCGATGAATGCCAAAAAGTGGTTTTGCCTTCCGGATCATTCCATGTAAGCAATTTCACAGCAGCATCTTCATTTATCGGACGTGTAGCATCCCAAACCTGCCCGTTCACATTGGCTGCCAATACTTTTCTTGCGAGGCCTTCTGAAATAGATTTTGCAATATCCAAAGATGTTATACCTTTCTCGTATTGTCTTACTGCGCCATCCGGTAATGTAATGTTGATCATGAAATAATTCCTTGTTTTAAATAGGCTGCAAATTTAGCAAAGTTTGCCTTCTAAAATTAACAAACTATTGCCCGGCAGCTAAGTTTCCAATACGAACAATTTATTAGTTTTGATAACAGATGAAACGGACTATCTCCAGATTTTTATTATTGTTTTTATTCCTCATCCCTGTTGGCCGGTTTGCTGCGTCTGCACAGGATATCACCGGTATCTGGCGGGGCTATTTTGTTACCGAAGGTTTTGACCAATATAAATTTGAGCTTCAGATAAAGCAATCCGGCAGCAGTGTCTCCGGGGTTTCTTATTCTTATCTCAATACTGTTTTTTATGGCAAGGCTACACTGACAGGCTCCTATAATAAAAATGGTCAAAATGCATTAATCAGGGAAATAAAAACGGTTGAGCTTAAAATGTCGGGCGGGTCTGCTGCCTGTATCATGAAGTGCATTTTTAAATATGAACGGTCCGGGAAAGAAGAATTTTTGGAAGGCACTTTCACCAGCAAATATGAAAAGAACGGCATTATAAATAAGCAAGGCGAGAATTGTGGCGGAGGAAAAGTTTTCCTGAGAAAAGTGACCACTTCTGATTTTTATGTTGAGCCATTTTTGCGTGGCAAAATAAAAACAAAGCCGGTCATCATTAATGAACCGCCCACTAAAAAAACAGTAGTGGTTAATAAGCCTCCTGTTAAACAGCCAGTCACTCAAAAGCCCGTTGTAAAAAATAATCCACCCGTTAAACAACCCGTGAACCAAAAACCAGTTGTAAAAAATAACCCTCCGGTTACAAAATCAAATGACACCCTGACAAAGCTTACGACACCGCCAATAACAAAAACCAATCCGCCTGTAGTTACACCAAAACCTGATGTTTTAAAAAATCGCACCAATGAGTTGGTGAAAACGCTGACAGTAAACAGTCCGGATGTAACGGTTAAATTATACGATAACGGAGAAATTGATGGCGATACCATTTCCGTGTACCTGGATAATAAATTAGTGTTGTCTTCAAAAATGCTGACTGCTTCTCCTCTTATAGTAAAATTAAAAATGGATAAAGACAATACTGATCATGAGCTGGTGATGGTAGCAGAAAATCTCGGCCGCATTCCGCCCAATACTTCGCTGATGATTGTAGAGGCTGGTGAGAAACGTTTTGATGTCCGCATTACTTCCACTGAACAAAAAAATGCTGTGGTGAAGTTTAAATATATCCCACCTAATCTGCCATGATGATTTTTTTTATTACAGATATGATAATTTGACCGTTTCTGTAATTTTTTCCAGTACTTTCCCTTTTTCATCTATTTTTCCTGAATAATGCGTCACCAGTTTATATTATTTGTTTTTTTATTGTCTGCCGGATTTGCCCATGCGCAATCACCTAACATTAATGGTGTGTGGAAAGGCAGGCTGGTTATGAATGAAGGTGGGTGTATGCCAGTGTATAATATAGAATTTCAATTGCAGGTAGCCGGCTCAAAAATAACAGGCGTTTCCTATCACTATTCAGATACTACCAATTATGTAAAGGAGAGCTTTGAAGGTCTGTATAAAAATGACAGCATCTCCATTAATGAAATCGGCGTTACTACCTTTCATGTACCAAATGATTGTATTCCCTGTATAAAAAAATATGAACTCACCTATCACAAGGGCGGTGGAAATGTTGTGAGCGAAGAACAACTTCGTGGCTCATGGACAGGAAAAACAATGGATGGCAAACAAGCCTGCCCTCCGGGAACAATTGTTCTTACCCGGTTTGATAAATCTACTTTCAAACCAGAATTAAAACTTCCGCCTTCTCTTACAAACCGTAAGGCAGAATTAGTGAAAGAAATAAAAGTTGATACCGGTGTTGTAAAAATTGATTTTTATGATAATGGCCAGATTGATGGTGATACCATTTCTGTCTTTGCCAATAACATGCCGGTTGTTTCGAGGAAAATGCTGACAACAAAACCGGTTTCTATTACTATCAAAATTGATTTGAAACATACAGAGCAGGAATTAATTATGGTGGGAGAAAACATGGGCACAATACCTCCTAATACTGCATTGATGATTGTGTACGCCAATGATAAGCGCTACCAGTTATACCTCACTTCAGACGAAACTAAAAATGCAATGGTCAGGTTTATTTACGAAAAACCGCCGCTTCCTGCAAAAACTCAATAATTATTTTCTTGTTATTTGCCGGAGATTATTTACCTTGATTTGCACATCGGTGATCAATCCCCTCTTTTATGAAAACTTATGGGTATAGAATTGTATTTTATCCTGCCCTGTTGATGTTAATTTTTTAAACAAAAAAAACTTAGCAAAATGAAAAAATTAGTAATTATTTTTTCGGCAGCAATCGGAGGATTATTAGTTTCCTGCAAAAGTGAAACAAAGGGTGGATTGTCTGATACTGCACAAAAGAATTTAGATGCTTACCGTGTTGTAAGTAAAGCATTTCAAAGTGGCGACATCAGTAAAATTGATGATGTGGTGGCAGCCGACTTTATTGATCATACGGATAAAGGAGATATGGGAAGAGACAGCCTGAAAGCCATGATAAAGATGATGCATGCGGCACAGGGTGATATGAAAACAGAAACTGTTAAAGAATTTGCAGATGATGAATATGTTTGCGGCGTTATGCATTACACAGGAAACAGCGATGGCTCCATGGGAATGCCAAAAGGCCCTTACGATATGACGTCTGTTGAAATGGTAAAATATAAAGATGGAAAAGCAATTGAACATTGGGCATTTATGGAGCCAAGGGAAATGATGAAAATGATGGGAAGTATGCCGCCAGCACCTGCAATGACGGACACCAGTAAAGCATCGAAAATGGATGGTCCGAAATAAACTAGTCTCTCTAATAACTAAGGATAAAGAAGAAGCCGCTTCATTTTTATGGAGCGGCTTTCGTTTTAAAAAGATGGTGCATTTATTTTACATCCACTACGAATACAGGATCCTGGCGACAGGAATTAGCTTTTGAGCATAAATTAGCCATGCTTAAACTTACGGTTGCGGTTTGCGCTTCGGAAATAATTTGCTGCCACGTTGGTGATGCATTTTGGAATTTACTCAGGTATTTTTCCATGGAAGTAATAATGTTTGAAGTGAAATAGCCGCCTAAATCCGTATTACCATAAGCGTATTGTCCCTTCTTAGCCGCAGTCGCCAATATGGAGCCTTTTGATTTCATAAATAAATCGTAGCAAAAAGATTTTTCCCAGCTCATTAATGATTTGGCTGTTTGCGCAAAGTTTTTTCCTTCGGGTTTTAATAAGCCAAGACTTGAGTTGCAGCAATCAGTAAAAATTAAATTCAGCCGGGCATGTTTCGCCTTTATACGATCATATACTTCAGAGGCATTTAGTGTAGCAACTGTAATATCGTCAAAGCGGCTTTGCCGCAAATCAAATTGAGGATAGGCAGCCTGTGCATTGTTATCATTTGCATAGCCATGACCAGAATAATAAAAGATAACAATATCGTTGGGGCCGGGCTTCAAATTATTCAGGGCAGTCTCCACTCCTGCTTTACCAAATTTGCTTCCTTTTATTTCTGTATAAACTAATGGCAGGTTTAAAAAAACAGATACGTCTTTTATCTGGCTGTAAAAATTAGTTACATCCTTTGCAACGCTGCTGCCAATACGGGGATCATCGGTATTTGCAACAACAATAAAATTAATTTTTGCGGGACCCGAAGGATTTGTTACCGGTACAGTTGGATTTGTAGTAGGGTTGGTTGTTGGGTTAGTAACAAGTGGATTTGTTTTTGTATTAAAAAGATTGGCATAAAAAGGTTCGCTTTCCAAAAAATAAGACTTTACATAAGCTTTAGTGAGATCGCTGGTGTTCATTAATTTCATAGCGATTATCCTCCCCTGCTCATAACTGCCATCCGTGTTTAATGAAGTAACACCCCACGGAACATAATTTGTTTCAGCGGGTAATTTTTTAAACCATAACAGATCAGGATTATAAACTTCTTTCGTTTTATTTTTTGAAGTATTAATTACATAGTAAGGATTTTTTCCTTTGAACTGCAGCGTGAGATGAAATTTTCCACCGATTTTAGAACGGCTTTCTGCTTCATCAAATTCCATATTCACAACATAGGTTTCGGTGAATGTTTTGTTGAAATATTTTACCCGCATAAAACCTGTACCATTTCCATAACGTACCAGGAATGCAGTGTATTTAGGAAATTCTGTATTGTCTTTAAACTCGTAGCTTATTTCGTAGATAGTAATAGCATAACTATTGATGCCAATAATTAATGCTGCGGCTACCATTAAATACTTCAATAAATTTTTCATGCTGTGTGGTTGAACCAGATTTGAAACAACAGCTAAATTTAATTTATTTCTGTTAAATAAAGTAAGTAAAATCAGAGCAGCATTTGTTCAGGTTTACTGGCCGATGAGTGGAATTCCGGATAAAACCGGGATGCTGCATATTGCCGAATAGAATTCATGCAGCACAAGAGTGCGACGCAAGGGACGATGCCATGAAAAACATTTGCCTGGTAAGAAAATATAGTGACGCGGAATAACTTCTCAATTAAATTTTACCACTTCAAAATCGCTGCCATGAAGCTGACCCAACTTTCGGAGATCATCATTATTCCATCTTTCATCTGGCGCACCGCTGATGTAGAGATTGCTTCCAATGTCGGCGAGTATGAGACCATACTTTTTCATGGCCTTTAAAATAATTTGATTAACAGAAGAATAGCTACTAATATTGAAACTGGCCTTCAACCGTATAATTGCCCCAAACGGTAACGAATATTGGCCGCCGCTGCTGCTAACCTTATGACGGGCCGGAGGTATATAAGCAGGTTTTACATTATTACTTGTTAGCGTAAACCGAATCGGGTGATCAATTTCTCCTTTCAAAATTTCATCATAGCGGACAAGACCTGGAAAAATAGGCAGACCTGCTGCATCGGCCGATGTCCAAGTGGCTGGTCTCAGCTGGTTGGAATTTAAATTAAACACAGCGCCGGAAGATGCATCCCAATGATTGCCATTTACCCTTGCATAAAATAATTCATAGAGCATTTTATTTTCAATATCAACAGCAATAACATGTGAATCGCCGTTTCCGTTTCCTTCTAATGGCGCTGTTAGTGGAATTGGATAAGGGCCGGGATCGCTTTCATCACCATAGTCCGTAAAATTTACAGGTATTTTTGACTGGTTTCCGCAAACAACAACATAAGGAATACCAATTGGCGCACCTTCCCACAAACCACTTCCAAAATCCGCTTTAATAACATTGGATGCAAGTGCTGCGATGATTTGCGTGTTGTACGGATCGATAGCTGCGCCGGAAACATCTCTGTTCCATGCATTATCTGCAGGAAAAATTTGAATATTCTCAGCTGCAGTTTTTGAGGCGGTACAGGAAGGAGTTGTGCCCCCGCCGCCATCTGCCGGTGGCGGATCAGTATGTTTATCAGGCAACGCTGTTTTCTTGCAGCCTGCAATAATTAAAAGTATGAAAAGCAGTGTATTAAAACGGCTTGCAACTTGAAGACAGTTTTTCATAAGGAGGTAATTTAAAATCTGCGTTAAGCTTCAAAGATTAAGCCAATAGAAAAAATTCATACCTGCTCTGGGAAAGTTCATAAAAGTAGCTGATTCTACGTTGCATTCCGCTCATCAATATTTTTTTGACTTCAACGAAAGATATCGTATTTTAATATTCTAAAACTTATTGCCATGAAACGGATAACTCTACTCCTTCTCATCACTAGTTTATTATGCTCCACTTCACAAGCACAAAAAAAAGAAAAGAAGATCACCGGCTACGCCATCACTGCACAGCAAAAAGGACAAACAGGCTGGAAAGAAGTGAGGCTGGTGGATATGACCTCCGGCGAAGAATTGCAAACGATTTCTTTCCAGCACATTGGGATCCTAAGCTTAGAATTCCACGTGGACAAGTTGTCGCG
>JADMIO011814565.1_pt1 | contig 102569 bp, 71 predicted proteins | sample 8958161 | NCBI WGS metagenome assembly JADMIO01 (sample SAMN16585339, study PRJNA669376) | soil metagenome | isolation source: Crop rotation soil | place: USA: Cullars Rotation, Alabama | collected 2011 | reverse complement strand
CGCGACAACTTGTCCACGTGGAATTCTAAGCTTAGGATCCCAATGTGCTGGAAAGGACGTCAGCCACGGCGAGGCAGTGATCGATGAGCTCGTCCTCGGTGGCCGTCGGCAAAGCGCCGAGCCCGAGCAGCGCGACATGGTATCCGAGTGACGCGGCGATCTCCGCTTCGGCGACAGCTTGCGCCGTCTCGCCAATGACGCCGGCCACGAGCGCGAGTGGCAATGGGCTTACGGAGTGCCAGCTTCGCGCGGTATCCGCGGCAAGCTCGAGCACTGGACGATAGAGTCCATGCCGAGGATCGCGAATGGCGAATTGCGTGGTGTGCACGCCGACGGCGATGCCTTCCGCACCTGCGTCGATGTAGTAGCGCGTCAGCGCCCGCTGGTGACGTTCGTCCAGCGAGCGATTGGCCGTGAGCGCGAGCGGATGCGCAGGAATAACGTGCCCGAGGACCAGGTTCTCATGGACGTAAGCGTCAGAACTGACCATCTCGGCGCTCGAAGTTGGTGGGTTTGCCAAGGAGCCGTCCGCCGCGCTGTACCCAGTCCGCGACCCAGTCGAGCAGCGTGTCGAGCGGCAGCAGGGGATCGCCGAGCAGCTCCTGCATGCGCGACGAGTTGCTGAGCAGTGAGTCGCGCGAAGCCTGGCCACTGAACACTGGTGTCTTGCCGAGTCGCTTGCCTATCCCGTGCACGAGATCTTCGACGGACAACGGGTCGCGCCCGGCGACGTTCACGACGTATGGCACCGGAGTGCTCGCGCGCGTGAGTGCCGCGAGCGCGAGGGCATTCGCGTCACCCTGCCAGATGACATTGACGCAGCTCATACGGAGGTCGATGGGCTGGTCGTTGACGATGCGCACGGCGAGGTCGGTGAGCACGCCATAGCGGAGATCGTGTGCGTAGTTGAGGCGCACGATGGAGACCGGCGTGCCATGACGCGCCGACGCATCGGTGAACAGCCGCTCTCGCGCGAGACACGAGAACGCATACTCGCCGATGGGTGCGAGCGCGTCGTCCTCGCGAGAGCCACCGCTCTCGGGCGTGGTGAGCGCGTACACGTTGCCGGTGCTGAACACCACGGTGCGTGCGCCAGCGTATCGTTCGGCCACGTGTGCGGGGACGCCCGCATTCATGGCCCACGTCGTCGCGGGATTTCCTGTCGTGCCGAACTTCTGTCCCGCCATGAATACGACGTTGGGCGCGTCGGGCAGTGTGGCGCGCGATCCGGCGTCGAGCAGGTCGACGCGCATCGTCTCCACACCTGAGTGTTGCAGCGACTCTTCGGCGGTGTGATCGGACCATCGCGACACCGCGATGACGCGACGCGAGGGATCGGCGCGCTTGGCCATGCGTGCGAGTGACGGTCCCATCTTGCCGCCGGCGCCGAGGACGACGATATCGCCGGCCACGGACGCGAGAGTGCGGGCGAGGGACGGCGTGGGCCGAGAGAGACGTTCCTCCAGCTCCGCTTCGTCGCGCGGGGGCCGGGCGTCGGAGGTCACCCGACCGGCGCGCTCTCGGCCAGTTCGCGCTGGAGCTCGTGTCGCGCGGCGTCGATCACGTCGCGCGTCTTGTCACGCAGTGTGGCGACGTCGGCTTTGGTGAGTCCGACCGTCGGGATCGGCGCGAGCACTCGAGCCTTGGCGCGGGCGCGACGAAACGCGAAGGTGCCGGCCGCCATGCAGTTGCGCGTACCGGCAACGGCGATGGGGAGGATAGGCGCGCCTGCTTCGATGGCCAGCTTGAAGGCGCCGTCCTTGAAGGGAAGCAGTTCTTCCGTCTTCGAGCGCGTGCCTTCAGGGAAAATCATCACGCTCGTGCGCTTCCGGAGGCGGTCACGGCAGCCTTCGAGCGCGCTGACGACGCTTTCCTTCTTTCCGCGCTTGATGGGGATGTCGTTCGCCATGCGCATCATCCAGCCCATGACGGGGATCTTGAAGATCGTGTCCTTGGACAGCCACTTCATCTCCCACGGGAAGTGCGAGATGAGGAAGATGTCGGCGTACGACTCGTGATTCGAGACGGCGACGTACGGGAGGCGAGGGTTCTCGGGTCCTGTGCCATCCGTCTCGAAGTGCCAGAACGGATTGAGCGTCACCTGGGCGACGGCGAGCTGACGAAAGGCCCGTCCGGCGTGATAGCGTCCGCGGTCGAATGGCGCGGTGAAGAGCCACACTACGCTGACGTAGATGAATCCGAAGAGGACGACGAGGATGGTGAGTACCCATCCGACGGCGTTGAGGAGAGTTTGCATCCGAGCGTCTTGGAAGGGTCAGGCGCGAATGAAGTCGGGTCGCCACTCGCGAATGGCGCGCTTCACGGCGTCGGAGGTCGTGAGCTCTCCACGCAGGCATCGCTCCACGAGCTCGGGCAGCTCGGCATCGCCGGCGAAACGAAGTCCGATGAGGTGTCGCAAGTGAAGCTCGGGGATACGGCTGCGGAGCTCGGGTGCGAGCGTGGTTGCCAGACGGAGCCGCATCTCGAGCGCGATGAGCCGGTTCTGCACATGGAGGGTGGATGCTCGGCTGGCGAGCAGTGCACCGACGAGTCCGAGTGAGAGCACGACCAGCCAGGCGTTGAACGGCGTGGGACGCTGGATGGCGTGCGACACGGCGACCACGACGTTGGCGAGAAAGATCGGCAGCGCGAAGTAGTGGTACAGCGGGAAGTAGCGCCTGTGATTGGCGTACGTCTGTACGGTGCGAGCAGGGGTCATGAGCGTCGAGGGGTCAGGCGAGGGCGCGTTGCGCGTGACGCTTGATGCGCGCGAGCATTGCATTCAGTCCCACTTCTCGGCCGGCGAGACCGATTCCTTCCATCATCTGGCGTACGAAGTCGTTGGGAATGGCGAGCGCCGTTTCGGGAGGATGCCCGTTGACCGCCGAAAAGAGGATGGCGAGAAACGCGGCGATGGTGGGTGATTGCCGCGCGTTGAGGTCGACGTAGAAGTAGAGATTTCCGTCGCGCATCTCGGGGAACAGATCGACGCGCGTCTGGCATTCGGGTACTGTGAATTCGGCCCGGTCGAGAGCCTGAAACCGCTCGGGAAGTGGCTCCAGCTGTTTTGCGTAGTGGAGTAGTGCCTGCATTTTTTCTTCGCGCCCGAGGGCGCGAAACGTGCGCAGCACTCGCGCCACGGACGGCGGGAGCGGCGACTCTGCCGGTTCCGTCATGGCTGGAGATAAAGCTTATTGGTCACGACGCGTCAAGCGCGCGGTGGCGCTGGCGCCCGCACCGACATCACCGACATCACGACGAGAGAGAGGAAGAATGCCGACGAGAACCGCGACCGCGCAGTGGCAGGGCCTATTGAAGACGGGCACAGGCTCGTTCAAGGGACAGACGGGGCTTGGCGGCAGCTACAGCTTTGGCTCGCGCTTCCAGGATGCCGCAGGATCGAACCCGGAAGAGCTGCTCGCCGCCGCAGAAGCGGCGTGCTTCAGCATGGCGCTGAGCGGTGGCCTCGAGAAGGCAGGCTTCGCGCCGACGACCATAGACACGAAGGCCGCGTGCACGATCGAGAAAGTCGGCGAGGGGTTCAAGATCACGCGCATGGAGCTCACGGTGACGGCAACGGTGCCCGGCATCGACGATGCGAAATTCCAGCAGATCGCCGCGGCCACGAAGGAGGGATGTCCGGTGTCCGGAGCGCTCAAGGGAAACGTGCAGATCGACTTGACGGCGACGCTCGGTTAACTGTCGCCCGAATGGAGCGCTCAGCGCTCGCTTTTTCACGTGTTTTTCACGCAGTGCTTCACGTCGTATTTCACCGTTCTCTTCACGTTCGTTCTGGCCGTGAAGAGAACCGTGAAATGGAACCTGAATTAACGCGATAGTCGCCGCGCAGTAACTCCCACTGAATGGCCAGCCAGATCGCCAGGCACGGTACGGTGAGCCGATACAACACCACCGTCTGCACGCGGATGTACGGGCCGGGAATCAGCGTCGACATCAGCGGAATGGTGACGAACGCGACGAAGTACAGCCACGAGCGCCAGCGAACGTCCGGTGAACCGGCGAACCAGATCGTCGCGCCGGTGAATGCGATGAGATAGCTCGCGCGCTCGGCCTGATGGTTGAAGAGCACGGCGTACAGAAGCACCGAGCAGAGATACAGCAGTCGGAAGCGCGCGTCGTTCCACCGATCGCGACGCAGCGCGAGTGGCGCGACGAGCAGCAGCGTGCCCGCGAGCTGAATGGGCCAGTTGGGAAGCGTGAGCCCAGTCCACCGGTGAACGAGCTCCATCACCGAAAACCATCGCTGTCGCGCATCGCTCGACTCAACGCCGCGCCACCAGCCATACTGCGCCGTCAACGTCGTTGGCGACGTGACGAGCAGCGGGAGCGCCACGAGTGCACCGCCAAGTGCGGCCGCCCATGCACCCGTTCGAATGGCGAGGCGACGAGGGATCGCAAACGTCAGTGCGGCGAGGGGAAAGATCTTCACGCTGGCGCCGAGCACCACGGCCAGGGCAGCGCGCCATGCGCTTGCGCGCTCGAGGGTGACGAACGCCAGGACGATCAGCCCCGCGACGAGTGCGTTGCTCTGCGCGTTCTGCATTCCGCGCAGCACCTCGAGGTGAAGGCAGAAGAGCGCGAGGAGTCCTCGGCGGCCCGGCACGGCGCGCTCTACCGCGAAGAACAGCACCAATGCGTTGAGGGTGCTCCAAAGGAAGAGCGCCAGCGGCCACCAGAGCCATGCGAAGGGCGCGAACAGCAGCGCAAACGTGGGGCTGTACTTGAACCGGTCCGAGTGGTCGTCAGGGTACAAGGCGTAGAGATCCTTGTCCTCGAACAGGTGTCGCGATGCCGTGCGGAAGATCTCGAAGTTTCCGGACGGTCGCGCGGCCTCGCGCATCTCGTTGGCAGACGCGCCACCGACTCGCTGCATCACCGCGTGGTTGATCGCGGGATTGGCGGCGAGCGCCTTTCCCGCGGCATCCGCGGCGGCTGTAGCGAGGTAGAGCGCGAGGAGGAGACGTCGGAGGCGTGGGAGCGGTGCAGCACCGAACCACGCACGAACTCGGTGGGCGAGCATGTGCAACGTCAAAGTAGCACGAGACCGCCCAGCTTTCCCGGACGGTTCAGCTGCTGTAGTACTCCTTGATACACATCGTCACGACGCGCTGGAGGAGACGGACCTGCTGGGTGGTCTCCGGGACGGCCCGAACTTCGGGAAGCGCGGCCCATGTGTCCTTGAGCGCGATGAGCAGATGCTCGGGGAGCATCTCCTTGTCACGCGCTTCCAACGCCATGCGTGTCAACGCGTCTCGCAGTGAGTGCGAGCCTGAGTCGTCGACCAGGTACTGCCGAAGCGCCGCCCGGAGAGCGTCGAGCGTCGCGTCGTCCAATCGACTCGGCGGAGTGTGGCTCGAGTCGGAGGCCATCATCATGCGCCAAGCCTGAATGGGGGGGTGACTCGCGGGGGGCGAGCAACGAAGAAAAAAACCGGCGGCATCGCCGCGACGAATGTTTACCAGTGTGCTTGGCGCGTCAAGTGGCGCATTGGCGATCTAACGTCGGTGTTTGGTCCTCCAATTGCGACACGCATCACAACGGGTTCCTCCACTCCATTGATTTTTTCGAGCTGCCTGACGACGTGAGCCGCCACGCGGTACTGATACTTTCCTCGGATCCGTTGGCCGCTGCGCTGCTGGGTGCCGCTGTCGAAATTGCCGGCCACGTGCCGCATTTCAGCCGACAGGGGGAACCGGTGCGCGGCGCCCTCCTTCGCGTTCGGCCGAAGCTCGTGCTCGTCGACTGCGACCACGAGGAAGGCTGCACCGACGAATTCGTGGGACCTGTGCTCATGACAGGCGGCAAGGTCCTGCTCTTCCGCTCTCATCGAACCGAGCGCGATCGGACCGAATTCGCCGAGCGACTGTCGCTGCGCATCGTCGACATGCCGCTCGACCACCGCGAAATCACGGCGGTTCTTCACGAAATGCTGACCGAATAGCTCACGCGATGGCTGTTGCCGCGTGTCTCGTGCGGCGAGCGAAGGCATCCTGTGCATCGCAGGCATCGCAGTTGCCGCACACCCAACCTTCGTCGGCCGGCTCACCGAAATACTCGAGCAGAAACCGCGTGCGGCAACGCGCACTCTGACAGTATCCGACCATGGCGCGAAGCTTCGCGCGGTCCTGTTCGCGGCGCGCCTCGTAGTCGGTGAGGTCCTCACTCAGGTTCACCGAGGTGAGGCGGCTCTGGAGCCGTTCCCATCCTCCAGCCCGGTGCTCGCGAACGAGGCCGTGCCGCTTGAGCAAGGTGAGGACGATGCGTGCCTTTCGCCGCGCCACACCGGAACGCTCCGCCAACTCCTCGAGCTGCACGCGTTCGAGCAGCGGATACTGCTCGAGCAGCAACGCCACCTTCGCCGCTTCCTCGACGTCGGGATACTTCCCGCCGAGGAAGTACGACTGCACGCGCGAATCTTCGACGCGATAGAGGATGGTGCAGACCGCAGGCTGTCCGTCGCGACCTGCGCGGCCGGCCTCCTGATAGTACGCCTCCACCGAGCCGGGGAAATGATAGTGCACCACGAATCGTAGATCGCGCTTGTCGATGCCGAGGCCGAACGCATTGGTGGCGATCATGGCGCGAAGCTCATCGTTCATGAACGCGTTCTGCGACGCCTTTCGATCCGCCGGCGACATCTTGCCGTGATAGAGTCCGATGGAGAAGCGATCCTTCAGTGACTCGTACAGCCGTTCGGCTTCCTTCACGGTGGCCGTATAGATGATCCCACTGCCCGTCGCGTCGGTGAGAATGCGCTCCACCTCGGCATCCTTGCTTGCGACATTCACCGTGCGTTGCACCTGGAACCGAAGGTTCGGCCGCGCAAAGCCGGTGATGGTGATCTCTGGATCCTTCATGCCGAGCTGTCGCGCGATGTCGGTGCGAACCTCGGCGGTGGCAGTAGCGGTGAGCGCGAGGACAGGTGGCTTGCCGAGCCGCGCGACCACCGAGCCGAGCGTGAGGTAGTCGGGACGGAAATCATGGCCCCATTGGCTCACGCAATGCGCCTCGTCGACGACGAAGAGACTCACCGTCCGCGTCAGCAGCCGGTCGAAGAAGTCGCGATCCTTGAATCGCTCCGGCGTGAGGTAGAGAATCTCACCTTCGCCCTCGAGGACCTGCCGCGCGGTTTCGCGCGTCTCGCCCGCAGAGAGGTGTGAGTGCATGGCGAGCGCGTCGACGCCATGTGCATGGAGCTTGTCCTGCTGGTCCTTCATGAGGGCGATGAGTGGACTGACGACGAGCGTGAGTCCGGGAAGCAGCAGCGCGGGGAGCTGATAGACGATCGACTTGCCGCTGCCCGTGGGCATGACGACCAGCGCGTCGCGGCCACTGAGCACTGCGCGCACAGGTTCCCACTGGCCACGACGAAAATTTGCATGGCCAAAGCGGCCGCGGAGCGTGGCGAGCGCTTCGGCTTTCGAGACTGATGATGGCATGGGCGCACAAAAAGCATGAACCGGGCCCACGACCCCATGGACCTTATCCGACCTGCGACGGCTCCAGGCGATCGAGCGAACCACCGAGCGCCGCGGCGAGCACGTAGCCCTCAGCCGTCAACGCGATCCCGGAAACCACACCCATCGCGACGATGCTCGCCGCCAATGGCAGGTGTAGCGTGAAGTACACCACGCCCGCCGCGAGCGCGGGTACGACCAACAACAGAGCAAGCATGAACAGCGTGATGAGCGACGTGAGCATCATCTGGCCCATCGCCTCCACGCCACCCGCCGAGTGCTCGCCAAGGCGTACCCAACCGGGGAAGAGCAACGCGAGTCCGTTGTGGATCGTGAAGTTCGCGAAGTTGAGGCCGAGGAGGAACAGCGGTGCCGCGAGCAGCACGCCGAGGCGGAGCGCGGAGGTCAGCGGACGCTGTTCGACGTAGGACATCGCCAGCAACCCGACGGCGACGAGCAACAACTGCATCACTGCCGTCGGTGTCGCACTGCTCGCCACCTCGGCGAAGATGATGTCGCGGCCCCGCAGCGGCAGCGTCTTGATCATCGGCAGACGGCGCAGCTCACCGCGGAGGTCGTTCCGCATCGTCATCGGCCCGAACACCAGGATCATGACGCTCACCGTCAGGCACATCACCATGATGGTCACTTCCGCCTTTTCGGAACGACCAGCGAAGGCCAGCGTGCTGACGAGCGCAACGAGCGGTAGCCCAATGAGTCCGCGTACCTGTCCAGTGCGCACGAGCCACAACACGTTCTTCCAGAAAATCGCAACGGCGGGCGGACCCGTCGGGTTGAGGGGAACGGTCCGTCTGGCGTTCTTCGAGCTGAAGGTGTGCGCCGATACGCCGCGTGTACGCAGCGACTCGATGCGTCGCGCCTGTGCCGTGGATGCCTCGGCCGCAGCTTCCTCGAACGCGGAGTCGGTGCGGAGCACCCAGATGAAGTGCAACGCGAGCAATCCGAGCGCAGCGGGCATCGCGCGAATGAAGTCGCCGCCGTTTGTGGCGAACATCGGCGCGACGGCGACGCGAAATGGATAGAGCACCCAGCTCAGCGGAGGACTGCCGAACACGATCGCGAGCGCGCGCTCGAGATCGCCCAGCTCGGTGACCGTGGAGAAGACGAACCGGCCGTCGTACACACCCTTGGTCACGACGAATGCGCTCACCAGAAACAGGATGATTGCCAACCTGGTGCGACGCAGTCCCTGCGCACCGTGCTCGAGCTGCGACGCGCGGATGAGCGCCACGCCAAGCCGATGCAGCGAGAACGTGGACAGAAAGGCCCACGATGCAATGATGCGCTCGGGGCCTGACTCTCCGGAGCGGTGGAACAGGAACATCCACAGCACGCTGGTGGTCAGCACGGCGACCTGCGCGCGGACGAGCTTGTACGCGATGAGCTGTCGTCGCGACACCGGCGCGGTGAACAGCAGCGAGACTTCAGCTTCGGTGAATGCGAGCGCCGCCTTGTCGGTGCCGACGATCCACAGGTACGCGACGTACGCCAACAGGAAGATCGGCACGATGGCGCCGAACGCCGGCGCGAGCGACGGGCCGGTGTTGCGGCTTTCGCGCGCCGAGGAGTTGAAGAAGACCATCCAGAAGTAGCCAAGGCCGAGGAGTAGCGCGATGGCGTATCGCGGATTCCTCAGGCGCTTGAACTGCTGGACCAGCCTGTTACGCGTCGACGTGACCGTCAGGTACGCGAAGGCAGCGATCACGCGCTCGCCACCTGTTCGTCGCTGCCGGTGAGCGCGATGAAGACATCCTCGAGCGACCGTCCGGCGAGATCCGGATGCGCCGCCACGATCTCCTCCAGCGTGCCGTACGCGACGCACGCTCCTCGGCGAATGACGAAGAGTTTGGTGCAGAGCTCTTCGACGAGGGTGAGCAGGTGCGAGCTGAGGATGACGGACGCGCCGGCTCGTGCGCGATTGGCAATGGTGGCGCGCATGCGTCGCATGCCACCGGGGTCGAGGCCGGTGAGCGGTTCGTCGAGAATGAGCACCGACGGGTCGTGGAGCAGTCCGCAGGCAATGGCCAGCTTCTGCTTCATGCCGCGCGAGAGTTCGGTGGACAGCGACTTCCTTTTGTCGGCGATCTCGAGCTCGTTCAAGAGCGGCCCAATGCGCTCTTCCACATCGGTTACGCCATAGATGCGACCGATGAAGCGCAGGTGTTCCTCGACGGTGAGGTGATCGAAGAGGTGGGGCTCGTCAGGGATGAAGGCGAGCGCACGTTTGGCTTCGACCGGGGCTTTCTGGATGTCGTGTCCGGCGATCTCGACGCGTCCAGTGGACGGCGCGATGATGCCGCTCAAGCAGCGGAGGGTGGTGGTCTTCCCCGCGCCATTCGGTCCGACGAGCCCGAGTACCTCGCCCGGCGCCACGGTGAATGAAATGTGGTCGACCGCGGTGAAGTCGCCGTAGTTACGGGTCAGGTCGTGGACGCTGATCATGCTCTATCATATAGGGATGACAGGAGGATAGGAGGCTAGGACATCGGCTATCATCCTATCTTTCCATCCTCCTAACCTCCTTGCAGTGAACCCAGCGCTCGCCTCCCTCGACTGTTACGCCATCGTCGCTCCGGGACTGGAGTCCTTTGCGCTCGAGGAGGCGAAGGCACTCGGCCTCGATGCGGTGCTCGAGGAGGGAGGGGTCGCGTGGACGGGCGATGCGCGTAGCGCCTTGCTCGCCAACGCGGCACTGCGCATTGCGTCACGCGTGCTGGTGCGGCTCGCGAGCTTCGAGGCGCGGTCGTTCGCCGAGCTGGAACGCCACGCTCGCAAGGTGCAGTGGGCGCGAGTGCTCCAGTCGGGCGACGCGGTACGTTTCCGCGTCACGTGCAAGAAGTCGCGACTGTACCATTCGGACGCCGTGGCGCAGCGCGTCGCGGATGCCGTCGTGCGCACAGTGCCCGGCGTGCGAGCGCATGGTGGAAGTGTCGCCGAGGACGAGGGGATCGACGACGATACGTCGTTGATCGTGGTGCGCGTCATGCGCGACCGAGTCACAGTGAGCGCCGACAGCTCGGGTGCGTTGTTGCATCGGCGAGGGTATCGTCAGGCCACCGCCAAAGCCCCACTACGCGAGACGATCGCCGCCGCGATGCTCTCGGCGTCGGGATGGGACGAGGTTTCGCCGCTGATCGATCCACTGTGTGGATCCGGGACGATTGCCATCGAGGCGGCCATGCGAGCTCGACGGATGGCTCCGGGAGCGCAGCGTACTTTCGCGATGGAGCGGTGGCCGACCGTTCCGCGTGGCCTGGGGGCGGCAGTGCGCGCGGAGTTGGCCGATCGGGCGTTGCCGAGTGCTGCGGGGGCGATCGTGGGGAGCGATCGTGATGCCGGTGCGATCACCGCCGCGACTTCGAATGCCGAGCGTGCGGGGGTGACAGCGGATGTCAGTTGGGCGGTGCGGTCGCTTTCGGCGGCGAAATTCCCCGAATCGGCGAAGGGGTGGATCGTGACCAATCCGCCGTATGGGGTTCGTGTTGGGGAATCGGACCGTGTGCGCGACCTGTGGGCGCAGCTTGGCAATGTGCTTCGAGATCGCGCGGCTGGCTGGACGCTGGCTCTACTCTCGCCGGATGCTGCGTTGGAACGACAGCTTCGCATTCCACTCCGCGTCGCAGCGTCGACGAGCAATGGCGGTATACCGGTGCGCGTGATGGTCGGGGAAGTTCCGCGCTGAGGCTCATATAAATAACTATTGATGCTGAGTCGTGTGATTTTTGCGTGACACGACCGGATCGAAGTTACGCCCGCCGGTAGGCAGCCGAGGTCGGCATAGATATTGAACTTCTCTCCAACCAGCAGGCGCGTCACCGTCGTCTTACCCGAATCGGACGCGTACCACCAGGTCAGCCACCGCTCGTCACGGTGGCCTTTCGCATCCAGTCTTCCCTCAGAGGAGCTGACCCGTGAGTGTCGGCGAGAGACCCGAATTGCCTGAAAACGAGAACGCGCCCAATGGGCGCGGAAATGGACGAGCGACTGGCACTGCGCGCGGCAAGCGCGGTCGCCCTCGCCGCGATGTCGCGGCATCCGAAGCTGCGGAGCTGGACGCCGAACGCACTGGGCTGACCGCTGTCGCGACCACTGGTGGTGGAGGCGGTGATGGTGGGGGATCGGCTCGCGACCGACGATTGCGCCGACTCCTTGCCGGACTTCGCGCCCTGGACGCGGGCGACTTCACGGCGCGATTGGATTCCGATGGCGACGCGCTCATGTCGGAGATCTCCGACATCTTCAACAGCGTGGCGACGAAGCAGGGCCGGCTCGCCGAAGAGCTGAACCGGGTGGCGCTCTCCGTGGGTCGTGAAGGCAAGATGCGCGACCGCGCGACGATCGGACCTGCCGGTGGACTCTGGGCCGGCTCGGTGGACGCACTCAACTCGCTCATCACCGACCTGGTGCAGCCGACGTCGGAGGTCGCCCGAGTGATCAAGGCGGTCGCCGAGGGGGACTTGAGCCAGAAGGTGGAGCTGGAGATCGAGGGAAAGACGGTGCAGGGCGAGTTCTTCCGCATCGGATCCACCGTGAATCGAATGGTGGATCAGCTGAACGCCTTCGCGAGCGAAGTGACGCGCGTGGCGCGAGAGGTAGGAACGGAAGGCCGGCTGGGCGGACAGGCGAACGTGCAGGGGGTCAGCGGCACGTGGCGCGACCTGACGGACTCGGTGAACGGCATGGCGACCAACCTGACGAATCAGGTGCGAAACATCGCCGACGTCACCACCGCGGTCGCCAAGGGCGATCTCTCCAAGAAGATCACCGCAGAAGCCAAGGGCGAGATTCTCGAGCTGAAGAACACCATCAACACGATGGTGGACCAGCTCTCTTCATTTGCCGACGAAGTCACGCGAGTCGCTCGCGAAGTGGGAACCGAGGGTGTGTTGGGCGGACAGGCGAACGTGCCGGGCGTCGCAGGAACGTGGAAGGACCTCACGGACTCGGTGAATGGCATGGCGTCGAACCTGACCAATCAGGTGCGAAACATCGCCGACGTCACCACGGCCGTCGCCAAGGGCGACCTGGGCCGCAAGATCACGGCAGAGGCGAAGGGTGAAATCCTCGAGCTGAAGAACACCATCAACACGATGGTCGATCAGCTGTCCTCGTTCGCAGCCGAAGTGACTCGAGTCGCGCGAGAAGTGGGAACCGAGGGAATACTGGGTGGACAAGCGAACGTGCCCGGCGTGGCCGGCACGTGGAAGGACCTGACCGACTCGGTGAATTTCATGGCGTCGAACCTGACGTCGCAGGTGCGAAACATCGCCGACGTCACCACCGCGGTGGCAAAGGGCGACCTGTCGCGAAAGATCACCGCAGAAGCCAAGGGTGAGATTCTCGAGCTGAAGAACACCGTGAACACCATGGTGGACCAGCTCAACGGATTCGCCGCCGAAGTGACTCGAGTGGCTCGAGAGGTAGGTACCGAAGGAATCCTGGGTGGTCAGGCGAACGTGCCGGGAGTCGCCGGTACGTGGAAGGACCTGACCGACAGCGTGAACTTCATGGCGGGCAACCTGACGAGTCAGGTGCGAAACATCGCGCTTGTGACTACGGCGGTGGCCAACGGCGACCTGTCGCAAAAGATCACAGTCGAAGCGAAGGGCGAGGTGCTCGAGCTGAAGAACACCGTCAACACGATGGTGGACCAGCTCAACAGCTTCGCTGCCGAAGTAACTCGAGTCGCTCGAGAGGTAGGCTCAGAAGGACGACTGGGTGGACAGGCCAACGTTCCCGGTGTCGCCGGCACGTGGAAGGACCTCACCGACTCGGTGAACTTCATGGCCGGCAACCTGACGAGTCAGGTGCGAAACATCGCCGACGTCACGACGGCCGTCGCCAAGGGCGACCTGTCGAAGAAGATCACCGCCGAAGCGAAGGGGGAGATTCTCGAGCTGAAGAACACCGTGAACACCATGGTGGACCAGCTCAACGCATTCGCTGCCGAAGTGACTCGAGTCGCCCGAGAGGTAGGTACGGAAGGCCGACTGGGCGGTCAGGCGAACGTGGAAGGCGTGTCGGGAACGTGGCGAGATCTCACCGACTCGGTGAACTCGATGGCGTCGAACCTCACGGCACAGGTGCGAAACATCGCCGACGTCACCACCGCGGTGGCAAAGGGAGACCTGTCACGAAAGATCACCGCTGAGGCGAAGGGCGAAATTCTCGAGCTGAAGAACACCGTGAACACGATGGTGGACCAGCTCAACGGATTCGCCGCCGAAGTAACCCGCGTCGCTCGAGAAGTGGGAACGGAAGGCATCCTCGGCGGACAGGCCAACGTGCCCGGCGTCGCAGGTACGTGGAAGGACCTCACCGACTCGGTGAACGGCATGGCGTCGAACCTGACGAACCAGGTTCGCAACATCGCCGACGTCACCGCGGCCGTGGCAAAGGGCGACCTCTCGAAGAAGATCACCGCCGAAGCGAAGGGCGAGATCCTCGAGGTGAAATCCATCATCAACACGATGGTGGACCAGCTGTCCTCATTCGCGGCCGAAGTAACTCGAGTGGCTCGAGAGGTAGGCACGGAAGGACGACTGGGCGGACAGGCGAACGTGCCCGGCGTGGCCGGCACGTGGAAGGACCTGACGGACAGCGTGAACTACATGGCGTCGAACCTGACGTCGCAGGTGCGAAACATCGCCGACGTGACCACCGCAGTGGCCTTGGGCGACCTCTCACGCAAGATCACCGTCGACGCACGCGGCGAGATTCTCGAGCTGAAGAACACCGTCAACACGATGGTGGAACAGCTCAACGCCTTCGCGAGCGAAGTGACTCGAGTCGCCCGCGAAGTAGGATCGGAAGGAATACTGGGCGGTCAGGCGCGAGTACCAGGCGCCGGCGGTGTGTGGCGAGACCTCACCGACAACGTGAACTTCATGGCGTCGAACCTGACGTCGCAGGTGCGAAACATCGCCCTCGTCACCACCGCGGTGGCAAACGGCGACCTCTCGCAGAAGATCACCGTCGAAGCGCGCGGAGAAATCCTCGAGCTGAAGAACACCGTCAACACGATGGTGGAAAAGCTCCGCGTCTTCGCGGACGAAGTGACTCGAGTCGCCAAGGAAGTAGGCACGGAAGGAAAGCTCGGCGGACAAGCCGAGGTGCCCGGCGTGGCCGGCACGTGGAAGGCGCTCACCGACTCGGTGAACGCCATGGCGAACTCACTGACGGCTCAGGTGCGAAACATCGCCGACGTGGCCACGGCCGTGACGAAGGGCGACCTCACCCGGCAGATCACCGTGGAAGCGCAGGGCGAGCTCGACGAGCTCAAGTCGAACATCAACCAGATGATCGGCAACCTGAAGGAAACCACGGAGCGCAACCAGGAGCAGGACTGGCTCAAGACCAACCTGGCGAAGTTCAGCCGGATGATGCAGGGCCAGAAGGACCTGGAGAGCGTCTCGCGTCTCATCATGAGCGAGCTGACACCGCTGGTGTCCGCACATCATGGCGCGTTCTTCATCATGGACAACGAGGCCGGCACGCCGACGCTGCGTCTCATCGCGAGCTACGCGTATCGCGCTCGGAAGCACGTGGGCAACAGGTTCGCCATTGGCGAAGGACTCGTCGGACAGGCGGCGCTGGAGAAGCAGCCGATCCTCCTCCAGAACGTTCCTGACGACTACATCCAGATCACGTCGGGGCTGGGCGAAGCGGCACCGCGCAACATCATCGTGCTGCCCGTGCTGTTCGAGGGCGAAGTGAAGGCGGTGATCGAACTGGCCAGCTTCCTTCCGTTCAGCCAGATCCACCAGACCTTCCTCGACCAGCTCGCCGAGTCGATCGGCGTCGTGCTCAACATGATCGGCGCGAGCATGCGCACCGAGGAATTGCTCGAGCAGTCGCAGAAGCTGACGCAGGAGCTGCAGTCGCAGTCGCAGGAGCTCCAGCAGCAGCAGAATGAGCTCAAGCGCTCGAACACGGAGCTCGAGGCGCAAGCCAAGACGCTTCGCCAGTCCGAGGAGCTGCTCAAGGAGCAACAGGAAGAACTCCAGCAGGTCAACGAAGAGCTGGAGGAAAAGGCGTCACTGCTCGCCGAGCAGAACCAGAAGGTAGAGCAGAAGAATCGCGAGGTGGAGGCGGCGCGTCTCTCACTCGAGGAGAAGGCGGAGCAGCTCGCGATCAGCGGCAAGTACAAGAGCGAGTTCCTGGCGAACATGAGCCATGAGCTGCGCACGCCGCTCAACTCGCTGCTCATTCTGGCCAAGCTGCTCTCCGACAACAAGGAAGGCACGCTGACGCCGAAGCAGGTGGAGTTTTCGCAGACGATCTACTCGTCGGGCACCGATTTGCTCAACCTCATCAACGACATTCTCGACCTGTCGAAGGTGGAAGCGGGCAAGATGGAGGTGAATCCGATGGAGGTCCCGATGCGGGACATCGAGTCGTTCTCGCGCCGCACCTTCGATCCGGTGGCGCAGCAGAAGGGCCTCGCGCTCAAGGTCGACATCCTGGCCGACACGCCACCGTCGATCTTCACCGATGGCCAGCGGCTCCAGCAGGTGCTCAAGAACCTCCTGTCGAACGCGTTCAAGTTCACCGAGTCGGGAGCCGTGACGCTCACCATTCGGAAGGCGGAGAAGAGCAAGCGGTTCGCGAGCCGAATTCTCGATCAGGCGGACACCGTCATAGCGTTCGCGGTGACGGACACGGGCATCGGCATCGCGAAGGACAAGCAGCAGTTGATCTTCGAAGCGTTCCAGCAAGCCGACGGCACGACCAGCCGCAAGTTCGGTGGCACTGGTCTCGGCCTCTCCATCAGCCGCGAGATCGCACGACTCCTTGGCGGCGAGATTCGTGTGGAGAGCACGCCGGGGGTGGGCAGCACGTTCACGCTCTTCCTGCCGGGCCGGTACGTCGAGCTGGACACGCCGAAGTACGACGACGACTCGTCGTCGCGCCGGCGCGATCGCGGTGAGAGCTGGGGCACGGATCCCAGCACGCCGCGCTCGGGCGCACGCGGGACACCGCCGCGAGCATCGCTGCAGTTCGGTCGTCCGCGAACGTCCTCTGAATCGGGAGCGTGGAATCCATCGAGTGGCGGCACGGCCGTCGCGCCGTCGAGGAACGACGCGCCGTCGGCTGCCGACGTGATGATGTCCCGTGATTCGCTGCCGAAGCCCGAGTCGTTCGACGACGATCGCGCGACGATCGAGCCGGGCGATCGGGTGCTGCTCATCATCGAGAACGACGTCAACTTCAACAAGATCCTGCTCGAGATGGCGCGCGAGAAGGGATTCCGCGGGCTGTGTGCGCTCGATGGCGACGCGGGCCTCAAGCTCGCGCACGCCTTCGAGCCGGACGCCATCACGCTCGATATCGACATGCCGGGGATGGACGGTTGGGCCGTGCTCGACCGTCTCAAGCACCACCCGCAGACGCGACACATTCCGGTGCACATCATCTCCGGCGTGCGCGAGCGTCAGCAAGGGCTCAAGTCGGGCGCACTCGCATACCTCGAGAAGCCGGTGACGAAGGAAGCGCTGGACGAATCGTTCGCGAAGATCAGCGACTTCATCGACACGTCGGTGAAGCGGCTGCTGGTCGTGGAGGACGACGAGAACCAACGCCAGAGCATGATCGAGCTCATTCAACACGAGGACGTCGAGATCACCGCGGTGGGCTCGGCGGAGGATGCGTTGCGCGAACTCTCCACCGGCCACTTCGACTGCATGGTGCTCGACCTCGGCCTCAAGGACATGAATGGGTTCGAGCTGCTGGAAACAGTGAAGGCCAACCCGTCGATGTGGGACCTTCCGATCATCATCTACACCGGCAAGGATCTCTCACCGGCCGAGGACACGAAGCTCCGCAAGTTCGCGGAGACGATCATCGTGAAGGACGTGAAGTCGCCCGAGCGGTTGCTCGACGAGACCGCGCTCTTCCTGCATCGTGTCGAGGCGAAGCTGCCCGAGCAGAAGCGGCGCATGCTGGAGCGGTTGCACAACACGGACGCCGTGTTCACCGGCAAGCGCGTGCTGGTGGTGGACGACGACGTGCGCAACATCTTCTCGCTCACGAGCATGCTGGAGGATCACGGCATGCAGGTGTCGTTCGCCGAGAACGGAAAAGATGCGATTGCGCTGCTGCGTGAGCGGCAGGATTTCGATCTCGTGCTCATGGACATCATGATGCCCGAGATGGACGGCTACGAGACGACGCGCGCGATCCGCGAAATTCCGTCGCTCAAGTCGATTCCGATCATCGCGCTGACGGCGAAGGCGATGAAGGGCGACCGTGAGAAGACGATTGCCGCGGGGGCGTCGGACTACATCACGAAACCAGTGGACACCGAACAGCTGCTGAGTCTCATGCGCGTATGGCTCTACCGGTGACCGGTGGGGAGCCTCTCCCGGGGCCTCCCCACGCGTACAGCGCCGACCTGGAGCATCTCGAAATCGAGCTGCTCCTGGAAGGCGTGTACCGGCACTACGGTTTCGATTTTCGATCGTACGCGTTCGCGTCGATCCGTCGCCGTCTGTGGAAGCGGGTGGAAGGCGAAGGGTTGCGCACGATCTCCGAATTGCAGGCGCGCATACTCCACGACCCTGACGCGATGGAGCGGTTGCTGCTCGACCTGTCCGTCAACGTCACGGCAATGTTTCGCGATCCGACGTTTTACAAGGAGTTTCGCGCACGCGTCATTCCACTGTTGCGCACCTACCCATTCATCAGGATATGGCACGCCGGGTGCTCGACGGGCGAGGAGGTATTCTCGATGGCCATCCTCCTCGAAGAAGAAGGGCTGTACGATCGGGCTCGTCTGTACGCGACCGACATCAACGACGTCGTGCTCCAGCGTGCAAAGCAGGGAATCTTCCCGCTCGACCGGATGCAGGAGTACACGGACAACTACATCAAGGCCGGTGGAACGAGGTCGTTCTCGGAGTACTACACGGCCAAGTATGACGGGGCGCTCTTCTCGCCGTCGCTCACGCGGAACATCGTCTTTTCGCAGCACAACCTGGTCACGGACCGGTCGTTCAGCGAGTTCCACGTGATCTTCTGTCGCAACGTGCTCATCTACTTCGACAAAACGCTGCAGAACCGGGTGCACACGCTTTTCTATGATTCGCTGGTGACGTTCGGCGTCCTCGCGTTGGGCAGCAAGGAGTCGCTGAAGTTCTCGCAGTACGAGCCGTGCTACGAGAAGTTGAGTCCGTCGGAGAAGTTGTATCGGAAAGTGCTCTGATGGCGGACAACGGCGCGGTCGGATACGATCTGGTGGTGGTCGGGACGTCGTGGGGCGGGCTCGCCGCATTGCGTACGCTCGTGGCCGGATTGCCTGCGACGTTTCAGATGGCGGTCGCGCTGGTGCAGCATCGGCACAAGGAGTCCGATCATCTACTCAGGACGCTGTTGCAGGAGCGAACTGCGCTGGAGGTTTGCGAAGTCGAAGACAAGATGCCGCTGCAGCATGGTCGGATCTATGTTGCGCCTCCGGACTACCATACACTCGTGGAGCCCGGACATTTCTCGCTCAGCACAGAGGCGCCGGTGCGGTTCAGCCGTCCGTCCATCGACGTGACCTTTCTCTCGGCGGCGGACAGCTACGGCCATCGAACGGTCGGAATCGTGTTGACCGGTGCGAACTCGGATGGCAGTGAGGGATTGCGACGCATCTCGGACCGTGGCGGAATGGCGTTGGTTCAAGATCCTTCCACCGCCGAGAGCGCCTTGATGCCATCGGCGGCCGTGAAGGCGGTGCCGCGTGCGCGCGTCATGGAACTGCCGGAGATCGTCAAGTTCATTGCCCAGCTTCCCGCGGGCGATCCGGAGCGTGACGGACGATGAGTGCCGACGCGCGGCCCGAGCGAGCGACACCGTCCAATCCGGTGAGCGCACCAATCGAAGGATTCACCGGGCCGCAACCGCCGGTGGAGATCCTCATCGTGGACGACCGTCCGGAAAACCTGCTGGCACTCGAGGCCATCCTCGAGCCACTCGGGCAGACGATCGTGCGCGCCGGCTCCGGCGACGAAGCGCTTCGCAAGTTGCTCTCGCACAACGTCGCGATGATCCTGCTCGACGTGCAGATGCCGGGCATCAACGGCTTCGAGACGGCTCGGCTCATCAAGTCGCGCGAACGGACGAAGTACATCCCGATCATCTTCCTCACCGCCATCAGCAAGGACGAGGAGTACGTCTTCGAGGGCTATTCGGTGGGCGCCGTGGACTACATGGCGAAGCCGTTCCAGCCGGACATCCTTCGCTCGAAGGTCAACGTCTTCGTCGACTTGTACCAGAAGCAGCGCCAACTCGCAGCGCAGCAGCAGCTGTTGGCGGACAGCGAGCGGCGTGAGCTGGAGCTGCGCCACACGAACGAGATCTACGAATCCGAGGCGCGCTTCTCGGAGATCGTCGGCTCGGCGATGGACGCGATCATTGCCTTCGATCCGGACGGACGCATCACGCTGTTCAACACGAGCGCGGAGCGGATGTTCGGCACGACGGCAGAAGCGGCGATGCAGAACGACGTCGGCAAGTTTTTCCCGGAGCCCATGCGCCAGGAGATCCTCGACGACGTGTGCGAGCGTCAGGAACGAAAGTCCGAGGTCGCGCAGGAGACGACGGGAGAGCACGTGATGTCGTTCCTGGCATCGCGCGCGAATGGAGAAACGTTCCCAGTGGAGCTCTCGGCGAGCTGTCTCGATTCGCGGGGCAAGCGGACCTACACGCTCATCGTGCGCGACATCTCGGAGCGCAAGCGCGTCGAGCTGGAGCTCAAGGCGCAGGCCGAATCATTGGCGCGCGCCATGACTGAGCTCAAAGGGCTCAACGACGAACTGGCTGAACGGCAGCTCGAGCTCGAACGCGCCATGGCTGCGCGCAGCCGCTTCTACGCATCGATGAGCCACGAGCTGCGCACGCCGATCAACGCGGTGCTGGGCTACAGCACGCTGCTGCTCGAGAACATCTATGGTCCGCTCAACGAAAAGCAGACCGAGGGCATCACCCGCACGCACAAGGCGGCGAAGCATCTCCTCGAGCTCGTGAACGACGTGCTCGACCTGTCGAAGATCGAAGCCGGCAAGATCGACCTGCGTCTTCAGCCCGTCGCGTTCCCCGCGCTCATCGAAGACCTGTTCGTCACCGTCCGTCCGCTCGCCGACCAGTACGGCTCATCGCTCAGCATCGAGCACGCGGGTGAGCCACTCAAGGTGGTGAGCGATCCGCGTCGTCTGCGCCAGATCCTGCTCAACCTCCTGTCGAACGCCATCAAGTTCGGCCGAGGCAAGCCGATACGCGTGCGATCGATGCAGCGCGAAGATGGTGGGCTCGTGTTGGAAGTCATCGATCAGGGCGAAGGCATCGCGCCGGCCGATCGCGACAAGATCTTCGACGAGTTCGTCCAGCTCGGAAAGACGCAGCTCACGGAAGGCACGGGGCTTGGCCTGCCCATCTCACGCCGCCTCGCCGAGATGCTCCAGGGTCAGCTGGAGATCGAGTCGGAGGTGGGGCAGGGAAGCACCTTCCGGCTCACGCTGCCGCAGACCGCCGACAATCATCCGCTGCGGAACACGCGCGCCATGGAGCTCGATGGAACGAGCTCCATGCAGATTCCCGTGGGCGACATGGAAGAGACGGACGTCGACGCCACGCTTCGCTGACTAGAACTCGAATCCCGCCGCGAGATTGAAGTGGTTGTTCGCGAGTGAGCCGCTCGCGTACTTCGTGTCGATGCGGCGGAACTCCGCGCCGAAGAACAGTGGGCCCGACGGCCTGAAGATGCCGTAGCCCGCGCACGCTCGATTGCGCAAACGGCCGCCCGGAATGACGTCGCTCTCCGCGGGCGCATCGATGCCGCAGCCCGCACCAACCCGCACGAGCGCATTCGCCTCGACGTTCACCTGCGCCCAACCTCCACGATCGTCGAGCGGGACGTTACCGCGTCCGACATTCTGGCCGATGCCTCCACCGCCCAATCCGCGCAGGCCGCGGCCCTTGTACGCCTCGGCGCGCAGCTCGAGCCGCGACACGTTCAAGCGAGCGTCGCACGCGACGGCGTTCGTCTGAACGGTGTTGCCGCCAGCGACAGCGAGGAATGCGAGATGGCCACCGCAGCCAACTTCGCTCGGGCGGTCGTCGTCGCCCCAGCGTGCACGCAGGCGACCCTCGAAGGCGGGACGCCGCGAACGCTCCGCGGGGTCGACGTCGGTGTCGAACGGGCCAACGGCGTCACCCGTGGTGTTCGCGAGCACGGCACCCTGCAGTGCGTAGCGCACCGCACCCTTCGTCTCCACGGTACCGCGAAACTGCGGAAGCCACAGCCAGAGATTGCCCGCGGCGGCAAAGTCCGGCGTGCCGATGGCGGCTGGACTCACGGGATTGAGTGGTGAGATGAGCGGCATCTCCTGTCCGATCATCAGCTCACCGCCGGACCAGCGCACTGCACCGCGCGCAGTGCGAAGGCGCAGCAACGGGAAAGTGCGTCCTCCACTGCTCGGCTGCTGTCCGCCGAAGAAGTCGACGTCGAGATCGCCGCTGAACTGACCGCCGAGCACGTCGCGCGAGGTGAGCAGGATGCCGAGCGTCGTCTGCCGAATGGCCATACCGACGCCTTCGACGGGGAGTGGCTGTGTGGAGTCGGGCCGCACGAACTGCGGGTCGTCGACGTTGTTGACCCGGGCGTCGTTCGAGAAGGTGTTGAGCAGCACTCGGCCGTTGATCTCGAGCTTCATGCGGGCGTGCGTGGTGACCCCGGACGATTCCTGATCGGCAACCTGTTGCTGAAGCGCTGCGATGGCGTCTTCTGCACGACGGAGGCGCGCGGCGACTGAGTCGGCTGCCGCGCGCGCTGAGTCGGCTGGTGTCGCAGGCGCACGTTGCGCGACGAGCGGCGTTGCGCTCGCGAACAACACGACGACGCCGAGCATCGCGCTTGACGCTTTGGCGCGCGGAGGGGCACTGTTCAAGCGCGCTGCCGCGTGAGATGCGGTCATGAGCCTATTGGCAGGGAGAGAAGGATGCGGGGAACACTAGCGATGCGCTGTTCGGCGCTGTTGCTCGTCGTGTGTGCACGCACGCTGTGCGCGCAGGGAGCGGTGTCTGGGCAGATCAACCTGTTGGAGCGTGTGGGCGAGGAGTCCGAGGATCTCGCCGACGCCATCGTCTGGCTCGAACCCACGGGTGCGACGCGTGCGCGCACGACGCCGATGGCTACGACGATCCAGTTGGAGAAGCGTCAGTTCTCGCCGCGCGTTCGCGCCGTGACCGAGGGAAGCAAGGTGGAGTTTCCCAACATGGACTCGTTCAGCCACAACGTGTTCTCGAAGGCCCCGGATGGAGCGTTCGATACCGGTGTCTATCCTCGCGGCCGCACGAAGGACCAGACGTTCAGGGAAGCTGGCGTATTTCCCATCTATTGCAACATCCATCCACGCATGACGGGCTACGTGGTGGTGTTGAAGACGCCGTTGTTCGCACAGGCCGGCCAGGATGGACGCTTCTCCGTGACGGGGGTGCCGGCCGGCACGTACGTTCTCCATGCGTGGCACGATCGAGCGGCGCAGGAAAAGACGCAGACGATCACGGTGGCTGCATCCGGAACGGCGGTTGGCCGCGTGGAGTTGGACGCGCGCGGTTATCGGTTCGTGCAGCACAAGAACAAGTTCGGGCAGGAGTACACGAACGCGAGCGGGGACAGGTATTGATCGTATAGCAGCCGCAGCCTACAGCTCGACCTCCTCTGCCTCGGCGCGACCACTCCACCCACCACGAATGCCCCGGTTCGGACTCTCCCTCAAGATCTTCCTCGGTACCGCGGCCGTCGTCACCGCCCTCCTGATCGTCACGCTCGCCGTGTCGTCGTCATCGACGCACAAGTCGGCGCTCGCCGCCATCGACCGCGGGTTGGGCGAGACGAACGCACGAATCGCCGAGCAGCTGCAGGCGCGACAGACGACGTTGGCGGGCAAGTTGAGCGCGCTTTCGGAGAATCGCGACGCGGTTGACGTCATCGCACGCGACAGCGTCGGCAGCAATGCGCTCGACCAGGCGCAGGTGCTCGTCGAGGCGACGGGTGCGCGGTGGGTCCAGATCGTCGATTCAAACGGCGTTCGCCTGGCGCGAAGCGATCAACCGACGGCGCCGCGCGATACGATGTCGAGCTCTCCGCTCGTCGGTGGCGCGCTCGAAGGTCGCACGATGACGGGCTTTGGAGTGACGGGCGACAGCGCGCTGATTCAACTCGTTGCCGTTCCGCTGCTGCGCGATCTCAATCGATCGCGCAGCGTGGTGGGAGTGATCATGGCGGCGCAGGAGGTCGGTGATTCGCTCGCGAAGGCCATCGGCGAGACGACCGGCAGCCAGGTGGCGTTCTACGCACTCGACAAGAACGGCGCGCCGCGCGTCGCCGGCACGACGGTTCCTCCCGCCGATCGCGCGGTGCTTCAGCAGGAGATCGCCGACCGCATGATGAAGGAAGACTCCGCGAGCGCGAAACGCGGCGCGGACAGCGCGAAGAAGAACTCGACGGTTGGCGCAGCGAGTCAGCGCGCGGACCTTTCGGTCGGTGGACAACAGTACGTGGGGCAGGGCACGGCGCTCCTGAGTGCGGCAGGCGCGCCCGTCGGCGGATTCCTCGCGCTGCGCTCACTCGACGCGGAGCTCGCGAGCTTCTACTCGCTGCGAAAGACGCTACTCATCACCGGCGCACTCGGACTCGTCTTCGCGTTCCTTCTCTCGGGCGCCATCACGCGACAGATCGTTCGGCCCGTGAAGGCGCTCGTCAGCGCGACGCGGCGCGCGGCCGACGGCGACTACGCCGCGGAGATTCCCGCACATGGCGATGACGAGATCGGCACGCTCGCCGAGGCGGTGCGGCGGTTGCTCGGCGACCTGCGCGACAAGCAGGCGCTCGTCGATTTTCTCGGCGGCGGCCGAGCACTCGCGACGGGTACGGTGATTCGCGGCGGCGCGATCGGCGGTGGTGATGCGACGACGCTCATGCCCGGAGCCACACCTGCTGTCAGCGGAGTGCTGGAACCGGGGCAGAGTCTCGGTGTGCGCTACGACATCAAGGCGCTGCTCGGCGCCGGTGGGATGGGCATGGTGTACCGTGCCGTCGACCGCGAGTTGCAGGAGGTCGTCGCCATCAAGACACTCAAGCCCGAACTGATCGCGAACGACGATACGGCGCTCGAACGATTCAAGAGCGAGATCCGGCTCGCGCGAAAGATCTCGCATCGCAACGTCGTGCGGACGCACGATCTCGGTGAAGCGCAGGGGCTCTATTTCATCACGATGGAGTTCATCGAAGGGGCGTCGCTCAAGGATCTCATTCGGGCGCGCGGGCGGCTGCCCGTGCAAGTGATGCTGCCCATCGCGAAGCAGTTGTGTCGCGCACTCGAGGTGGCGCATGAAGCCGGCGTCATTCATCGCGACATCAAGCCGCACAACATGGTCGTCGAGCGCGACGGCACGCTCAAGGTGATGGACTTCGGCATCGCGCGTCTTGCGACACGCGCGCCGACGCAGGGGCTGACGGCGGCGGGAATGGTGATCGGCACACCGGAGTACATGTCACCCGAACAACTGCTCGGCGACGAGCTGGATGTGCGGGCCGATATCTACTCGGCCGGTGTGGTGTTGTACGAGTGCGTGACGGGTCGCCTGCCGTTCGAGGCGCCGACGCCGATTGCGCTCATCGCCAAGGTGCTGGAGGAGACGCCGGTTGCGCCGCACACGCTGCATGGCGATATACCTCAGGCAATCAGCGCCCTCGTGATGCGCGCAATGGCTCGCGATCGAGAAGCGCGGCCCGCAACGGCGGAAGCGCTGCACGACGCGTTGGAACAGCTCGGTTGAGTTGGTGACGATGGTCACAGGCGAACGACGCAGAATTGCCAGGGTATATTCATCAATGCGATTGCTTTGCCTCGGCCGACATCAATACCTGAGTGAGCACCTCTGCCGATTCTTCAGCGACCTCGGCACCGACTGTGAGCCTGTCGTGGGCATCGTGAACGTCATTGCGGCGGCCGGCGAGTTCGAGCCGCATCTCGTCATCGCGGAGAACGATCTGCTCACGCCGGCCGTGCTCGACGCGTGGTCGCACGAGAGTGTGCTCGCAGGAGTGCCGGTGCTGGCGGTGAGTCTCACGCGTCGGCCAGAGGAAAGTCCGCCGGCGGACCTGCGGGGACTCGCGGGAGTGATTTACCTGCCGACGCTCGACCGAGCGAAGTTGGTCGCGCTGCTCGAGGGCGTGCGGAAGCCGCGGGGTGTGGACGTCCCGCAGGACGCGCTGAGCGCGTCGCCGCGGCAGCCCGTCACGCTGCACTGACCCGCTGAGCGACCGCACGTGGCCGCACATCCGAGCGGTAGCATGAATGCGGTTGGCCGCGAGTCGACGACTCGCGAGGTCGCAGTGCCGGCGCAGCCCATCGAACGCGATGCAGCGCATCTCCTCGATGCACTCGAGGCCGGAGTGCTCATCCTGTCTCGCGAGCTTCGCGTGGAGTATGCGAACGCGCGATGGGGACTCTGGTACGAGGCGCCGGTGGGCCCAGGGCTCCCCTTCACGTCGCTCCTGCGGGAGAACGCCGCGTTCGTGCAGGACGAACTCCGCGCCGCGCTGGCCGACGGCGAACCGCGCACGCTGCATCTGAATCTCTCCGGCGGGCGTGATTCGGCACCGCGTCGCGTGAACTGCTGTGTGCGCGTCGTCGCCGGAGGTCTGGTGCTCGAAGCGCATGCGGACGCCGACGACGACCGCCTTGCGATGCATGATACGGCGCGCCGGCTCGCTGAAGTCACCGACATGGCCGAAGTGCTTCGCACGCTGTGCGACATTGCCACGCAGCAGTGCGGCGCGAGTGCGGCTGCCGTGCTTCGCGTGGTGGGACATCAGGGTGAAGTCGTGGCCTCGGCCGGCGAGCTCCTGGCGGCGCAGGGACGCTCCTTCGACCTCGCGGGATCCATGCTCGAACAGGCGGTGAGTGAGCAGGTCATCGTGAGCGAGAATCACTTCCGCGAGTCGGGGCGTCCGCTGATGCGCGCGGTGCCTGATCTCGCGCTGGGTCCCGTGATTCTCGCACCGCTGCATGCGCACGGTGAAACACTCGGCGTGCTCGCCGTGGCGCGCGGCGTGGGTGCGAAGCCCTTCCGCGGGCGGGAAATCGACCGGCTGCGCATCCTCGCCGACCATGCCGCGCTCGCGGTGCACAAGTCGCTCCTACTCATGCAGGCGCAGAGTGCCGACCGCGCGAAGGGCCGCTTCCTCGCGACGATGAGCCACGAGCTGCGTACGCCGCTCACGGCGCTTGCCGGCTACAACGAATTGCTCGTCGACCAGGTGATCGGTCCGGTGAGCGATCCGCAGCTCGACATCCTCGAGCGCATGCGCTCGGTGACGATGCATCTGTCGGCAATGATCGAGGAGATTCTTTCGTTCACGAATCTCGAGGAGGGTCGCGAACTCGTGCGCCCGACCGAGTTCCTCGTCGCGGATCTCGTTCGCGCGTCCACGGCAGTGGTCCAGCCGATGGCCGACCAGAAGCGGCTGCGGCTCGAAGTGATTCTGCCGAGGATGCCGGTGCGCATCACCAGCGACATCGACAAGTCGCGTCAGATCCTCGTGAACCTGCTGGGGAACGCGCTCAAGTTCACGGACAAGGGCGGTGTGCGAATCGCCGTCGCGAAGTCGGCGTCGGACGTCCGGATCGACATCACGGATACCGGCATCGGCATCGCGGAGGACGAGCTTGCGCGTCTGTTCCGGCCATTCGCACAAGTCGACACGGGACTGACGCGCCGGCACGGCGGCACTGGGCTCGGCCTCTACATCTCGCGCCGGCTCGTCACGCTGCTGCGTGGCCACATCGAGGTCAACAGCACGCCAGGGATAGGCTCGACGTTCAGCGTGATTCTCCCGCTCGTCTGGGAAGGGCGCGCCTAGGAATCTCTAAGCGGGCGCCCTCTCGACGTTAAAGTATTGCCGCGCGGCAGCCGCTACTAAATGGCCGCGATAACAGCGACGGCGCCCGCCCTCTGGCGAGCCAGCACGTCAGACTGTCATCGCGGCTGGCTCCTCGCCTCCCCAATAGTTCCTCGCGAATGATCCCGTTCGAAGACTCCAAGGCTCCGGCGGATCTCGACGCCAGGCCGGTTGGTGAATTTCGATCACCTCGACCGCGGTCGTCGGCGGCCATCATCACGGATCTGGCCGACGCACTCTTCCTCGCGCCGGATGTCGCAGCCGTCACGCGGCTTGCGGCCAGCGAACTGACCGCGGTGTTCGACGCGTCGTTCGCGATCGTGAGCTGGGACGGGAACAGCCATCGTCACGCTGCCGCAGTAAGCGAGAAGCTGGAGCGCGCGCTCGACCGGCTCGTCGCGAATCTTCCTGCGCCAGCCGAGGCAACGTTCCACAACGACATCCGCGTCATCGTCGACGACGTGGACGCCGACCTCCACGTCAGCGCGCTGGTAGTCGCGCCGTTCGGCTTTTACGAGGGCGCGAGTGGGACGATCATACTTGGCCTTGGCGACCGTAGCGTCAGCGAGGACCAACGCGAGCTGCTGATTGCATCGGCGAGGCTGATCGGGCACGCGCATCATCACGTCCGCATGGAGGAGCGCAAGCGCGCCACCCAACAGGCGCTGACGTACATCGAGCGCGCGAGTCACTTGCTCACGCACGGCACCGACCGCGCACAGATGCTCTACGAGCTCGCCAGGCTCGCCCTGCCCCGACTCGGCGATTACGCGATCATCGACATCATCGGCGCCGACGGGAAGTCCACCCAGATGGGACTCGCGCATGTGAAGCCGGAGATGGAAGCGGCGCTGCGAGAGTACCGCGCACGCTATCCGCTCTCGACGGCAAGCCGGCGATCGCCGATTCGGCGTGCGATCGCGACGCGCGCGCCAGTCGTCATCACAACAGTCACGGCAGGCATGCTCGAGGAGCTGGTCACCACGCCGGGTCAGTTGGAGGAGCTCGAGCGCATCAATCCGACGGGATTCATCGTCGTACCGCTCATGCGCTTCGGTGAAGTCCTGGGAACGATGTCGTTCTGCCTGACCAGCACCGAGCGTCGCTTCAACACGCTCGATGTGACGCTCGCGTCGGCACTCGGAGATCGCGTGAGCTCCGTGCTGTACAGCATGGCGCTCATCGAGTCGTCCGAGCGGGCGCGTGTCATGGCCGAGGAATCTGCCTCGCAACTGCAGGTGCACGCCGATGCGCTGGCCGCGTCGAACGAACTGCTGCAGGAGCAGGCCATCGAGCTCGAACAGCAGACCGAGGAAGCCCAGACGCTGACGGAGGAGCTGGAGGAAACGCTCGAACTCCTCCAGGACAGCGAGGTTCGGTTCCGCGCACTCGTCGACGCAAGCGCGCAAGCGGTGTGGCGCAGCGATGTGCACGGCGTCATCACGGAAGCATCGGCGTCGTGGGAGAAGCTCACCGGAACGAGGCTCCATCCGGCGGACACGAATCTTCGGGAAAGCGCAGTACATCCTGACGACCGCGAGCGCACGGCCGCTGCCTGGCAGCATGCAATCGTGACCAGGACGCCGTTCGAGATCGAGCATCGCATTCGACTCAAGGACGGCACGTATCGCTGGTTCCTGGGACGCGCGGTTCCGCTGCACGACGCAAGCGGCCAGGAGGTTCGTGAATGGGTCGGCATGCATACGGACATCCACGAACAGCACGAGACGGCCGCAGAGCAGCATGTGCTGCTCGACGTCGGCGCCGCCGTGCAGGCAGAGACTCATCCCGATCGCATGGTGCAGGCGGTGCTGCGCCTGATCGTCGATCACCTCGACGCGCTCCACGCCCGGTTGATCGAAGTCGATTCGGACGAGGCCGTTGCAATAGTGCACGACGCGCACGTTGCGCATTCGCTGAAGAAGCGCCCCGTGGAGCGCGCGCCGATGATCCGACGGCTTCGCCTGGCCGACATCAGCACCGACGTCGAATCGCAGATGCGCGGCGAACCGTTCATGCTGTTCGACGCCATGACCGATCCACGCACGGCGGCGTCGTACGACACGGTGTTCGAGCCCCACGGTACTCGCGCCACGATGAGTGTGCCGCTCATGCGCGGCGGCAAGTGGATCGCGTCGCTGAGCGTCTCCTCCGACGTGCCCCGCGAGTGGACGAATCGTGAGCTGGCACTGGTACGTCGAGTGGGTGACAAGCTATGGCTGGCCTTCGAGGCCGCTCGCGCGTTCGCGGACTTGAAGCGGGCGCGCATCGAGGCAGAACGACGCGCCAGCGAGAGTGAGGCGCTGAGCGCCGCGCTGGCGAAGACCAATACGGATCTCGTCAGCAGCGAGTCGCGGCTCGCCGGCGTGGTTGGTTCGGCGATGGATGCAATCATTTCCGTCGACGGCGACGGACGCATCAGCCTCTTCAACGCCGCGGCCGAGCGCATCTTCGGGGTTCCGACGTACGAAGCGGTCGGTGAACCGCTACATCGGTTCGTACAGCCAAGCGGCACCGCCGCAAACGAGAAGGAAATCCTCGGCCCGCATCCGCTCGCCCTGCGGCTACCCGAACCTGTCGCGGGCCGACGCGTGGACGGAACCGTGTTTCCGGCGGAAGCAACGATTTCGCAGGTGGGAGGCGACGCCGGACACTTCACCACCGTCGTGCTGCGCGACGTGACCGAACGCCGAGCGCTCGAAGCTCAACTCACGCAGTCGCAGAAGATGGAAGCCGTCGGTCGATTGGCCGGCGGCGTCGCCCACGACTTCAACAACATCCTCACCGTCATCAGGAGCTGCGCGGACTTCCTCCGCGAGTCGTTGCCTGATGGCGATGATCGCCGCGTGGACGTGGACGAAGTCCTGGGAGCAACGGACCGCGCGACGTCCCTCACGCGACAGCTGCTGACGTTCAGCCGCAAACACGTCGTGCTGGCGCGCGTGCTGGACCTCAACATGGTCGTGCGCGGCATCGAGCCCATGCTGCGCCGCCTGATCGGCGAGGAAATCGAGCTGGCGGTCATGCTGCAGGGCAAGCGGCTCGCCGTTCGTGCCGACCCCAGTCAGCTCGAGCAGGTCATCATCAACCTCGCCGTCAACGCCCGCGACGCGATGACCAAGGGCGGCTTGCTCGGCATCGAGACGGACGTCGTCACGATCAAGGAACAGGATGTCCGCCCACGTGCCCTCGAACTCGCGACCGGCCTGCAGCCGACGCGGGCCGGCCAGTACGCGCTCGTTCGCGTGACGGACACGGGCGTCGGCATCGATCCAGAAGTGATGAAGCATGTGTTCGAGCCCTTCTTTACCACCAAAGCAGAGGGCCACGGAACCGGGCTCGGCCTCGCGACCGTCCATGGCATCGCGACGCAGGCAGGCGGGCACGTCGTCGTGCGCAGCGTGGCGAACGAGGGAACGACCTTCGAGGTGCTGTTTCCCCTCCTGAGGAATGAGGACTCCGGAGAGCACGTGCCGGTGCCGGCCGTGGAGCACGCGCACGCCGTCGGGAGGATTCTCATCGTCGAAGACGAGGTGGCCGTGCGTCGCTCGGTGCGACGGATTCTCGAGCGGGCCGGTTACACCGTGCTCGAGGCGCGCCACGGTGCCGATGCCCTGCTGGTGTGGAAGGAGCACGAGGCGGCGATCGACCTCCTCATCACCGACCTCCGCATGCCGGAACTTGGCGGACGCGAGCTCATGGCCGCGCTGCACGCCGTCAAACCCAACCTTCCTGTGATCGCGATGTCGGGATACCCGCCGGACGTCGGTGCTGCGCCGCACGAAATGTGGACAGGCGATGGCCGCACACAGTTTCTCGCCAAGCCGTTCAGCACCGAAATGCTCTTGGGCGCCGTGGAGCACCTCCTCCATACCGAGTAGGGACCGCTGTCCGCAGGTAGGGATGCTCCGTTAAATTGCGCAAAATGAGCACCTTCCCTCCGACGACGACCGTCTTCAACGACGGCTATATCGCCGAGATGTACGAGGCGTACCGCCGTGACCCTTCGTCGGTCGACGAATCGTGGCGACAGTATTTCCGCACGGCTGAGTCCCTCGCCGGGATCGTTTCCGGCGCACCGAGCGACGACCGCATGCTGCGAAAAGCAGCCGCGGCAGCGGCGCTGGTCGAAGCCATTCGGGAATACGGACATCTCGCAGTTCAACTCGACCCACTCGGCACGCCGCCGCCCGGCGCCCCCGAGCTGACCCCCGAATTCCACGGCATCACCGAGGACGAGCTGGCCCACGTGCCCGCCTCGGCGCTCGGCAACTACGAGGGCACCGCCGCGGACGTCGTACAGCGTATGCGCGACGTCTACTGCGGCTCCATCGGTCTCGAGTTCATGGAGCTCGACAACGAGGCCGAGCGTGCCTGGTTCAAGTCGGCGATGGAGGACGGCGAGATCACTCGTCCCCTCACCAACGAAGAGAAGATCGCCGTCCTCGAGCGACTGACGGAGGTCGACGGACTGGAGCGCTTCCTCGGGCGCGCCTATCAGGGCTTCAAGCGCTTCTCCATCGAAGGCACCGACGTGATGGTGCCCATGTTGGACGAGCTGATCGCGCGCGGCGCCGATACGGGCGCGCGGGAAGTGGTTCTCGCGATGGCGCACCGCGGCCGCATCAACGTGCTGGTGCACGTGATGGGGATGTCCTACGTCGAGATGTTCGGTGAGTTCGAGGGCCGTCAGGGTGACGCGAGCGCCTACAGCAGCACGGGCGACGTGAAGTACCATCTCGGCTTCGAGCATCATCGGCAGATCGGCGACAAGACGGTCGCGCTCGAGCTGGTTCCGAATCCGAGCCATCTGGAAGTCGTCAACCCCATCATGATGGGTCTGGCGCGTGCGAAGCAGCGTGTCGCCGACAAGCCCGGCGTGCGCGACATGCGCGGCGTGGTGCCGCTGTGTATTCACGGCGACGCGGCCTTTCCGGGTGAAGGCGTGGTGCCGGAGACGTTCAACCTCTCGCGTCTCAAGGGCTACGACGTCGGCGGCACGCTGCACCTGATCGTCAACAATCAGGTGGGGTTCACCACCGATCCCATCGACGCACGCTCGACGCGGTATGCGTCCGATCCCGCCAAGGGATTCGACGTGCCGGTCATGCACGTCAATGCGGACGACGCCGAAGCATGTCTCATCGCCGTGCGTCTCGCATCGGCCTACCGCGACAAGTTCAACGAGGACGTGTTGATCGACCTCGTGGGCTACCGTCGTTGGGGCCACAACGAGACGGACGAGCCGATGTTCACGCAGCCGAAGCTCTATGAGCGGATCAAGGCGCATCCCACGCCGCGAGAAGTGTGGGCGTCCCGGTTGGTGCGCGAGCGCGTCATCACGGAGGCCGACGCGAAGGCGATGGACGCGGCGTTCGGTGAGAAGCTCGCGACGATTCACAAGGAAATGCGCGCCGCCGCCAGTTCCAAGGAGACGCCCGCTCGCGGCACCAAGTCGCTGCCGGCCATCAGCGAATTGGAAGATCCACCCACGGCGGTGCCGGCTGGCGACCTCGAGTCGCTCAACAGCCAGCTCCTGAGTTGGCCGTCCACCTTCAAGGGACATCCCAAGCTGCTCAAGATCATCGAGCGGCGGCGCGAGTCGCTGCACGGTGGGCTGATCGACTGGGGACACGCCGAGGCACTCGCCTTTGGTTCGCTGTTGCTCGGCGGCAAGGGTGTGCGCATCTCCGGCCAGGACGCGGAGCGCGGAACGTTCGCGCATCGCAACGCGGTGCTGCACGATGTCGAGACTGGCGGATCGTATACGCCGCTCGCGAACATCCCGGGTGCGAAGGGCCAGTTCGAGATCTACAACAGCCCTCTCTCCGAGACGGCGGTGATGGGTTTCGAATACGGCTTCAGCATCGAGACGGAGAACGATCTGGTGCTGTGGGAGGCGCAGTACGGCGACTTCGTGAACGTCGCGCAGCCCATCATCGACCAGTTCATCTCGGCGGACAAGGCGAAGTGGGGCCAGACGAGTGGTCTCGTACTGTTGCTGCCGCATGGCTACGAGGGCGGCGGACCGGAGCACTCGAGCGCGCGACTCGAGCGGTTCCTCCAGCTGTGCGCGGAGCGGAACATGTGCGTCGCGTACCCGAGCACGCCGGCGCAGTACTTCCACATCATTCGTCGTCAGGCGCTGCGGAGTGAGCGGATGCCGCTCATCCTCATGCAGCCAAAGAGCTTGTTGCGCATGCCGGCAGCGGCATCGAGCCTCGAGCAGCTTGCCGGTGGCTCGTTCCAGCCGGTGATCGATGACGTCGTGATCAACGGGAAGGTCGAGGACGTTCGTCGCCTCGTGCTGTGCACGGCGAAGATGTACTACGACCTCCACGAGGCCAAGCCGGACCGCTCCGACGTCGCCATCGTGCGTGTGGACGAGTTGTATCCGTGGCCGGGTGCGGACGTCGCGGCGATCGTGGACCGCTATCCGAACCTGGAAGACGTGGTGTGGGCCCAGGAAGAGCCGAAGAACATGGGCGCGTGGAGCTACGCTGCGCCGCAACTTCGTGTCGCCACGGGGAACATGCTGACGATCCGGTACATCGGCCGTCCGGAACGTGCGAGCCCCGCCGAGGGTTATTCAGAGGCGCACAAGGTGGAGCAGAAGCGCATCGTCACCGAGGTGCTGACTCTCGCCGCCTCGAACGCGAAGCGAAAGACAACCAAGGTCTAGGATTCATGAAGCGACTCGTTCGCAGCTTTGTTCTTGGTCTCCTCGTACTGTCCGCGCCGCGCCTCCTGGAAGCTCAGGAGCGCGGCGCGACCGTGTTGGGTGAGGCCGTCGCAGGACTCGACGTCACGGCGCGCGTGCTGGTCATCGGCGCGCATCCGGACGACGAGGATACGCAGCTCATCACGTGGCTTGCACGTGGACGTCAGGTCGAGACGGCGTATCTCTCGCTGACACGTGGCGACGGCGGACAGAACCTCATCGGCAACGAGCTCGGTGTGCAGCTCGGCATGATCCGCACGGAGGAGTTGCTCGCGGCTCGCAGGCTGGATGGTGGGCGGCAGTTCTTCACGCGCGCGTACGACTTCGGTTTCTCGAAGACCGCCGACGAGACGTACAAGCACTGGCCGAAGGATTCGATCCTGCGCGACGTGGTGACGGTGGTGCGCGCGTTCAAGCCGCAGATCATCATTGCTGTGTTTTCGGGGACGCCGCGCGATGGGCATGGGCATCATCAGGTGTCGGCGATCCTCGCGCGCGAGGCGTACGATGCGGCAGCGGACACCGTGCGCTTTCCATCGCGCGCGACACTTGGTCTGGGCGCGTGGACGCCGTCCAAGTTCTATCGTGCGCAGCGATTCAATCCCAGCGACGCAACTGTGTCATTCAACGTGGGCGAGCTGAGCACGTTGCGCGGGCAGTCGTATGCGGAGATCGCATCGCAGAGCCGGTCGCAGCATCTGTCGCAAGGGTTTGGTGCGCTGCAGCGGCGTGGGACGTCGATGGACTACTTGAAGCTCGAGGAGTCGCGCGTCAGCCAGCCGTTGAAGAAGGAGAAGTCGCCGCTCGACGACATCGCGTCGGACTGGTCGCGGTTCAGGACAGTGGCGCTCTCCAAGGCGGGGCGTGCGGCGCTCGACTCACTGCCGACGGCGATCGCCAACGTACGTCTCGCGGAGAATCTCGCCTCGCCGGCGCCCATGGTTCCGCTGCTCGCCCGCGTGGTGCGGCTGCTGACTCGGGTGCTCGCCGAGCAGACGTGCAAGCCCGGTTGTGCTGTATTCGATACCGATCTGGGAGTGACGCTCACGACGGCGGTACGGCGTGCATCGAGCGCGCTACTCGCCGCATCGGGAGTGTTGGTGGAAGCGACGGCGCCGCGCGAACTCGTGGGCGTGCGCGATACGCTGCCGGTCACCGTCAGCGTATACAACCAGGGGAGTGCGCCCGTTACACTGCTCGGCGTGGTCGTGCCTCCGGACAGCAGCACCGGAATGGATCTCGTCATGGCGACGACGGAATCCATCGTGATCGCACCCGATAGCACCGGCCGGTTGATGGAGAGGTTCGTGCCTCAGGCCGCGAGCATACCGTGGTGGCTCGCGCAGCCGAAGCGCGGCGACGTATTCGGCATGCCGTCGACGAGTTCGCGAGCGGCTGTCGACATTGCCGTCGGTGAAGATCGGCTCTTCGACACGCACGCCATGGCGCTGCTGGAGGTCGCTGGCGTTCCGGTGGGCATCGACGTCGGGCCCGTCGTCTACCGCTACGCCGACCCGGCGCGTGGCGAACTGCGTCGCCCAGTTGCTGCGGTGCCGAAGATCAGCGTCGTGCTCGACGATGAAGTGGAGTATGCGCGTGCTGGAGTGCCGTTCGAGCGGACGTACAGCGTTCGCCTGCACAACGCGACAGCTGCGGCCCGCGGCGTCTCGGTGCAGTTGACTGTCCCCAACGGCTTGAAGCTCGACTCACTCGTGCGTCGCGCAGCTGTCGAGCCGTTCGGTGACGCCGTGGTCGCGTTCCATGTGCGCGGCACGTTGCCCGCGGGCCGTCACGTGGTGAGCGCGGTGGCCACGAGTGGCAGTGAGACCTTCACGTCCGGCTACGTGCCGATTCGCTACGACCACATCAAGCCGCTGCGCTTCTATCGGCCGGCGAGCGTGGAGATCGAAGCGGTGAATGCAGCGCTGCCGCCCAAGACGACCGTCGCGTACATCCGCGGCGTCGGCGACAACGTGGCCACGATGCTGAGCCAACTGGGACTCAACGTGACTCTCGTGACGCCCGAGGAGGTTGCCGACGTCGACCTGTCCAGGTTCAGCGCGGTGGTCGTCGGCCCTCGTGCTTTCGCGGCGAGTGCCGTGCTCGCAGCGCAGGCGCACAAGCTCCAGGACTTCGCGCGCGCGGGTGGCACCGTCGTGGTGCAGTACGGTCAGAACGAGATCACGGCACCCGGCATTCTTCCCTATCCAGTGACGCTCAAGCAGCCGGCGGAACGCGTCACCGAGGAGAATGCGCCCATCACGGTGCTCGCGCCGAATGCGAAGTTGTTGTCGAGCCCGAACCGGATTGTCGCGAGCGACTTCAACGACTGGGTGCAGGAGCGGTCGACCTACATGCCGTCGACCGCCGACCCGCACTACCAGCGCGTGTTCGAACTGCACGACCCCGGCGAGCCGGCGAACGAGAACGCGGTGCTCGTCGCGCCGGTGGGGAAGGGCGCGTACGTCTACTCGACGCTGGCGCTGTTCCGGCAGCTGCCGTACGGCGTGCCAGGCGCAGCGCGCATCTTCCTCAACCTCATCGCCGCCGACGGAAAGGTGCCGGCGGCGACGGTGCCTTAACGACGTGGGGTCGGAGTTGTTGAACGACGTGGGGTCGGAGTTGTTGAAAAATGGTACGCTCGTACGAGGGACGGACGTACCATTTTTCAACAACTCCGACCCCAACTGCTGACTACGGCGCTACACCGAGCCGCGTGAGCATCTGGCGGATCTGCGGATTCTGCGGCTGCAGCGCGCTCGCCTTCTTGAGCGCATCCACCGCGCCGGTGGTGTCGCCGCTCGCCAGCAGCACCTGACCCATCGTCTGGTACGTGACAGCTGACTTGTCGTAGTACTCGAGGTTGAGCTTGAGCAGCGCGAGCGCTGCAGGCTGCTGATTGTTGCGCGCCAGCTCGCCGGCCGCGATGGCGAGTGCGCTCTCGCTGAAGTCATACGCTGCGGCGCCGTAGTAGCGGTTGCGCAGCGCACGATAGAGCGCGGTCGCGGAATCAGCGCCCTTCGCGTCGGCCGCGTTGGCGAGTGCGGCGCGCAGCGTCTGTGGCTTCGACAGGCCGTGATGGCACGTCTCGCACGATACCTTGTCGCGCTCACCGATCGTGCGGCCCGTGAGTGGCAGGTACTTGCCGTTGATGTCCCCCACCATCTTCAACATCTCGCGCGCGATCTTCTTCGTCTCCTTGTCGTCAGCCGCGAAGTTGAGCGGCGGACCGCCGCGTCCACCGCCCGGCGGTCCCCTGCCGGTGCCGGCGCACCCGCTGGCGGCGCCGCTTCCTCGACGTGGCAGTGCGCGCAGTTCACGCCCAGGGCCGCCGTGAAGCCATTCATCACGCCGACCACCTGCTGGCGCGTGAAATCCTTGGGCAGTACCTGGAGGTTCTTCGGCGGCTGCTGGTTGCCGCCACCGCCCTGAGCCAACAGCAGTGCGGGCACAGCGACAGCAGTGAACGCGACAGCGGACAGTCTGTGCAGGAGGGACATCGAGAACGTCTCGCTTGTGGAGGGTCCGAGATACGTACGACGGAGGAAGATACCGCTCGCCGCTGATCCCGCTTGCTGACTACGCCGCCGCTCCCGCCACCGCTGTCCGCCGCGTACATTCGCGCCACCATGACCAATCCGACACCAACCGGCGCCGGCGCCGGCCCAAGCCGCTTTCGACAGACCCTCGTACGCGTGATGGCCGTCCAGATCGTGACGCTCATCGCGCTCTGGTTGCTGCAGCGGCACTTCACGGTCTGACGCCCACATGCACTGGGTAAACTGGGCGATCGTCATCGGCTGGCTCGCGTACGTCGCCATCGACGGACTGCGCCGAGCGAAGGGCACCAAGAACATCGACGGCTATTTCCTGGCAAGCCGTAGCCTCCCGTGGTGGGCCGTGGGACTCTCGGTGATGGCCACGCAGCTCTCGGCCGTCACCATGATCGGCACCACGGGTCAGGGCGCAGTGGACGGCATGCGCTTCGTGCAGTTCTACTTCGGGCTGCCGCTCGCCATGGTCATCCTCGGCGTCACCCTCGTGCCGTTCCTGCACGGCGCCAAGGTGTTCACCGCATACGAATTCCTCGAGCGCCGCTTCGATGCGAAGACGCGGTCGCTGACCGCATTTCTCTTCCTGCTGTCACGCGGCATGTCGTGCGGCACCATTCTCGCCGCGCCAGCAATCGTCTTCTCGGCGATCTTCGGCTGGCCGCTCGCGTGGTGCGTCGCGATCATGGGCGTGCCCACCGTGCTGTACACGATGATCGGCGGCGTGCAGGCCGTGACGTGGGCCGACGTCAAGCAGATGGTACTCATCGTCGTGGCGATCACGGCGATGGTGACGGTGTTGTTGCTGCGCATCCCGGTGTCGCCAGGCGAAGCGCTGCACATCGCGGGAGCGGCGGGCCGAGTGCGGTCGTTCGACTTTTCGTTCAGCCTGACGAACACGTACACGTTCTGGTCGGGCATCATCGGCGGAACGTTCCTCATGCTGTCGTACTTCGGCACTGACCAGAGCCAGGTGCAGCGGTATCTCACCGCGCGCTCGGTGGACGAGGCGCGAAGCTCGCTCTTGATCAGCGCGTACTGGAAGATTCCTCTTCAGGCGATGATCCTGCTCATCGGCGTGCTGGTGTTCGTGTTCTACCAGTTCGTAGCGCCGCCGCTGCTGTTCAATCCCGCGCACGAGCGGAGTGTTCGTGAAAAGGAGCCGGCCAAGTACGAGGTGCTCGAGGAGCAGTACGTCGCAGCGTTGGTCGAGCGACAAGAAGCGGTGCGCGACCTGGCGAGCGCAGGCAGTTCGGGCGGTGATGTCGAGCGGAGAGCCGCGGCGTTCTTCAGAAAGCGCGACTCTGCGGTGACGCTCGTCCGCAACGAGGCGCTCGATCTGGCGCAGAAAACGACTGGCCAGCCGTCGCGCGATGTGAACTACATCATCCCGCGCTTCGTCATCGAGCAGCTGCCACTCGGCTTGGCGGGATTGTTCATCGCGGGGGTGATGGCTGCGGCGATGTCCGCGATTGCAGCGGAGCTCAATTCGCTGGCGACGGCTACCGTGATCGATTTCTACCGGCGGTGGGTGCGTCCCGAGGCGAGCGACGCGCATTTCCTCAATGTCTCCAAGGGTGCGACGGCGTTCTGGGGACTCTTCGCGTGCGTCGTGGCCGGCTATGCAGGAACGCTCGGTTCGCTCATCGAGGTCGTGAATCGATTCGGATCGTTCTTCTACGGCTCGATCCTCGGCGTCTTTCTTCTGGCGATGATTCCGTCGGCTCGCGCGCTCGGCGCGTTCGTCGGCTTGATCGCGGGGATGTCGGCAGTGGCGTGGGTGAACTTCGGTGCTCCGCAGGTGTCGTTCCTGTGGCACAACGTGGTTGGCGCCGTGACCGTCGTCGTCGTTGGGTTGGTCATCGGGCTTTTCGGTGGCGCCAAGCCGCAACCGGCACCCAACCCGCGGGCATGAGTCGTCAGCGCCACGACACCGGCTGCAGCCCGTCCTTGAGATACTGTACGAAGCGAGACGTCCGCGCCGAGCGTCCACGGCGAGGTCCGACGAACGCGACGATGTCTGCGGACGGGAGCCGATAGTCCGCGAGTAGTCGCACGAGTCGGCCCTCGCGAAAGTCATCGGCGACTGACCACTCTGATCGGACGATGATTCCGTGGCCCGCGATGGCCCAGTCGCGCACGACATCACCGTCGTTGCTTGCGAGTCGCGGCTCGATGCGCACCTGCACGACTGTCCGCGTTTGGCTCGTGAAGCGCCACATCGTCACGTCTTCGTCGTTCTCGCGCAGGGCGATACAGGGATAGTTTCGCAGCTGCTGCGGATCCGTCGGCGCACCGAATTGCGCGACGAAGGACGGCGATGCGCACACGAAGCGGTCGTTCGGCGCGAGCGCGATGGGTTTCGAGGACGATTCGCGGGGCCCGCCGATGTGAATCGCAACGTCCCACTCCGTCACACGGCCGGGCCGGTCGGCGAGCACCAGGTCGAGCGTGACCTCTGGATGCTCTGCGAGGAATCGCGCCGCGAGCGGCGCAACGTGTCGTCGCCCGAATCCAAACGGCGCGACGACACGGAGGTGACCCGCCACCACACCGCGACGGTTCGCGAGCGTCTCCTCGAGTCCCGCGAGCTCGTCGCTGATCGCGCGCCCTCGCCTGTCGAGCAGCTCGCCCTCATCCGTGAGCGTGATCGATCGACCACTCCGCTCGATGAGGCGTACGCCGATGCGTCGCTCGATGTCCTGCAATCGCTGGGTGACTGCCGAGGGCGTGACGTCGAGCTCGCGCGCGGCGGCGGCGAGCGACGTCGCGCGCGCCAGCGTGGCGAAGAACTGCAGGTCCGCGGTCGAGAGCATTAAGCAGTAGCTAAATGATCAAGTAAGTGACGTTCGCCTGAAACTATACGTTTTCGCAGCCGTTTTTGAAGGGCACACCCGATTCGATGTCTCCACTGCCGTTTCCCAAATGCTCGAAATCGTCGGCGTTTCCAAGACATATCCCAACCGTGTTGCCGCGCTCCGAGGCATCACGCTCAGCGTCGGCCGCGGATTGTTTGGCCTGCTCGGTCCCAACGGCGCCGGCAAGTCGTCGCTGATGCGCACACTCGCAACGCTTCAGGAGCCCGACGACGGCACGATCATCTTCGACGGCCGCTCGGTGTTCGACGACCCTACCGCGCACCGCCGCCAACTCGGCTATCTGCCGCAGGATTTCGGCGTCTACCCCGGCATTTCGGCACTCGAGCTGCTCGATCACCTCGCGCTGCTCAAGGGACTCACCGACCGCGCCGATCGGCGCGCGCAGGTGGAAGCGCTGCTGGCGCAGACGAACCTGTGGGAGCACCGCCGACGCGCGGTGAGCGGATTCTCCGGCGGCATGCGCCAACGCTTCGGCATCGCACAGGCGCTGTTGGGCGATCCGCGGCTCCTCATCGTGGATGAACCGACCGCCGGTCTGGACCCGGAAGAGCGCAATCGCTTTCACAATCTCTTGAGTGAGGTCGGCGAGAACGTCGTCGTCATCCTCTCCACCCACATCGTCGAGGATGTCCGCCAGCTCTGCTCGCGCATGGCGATTCTCGCCGACGGGCAGGTGCTCAGCGAAGGCGTGCCGGATGATCTCGTCCGCGACCTGGACGACCGGGTCTGGGGAAAGACGGTCACCAAGCAGCAGGTCGCCGAACATCAGGCGTCGATGCATGTGCTCTCGGCACAGTTGCACGCGGGGCGTACGCGGTTGCGCGTGTTCGCCGAGGAGCGCCCAGACGCAACCTTCGACGCGGTGATCCCGGATCTCGAGGACGCATACTTCCGGGCGCTGAATGATCGGCGCTCAGCTTAGGGGCCGGCACATGCTCATCGGGCTTCTGGGATTCGAGTGGCGCTTTCACACGCGACGGCTGACGTTCGCCGCCGCAGCATTGCTGATCAGCGGCATGGCGGCCGTGATGGTCTCGACGCAGTACGGCGGCCAGGCCGTCCATGTGAACTCGCCGTACAGCGTCACGTTGTCGCTCGGCCTGTTGTCGCTGATCTGCGTGCTCGTGATGACGATCTTCTGCACCAACGCCGTGCTGCGTGACGTCGAGCACGGGATGACGGAACTCGTGTTCTCGCGGCCCATTGGAAAAACGCGCTATCTGGCGAGCCGATTCCTTGGCGTGTTGCTCGCCGGAATGACCGTCATGACGATTGGCGCGGTGGTGCTGATGCTCGCGCCATTCATGATGGCCATCGCGCCGGATCGGCTGGGACCGGTGCGGCTGTCTTCATACGCATGGCCACTGCTGACGCTCGTGCTGCCCAATCTCATCGTGGCATCGTCGGTGCTCATTGCCGTGGCGACGTTCACGAGGAGCACGATCGCGACGTACGTCGGCGGCATCGCACTTTACGCGCTGTATTGGGTGACCGCTCTGCTGGTGAGCTCTCCACTCATGGCCGGCGTGGCGCCGCCGAGTGCCGAAGAATTGGCGCGCGCTGCACTTCTCGATCCGTTCGGCCTGTCGGCCTTCTTCGAGCAGACGCGCTACTGGCTCCCCGCCGAACGCGACCTGCGCACCGTGATGCTCAGCGGACGCTATTTGTTGAATCGCGTGCTGTGGCTCGGAATCTCCGGCGTGGTGCTCGCGTTGGTCCATGCGCGTTTTCAGTTCCTCGTGAGCAGGGCGGCAACGGCAACTCGTGTTCGTCGCTGGCCATGGACACCGGTCTCCGCCGGCGACGAGTCGGCTGCAAACGCGCCGGCGTATCGGCCAGTTCGGCCGTCGCCGCGTGCTGCGAGCACATTCTGGCTCGGGCTACGATCGGCGACGCGGCTCGAGCTGCGTCTGTTGCTCCGCGGTTGGTCGTTTGCGGCGTTGCTCGCCATGTGGGCGTTCGTTGGCGGCATGGAAGCATTCGGACAACTCGGTGGTGAATACCGCACGCGTCTGGTGGCCACAAGCGGTCTCGTCGCCGAAGCTCTCGCGGAGCCACTGTTTCTCCTCGGCGCGCTCGCGATCCTGTATTTCGCGGCGGAGGTGGTGTGGCGTGAACGTGCGGTGGGGGTCGATGCACTGATCGATGCAACGCCGGCGTCGAACGCAATGTTCTACCTCGGCAAGGTTGCAGCACTCAGTGCCACGCCGATCGTGCTCGGTGTCGTCGGCATTGCAGTGGGGCTTGCCGTGCAGCTGTCGACCGGTGGTGCGCCAGTGCAACCACTGGTGTATCTCGGCCTGCTCTGGTTCACCGGTCTTCCACTCGTGCTGTTGGCCTTCGGCGCACTGGCGTTGCAGGCCATCAGCTCGAATCGATGGATCGGAATGCTCGGGGGGATCGTGCTCGCGCTGGTGATACGTCAGGGAGCGGACTTCGGGTTGGAGCATCCGATGCTGCGCTACACGGCGGCACCGGCGGTCTCGCACTCGGACCTGGATGGATTCGGCCCAGCGGCGACGTCATTCGCGTTCTTCATGCTGTACTGGAGTGCGTTCGCATTGCTGTTGGCGTGCGTGAGTTGGGGGGTGTGGCGCAGAGGACTCGATGCTGGCATGCGCGCCCGACTCGTCGCGATGCCGCGTGCATGGGGACGTACGGGCACGCGGATCGCCATCGGTGCCGCGTTGCTCTTCGTTGCAATCGGTGGCGCCCTGTTCAGGCAGACGAACGTCGTGCACGCGTGGGAGGGCCGAGACGCGAGCGTTGAATGGCGGTCGGAGTATGAGAGGGCCTATCGTGCGATGGCCGGTGTCGCACAACCGCGGATCGTCGCCGTGCGCGTCGAGGTCGACATTCATCCAGACGAGCGCAGCGCCGATGTGCGCGGCACGCTGAAGCTCGAGAACAGAAGTGAACGGCAGATCGATACTCTCTGGGTGGTCGTTGGGCGCGATGCCAGGCGCGTCGAGATTTCGGTGTCGGGTGCGCGGCTCGTTCGCTCCGACAGTCGATTCGGCGTCCAGGTATTCGCGCTGGACCACCCGATGGCGCCCCAGGCCACGACGGAGCTCGAGTACGCGCTGTCGCTCGATCGTGGTGGCGTGCGTGCGGGTGGCTTCGAGTACGACATCGCGGAGAACGGCACGTATCTCACGAGCGGCGATGCGATGCCGTCGCTCGGGTATCGTGGACGCTATGAGATTTCCAATCTCGCGGAGCGTCGGAAGCGTGGTCTCGGCGCCGCGAGTTTGCAGTTTGCGCCGTTGTCCTCTGCGGATTCCTTGACGAGGGAGGCTCGTCGCGCAGGGCAGGACCCAGCGTGGATCACTCTCGACCTTACGCTGTCCACCTCGGCCGATCAGGTGGCGCTCGCTCCGGGGCGACTGGTGCGCGAATGGACGCAGGGTGGCCGGCGCTTCGCGCAGTATGTGATGGATCGTCCGATCACCGGTCGCTTCTCGATTGCGTCCGGTCGCTATGCGGTGCGGCGCGTGCAGCACGGTGGAGTGAACGTCGAGCTGTGGTTTCATCCCACGCACGACATGAACGTCGATCGCATTCTGAAGGCAGCGACGGCGTCACTCGACGTGTTGGGCTCGCGTTTCGGTGCTTATCCGCACACGACGCTGCGCATGGTCGAAGTTCCGCTCTGGTGGCGCTTCGGCGCGTACGCGGCGCCGGGCATGATGTTCATCACCGAGGACCGAGGCATGCTCACCGATGCGCGCATCGACGACGTGGACCTCGTCACTCGGCGGACCGCGCACGAGGTGGGGCACCAGTGGTGGGGTCACATGGTCGATCCCATCGACGTGGTCGGCGCGACGACCATCGTCGAATCGCTCGCGAAGCACTCCGAACAGTTGGTCGTGGCGTCGATGCGGGGCGAGGAAGCGGTGCCACCGATGCTCGAGTTCGATCACGACCGGTATCTCGCAGGTCGTACCGGTGAACTGGATCAGGAGCCGACGATCGAGGAGACGACCGACGAGTCGTACATGTACTACGGCAAGGGCGCCATCGCCATGCACGCGATTCAGGACCTGATCGGCGATTCCGCGATGACGCGCGTCTTGCGGACGCTGGCCTCCACCGAGGGTGGCCCCAATGGCGCAGCGACTGCGCGGGAGCTGCACGCGTTGCTGCGCGCTGCGGCGCATAACGATGCAGATCGCGCCGTCATCGACGAGTGGTTCACGGATCGTGTGACGTTCGATCTGCGCGTCGATACCGCTACGTCGGCACAGGTCGGCGATCGCCACCGGCTCACGGCGTCGTTTCGCGTGAGCAAACAGGCATTGCACGGCAGGACGGAAGAAGCGGTGTCGGCCGACGGTGCGCTGATCGACGTTGCGGTGTACGGCAGTGAGGCGGACGGCAGTCCTGTGCTCTTCGCGGGGAAGCGCGCCGTGGTGGGTGGGCGGATCGAGCTCGTGCTCGATCTGCGAGCTGCGCCTGGCGCCGTGGAGATCGACCCGCAAGTGCGACGAACCGACCGCGATCGATCGGACAATCGTCGTCGATTGCCGCAGACAAGAAAGTGACGAAAAAGGTCAGCAGTAAAACGTCTCCAGTCATTGCGCGTCGTGCGGAACCAACGCGTTCGGCGATAGATTGCTTCACGTGAGCACCGAACTGCCGCTCTGGGTGAAGGAACGACGCAAGCCGCGCGTCATCATCATCGGTGGCGGATTCGGAGGCTTGTACGCAGCGCGCGCGCTCAAGCGTGCGGATGTCGAGCTCCTCGTGCTCGACCGTACGAACCACCACTTGTTCCAGCCGCTGTTGTATCAGGTTGCAACGGCAACGCTGGCTGCAACGGACATCACGGCGCCGATTCGTTGGCTGCTGAGGAAGCAGCGAAACACCACGGTGCTCATGACGGAAGTCGAGCGCGTGGATCCCGATCGTCGTGTGGTGATCGCGGAGCATGGCGCGAGGGAATTTCATTATGATTTTCTCATCGTCGCCTCTGGGGCGCGCCACGCGTACTTCGGGCATGCGGAGTGGGAGGCCACGGCGCCGGGTCTCAAGAGCATCGATGACGCGCTCGAGCTGCGTCGTCGCATCCTGTCTGCGTTCGAGCACGCCGAGTTCACCGACGATGAAAACGAACGGCGCGCGTGGCTCACGTTCGTCATCGTCGGTGGCGGGCCAACGGGGGTAGAGCTCGCGGGAATGCTTCCGACCATCGCGAAGTTCTCCCTGCCGCGCGACTATCGCCGCATCGCACGCGAAGACGTCCGTGTCGTCCTCCTCGAGGGCGGATCGCGGATATTGGCGACGTATCCGGAATCGCTGTCCGACCATGCGCGCAACGACCTCGTGTCGCTCGGTGTGGACGTGCGTCTCGGTTCGCTGGTGACGAGCGTGGTTCCCGGTGAAGTTCACGTGGCGGACGAGGTCATTCGCTCGTGTACGGTGATCTGGGCCGCCGGAAACGCTGCCTCACCCCTCGGCGCGTCACTGGGCGCGCCGATCGACAAGGTGGGCCGAGTGCTCGTAGCGCCGGACCTGAGCATTCCGGCGCATCCAGAAGTTTTCGCAATCGGTGACCTGGTAGCCATCACGACGGATGGAAAGCCAGTGCCGAACGTCGCGCCGGCGGCGATGCAAATGGGTCCGCATGCCGCGCGCAACATTCGCCGAACGCTGGAGGGTCGTTCGCGACTGCCTTTTCGCTATCGAAACAAGGGCGATCTTGCTACGATTGGTCGTCACCGTGCCATCGCGGATTTCGGCTTCCTTCAAGTCACGGGCGGCCTTGCGTGGTGGTTCTGGCTCCTCGTCCACATCATGTACCTCGCTGGGTTCCGCAATCGTCTCAGCGTGTTGATGGAGTGGGGCTACGCGTACTTCACGTACGAGCGTGGCGCGAGGCTCATTTCCGGGCGACGGTAGCAGCAACAGCAGCGCTCTTCCGCCCTGCGAGTTGCCCATGCTGAATTGACGCGAGGACGCGCCAATTGCATTGACCGTTGTTGGACCGGGCGCGAAGTTGAACACTGATGCTGACATCAGCTGTGAACGACGTACCCGATGCGACAGGCGCCGAGCTTGCCCGGCTCGATGCCCTGCTGGAGGCGATGCCGCTTGCCGTCGCGGTCTTCGATGGCTCGCTCGCGTTAGTGGCGACGAACGCGCGCTACCGCGATCTCACGGGCCTCGACATCGCGCAGGCGGCAGGTCGCTCGATCTACGACGCGTTCCCGAATGCGCTTGCCGACCTCACTGAGCAAGTGGACATCGCGGCGGGCGGCGTTCCGGTCGTGTCGGTGCGCGTGCCCTTCCAGCATCGCGGCGGTCGCCGACTCGTGGAGGCGACGTTCGTGCCGCTGATCGACGCGCGCGGCGGGCGCGGTGTGCTCTTCGGCGGCAGCGACGTCACCGAACGTGAGGAGCTTCGTGAAGATCTCGCGCGAAGCGTCGCGCAGCTCGAATCGATCTTCGACGTGCTCCCGGATTCCGTGCGCGTGGTGGATGCGGACGGGAGCACCGTCCGTACGAACGCGCAGGCGCAACTCGAGCATGCGCCTGCGCGGCCGGAGACGTTGCGCGAGCTGTGGCAGCTCGATCGGCCGCGGACACTTGGCGGCACCACGCTGTTCGTGCACGAGCATCCCACCGCGCGCGCACTGCGCGGCGAGCGCGTTCGTGGCGAGACGCTCGAGGTGCGGCGCGGCGTCGGTGGCACGCCGGCGGTCATCGAGGTCAACTCCAATCCACTCTACGATCCGCATCGCCGAGTGCGCGGAGCGGTGACGGTGGAGCGCGACGTCACGGAGCGAACGCGCCTCGAGCAGCAGGTGCGAACGGAGGCGGATCGCCTCGAGCGAATGGTGGAGGAGCGTACGGGCGAGCTGCTGGCGTTGCAGGAGGCAGCCTCGCGCGATCGCCGTCTCGCGGCAGTTGGACAGCTGGCGGCCGGCGTCATGCACGACGTGAACAACGCGCTCAATCCGATCATGGCCGCGGCATACCTCCTCGAGATGAACGCGGAGAATCCCGTGGCCGTGCGCGATTACGCGGTGCGCATCGCACGCGCGGCTGAGACCGGTGCTGCAACGGCGGCGCGCGTGGGGCGTTTCATTCGCCAGGAACCGTTGCTCGGGTCACGCGAAGAGTCCGTCGATCTGTCGGTGATGGTCGAGGAAGTCGTCGCCATGACGCGACCGCTGTGGCAGGAGCGCGCGAAGGGCGGCGTGGTGAAGCTCGAGCAGAGCCTCGCCGCCAAGGCGATGGTGCGGGGAATCGCGGGCGAGCTTCGCGAGGCGTTGCTCAACCTCGTGCAGAATGCGCTCGACGCGATGGCTGGCGGTGGCACGCTCCGGATTCGCACGTCGGCGGAGGCGAACGAAGTGAGCGTCGCGGTGTCCGACACTGGGATAGGTATGTCGGCGGAGGTGCGCGAGCGCGCATTCGAGCCCTTCTTCACGACGAAGGGGGTGAATGGAACCGGACTCGGCCTCGCTGAAGTGTACGGAATTGCACGACGGCATCGTGGGCGTGCGGAGATCGAGTCGATGCCTGGTGAAGGAACGACTGTCCGGTTGGTGTTTCCGGCGGGTATTTCGGAATCAGTGCCGACGCAGGAACCACCGCGTCGTCTTCGTCAGGTGCGGCGGATCCTTTTGGTCGAAGATCACACGGACAGCCGGGAGTTCATGCAGGCATTGCTGGAGAGCGACGGTCACGTAGTTTGCTCGGTTCGGAATCTCGAGGAGGCGCGAGATCGGTTGGAGGATGATACCTTTGCACTCGACGTCCTCGTGACGGATATCGGCTTGCCGGATGGAAGTGGTTGGGACTTGGTTGCATTCGCGCGCGAACGTCGGCCGGCGTTACGCATCGGTGTCGTAACGGGCTGGGAGCCGCGAAACGAGCAGGACCCGGCGTGTGATTTCACGCTTCGCAAGCCGGTGGGTGCGGCCGATTTGCTCGCAGAGATTGCGGGGAACGCGTGACGCATTCCAGATTGCACACTCGTCGTTACACATCAATCACGCACTGACATGGCCGACTCGGGCTCCATTCGCATACTGATCGCGGAAGACGACGACAACGCTCGTGCACTTCTCGTCGAGCTGCTCAACACGATGGGCCACGTCGTCGTCGCCGAAGTGAACGGCGGCCGCGAAGCAATCGAGCGGGCGAAAGACGTCGTACCCGATGTGGTGCTGCTGGACGTGCACATGCCGGATGGTTCGGGCATCGAGGCGGCGGAGCAGATTGCCGCGCAGGTACCTGGCGTGGCGGTGGTGCTCTTCAGCGGCGACGAGTCGCTCGTGCTCTCCGAGCGCGACGTTGCGGCGACGTCGGCGATAGCATTCCTGCCGAAGCCCACGCCACCGCGCGTGCTCGATTCCACCCTGCGTCTCGCCGTTTCGCGCGCACGCGAGTTCGCCGTTGCGAAGAAGGACGCGCAGGCGGCACGCGGTGCGCTCGAGAATCGCAAGACGATCGAGCGCGCGAAGGGAATCCTGATGCGTCGCACGGGATCGTCGGAGCAGGAAGCGTATCGCATCCTGCAGCGCACGTCGCAGGATCGTTCGGTGCCGATGGTCGAGATCGCGCGCGCGGTGTTGGCGTCCGAGCCTGGCTTTCAGGAGAATTCGAAGGACGCGAGCTAGTTGGAGTTGCGTTTGTGGGTGTTGGGGCGGGGGCGCTTAACGGCGTCCCCGCTTTTTTGCTTGCTCGGCGCGCGTCGGTCGCGCGCATTCCTTCCGACGGCCACTTCGCGCTCCTGTCGTTCCCGGCTTGCACCGGGAACTCCGCGCGCTCAGAAGCCGTCTCCAGGAACGCGCACTCCCTCCTCCAAGCCACTCGGTCAGACGCGGTCAGCTCCGACCAACTTCAAAGGCGGATGGATCGCGCCATCTTTCACTTGGGCAAACGGCTCGAGCTTTGTCGCGCGCTCTGATCGTCCACTCGGCACGTCGTGGTACATCATACTTGGTACTGGAGTACGATGTACCATAGTACTGGTGTAAGTACTGCCTTTAAGTGGTTTCGGCGACTACCACTTTGGGTGTCACGTACGACTCCATCCCCACGCCGATCCAGATGGTGAACACCACCAGCGACGCCGAGAGAAGGAACGGCAACGGCAGCGCGATATCGAACAACACGCCGAACAGGATAGGGAACACGACTCGCGCCGAGCCGCCGAACGTCTGCTGCACACCCATGTACAAACCGCGCTCCTTGCTCGGAATGACGCGCGACAACATCGCCGTCACACAGGGGAACGTGAACGCCGTACCGAGCGGCAACAGCGCAACCGCCAGCGCGAGGGGCAGGTAGGGCAAAAACGCCACCGCACCAGCCGGCAACATGCCACCCAGCATCGCGGCGACGCGCGCAGGGTCGGCGATCGGTTTCGTGAACGCCATCGCCGCAATGCCGGTCGCGAGCAACGTCAGCCCGAACCGCGACAGCTTCACCTCACCGTAGCGATCCACCATGCGGCCAAGGATCAGCGCGCGCGTCAAGACGCTGATCACGCCGGTGTAGGCGAAGAAGAAGCCGATCGAATTCTCCGTCACGCCAAAACGCGTCGAGAGATACAGCGCGAGCATCGACGTCACGCCCTGAAAGGCGCCCAGCGCGATCGCGTAGATCCAGATGAGCCGCGACGCCGGTTCGCTGGAGTGTGTGACGACGTGCAGCACCGCATCCCGCGACCGCGCGCGCTTCGTCGTATCCGCTTTCGACTCCGCGGCTTCATGCATGTCGCGCGACTCGTCGAGATACTTCCACGCGAAGGCGATGTTGCCGACGCACAACACGGCGGCGAACAGGCCCGGCCCGCGCGGACCCCACGCATGCGTAAGTGATCCGAGCACCGGACCGATGGCGACGCCCGCGTTCGTCGCGGCCGAGAGCCAACCGAGCGCCTTCGCGCGCTCCTCAGGGGCCGTGGCGTCGGCGACGTAGGCCTGGATGACGCTCACCGTGCCGCCGCCAGCGCCCTGCACGATGCGGCACATGAACAGCCAGAACAGCGAGTGAGGCAGCTCCAGCGCGAACGCGAAGATGATGTAGGCAATTGCCGACGCGGTGAGACCGACGAGCATCGCCGGCCTTCTCCCATACGCATCGGACAGGCGGCCCCACATCGGCGCGGTGATCAGCTGCGCGATGGCGAAGGAGCTCACGAGCAACCCGACGACCAACCCGCCCTGACCCAGCGTCTTCGCATAGAAGGGCAGCAGCGGCAACACCATCAACAGCCCCACCATGTCGATGAAGGCCGTGATCATCAGGATCCACAACTTGCTCTTGCTCGACTTCATCGAACGGTGCGACCGAGGGTCATTCCGTGGACGTCCTGCCGAGCGCCGCGGGGGGAACCGCGCGTCCCACGAGTCCGGCGAGCGCAATGATCGTGAGCAGGTACGGAATCATCTCCACGAATTGCGATGGAATCGCATGCGTTCCCTGGAGCTGGATCTGGAGCGTTTCCGCCGCGGCGAAAAGAAGGCACGCCAGTCCAGCCCACAGCGGATTCCACTTGCCGAAGATGATCGCGGCGAGGGCGATGAATCCGCGACCCGCCGTCATGCCGTCGGTGAACTGATGCTGGTCGAGCGCGAGGTACGCGCCGCCCAAACCGGCGATCATGCCGCTGAGCAACACGGCGATGTAGCGGACACGCGTGACGGGAACGCCCACCGACGCGGCAGCCGCTGGATGCTCACCCACTGCCCGCACGCGCAAGCCGTACGGCGTGCGATAGAGCAGCCAGGCGACCAAGGGGATCATCACCAGACCAACCCACACGAGCGGATTCTGCGCGAGCGCGACGAACCCCGTGCCACTGCCGCGAACGTCGAAGCCGGGCACGCGCGGCGAGTTCGACGAGCTGTCGAAGAACAGGCGAAGGAAGAAGCGCGTCAGCCCGATGGCGAGCAGGTTGATCGCGATGCCGACGACGACCTGATCCGCCTTGAAGCGAATCGCACTCGACGCATACAGCATCGCGAGCGCACCCCCGACGACGACCGAGGCGAGCACGCCGACCCACGGAGCGCCGGCAGCATAGCTCCCGACGGCCGCGCCGAACGCGCCGCCGAGCATGTAGCCCTCGAGCGTGAGGGCGATGAGACCTGCCTTCTCGCTCAACACACCACCTGCGGCGGCGAGCAGGTAGGGCACCGCGATGCGCAGCGTCTGCGCGACGAAATCCATCGCGTTCATGAGTCCGTGCTCCGGCGCGCCCGCAACAGACGGCGCACTTCAGGTACCGAGGTGGAGACGGCGAGGATGACGACGGCCTGCAGCACGTCGACCATCTGCTTGGGGACGAGCGCGTTGACGGCGAGTCCACCTTGCGACAGCGTGGCGAAGAGCAACGCCGCGAGCATGATACCCATCGGGTGGTTGCGTCCTACCAGTGCCACGGCGATGCCGAGGAATCCAGCGCCAGTCGCGAAGCCTTCCTCGTAGTAGTGCTTGTAGCCGAGCACGTAGTTCAAGCCGCCGATACCAGCGATGGCGCCGGATACGGCGAGCGCGCGCCACGTCACGGAAGCGACGCTCACGCCGGCATACTCTGCTGCCCGCGGCTGAAGCCCCACGGCGCGCAGCTCGAAGCCGCGGCGCGTGCGGAAGAGATACCACCACAGCACGAGCGCCGTGACGATCGCGAGAAGGATCGTCGCATTCGCCGCCGAGCCATGGAATGCATCGATGAAATCGCCGAGCCTCGGCAGTGCACCACTCTTGAGCTCCGGGGTGTGCAGCGTGTCGGGCACGTGCACTTTCTCGCTCGTGAGATAGTTGAGCAGCGCGAGCACGACGAAGTTGAGCATGATCGTCACGATCACTTCGTGCGCACCGAACTTCGCCTTGAGCACACCGGGCACCGCGCCGACGATCCCGCCACCGATGCCCGCGGCGAGGATGTAGAGCGGCAGGCAGAGCAACGCCGGAATGCCGGCGGGGAGCAGCAGCCCGACGAGTGCGGCGCAAAATCCGCCGGCCGCCAGCTGGCTTTCCGCACCGATGTTGAACAACCCGGCGCGAAGGCCGAGTCCAACGGCGAGGCCGGTGAAGGTGAGCGTCGTCGCCTTGTAGAGCACCTGGCCGAAGCCGTACGCATTTCCCCACGTGCCGTCGAGCAGGAGCTTGTAGACGGCGCCCGGCGATTGCCCGAACGAGAGGATGAGGAGATCGCCGACGACGGCAGCGAGCAGGAGTGCGACGAACGGTGGAAGGATCGCTTCCTCGATGACGGCGCGCCGGTTCATGCGGCGTACTCCCCGGTGGCGCCGGTCATGTATCCGCCCAGCGTATCGGGGGTCGCTTCGGAGCGCGGCAACACGGCGACGAACCGTCCGCCGTACATCACCGCGACTCGGTCCGCGAGCGCCAGCACTTCGGCGAGATCGGCCGAGACGAGCAGGATGGCCTTGCCCTGATCACGTGCTTCGCGAAGTCGAGCGTGAATGAACTCGATGGCCCCGACGTCCACACCGCGCGTTGGCTGTGCCGCGAGAAGGACCTTGAAGTCGCGCGCCATTTCACGAGCGACGACGATCTTCTGCTGGTTGCCGCCCGAGAGGGCACGCGCGGCCAGCAACGGGTCGTTCGGACGAATGTCGTAGCGCTCGATGAGCTGCCGCGCGTTGGCCATCACGCGATAGCCGTCGAGCGTCATGCCGCCGGTGAAGCGATGCTGTTGTCCGAGGATCAGGTTGTCGGCGACGCTGTAGTCGAGGATCAGGCCGCGTTCGTGGCGATCTTCGGGGATGTGCGACAGCCCAGCGTCTCCACGTTCGCGAACCGTACATCCGGTCAAGTCGCGTCCACCCAGCACGACGACGCCCCGCGAATCGCACAGGCCAGCGATGGCTTCGACGAGCTCCGTCTGTCCGTTGCCTTCCACGCCGGCGATGCCGAGGATTTCGCCGGGCGCGATGCTGAAGCTCACGCCGTTCACCGCTGCGGTGCGTCGATGGCTCGACACCGAGAGGTCGCGGACGTCGAGCAGCGGAACGGACGACAGGATGCTCGACACGCTTCCGCCGTAGTCCGCATCGAGCGCGAGCGCGACCTCTCGGCCCACCATCGCACGGGCGATCGACTGTGGTGTCGCCCCGGCGCTGGCCATGCGCGCGACGGTCGCGCCCTGGCGCATCACGGTGATCGTGTCCGACACCTCGATCACTTCGTCGAGCTTGTGCGTGATGAGCACCACGGTGCCGCCAGCCGCCTGCAACGAGCGCAGGACGGCCCAGAGCTCGCGCACCTCGGGGGGCGAGAGCACCGCCGTTGGTTCGTCGAGGATGAGGATCTTCGCGCCGCGATAGAGCGTCTTGAGGATCTCGACGCGCTGCGCTTCGCCGACGGACAGGTCGGCGACGAGCCGTCCGGGAGGCACGGCGAGTCCCGTTCTCGCGCTCAAGTCGCGCACCGCTTGTTCCGCTGCGGCGCGATCCAGCACCGGCCCCTTCGTGATCTCGGAGCCCAGCACCACGTTCTCGGCAACGGTGAGCGTGGGGACGAGCATGAAGTGCTGGTGCACCATGCCGACGCCCGCGGCAATCGCTTCGGAAGTGGACCAGCCGGTGACGTCGCGGCCATTCACTTCCATCGTGCCGGCGTTGGGCGCGTACAGCCCGGCGAGGATGCGCATCAGCGTCGACTTGCCGGCGCCGTTTTCGCCGACGAGCGCGTGAATCTCACCGGTAGCGACTTCGAGATCGGCGCCGCGGTTCGCGCGCACGGGGCCGAAGCTCTTCTCGATCCCGGACAGCTTGATGGCCGGCGCCGTCACGGCCTCGTACTCGGAACGACGATTCGCCCGGCGATGATCTCCTTCTTGAGCGCCTCGACGCGTGCGCGCACGTCGGCGGAAATGAGCTTCTCGTTGTTCACGTCGTATACGTAACCCACGCCATCCTCGGCGAGACCGTACTCGTAGATGCCGCCCTTGAAGCGGTTTTCCTTGACGCGCTTGATGGCGTCGAACACCGCGTTGTCCACGCCCTTCACCATGCTCGTGAGCACGAAGCCGGGCGCTTCATTGTACTGATCCGCATCGACGCCGATGGCCATCTTGCCCGTCTGTCGCGCCGCTTCGAAGACGCCGAGCCCCGTGGAGCCGGACGCGTGGAAGATGACGTTCACGCCCTGCTGGTACTGGCTGAGCGCGAGCTCCTTGCCCTTGCCGGGATTGCGGAAGGCCTCCGGCGTGACGCCGGCGTATTGCACGAGCACTTCGCAGTCCGGGCACACCGCCTTCACGCCGGCGGAATAGCCCATCTCGAACTTGTGGATGAGCGGGAAGTTCATGCCGCCCACGAATCCCACCTTCTTCGACTTGCCGACGAGCGCTGCGATGGCGCCGACCAGAAAGGACCCCTGTTCCTCGCGAAACTTGAGTGCCGCGAGGTTGTTCGGTGGCGGGATGACCTTGCCGTCCTTGTCGGTAGACACCGAATAATCGACGCCCGCGAAATGCGTCTTCGGGTATTCCTTGGCGAGCTGCGTGAGGTCGTCGGTGAAGATGAAGCCGACGCCGATGACGAGGTCCATTCCTTCGGCGGCGAGGAGGCGCAGGCCCGCTTCGCGGTCGCTGCCTTCGCCAGGTTCGATGAACCGCACGCGGACGCCGAGGTCTTTCTCGGCGCGTTCGGCACCGAGGTAGGCGCCGTCGTTGAACGACTTGTCACCGCGCCCGCCCATGTCGAACACGATGCCGACGTCCACCGCATCGCCGACAGGCGGTTTGGCGGCACCGGCAGGAATGACGAAAAGAAGGGCAACGTGGACGGCCAATAAGACGCCCACGAAAATCAGCAGCTTCCGCATGATGCGCAAAGATGACAGGAGGACAGGAAGACAGGAAGACAGGACATCGGAACTGCGTCCTGTCCTTCGCTCTCCTGTCCTCCTGTCCTCCAGTCATCCTGTCTTCCTCTATATTGAACGCCATGCCTGATCGAATACGCACGCGCTTCCTCGTCGTCGGCAGTGGCGTCGCCGGTCTGCACACCGCATGGCGCGCATCGCAACATGGGGACGTGCTGCTCCTCACCAAGCGCTCGCTCTTCGACAGCGCCACCGCCTACGCACAGGGTGGCATCGCTGCGGCGCTCGGCGCCGGTGACTCGCCCAAGCTGCATCGGCAGGACACGCTCGCCGCTGGAGCGGCGCTGTGCGATGCCGCGGCGGTGCAGGTGCTCGTCGAAGAGGGGCCGGCGAGGGTTCGCGAGCTGCAGACGGCTGGCGCGGAATTCGATCTCGACCCCAAGGGCGAACTGATGCTCGGGCGCGAGGCGGCGCACTCCACGAACCGCATCGTGCACGCGCATGGCGACCAGACGGGTGCGGAGGTCGCGCGGACGCTCATCGCGCGTGTGCGGAAGAGCAAGCGCATCACGGTGCTCGAGCGGACGCGCGTGCTCGACCTCATCGTGCAGCGTGGCGCATGCGTCGGCGTTCGGGCGAGCGTGGCCGGCAAGGCCGTGGAGATCATCGCCGACGCGTGCGTGCTGGCCACGGGCGGCTGCGGACAGGTGTACCGCTACACGACGAATCCGGAAGTCGCCACGGGCGACGGCTTCGCCATCGCGCATCGGGCGGGGGTGACGCTCGCGGACATGGAGTTCGTGCAGTTCCACCCCACCGCGCTCGACACGCCGGAGAATCCGCTGGCGCTCATCAGCGAAGCGGTGCGGGGCGAGGGTGCGATTCTCGTCAACGACCGCGGCGTGCGCTTCATGCAGAAGGTGCATGCGGACGCCGAGCTCGCACCGCGCGACGTGGTCGCGCGCGCGATCTTCCGGGAGCAGCGCCGTCATCGCGTCTATCTCGACGCGCGCAAGCTGGGTCGTGGCTTCGCCAAACGCTTCCCCGGTATCTTCGCGCTGTGTGCCGCGCGCGGCATCGACCCTCGCAAGGACCTCATCCCCGTGACGCCGGCGGCCCACTACATGATGGGCGGTGTCGTGACGGACTTGAGCGGGCGCTCCAGCATGCCGAGACTCTACGCCGTGGGCGAAGTGGCCCGCACGGGCGTGCACGGGGCGAACCGGCTGGCGTCAAACTCGCTGTTGGAAGGTCTCGTCTTTGCCGAGCGTGTCGCGCGCGACCTGGCTGGTGTGGCGCCGTTGAAGAAAGCACCAGCGGTGAAAAAGTGGACCGTCCCCAAGCTCACGGATCGCGGCGCGGCGCAGGTGGCGGCGGATCGTGTGCGCGAGGTGATGTGGCAGTACGCCGGCATTTCACGCGTGGCCAAGGGTCTGCGTGCGGCGATGGTGGAGCTGGCGGAGATCGAAGAGCGGTTGCCGGAAGGCGCCACGGAAGAGCTCAACCTCGTGCAGACCGCACAGCGGATCGTCGAGGGCGCGATGCGGCGCAAGGAGTCGCGAGGAGGGCACTATCGCAGTGACTTTCCCCGCGCCAAGAGCACGTGGCGCGGTCGGCACATCGAGCTGTAGGAGAACTCACACGAATGGACGCGTCTACATGAACATCATCGTTGCAGATGACGACAAGGTGCTGTCGCAGATGATCTGCGGCATCCTGCGTGAGAACGGGCACAAGCCGATGCCCGCGTTCGACGCCATGCAGGTGATGATGTTCGCGATGCGGCAGTCGCCAGACCTGGTGCTGCTCGACATCAGCATGCCCGGTGGCACTGGCCTGGACGTCTTGCGGAAGCTCAAGAGCAACTCGAAGACTGCCAATGTGCCCGTGATCGTCATCACGGGCAGCACCGATCAGAAGCTTCCGGACGAAGTGATCAAGCTCGGCGCGTCGCAGTTTCTCGCCAAGCCCATCGACCCCGACGTGCTGATGGACGCCGTGAAGAGCGCCGTCTAGCGATTACGCCGCCTGTGCCGGCAGCGCAGAGGTGCACGCCGCGCACTTGGTCGCGCCAATCGGAATCGCCGACAGGCAGTACGGGCACACCTTCGTCTTCGGTGGCTCGACAGGGGCAGGTCCCTTGAGCTTGTTCACCTGCCTCACGAGCAGGAACACCGCGAACGCGACGAAGAGGAAGTCGACGATCGTGTTGATGAAGACTCCGTAGTTGATCGTCGCCGCGCCGGCTGCCTTCGCTTCGGCGAGCGTCGCGTGGTGCGCGCCGGAGAGGTCGATGAACAGGTTCTTCATGTCCACCTTGCCGAGCAACAGGCCGAGCGGCGGCATGAGGACGTCTTCGACGAAGGACGTCACGATCTTCCCGAATGCGGCGCCGATGACGAGCGCGATCGCCAGGTCGAGCACGTTGCCGCGCATCGCGAACGCCTTGAACTCTTTCAGCATAGTGGTCCGTGGTGTGGGCACGTACTCTGTCATCCCGCGCGCGCAGCGAGCGTCGGGACCTATTGTCGTTGCGATTATACCCGGCCGAACGGCACGCACAATAGGTCCCGACACCCGCTTCGCGGCTGCGGGATGACAGTCTGCGCTGGGTGACAGGGTGACGCGCCCCCAATTAGCTTGTTCCGGATGGGAACAAGCGACGCTGCGGTGCGCTCCCGCGAGGAGCTGATCGCCGAGCTACAGGGTGAAATCAAGACGCTCGCCCGCGAGCAGAACGCCGTCATCCTGGCGCACAACTACGAGCGCCCCGAGATCCAGGACGTCGCCGACTACGTCGGCGACTCGCTCGGCCTCTCGCGCGAAGCGGCCAAGACGGAAGCCGAGGTCATCGTCTTCTGCGGTGTCCACTTCATGGCCGAGACCGCCGCAGTGCTCTCGCCACAAAAGACGGTCCTGCTGCCCGATCTCGCCGCCGGATGTTCACTCGCGTCGATGATCGATGCGGCGCAGCTCCGCGAATGGAAGGCCGAGCATCCCGGTGCCGTCGTCGTGTCGTACGTCAACACCACGGCCGAGGTGAAGGCCGAGAGCGACTACTGCTGTACGTCGGGCAATGCGGTAGAGGTCGTGAACGCCATCCCTGCCGACACCGAGATCCTCTTCTGCCCCGACATGTTCCTCGGCGCGCACGTCAAGCGCATGAGCGGGCGGAAGAACATCCATATCTGGATGGGCGAATGCCACGTGCACGCCGGCATCGATCCCGAGCACATTCGGCTCCAGCGGTCGCTGCATCCGGAGGCCGAATTCCTCATCCATCCGGAGTGTGGTTGCTCCACGAGCGTGCTCGAGGCGATGAGCGCGGGTGAAGTCGACCCGGCGGGCGTGCAGATCCTGTCGACGGAAGGGATGATGAAGCGGCCGGCGCTGTCGGATGCGGAGGATTTCATCGTCGCCACGGAAGTGGGCATCCTGCATCGGTTGCGGCGTGAGAATCCGGCGAAGCGTTTCTTCGCCGCGAACGAACGCGCGAGCTGTGCGTACATGAAGGTCACCACGCTTCCCAAGGTGAAGCGTGCGCTCGAGCGGCTCGAGCATCGCATCACGGTTCCGACGGCGATCGCCGATCGCGCGCGTCTCGCGATCGAACGCATGATCGCCATCGGCGGGCAACACCCGCTGAGCCCAGTGCCCCAGGCGACGATCGACCCGGGCGAGTGAGGCCGGAGCTGACGCAGGATCTGCTACGCGGAGTCATTCATGGAAATCGAGCCCCACGGTTCCGAGCGCAACATCGCGCCGCGCACCATTACACCGCTCAGCACACCAGCGGTGACGAGCGTGGGTGAAGGGACACTCCGCTTTCCATATTCGGCCACCGAGCTCCGCGCGCTGGTGAAGAGCGCGCTCGACGAGGATGGCGCGTTCAACGACCTGACGACCATCGCGACCGTCGTCTCCGATCGTCACGCGCGCGGACGTCTCGTGGCGCGCGCGCCCGGCGTGCTCGCGGGCATCGCGCTCGCGCTCGAGGCGTTCCGTATGCTCGACCCGAAGGTCACGATGCGCGTGGACAAGGAAGACGGCTCGCGTCTCGTGCCTGGCGATTCGGTGCTGTACCTGTCCGGACATGCGCGCGCGCTGCTCGCGGCGGAGCGCGTCGCGCTCAACTTCATGCAGCGGTTGTCAGGGGTTGCTTCACTCACGGCGAAGTACGTCGACGCGGTGAGCGGCACACGCGCAAAGATCCTCGACACGCGGAAGACCACACCGGGCTGGCGGCTGCTCGAGAAGTACGCTGTCCGCGCGGGCGGCGGCACGAACCACCGGCTCAATCTGTCGACGGCAGTGCTGATCAAGGACAATCATCTCGCCGCCGTCGACGGCGACGTCGCGCTGGCCGTTCGTCGCGCACGCGACCTGGCGCCGGCAGGCACGAAGGTGGAAGTCGAATGCGACCGAATCGAGCAGGTGCAAGCCGCGGTCTTCTGCAGCGCGGACATCATCATGCTCGACAACATGTCGACGACGGAGATGGCCGAGTGTGTGCGGCTGGTCGATGGTCGTGCGATCACCGAGGCGTCGGGCGGCGTGAATCTCGATACCGTGCGAGCGATTGCCGAAACGGGAGTCGACTGGATTTCCGTCGGTGCGCTCACGCATTCCGCGCCCGCACTGGATCTCGCGCTCGACTTCGAATGACATCTCTCATTGTCGTCCCGAGCCGCAGGCGAGGGACCTGCTCTTCCGTTCTTCGAGTGCGATGAACGTCGTCGAGCGAGTGCTGCGCGTACCGCTGCTCGCGAAGCTCGCCGGCGCCAACATCCTCATCGTGCTCGCCGCACTGGTCGGCGTCGCCGTCGAACGGCGAGTCAGTTTCCCGAGTAACGTCGTCCCGATCCTCGGCATCGCGCTCGCGGCGAGTCTCGTCGTCAACCTCGTTCTCGTGTACGTCGCGCTGCGGCCGCTGAGCGATCTCGAGCGCACGGCGACGCAGCTCGCCGATGGCGACATGGAAGCGCGTGTGCCGGGCAGCATTCTCGCCGATCGCGACATCGCGCGCGTTGGCACGATGCTGAACGACCTGCTCGATCGCCTCACGGAGGATCGCGCGCGCGAGCGACGCCTCGCCGCGCAGGTGATCAGTGCGCAGGACGAGGAGCGCGCCCGCGTCGCGCGCGAGCTGCACGACTCCACCGCGCAGATCCTCACCGCAGTGATGTTGCAGCTCGGCGCCGCAGCGCACGAGAGCACGTCACCGGAGTTGGACGCACGCATCGCGACGCTGCGCGAGCTCGCGGCCGAGGCGCTCGAGGAGGTGCGGTCGTTGTCGCATACGATGCATCCGCGCATCCTCGACGACCTGGGTCTCGCTCCGGCCTTGGAGTGGCTCGCGCGACAGACGCAGGCGCAGGAGACGCTGGACGTGCAGGTGGTTGCCGCGGAGTTCGATCCGCCGATTCCGGCGCCGCTCGCGGCCGCGCTCTATCGCGTGGCACAGGAGACGCTCAGGAATGCCGCGCGACATGCCGAAGCTCGTCATGTGGACGTGAGTCTCCGTCGCGACGGTTCGGCGGCCGTGCTCGAGATCGTGGATGACGGCCGTGGGTTCGACGTCGAGCGCGCGGAGGCACGACGTCCGGGGATGGGACTCTTCTCCATGCGCGAGCGCGTGGGTCTCGTGAATGGACGGTTGACGGTGAGCAGCGCGCCAGGACGAGGAACGCAGATCGTGGCCGTCGTGCCACTCGCGCATTGACCAGGGATCAGCAATGACGATACGTGTCGTGCTCGTGGACGATCATGCCATCGTGCGCACGGGCCTCAAGGCAGTACTCGGCGCCGCTCGCGACATCGATGTCGTGGGGGAAGCGGGTGGTGGTCACGACGCCGTTGCGCTGCTCGCAACGACGGACGCGGACGTGGTCGTGATGGACCTCTCGATGGCCGAAGGAGACGGCATCAGCGCGACGCGCACGATCACCAGTGGAAAGGAGCACAGTCCGCGCGTGCTCGTCCTGACCATGCACGCCGAAGAGGCGTATCTCGAGCGTGTGTTGGAGGCGGGTGCGTCCGGGTATCTCGTGAAGAGCACGGCCGATCGCGAGTTGGTGGACGCCGTGCGTGCGGTCGCTCGTGGCGAGTTGTGGGTGCGTCCCGCCGCGGCGCGTGTGCTCGCGCAGGGCGCTCGTCGTCGCGAAGAGCATGCGACGGATCGCGCGCGTTACGAGCGGCTCACCGATCGTGAGCGTGCGGTGATGCGGTTGATCGCCGAGGGATATACCGCGCCGGAAATCGGTGAGCAGCTGTCGATCAGCCCGAAGACCGTCGATACGTACAAGCAGCGCGTGAACGACAAGCTTGGCCTGACGCATCGCGCCGACTATGTGAAGCTCGCGCTGAAACTGGGACTTTTACAGACACCAGTGCAATGAAATTCGACAGCCGCGCGGTGTGACGCGCGGCTGTACAGGCCGGTCAGCGTCATTGATGAGACATTCGATACGCGCGACCGTCCTTATGATGGCGGCACTCGTTCCGTGCGCTCTACATGCGCAGGACTCGTTACGTGTGTTGCGCCTGCAACCACAGTCGCCCGCAACGCCGACTGCGCCGGTCGTCGTGATGTTCGACCACCCTATGGCGCCTCGGCTCGAGGAGTCTATCGACCCTGCGCGCGTATTGCGCATCGTGCCGGCGGTGGGTGCGCATGTGTATTGGCGCGATCCCAGCACGATCGTCGCGGACTTCGATTCGGTGTGGACGGCTGGAGCACGCTACGAGGTGCGTCTCGATCCGGCGCTGCGAAGTGCGAAGGGTCTGTCACTCGCTGGTCCGCGACAGTTCGTCGTGCATGTTCGCATGCCGCGGGCGTTGGCCATTCGATCGTCGGCAACGGAGAGTGAAGCCGACACACTCGCGCGTCCCGTCGCGGCGTTCGATGGCGCGTTCGATCTCGCGCTGCTCGAGCGGCGCATGTGGTTCGTGCCCTATCGCGATTGTGGCGTCACGGATTCCCTCGCGTTGCGTGCGGTGCGCATGCGACGAATTGCCCTCGGCGACGCGTGGGAGATGACCGAGGCGGGCGGGTATGATCGCGACCGTCGTCTCGATTCGCTGCGACGCGTGGTGGAATTCGAGATGCCGCGAATGCTTCCGCGCGGATGTCGCGGCGATCTGCGCTTGCCGAAGGTGTTGGGCGACACGGCGCGGCATCGCGTCCCGTTCGGCGTCAGGCCGCCGTTTCAGTTCACGGGTGTCGTGTGTGACGGTCGTCCGTGGACCGGGCCGCCATTGCCACAGAATGGGATCTCGCGGCGGGAATGCCCGCGCGGTGCTCTCTCGCTTCGCTTCAGCAACCCGGTCGCCCCCGAGGAAATCCGGGCACACGTCCTCGTGGACGGCCGACCAGCGCGCATGAACACCGAGTACGTGGACGTGCAGCACTATCTGGGCGATTCCATCGGGCCTTTGCGCACGACTCGAATCACCGTTCAGTCGACGCTCCGCAACACGCATGGCGAGGAACTCGGGCGCGACTCGACGCTCGAGATCACGGGGAAGCCTCTGTCGCCGTCTGTGGGTTATCTGGCGCGGTCGCTGCTCGTTCCGCGCAACGCGCCGTCGTTTCTTCGCGTCCGCCACGTGAACACGGATTCGGTGGTCGTCGTGATGAGTCGAGTGCCGGACTCACTTCGCAGCAAGGTGCTGACGGGGGTCCAGCACTCCTACGACGGCGATGCGCTCCGCTGGAAGAGTGTGGTGCGCGATACGGTCGTCCTCGCAATCGCGACGCCTGCTCCCGCGAACAGCGAGCAAATCGTCGACGTCCCCACGTCGAGTATTCCTGTTGCGTGGCGGAATGATCCACTCCTGCTCGTCCGCGCCATGCCGGAAGCGCGACCCGCGCGGCGAGCCGTTTCGGCACCGCCGTCCGCACGGGAGCGTGGTCTCGCGCATCAACTGCCGAGCGTGGACATCATTTCGTCCGGCGGCGATCTCGTGACGCCCATTGCCATCGTGCAGCGGTCCGACATCGCTGTGCAGATGGTAGGCGCCACTGGAACAGCCGATGTGTGGGTGACCTCACTGCGCGGTGGAGAGCCGCGTGCCGGTGCGATTGTCTCGGTGCGCGACGACAGCATGCACACGTATGCCAGTGCCGTGACGGACGCGCGCGGTGGAGCGACGCTCAACTACACGTCGCCTCGCAACGAGCGCACGTTGCTTCACATCGAGGCAGCACTCGACGATGATCGCACGCTCCTGATGCTGACACCGCCGTACGATAGGCATGACGACGTCGTTGACGAAGATTCGTTGGATGTGCACACGTGGTACGGGTCGACCACGAAGATCGACGCGCGGTGGTTGCATGGCAGTGCGTACACGGAGCGCGGGATCTACCGTCCGGGTGAGCGCGTGTACCTCGGCGGAGCGGTGCGCACGTTCACTCCGGACTCGGGCTACAGGACACCGTCGGCTGACTCTGCACGGTGGTCCATCTGGCACACGGGCGAGCGGCTGTGGTCGCGCGCTGGGCGTCTCAGTGAATTCGGCGCGTTGGCCGACAGCTTTGCGCTCAGTCGCACCGCTCGACCTGGCTATTACATCGCGACGCTGGCGCTTCGCACCGGCAACGCGTGGCGAACCGCGGCGAGAACGACGTTCAGTGTCGCCGAGTATCGCGCGCCGGAATTCGCAGTGCACGTCGAGGGGGATGCGACTCCGCTCTTCGTCGGCGACACCGCGCATGTTCGTGTCGACGCGCGCTATCTCTTCGGTCTTCCGATGGCCGGGGGTTCAGTGAGCTGGTGGTGGAATGAATACCCCGGAGCCGCGCCGCGAGTACCCGCTCTCGAGCGATACACCGTTGGGCGTTCGGGTTGGCAGTTGTCTCTCGAAGCGCCCGATACGACGCAGCGAATGGGGCACGGAAATGCGGTCCTCGCTGCGGACGGAACGTTTCTACTGAACGTGCCGACGCTCGCGATGAATCAGCCTGGCGACGTGAGCGTGAACGTCACCGTCACGGACGCGAGCCGTCAAACGGTGACGTCACAGTTCACGACGTCGCTGAATGTCGCGGACGCGCACGTCGGCGTGCGGACGAAGGAGCCGCGATGGGTGTGGAATGCGCGTGACCCCATTGCCGTGGAGTTGATGGACGTCCGCACGAACGGTACGCCGCGAGTGGGCGACAGCATCGCCATAGCCGCCGTGCGCTTGCGGTGGGTGAAGAGTCAGGTGGTGAGAGACACTGTGTGGCGGACGACGCTCACGTCGCGCTCGACGCCAGTGTCGCTGACCTTCCGTCCACAGATTGCAGGCAGCTATGAGTTGCTCGCTTCCGTCGTCGACGAGCGGGGCCGGCGCGCAATCACTGGGCTCGACGTGTGGGTCGTTGGCCGCACCGGCAGCTGGGCGCGCTCCGATCCTCGCGCTCTCACCCTGCGAAGTGATCGTACGCGATACGCACCTGGCGACACGGTGTCGCTCGTCGTGGAGTCGCCGGCGGAACAGCGCGCGTGGGTCTCGGTGCGCCGCGAGGGAAATCTCTACGAGCGCATCGTCGCACTTCATGCAGGCATCAACGCGCTGTCCATTCCGATGCCTGCCAATGCGGCACCTCGCGTCAACATCCACGTGATTGCGGTACGTCCATTCGGAACCGTCGGCAGCGACAGCGCGGGCATCTACTATCGCACGGGCTCGCTCTCCATCGAGGTGGAGGAGCGCACACGCGCGCTGCGCGTCGCCATCGTGCCGGATCGCCAGAGCTATCGTCCCGGCGATTCGGTGCGGGTCACCGTCGATGTGCGCGACGCGAAGGGAAAGGCGAAGCACGCGCAGGCCACCGTGTGGGCCGTGGACGAAGGTGTCGTCTCGCTCACCGCGTTCGAGAAGCCGGACGTGCTTCGGATGCTCATGGGCACCGGTCCTGAGTATTCGTGGATGTCATCGACGATGCTCGCGTGGATGCTCACCATGCCACCGGACGTGTGGCCGGCATACTCCGATGTGCTTTCCAGAATGATGCTCGGGTCCTCGGCATCGAGCAGCGCGTTCGCAGTGTCGACCGCGGGGCTGGACGCGACCACGACAGTGCGTCGTCAGTTCGCGACGTCGCCCTTCTATTCCGGCGACGTTCGCACCGATGCGACAGGTCGCGCGACCGTCACGTTCAAGTTGCCCGACAACGTGGGGACGTTTCATCTCTACGCCGCGGCCGTCGGCGACGACGTCTACGCCGGGAGTGCCGACACCACCATCGTCAGCACGCGCCCTCTGCTCGTGCGTGCGGCGTTGCCACGCGTCGTTCGCGTCGGTGACACGCTGCTCGCCGGTGCGGTACTCACCCAGGAAGCCACGTCGCGCACACCGGTGTCGCTCGACATCTCGACGAAGAATCTCCGCGTCGCGGGACCATCCACGCTGTTCGATACGCTTGATGCGCAGCACGCACGTGAGATGCGCTTCCCGGTCACCGTCACCGGTGGCGACTCCGTCGAAGTCGTCTTCCGCGGCACCGCCACCGGTGCTGCTGCCGCAAGCGACGCAGTCGACACACATCTCGCCGTCAGCCCGCCTGGCCGTGCGCGCGCGCATGTCGTCACCGGAATGTTCGATCGCGCGGCGGACGTCTCGCTCGCGATTCCCGATGGCACCGACACGTTGCGATCGCACGTGGCGCTTCAGTTCGGCGTCTCCGCATTGCCGCTCGTGCGCCAGTACAGCGAGGCGCTTCGCATCTACCCGTACTACTGCACGGAGCAGCTGGCGAGCGCTGGACGCGCACTCCTCGCACGACTGTCTCTTCAACGCGCGCTCGGCGACACCGCTGCACTGAACGAGGGCGAACGCGCGCGACTGGAGACGACCGTCAATGTGCTGGTCGCCAGGCAGCGCGCCGATGGTGGATACGGCTACTGGAGCGCCCTCAACTGGACGTCCGGCTGGCTCACCGCGTACGCGTACGACTTTCTGCTCGGAGCGCGCGACATCGGCATCGCAGTACCGGCGAGATCACTCGAGCATGCGAAGAAGTACATGGCGGAGGCGTTTCCGCGGACGCTGCGAACTGGTGACGACCCGTGGTTCGCGTGGCGCGATTCGGTGGCATGGCCGCACAACGCGATGGCTTCGGCAGCGCTCCTGCGTCGCGCAGGCGTGGGCGACACGTCGTTGGAGAATGACTTGTGGACGATGCGCAACCGACTGGACTTCGAGGACCGTCTCTCGCTCGCTCAGGTGTTCGCTGCGAGTGGGGACACTGCCAAGGCGAACCAGCTGATGGATGCCGCATGGCGCAGCGCGCGTGTCGAGGGACGTCGCGTAACGCTCGATGACTCTGCTGCCGCACGCCACTGGATCTTCCGCTCGACGGCGCGCCCCATCGCCCAGCTGCTTGCGACGACGGCGCGTCTCCAACCGAACCATCCACTACTCGGTGCGCTGTTCGAGTCGCTCGTGCAGGTAGGACGCAGCGATCGATCGGCGTGGTGGAACACGCTCGATCAGGCGACCGTTGCAGAGGCACTCACGGCAGCCGCACTGGCGATGGAACTGAACACCGCTCGGCCCATCGTGGTCTCCGGTCCTCGCGGCAAGATTGCGAATGTCGTCGTTGGTCTTCGCGGCGCCGACTCGTTGCTCGTTCCCGTGTCGCAGCTCGCCGAGCGGGAAGGGAAGACGCAGTCGCTGCACATGAAGCTGGCGTCGCCGTCGAACACGCCGACGTACTTCGCGATGACGCTGTTCGAGGTACCGACTGCGCGGCCGGTGCGTGCCGATGATGGTGGCATCGGTGTCGAGCGGTGGTACGAGAGTTACGACGGCGGTAAGCCGATCACCGAAGTGCGCGAAGGTGAGTTGGTGCGCGTGCGGCTTCGTATCACCGTCCCCGCGGATCGCGAGTTCGTCGTCGTCGACGACGCCTTGCCGGCCGGACTGGAAGCGGTGGATCTCTCGCTCCGCACGTCTGCATCGTTGCCGCCTTTTCCCGGCGCGCCGCGGTTGACCGCCGACATGCAGGAGGGCTCGTTGGCCCAGCGATACATGTATGGCGCGTGGGACGGTGGTTGGTGGACGCCGTGGGAGCACAAGGAGATCCGCGACGATCGTGTCCTCTACTTCGCTCGCCAGCTGTGGAAGGGCAGCTATCAAGCGAGCTACGTCGCGCGTGCGACGACAGCGGGCACGTTCGTTCGGCCGCCGGCGCAAGCTGAAGAGATGTACAACCCCGCCATTCATGGACGCAGTGATGGCGGAACGTTCACGGTCATACGCGCACCTCGGTAGAGATGAGATTGTCGATCAAAGCGACCGCCCTGACACTGGCGGCATCGTTCCATTCGCACTGTCCGCGCAGGACTCGCTACGCGTGTTGCGTGTGCAGCCCCAGTCGCCCGCAACACCGCTGGCGCCGGTCATCGTCATGTTCGATCACCCGGTGGCGCCTCGACTCGACGAATCGGTCGATCCCAAGCGCGTACTGCGCATCGTGCCCGAGGTGCGCGCGCGTATGTACTGGCGCGATCCCAGCTCGATCGTCGCCGAGTTCGAGTCGCCGTGGGCGCCTGGTTCGAGCTACGAGGTGCGGGTGGATCCGCGACTGAGGAGCGCGGACGGGCTGCGGCTCGTCGCCACACCTGCCGTTCGGATCGACGTGGAGATGCCGCGCGCATTGGGTGTCTACGTGTCTAGCGCTGAGGCGGACACGATTCTGCGGCCCCTCGCTGTCTACACTGGTAGCTTCGATCTGTCGGCGCTTGCTGACCGCGTATGGTTCGAGGCGTGGAATGAATGTGCGAGTGCGAAGAAGCTGCCATTGACGCCAGTGGCGATCCGTCCAGTCTCGGACGCAGACCCCGCGGGCGTTCGCGACATGTCTCCCCAACGCGATCGTCGCCTCGACCACTTGCGTCGAGTGGTCGAACTGCGCGCGCCTGACATCGTCGCCAGAGGATGCAGCGGGTATCTGTACGTGCCGGAGGTGATCGGAAAACCCAGGTCGATGTGGCAGAACCTCGAAGTCCCTCCGCCATTCGAGCTCCATTCGATCACCTGTTCGCGCGAGTGCAGCCGCGGACAGGTCGTACTCGACTTCACGCGTCCGATCGACGCCGAGGAGGTACGGGCGCACGTTCGCGTGAACGGCCAGCCGGCGCGATATGCGAACAGTGAGGCCTCGACGCACATCGTGCTGCCAGAGGTGCTTCAGACGAAGCAGAGCGTAAGGATCTCCGTTGATGCCGCGCTCTCGAGCAGAGCAGGCGAGCGACTCGGTCGTGACACGACGGTCGTGATCAGCGGACTTCCCCTCGCGCCAGCCGTGGGCTTTCGCAGTGGCCTTCTGATGTCCCCGCCCGATGCGCCGTTTCTATTGAAGGTGCGGCACCGCAACACGGACTCCATCACCGTCATCATCGGACGTGTCGTTGATTCAGTGCGCGCGGCGGCGCTGCTGAATAGTGACTATGGCGACATGTTTGCCTCTCTCCTTTGGCAGAGTGTCGTGAGCGACACCGTGGTGCACATCCTACCCAGCTTCGCGCCAGTGGACAGCGACCGAGTGGTGACCCTGCCGCTCTCTCTCATACCAGAGAAATGGCGCGGAGAATCGCTGCTTCTCGTGCGCGCGCAGCCGACCGAGAAGTACAAGCCGTCCGTCATGACGGAAAAGATGCCGAATGTCGTGCGGCCGCCGGTGGGCGCCGACGGCTTGACGCCGCGATTCGCCGTGCTCCAGCGCTCCAACCTCACGGCGCACGCCTGGATGACAGACGAAAGAACCGAAGTGTGGGTGACGACGCTGCGTGATGCAGCTCCACGCAGTGGCGCAACGGTTCGGCTCTTCGACGACAGCCTGCGCGTCCTCGCCACGGGTGTCACCGATGCGCGTGGACGAGCGACTCTTCGCACTGCACTACCGAAGGTCGCACCGTGGCAGCGCTATCACGTCGAGGTTGCACAGGGCAAGGACCGCGCATTCTTCAACGTCAGCCTATATCCCACGCAACGCGCCCTGAGTGAGGCTGGCGACTCACTCGGCTCGGAAGGGACGAGTGTGGCAACGTCATTCGGAACTCGATGGCTGCATGGCGCCGCGTTCACCGATCGCGGCATCTATCGACCGGGCGAGCGCGTCTACTTCGGTGGTGCCGCCCGCACGTATGATGCGAAGGAAGGCTACCGAGTTCCCGCGTCGGACTCCGCACGATGGACGGTGTGGGGCACGAACTCCGACGGGGCCATGGATCGCATCTGGTCGCGCACTGGCCCGCTCAGCGATTTCGGTACACGCGCCGATAGCTTCACCATCGACCGAACCGCGCGCCTCGGTACGTACGTCACGACGCTCGCGATTCGTGACGGACGCAAGTGGCGCACGACGGCACGCACCGAATTCCGAGTAGCCGAGTATCGCGCGCCGGAGTTCGCGGTGCGTCTCGATGCGGACACCAGCACCACGCTGTTCGGTGGAGATACCGCGAAGGTTCGCGTGGAGGCGAAATACCTCTTCGGTGTTCCGATGGCGGGCGGCCAGGTGCAATGGTGGTCCACCTATCAAGAGCGCGAGCTGCGCATCCCCGCACTCGCCCGCTACAACGTGGGGCGTTCGCGTTGGCGCACAGGCGAGCAGGCGCCGAGTACAGAACCACGCTCGGGCACAGGAACCGTTGCCGATGACGGCATCGCATGGATCGACATTCCTACCAGCGCACTGACGAGGCCTGGCGTAGTGAGCGTCAACGTGAGCGTCGCAGACTTGAATCGTCGCGCGGTGTCTTCGGCAGTCACCATCCCCATTCACGCAGCCGAAGCGTACCTCGGCATGCGAACGCGCGAGCGTCGTTGGTATTGGAAGCAGGGCGATAGCATCGTCGCCGAGTTGCTCCTCGTGCGACAGGACGGTGCGCCGAGGGTGGGCGAGAAGGTCTCGGTGGTGGCAGAGCGCACGCGGTGGGTCGACGGAAAGTCGAAACGCGACACGGTGTGGAGCACCACGGTGACCTCCGCCGCGACCCCGACGACGATCACCTTCACGCCACGCGAAGGAGGAAGCTACGAATTGGTCGGCGAGGCACGCGACGAACGTGGACGCCGCGCCATCACCGGATTGGATGTATGGGTATGGGGTGGCACACCATGGTGGAATCAGGCGTCTACGGCTTCCCGCGACCTGACGATGCGCGCCGATCGCACGAGCTACGCGCCCGGCGACACGGTGTCCTTGTTCGTCGAGTCGCCGATGGAACAGCAAGCATGGCTCACTGTGGGCCACGAGGGCATGCTCGGCGAGCAGTTCGTCGCGCTGCACGCAGGGATCAACGACGTGCGTGTGCCCATCCCAGCGAACGTCGGCCGAGTCGCGACGATACGCATGATCGGCATTCGTCCGTACGGACCAGCGACCGGATCGGACAGTGGCGGCGTGTACTATCGCTCAGCGGGCGTGACGATCCAGGTCGACACCAATTCGCGGACTTTGCGCGTTGCCGTCGCTCCCGATCGTCAGCGTTACGCTCCGGGCGACAGCGTGCGCCTCGAGCTCGACGTCCGCGACGCGATCGGCAAAGGACGCCGCAGCGAGCTCACCGTGTGGGCCGTCGACGAAGGCGTCATCGCGCTGACGGCGTTCGTGCGGCCGGCGATGCTCGCCCTGCTGCTTGCCGGCGCCGGAGAGAACCCAACGAACGGCTCTACCCTTTTGGCGTCGATGCTGACCTCCGCGCCAGCCGTCGGGCGGACGTACCTCAGCACGCCCAGGACATACTACGATGTAGCGGCGAGCGTCGGTGGCATACGACTCCGCGGCATGTCCAGCCTCGGTTCCGTCGTGACGACCGGGCTCGCGACCGGAGAGGGCGATGCGCCATTCCGCACTCGCTTTGCGACGACGCCATTCTTCACCGGGCGAGTCCGCACCGACAGCCTCGGTCGTGCCACGACGTCATTCCAACTCCCCGACAACATCAGCGCGTTTCGGATCTTTGCCGTCGCCATGGGAGAGGACGTGTCGACCGGAGGCGCCGACACGAGCATCATCAGCACGAGCGATCTCGTCGTGCGTCCAGCGCTGCCACGCATCGTACGTGCAGGAGACGAACTGTTCGCCGGAGCGGTGCTGACGAAGGAAAGCGCTGGCCACGCTCCAGTTTCACTGAGCGTTCAGGCGACGAATGCACGAGTGATTGGCGACGCCACGCAGCGCGACACGCTCGACGGAAAGCGTCCTCGCGAGCTGCGCTTCCCACTGCAAATCACCGGCGGCGACACTGCGTCGTTCATCTTCCGCGGCGCCACGCTCTCTGGTGCCCCGATGAACGATGCGGTCGAAGCGCGTCTGGCAGTGAGTCCGCCGGGCCGAGCACGTGCGCATGTCGTGACAGGGATGCTCGAACGGGGTGGAGCGGCTACGCTCGCGATGCCGGCCGGCACAGACACGGTGCGATCGTACGTGTCGCTCCAGCTGGGCGTTTCGCCGTTGCCGCTGGTGCGCCAGTTCAGCGAAGCGCTCCGCATCTATCCTTACTTTTGCACCGAGCAGGTGTCGAGCGCGGGCCGAGCACTGCTTGCGCGACTGAAGTTGGAGCGGGTGGTGGATGCCGGGGCGACGCTCACCGCTCGCGATCGCACGCAACTCGAGACGGGCGCCGTCATGCTGCTCGGCAGACAACGTGACGATGGCGGGTTCGGATACTGGAGCTCGACCAACTGGACGACGCCATGGCTCACCACCTACGCGCTCGAGTTCCTGATTGGCGCACGGGACGAAGGCATCGCTGTGCCCGAAAACGCGTTGAGACGCGCACGCGCATTTCTCGTGAACATCGCCGCCGAACAGCGAGTGGCACGCATGAGTCCAGCGCAGTCGCGGCGCGATTCGCTGGCGTGGCCACACGATGCACTGGCCACGGCAAAGCTGTTGCGCCGACTGGGAGCGCCCGACCTGGCGCTCGAGAAGATAGTGTGGACGATGAGGGACTCGCTCGGCTTCGAGGACCGGTTGTCTCTCGCGGCCATCAGCGCAGCGCAAGCCGACACTGCGCGCGCGCTCGCACTGCTCGATGCCGCATGGAGCAGTGCACGTATCGAAGGCCGCCGAGTGGTGCTCGACGATTCCGTGGCGTCGTTCTCATGGCTCTTTCAGTCGAAGTTGCGTCCAGCGGCACTGCTGCTTGCAACCACGGCTCGGCTTCAGCCGCGACATCCGCGCATCGGCGCGCTGTTCGAATCGATCGTGCAGATGGGACGCAGCGGATCGGCGCGTTGGTGGAACACGCTCGATCAGGCAGCGATCGCCGAAGCACTCACTGCGGCAGCCACGACGATGGGGCTGACGACGGAACGAGATGTAGCGATCGCAGGGCCGCGAGGTCGCATCGCGAACGTGACGCTCGCGCGAGGCCGAGTTGATTCGGTGCGCATGGCGATTTCGTCGCTCAGCGTACCCGTGCGCGATTCCAGCGAGCTGCGTCTGTCACTCTCGTCGTCGTCGACCGCACCGACGTACTACGCCATGACGGCCTTCGAGATTCCGACGGCTCGCCCCGTGCGTGCCGATGATGCGGGCATCGGCGTCGAGCGCTGGTACGAGAGCTACGAGAGCGGCAAGCCGATCACGGAAGTGCGCGAAGGGGAGTTGGTGCGGGTGCGTCTGCGCATCATCGCGCCGGACGATCGCGAGTTCGTCGTCATCGACGACGCGCTGCCCGCAGGTCTCGAGGCAGTCGACCTTTCGCTCAGGACGTCGGCGTCATTGCCGCCGTTCGAGGGCGCACCGCGTCTGAGCAAGGACATGAATGATGGTCCGACGGCTCTGCGGTGGGCGTACGGTGGTTGGGATTCCGGCTGGTGGACGCCATGGGAGCACAAGGAGATTCGCGACGATCGGGTGCTCTACTTCGCTCGGCAACTCTGGAAGGGCAGCTACCAGGCGAGTTACGTCGCGCGCGCGACGACAGCGGGCACGTTCGTTCGGCCGCCCGCGCAAGCCGAAGAGATGTACAACCCGGCCGTCCGTGGCCGCAGCGACGGCGGAACGTTCACCGTGACTCGAGCGCCGAAGTAGCAACACGAGAAAACACGAAGGGCGGCCGTCGATGACGGCCGCCCTTCGTGCACATGTGAGTCTCTTATTGGAGGCGCGTAATCGCCAATCGAAGGTTGCTCGACGGCAATCCGCCGCCGTTGGTCTCGAGACGCAGCACCTGTCCTAGCGTCTGCGTGCCCGAGATCTCATACCACAGGATGCCACCACCGCGCAGCGTCGTGACGGCCACCGGCAGGAAGCTCCCGAACGTGCGCGCCTGCGGCACGAGCGGATACGGCAACGTGTATGTGGCGGGGAAATCAGTGTTCAACCCTGCGTAGATCGAGCGAAAGTTCCAGGTCGGCATCTGGATGTCGACGCTCGGCGATGCCAGACCCGGGTAGTCGTCGGCATAGAACGAGACAGCCCATCCGCCGAGCAGTCTGTCCGTCGACACGCCGGTTTGCGCGCTCAAATTGGTCACGCCACTCGTCGTCGACTGCGTGAGCGCCGTGAGAAACGCGGCGTCGGACGCACCGTATCGGTCGATCGCATAGCGAACGAGCGACCACGCCGTTGCATAGTAGTACGAGTTGTTGTCGCTGGCCGTCGCGCCGAACGGCGACAGCAGTCGCGCGTTGGTGCCGAACAAGTTCGTGTACAGCGATGTGAAGTGGCGCTGCATGATGCTCGCCGGCCGGCGCGGATTGGCGTCGCACTCGGCGAATCCAGGCCGCGAATCACAATAGATGTTGATCGGATTGGCGAAGCTGCCGTATCCGGTATTCGCCTTCCACGCCACGTTGTCCACGATCTGACGCATCCACAGCTCTTCAGCGAGACGCGCCGTGCCCTCTTCGAGCCATGCGGCCTCGAAGGTCGGAGCATTGTTGTTCACGCGCGCCGAATGCGACGCACTGTGCTTGAGCTCGTGCACGATGCTGGAGCGGATCGTACGATACCAGTTGTCGGCCGTGTTTCCGGAGTACCCTGTGCCTGCGGTTACCGGTTGGTAGCCGTAGAGCACCTGTCCGAAGTTGCTCGAGCCATTGGTGCCGGTACCCGTGTAGGGTCCGCCCACGCCCGGCGTCGCGGCGTCATCGTTGGCGAACTGATCGCACGTCGCGACGAACGCGCTCGTGCCAGAGAACGACGTGTTGATCCGCGGCGTGAAGAGCAGTTCAACCAAGCCATCGTTGTCCGTCACGGCGTCGCGCAGGAGGAGATCGCCGAAATTGTTCTTGATGAGCGGCTCGATGTCGGCATTGAACTGGTCCTGGATCTTCGTGTAGTTCGCCGCCATCGTCGGGTTGAGGGCGCTTTGGAAACTCGCCGGCGTCGCGACGTCCTCATAGATCGCGACCTTCCCTGCCGTCGTCACGAGCTGAGCGTCGACGACGTAGTAGCTGTTGCAGAGGCCCGCGACGCCGATGTTCGGCACGCGAAACGTTCGCGTCATCGGAGGACCGGAGAACCGCAGGCGGGGCGTCGGACGAAGCGATGATGCGCTGTACTTCGCGCGAAGACTCGAATACGCAGCGGCGTTGTTCTCGAGAAGCGCACCGTGACGCTCCTCGCGAGCACGCTCGGCCAATGAGGTCGGCGACGTGAATGTCTGAAGCGCAGCGTTCGCGAACGTGGACTTGGCGACAGCGGGCGCTTCCTGTCCGATGTACGGTGTCACCGCAGACTGTCCGAGGTCGCCGGACAGCTGAAACGGTGAATTCGACGTCGTGGACGTGCTCACACTGTACACCGCCGCCACGTAGCGCGCGGCACCGTTGGCCGACGTGAGCTCGTTGCAGTACGAATCTGCCGAGGTGTCCAAGACGAGCAGTTGGCCGACGCCAATCGTGCGCTGCGTCGTTCCCATCGGATGCGGATGGGCGGCGCCGCGCATGCCGCCTGTCGTCACGTACACGTTCTGCGTACCACTCGCGGCACACGGTACCGTGACCGTGAGCGTCGTCGCGGTTCCGCCGGTGACCGTGGCCGGCCGGCCACCGATGGTGACCGTGTTGCTCGCCGGCGTTGGGTTGAAGTTCGTACCGGTGAGAACCGCGGGCGTGCCAGGTATGAAGGAGGGCACATCGACGCTCGTGACCTGCGGCGCGACGGTCGCGACAGCGCCAGTTGCCGTCGTCGTGCTGACGTACATCTCGAACGCGAACGTGGTCACCGTTGCCGGAACGTCGAACTGCCAGTTCTTGGCAGACGTGACCTCGGCGGACGAGAGGATGCCATCGGCACCCAGCTCCGACTGATCCACGCCACCGATCTGTCCACCGTATTGGTAGTAGCTCTGGTTGCTCGCGAGGAACGTCGCGGTGCCGGTGGCATTGTTGATGGTGATTGTGCCCGTGCCAGCGGTAGCTGTCGGAACCGTCTGGAAGAAGACGCGCACGCCCTCGTCGTCTCGAATCGCACCGTCGGAGGTAGCCATCGCCAGGTTGGTGACGTTCTGCACCGTGGCGTTGAAAGAGAACGTAGTTCCGACATATGTCACACCGCTGGACACGAGGTTGACGTACAACCCCTGACCGCCGAAGGTGTGCGTCATTCCGCTCAGCATCGCCGGAGGCGGTGTCTTCAAACCCGACGCTTTCGCAGCGGCCAAACTCGCTGCTGCGGCAGAATCACTTCCGCCGCACCGAACTGAGAGGCTGGCCACATCCGCGGCACAATGCACGCGAACGAGATTGGGTCCATCGGACGTCACCGGCGGCACGGGCGCCAGTGTCGGCTGGTCGGAGCAACCGGCAAGCATGACAAAAGCGGCCGCGGCGAACCGCGGCCGAATGCGGAGCGAAGTTGTAGACATTGATTCTCGGGAGGGGAGGATCTCGCCTTACACTCGTGGACGACCGAGAGTCCCTCCCGCCACGATCAGAGGTCGGCGCAGCTCTTCACGATGGCGCGGCAACGTTTGCACAGCAGCTTGCAGTTCCGCCACCACAGCTCATTCGAGCCGCAAATGTCGCAGACGTCTTCGGGCGATGGTTGCTTGTCAGCCATGCGACGAATATAGAATGACAGTAAGACAGGACGACAGGATGACAGGACACGCCTTGGTGTCTCCTCATCCCGTCCTCCTGTCCACCTGTCATCCTTCAACGACATGACCGTGACCACGACGACACTCAACGTTGGCCTGATCGGCTACGGGCTCGGCGGCGCCACCTTTCACGCGCCATTCATCACTCGCACACCGGGGCTGCATCTCGCCACCGTGATGACGAGCGACCCGGCGCGCCAAGCTGCCGCCCGCGAGCGCTACCCCGACGCAGGCGTCGCGGCCAATCTCGACGAACTGCTCGCCACCAAGCCCGATCTCGTCGCCATCAGCTCACCCAACGCCACACACTATCCGCTGGCGAAGGCCGCACTCGAAGCGGGAGCACACGTCGTCGTCGACAAGCCATTCGCCGCAACCGCCGAGCAGGCGCGCGAGCTGGGCGCACTCGCAACGCGCGTTGGAAAGATCGCCATTCCCTTCCAGAACCGACGGTGGGACGGCGACTACCTCACCCTGCGCCGCCTCATCGACGACGGATCGCTCGGCGACGTCCATCTCTTTCAGTCGCGCTTCGATCGCTGGCGTCCAATTCGCAAGGCAGGCTGGTGTCGCCCCGACGCAGCAGCGCTCGCCGAGAACATCGTGCACGATCTCGGCACGCATCTCATCGATCAGGCGCTTCAGCTGTTCGGACCAGTGACGCGCGTCTACGCCGAGCTCCGCAAGATCGACCCGAACATCGTCACCACCGACGACATGTTCATCTCTCTCACGCACGCGAACGGCGTGCAGTCGCATCTGGGCTCAACGATGTCCGCTGCCATTCCAGGTCCTCGCTACAACGTCCTCGGCACCAAGGGCGCGTACATCAAGGAAGGCGTGGACCCGCAGGAAGGAATACTGCGCGCCGGCGGAACGCCGGACTCGCCGGGCTACGGTGAGGAGCCCGAGTCGCTATGGGGGATCTACGGCAACGGCGAAAAACAGGAACGCGTGCGCACGGTGACGGGCGATTACTCGCCCTTCTACGCAGGCGTTGCGCGCGCGGCCATCGATGGCGACGCGCCGCCAGTGACGGTGGAGCAGGTGGCCGAGGGGTTGGACATCATCGCCGCGGCGTTCGCGTCGGCGTCACGTGGCGAAACGGTGACGATGTAGCTGCGCTACGGCACGTACGTCCAGATGATCACGCTCGCAGCGGCGACACCGCCGTTGCCATTCTGGCCCATCGCCAGCGCGCCTCCCCGCGTGCGATCGAACTCCGTCGGCAGGCTTCCGCGTCGTCGATAGATCTCGATGCCGATCACGAGATCGATGGGATAGTCGGTGAGCATGTCCCAGTCGACCTCCATTCGGTCCATCGTGAAGACGGCTTCGCGGTTGATGCCGTACGTCCTCAAAATGTCGGTGACGTATTCCGCCTTCCGGCGAAGGATCTCGTTGCGGTCGACGAACGTGCCCGCCGTTCCCATGTGAGAGCGGGTGGTGAAGCCCATGCGATCCAGCCGCTCGGAGACGCGATTGATCGCCGACGTGTTGATCGTCACTCGCGGCAACACCTGCGCGATCTGATTGAGCGTGAGCTCCATGTCCACGGACAACGTGTCGATCGTCAGCACGCCCTCGAACGGCTCGAAGCCGAGGCGACGAACATTGATGAAGTAGTGTCCGGGAACGACGTTGCGGATGGTGAACGCGCCCGCCGTATCCGTGATGCCGACGCGCGACTTCGAACTGTCCACCCACACCTCGCCGAGGTCGTTGGCTTTGCTCTTGTCGACGTGCGCGCTGTCGATGTAGATGAGGCGCACGTCCGCGAGCGACACGGGCCGAGCGGTCGAAAGGCTGGCGATGGTTCCGGTGAATCGAACCGTACGCGCCCTGTTCGTCGAATCGGGTTGCTGCGCACAGGCAGTGATCGGCACGGCGCCGAGCAAGCACCCGATCGTGACGGCAAGGAGTGACAGGCGCGCACGAGACTTCATCGGCAACTCCGGGTAGTCGGTAGGTGACAGACGTATTGTATACAGTGGCTTGCCGTCGGCAAGGACGCCCGTTCGGGGTAGAGCACTTTCGCGTCGCCGGACGTATTCTCAGAGCCTGAACCCACCACCACGTGTCGGAGATCAGCCATGCGCTCTCGCCAGATCGCCCTGCTCCTGACGTTCGCTCTCGCCACTGCAGCCGGCGCCCAATCCGCTCGGCTCGGCGGTCCGTCGTCCGAACCAAAGACGTGGCAGACACCCTGGGATAAAACGCGTCCTCGCGATCCGTTCGTCGATCATCAAGGGCGAGTGTGGTTCGTGGGGCAGGTTGGCGATTACGTCGCGCACTTGGATCCCAGGACCGGCGAGTTCAAGCGCTACACCATCGAGGAGGGGACGCATCCCCACAACCTCGTCGTCGACGCGAAGGGGATGGTCTGGTTCACCGGCAACGCGAACGGGCGCATCGTGCGGCTCGACCCGGCAACGGGCAAGCTCACCAACTACATGATGCCCGATCCGTCGGTGAAGGACCCACACACGATGACCTTCGACAAGAAGGGCGACGCGTGGTTCACCGCGCAGGGCGCCGGCGTGGTGGGCAAGCTGACGTTGGCCGACGGAAAGATTCGCCTCTGGAAGATGGAGAGCGGATCGCGCCCGTACGGCATCTGGCTCGACTCCAAGGATCGCCCGTACTTCGATCTCTTCGGCACGAACAAGATCGGCACCATCGATCCCGCCACTGGCGACTTCAAGGCATATACGCTTCCGAACGATCGCACGCGTCCACGGCGCATCGCCCTCACGAGCGACGACGCCATCTGGTACGGCGATTACACGCGCGGCTATCTCGGCAAGCTCGATCCGAAGACCGGCACCACCGAGGAGTATGTGATGCCTTCGGGCGCGACGTCGCTGCCCTACGCGATGACGGTGGACGACCGCGGCCGCATCTGGCTCGCAGAAACGGGGATTCAGCCCAACAAGCTCGTGGCGTTCGATCCGGCGAGGAAGGCGTTCACGGAATCGATCACCATCGCTGCCGACGAAGCGAACACGATTCGCCACATGGTGTTCGACAAGTCCACGCGGCAGATCTGGTTCGGCGGCGACGCGAACATGATCGGACGCCTCAAGGTGTCGGCGCCCGCACTGGTTCCCTGATTCCGTACGTCGTGCCGGCGCTTACGCAGACGTGCGGGGCGCCGGCAGGGTGACGCGAAATTCCGTCCTGCCCGGCCGCGATTCGACGAGCCGGAGATCTCCGTCGTGCAGCTGCGCGATGCGGCGAGCGATGGCGAGGCCGAGTCCCGCGCCATTCGTGTCAGCGGAGCCGTTCGCTTCGCTGCGGGGGTGATCGTCCTCGACGCGGAAGAAGCGTTCGAAGATGCGCTCACGTGCAGCTTCGGGAATGCCGCCGCCGCCGTCCACGACCGCGATCTCGTACGTGTTCTCCACGCGCGAGAGTGTCACGTCCACACGGCCTCCATCGGGCGAATGCTTGATGGCGTTGTCGAGCAAGTTGAGGATCAACCGTCCAATGAGATCCTCGTCGCCCTCGAATGGCGCCTCCACGACCTGGCCAAGTGCGACGTGCACGCTCCGGCGGTCGGCCACGGCGCGCACCGCGCTCGTGGCGTCGTGTAGCACCTCCTCGATGTAAATCGACTCGCGGCGCGGACGCAGGTGGCCGGCGTCGCTGCGCGCGAGCAGGAAGAGATCGTCGACGATGCGAGTGAGCCGGCGCGTCGCATCCTGCATGACGGTCATCGACGCGCGATACTCACCTTCGCTGCGGTGCTCGCGTGACAGCGTGAGATCGGACTCCGTGCGGAGGATGGCCGTCGGTGTGCGCATTTCATGCGATGCATCCGCCATGAAGCGCCGCTGCAGCTCGTACGACCGCTCCACCGGTTCGATACTCCGCTTTGCGAGGAGCGATCCACCGGTCGCCGCGCAAATGACGAGGAGCGGTATGGCGACGATGAACATCCGCCGAATCCGCGCCAGCACGTCTTCGATATCGGCGGTGGAGAACGACCCGGCAAGAACGAACTTCCGCCCCTGAAGCTCGACCGGCTTCATGATCACGCGGATGGTGTGGTTCGCGCTGTCGCCCGGTGGTTCCCCTGCTATGACGCGCGATGCAGAGTCGAGAATGGCGATGTGGAGGTCGCGAAACCGCACTTCTTCCACCGTGTTCCGCATCGCCTCGTCCATTTCGCCGGCGACGCGCCGCTCGGCCACCAGCTCATGCGAGAATGCAGTGAGTGCGTCGTTGATGAAGCGGTCCGTGCGATCGTGCAGTGCCTGCGCGAAGACCAGGTAGCACATGAAAGCGAACAGGATGAGCGGCAGTGCGAGCAGCGCCGAGTACCAGAGCGTCAGTCGAAACCGGAGTGACGATGGCCATGCTCGCATCCGCTCAGCCGCGCCGGCGAGCCGGACGCTGGCTGCCTTCCACGTGTGCGGGTGCTTCGAGCAGGAAGCCACTGCCGCGCATCGTGGTGAACATCGCGACCTCTTCGCCCTCGTCCAGCTTTCGGCGGAGGCGGCTTGCGTAGACGTCGATGATGTTGGAGTACGACGGCCGCGTCTCGTCCCACACGTGCTCCATCAACTCCGCGCGACTCACCACGCGACCGGCATTGCTGGAGAGGTAGGACAGAAATTCGAACTCCCGCGCCGTGAGCACGATCTCGCGATTGCCTCGCCGTGCCGAGCGTCGCAGCCGGTCGACGACGAGATCACCGACGACCACCTGGGCAGAGGGCGCTTCGGCGACGCGCCGGGTGAGCGCTCGAATCCGCGCGAGCAGCTCGCCGAAATCGAACGGCTTGCTGAGATAGTCGTCGGCGCCCGCATCCAGCCCGGCGATCCGCTGCTCGACGGCATCGAGCGCGGTGAGCATGAGAATGGGAACGCGTGAGCCGCGCGCGCGAACGTCCTGGCAGACGCGGATACCACTGATGCCCGGCAGGAGGATGTCGAGCAGCAGCAGGTCGTACTCGTTCGATGTGGCAAGCGTGAGCGCTTGCGTACCCGTCTGCACGGCGTCGACCTCGTACGTAGCCTCGCGAAGGCCACGCGTGATGGACGCCCTGAGCTGGCGATCGTCCTCGGCGAACAGGATGCGCATGCTTCCAACTTACTGTCGCGGCGACGCTTCCGCCTGAGGCTCGCGGCCCTCCCCGCCGATCACGGGACTTCCGCCATCTCCCGCTTCGCCACGAAGTCGTAGAGGGTCACGCGGCGCAGGTGGTAGTACGCGGTCCAGTAGTTCCGAAGTGCCTGCACGTACGCCAGCACGGCGGCGTCCTTCTCGCCCTGCGCGAGGTACAGCGCGTCATTGGTGATCTTGCCGATGATGTACCGGTTGCGAGCGACCTCGAACTGCTTGCTCGCCACGGTGTCTGCCTTGGCCGAGATGAGCACGTTGCGTTGCGCCTGCTGGAGGCCGAGCGCGGAGAAGCGTGCGTCCTCCGCCAACATGTCGCGCCGGCTGCGATTGTTCGCGGCAACGCGGTCGTCGCTCGCCTTCGCAGCCTGATAGTCGGCTTTGCCAGCTCCCCACTGCATGAGCGGCACGTTCACTCCCACGATCAGGGTCTGATTGCCCAGCGGACTCTGATACGCCGGTCCGAGCTGACCCGCAGTCTGGTTGAAGCCTGCGCTCGCGTTGATCGTCGCGTTGAACCGGTTGTTCGCCTTGGCCAGCGCGAGGCCGCGCTTCGTCTGCACGTTGTCGAGCTCATTCAGCTGCATGACACTCGAGTTCCGGAGTGCCTGCTCGACGGCCACGTCGGGATTGGCATCCACGACGGGAATGGAGTCGGGAGTGACGATGGTGAACTCGCGACCCTCGGGGAATGCAGTGACCCGCCGCAACGCGGCTTCCGCGCGATCGCGCGCGAGACGCGCATCATCCACGGCAGCGCGAGCGCGCAGCAGTGCGAGCTCGCTCTTGAGCAGGTCGTTCTCGCCGATCTTGCCGACTTCGTACCGCCCCTTGTTGAGCGTGTACAGCGTGTCGTTCACGGCGACGTTCGCCGATGCGTTCTTCAACGTCATTTCCTGCGCGTACAGGTTGAAGAACGCATCCGCCGTATTCCCCGCGACGTCCTCGCGTGCCTCCAGGTAGCCACGCTCGGCCACCACGGCGCTGAGCGATTGCTCGCGCTTGTCCCAGACGATCGCGCGCGGACGAAAGAGATCCTGCTGGAGGCTCAAGACGATGGGCTTCGTCTGATAGTATTTCTTGTTGTTGTCGCCGAACTGGTCGTAGCGCGTGACGAACGATTGCACCTGGATGGTGCCGCCGGTGAGCGGCATCGCCTGCCGGAATCCGATGCCGAGCGACGACTGGTTCTGTGATTGTCCGACGAACTGCGTGGTTCCGTCGCCGAGGACTACCGGGTTGATGCCGTGATTGAGGTTCGCGGCGTTGCCCGAGAGGAAGAGCTGCGGAAGCAATCGCGAGTTGAACGCATCGTCGCGCGACTTGGCAGCGTCGCGCGCGCTGCGTGCGACCTGCGCCTGCTGTCCCTGTTCCTGCGCCATGCGGATGGCGTCCTGGAGGGTCAAGGTCTGCCGTTGTCCCTGGACCGTGATGGGGGCGGCGGTCTGCGCCTTCACGGCGATGGGGAGTGCGAGCGCCAGAAGTATTCGGGTGATGCGCATCGGATGACTCAGGCTCGGTATGGAAGAGCAGAACTCGTGTACCTGGTACTTTCTGTATTGGGTATTCGGTATCTCGCTCGCAGTAGCCGCAGCACTACCCAGTACCAGCTGTCATCTGCATGAGCGCAGCGAATGTCGGGACCTACTTTTCCTGCACCAAAGCCAGCCATCTGGTCTGGACAATTGATCCCGACAGTCGCTCGCGGAGTTTACCCCGCACGGAGTGTCGGGGCTCGCTCCTGCGGGATGACACTGAGTCACGTGTGTCCTGCTATTCATATCTGAGGCAGACGATTGGATCCGCTTTCGCCGCATTCCGTGCCGGCATGATCCCGAACACCAATCCTACCGCCACCGACACGCCGAACGCGACGAACACCGACATCCCCGAAACGATCGTCGTGATGTGCGCCACACGTTGGATCAGCGTTGCCAGTATCCCGCCGACGATGATTCCAGCGATGCCACCGGCGAGACTGATCATCACCGCCTCGCTCAGGAACTGCACGAGGACGTCCTTCTGCGTCGCACCCATCGCGCGTCGCACGCCGATCTCCTTGATGCGTTCGAGGATCGACGCGAGCATGATGTTCATGATGCCGATGCCGCCCACGACGAGCGAGATCGACGCGATGGCGCCGAGCACCACGTTGAAGATCGTCTTGGTGCGCTGCTCCTGTTTCAGCAGCAGCTCGGGCACGCTGATCTCGAAATCAGTGACGTCGTTGTGACGGCGCTGGAGCATGCGGCGCACCACTTCGGCCACCGCCGTCACCTCCTGCGAGTTCGCCACCTGCACGATCACCTTGTCCAGCTGGTGGTAATTGCGCTTCTCGGCGCGCTGGTCCTCGGTCTCCGTCGAATCGGCCGAGTTGTCCTCGCGCGCCGACAGTTCCATCTCGGCCTGCGTGACCTCGCCGCGATTGCGGAAGCGAAGCAGCATGGTCGGCAGCGGCACGTAGACGTCCATCGCGGCGTCGCGAATGCCGAGCCGCTTCGCCGTCTCCGTCGAGACTTTTCTGTCCTCGAGCACTCCGACCACGGTGAGGTGCTGCGAGCCGACCTTCACCGTGCGCCCGATGGGATTCTCCGTCGTGAAGAAGCGCGACTTCACTCCCTGGCCGATGATGGCCACCGGCGCCGCGCCGCTGAAGTGCTCACGCGCGAATAGCGCTCCTTCGCCCAGGTGGAGGTTCATCACCTCGAAGTAGGTGGAGTCGACGCCGACGACCTTGCCGGAGCGATGATGACCTTCGCGCGCGATGACGCTGTTGATCACCACTTCGCTGCTCGTCGCACCCACGGCGGGAATGGTCGCCTTGATCGCCTGTGCGTCGAGGTACGTCAATCCAGGCGTGAACTTCTTCGACTGCTTCTTGTCGCCCTCGTCCTTCTCGTTCTTGCCTTCCTTCTGCTCGATGATGGGCGTGATGACGATGTTGTTCGCGCCCAGCAGCTTCATCTGCGCGAGGATCTCCTGCTCGGCGCCGTTGCCGATGGCGAGCATCGCGATCACCGATGCCACGCCGAAGAGGATGCCGAGCGACGTCAGGCTCGCGCGCAGCTTGTTGTGCACCACGGCTTCTGCCGCGATGGCACCGCTGAACGTGATGTGTGCGGCGAGGGCTCGGGCGCGCGACAACGGCGACGCGCCCGTCTCGATGGGAACCGCCGTCATCGCTCAGCCTTTCTTGGTGGCGGGCGCCGGCGGTGTGACAGTGGGCGTCATCACCTTCGCTCCTGCGGCAGGCGTGACGTTGGGCTTTCCAGCCGGCATCTGGATGCTCTTCGCGGAGTCGGCGCCCGGTGTCGGAGCCGTTATCGGCTTGAGGCCCTCGATGACTTCCGTCTTGATGCCGGCCTTGTCGGCCGGAGGCGTGAGCAGCACGAGACCGTCCTTGCTCAATCCGCGCTTCACGATGATCTCGTTGTCGTTCATCGCGCCCGTCTCGATCATCTGCTTCACGACTCGGCTGCCGTCCTTCTTGTAGGCATACTGGTAACCACCCTCGGTCACCACCGCCTCGAGCGGAATGGACAGCACGTTCGGGATCGACGCCGTCTCGATCTCGTTCGCCGTCGTCATTCCGGGGCGCAACGTCGTATCGGCCTTCAGGATTTCGATCTTCACCTCGAAGACCTTGGAGTCCTGATTGGGCTTCTGCTCGCCGACGTTCGCGATGTGCGTCACGGTGCCGGCGAGCTTCTTCGACGGATCCGCATCGAGTGAAATGGAGACCTTCTGGCCGACGGAGATCTTCCGCACGTCGACCTCGTTGATGTAGGTCTGCGACTCCATCTGCGTGAGGTCGGGCAGCGTGGCGACGGTGTTCTCCCATGCGTTCCACTGCGAGCCCACACCCTTCTTCTTTCCATTCCACTCACGGACGTAGATCACCATGCCCGGCGCCGGCGCCTTGATGGTGAATCCGCCCAGCACGTCCTGGATGTTCTTGAGGTTGTTCTGCTGCCGGCCGAGGTCTGCGCCAACCGACGACATCTTGGCGATGGCCTGCTTCGTCTTCGTGGAGAGGTTGCGCTTCGACTGCTCCCACGCGCGCTGCGCCTTTTCGTAGTCGATCTCCGCCTGCCGCTTGATCGTGGGCGCCTCGTACTTCGCCTGCTCCTTCGCCAGCTTCTTCTCCTCGAGGAAGTACTCGGCCGTGCGGACGTCTTCACGCGACTGGGCGAGATTGAGCGTCGAGTCGAGCTGCGCCGTGGTGAATTCGGCCTGCGCCTTCTGGAGGTTGAGCGTGACGTCGGCGAGCTTGGTCGCTGCTGGCGCCTTGTCCAACTCGGCGATCACATCGCCCTCCTTCACCAGCGAACCCTCCGGTACGATGGACGCGATCTTCGTCTGGTAGACGTTCACCGACTGTGCGCCCGTCGGCCCCGTGACCTGGACGAACTTCCGCGCGCGAAGCTCGCCCGTAGTCGTCACCACCACCTTGAAGTTGCCTTGCTTCACCGGCGCCGTGAGCGTCGCTTCCGCGGCCGCGGCCGTGGACGGCCACTTGTACCAGGCAATCGGACCGCCGACGACGAGAATGGCGATCAGGATGGGAATCCAACGCTTGCGAAGCTGTTGCATTTCCGGAGTCTCGGACTTGGAGGGGGTCCCGCCTGCTGCGGCGGGAAGTCGTTCAGACCTTACGCGCGATGTATACAGGTGGCAATACGAGCCTTCATTAGGAATCGATGCGAAACTTCATTAGGAAACGATGAACAGGCTGAGCGGTGACGGGCGCCCCGCCACCGACACGGCCCATTAGACACCGCATCTCGAAATTTCGTTTAGGGACCTCGTGAACTCGGGTGGCGCGAGCGCCTTTACACCGTCTGCGGCACGCGACAGGATTCCATAAATCACAACCACAGGGATCATGAGAGTCATCCTCGCCCTTCTCGCGCTCCAGCAGCCGCAGGGCACCCCGGCCGCCGCTCCTGAGATCGCGCGCATCATCGTGTCACCCGCCAGCAGAAGCATGACGGCCGGCGACACACTTCGCCTCCGCGCCGAGGCGCGCGACGCACAGAACAACGTCATTCCAGGCGTCACCTTCAGGTATCGTCTCGGGCCAGCCGCTCGATTCGAAGGCCGCGTCGATTCACTCGGATTGGTCACAGCGGGCTCGACGAGCATTCTCCCGGTGACCGTCACCGCAACGCTCGCCGGCGCCAAGCCGAAGTTCGAAGTGCTCGAGATCCACGCATTGCCCGGCCCAGTCGCGTCCATCGACATCGCACCGGGAACGGCCAAGCTCGTGGCAGGCCAGCGGCTTCGTCTCACGGCACGCGCGTTCTCGGCGGCTGGTGACAAGCGTCCCGACCGCGTGACGTGGAAGAGCTCCAATCCGGCGGTGGTATCGATCAACGCGGCAGGACTGGCAACTGCTGTTGGCGCAGGGACGGCCAACGTCACGGCGAGCGTCGGCAGCGTGACAAAGCAGCTTCCGGTGCAGGTAGTCGCGGGCTCCATCGCGTCGCTCACACTGTCGCCGAGCAGCGTGGAAGGCCGCGCCGGCGAGGTGATTCGTTTCGCCGTTCAAGCGAAGGACGCAGGCGGAAAGACGATCGCCGGCCTCACGCCGACGTGGAGCTTCTCGCCCGGACATGGCTTGATGGAAGACGACGGCGCTTTCGTCGGCTACGAGGCGGGCGAGTACACCGTGACCGCGTCGTTCGGCAGCCGCAGTGTGGACGCCACCGTCACGCTCGCCGAGCGCGACGTCCGTCGCCCGCTGACGCTCGTCGGCCGTCTGCCACGTTCGCGCTTCAGCACCGAGGAAGTCTGGCTGCATCAGGACGGCAAGCACGCCTACCTCGGCTCCGGCTCCGGCGGTGACGTCCTCTACGCGATCGACATCAGCGATCCGTCCAACCCCACCGTCACCGACTCGGTCATCACGAACACGCGTCGTGTGAACGACGTCATGACCTTCCCCGACGGAAAGTTCCTCGTCTTCACGCGCGAAGGTGCGAGCGACCGCAAGAACGGCATCGTCATCTGCTCCATCGACGACCCTGCACATCCGAAGATCATCGCCGAGTTCACCGACGGTGTCACCGGTGGCGTGCATTCGATCTTCGTGAACAAGCAGGACAAGTTCGGCACGTTCCTCTATCTCACGAACGACGGCACGGGTGCGCTGCACATTCTCGACGTCAATGATCCCTACCATCCGAAGGAAGTCGCGCGGTGGAAGACGGAGGGTCGTCCCGATGCCGGCCGTTCGCTGCACGACATCGATCTCCGCGACGGTCTGCTGTACGCGTCCTATTGGAACGACGGCATGATCGTGCTAGACGTGGGCAACGGCATGAAGGGAGGCTCGCCGTCGAATCCACAGATGGTGTCGCAGTTCAAGTACGACCTCAACGCGCTGTACAAGCAGGTCGAGGTGGACGGCGGTCCGGGGTTCATTCGCGGGACGCACACGGCGTGGCGCCACAAGAATTACGTCTTCATCGCCGACGAAGTGTTTCCAGCGAGCTCTCCCAAGGGCACCAAGGACGCCGCGGCAGGGCGCGCGTATGGACGTCTTCAGGTGATCGACGTCAGCGACATCACGAAGCCGAAGTCGGTGGCGTGGTATGAGCCCGAGTACGGCGGCGTGCACAACGTCTGGGTCCTCGGCGACACACTCTACATGGGCGCGTACAACGCGGGCTTCCGCGTGTTCGACATCTCGGGTGAGTTGCGTGGCGATCTTCGCGCGCAGGGTCGCGAGATCGGGCATCTCAACACGGCCGACATGGATGGCAAGGTGAAGAACACGGCGATGACGTGGGGCGTCGTCGTCAATCCGAAGGATGGGTTGGCGTACGTGAACGACGACAACAACGGGTTGTGGGTGGTGCGGATCGAGCCGAAACCGAAGATCGTGCCGTGACGAGGACTGCGTTGTCAGTCTTGGGATGTGTTGCGCGGTCGGTCGCGGGTATTCCTTCCGGCGGCGAGACTTCGCGTGCTTGCTCGGGCCGAAGCGGCCCGAGGACGCTCAGACGCCGCCTACAGGAACACCCGCTCCCTCCGACTAAAATTGTCTTCCCGAGCGTAGCGAGGGACCTGCTCTTCGCCGTTCTGACGCTCGCCGCATCATCGCTGCCGGCGCAGACGCCTCCCACGCGCGACTACCTCTTCTTCGTCGCGAGTGAATCCGTCGATCGCATCGCGCTCATTCGCTTCGGTCCTTCCGGGGCGAAGATCGAACGCGAGCGGTACGTCGGCTGGGCGCCCACGGAAGTCGCCGGGCCGCACGGACTCGCCGTCACGCCGGACAAGAAGCACTACTTCGTCTCGACCGCGCACGGCACGCCGTTCGGCCGACTACAGCGGTACAACGCCGAGACGAACGCGCAGGAAGGCAGCGTTGGGCTGGGCAACTTTCCGGCGACCATGCAGGTGTCGCCCGACGGGAATCTCGTGTTCGTCGTGAACTTCAATCTTCACGGCGATATGGTCACGAGCGACGTGTCCGTCGTCGCTGCGAATGACATGGTGGAGATCGCGCGCATACCTACGTGCACCATGCCGCACGGATCGCGCATGACGGCCGACGGGAAGAAGCACTATTCCGTCTGCATGATGGACGAAGCCCTCGTCGAGATCGATGCACAGACGCTCGGCGTTTCGCGCTGGTTCTTTCTCACGGCGGGCAAGGAGATGGGAATGAACGGCGCGCCTCCCGTGCGAGGTGCGGACGCTCATGCCAGCCACGACATGGGTGGTCACGGTATGGAGCCGCCCAAGCCAGGCGACATCTCGTGTTCGCCCACCTGGGCGCAGCCGTCAGCGGACGGCAGCCGAGTCTGGGTGGCGTGCAACAAGTCGAGCGAGATCGTGGAGATCGATGCGAAGGCATGGAAGGTCGCGCGTCGCATTCCCACTGGGCCCGGCGTCTACAACCTGGGCGTCACGCACGACGGCACTCGGCTCATCGGCACGAACAAGCGCGATCAGTCGGTGTCTGTGATCGACATCGCGACGGGCAAGGAGCTCGCGCGCATTCCGACGACGCGGAAGGTGGTGCATGGTGTCGCCGTGTCGGACGACGATCGGTATGCGTTCATCTCCGTCGAAGGGTCCGGCTCGCAGCCCGGTACGGTGGACATCATCGACCTCACGGCGCTGAAGAAGGTCGCGTCAGTCGATGTGGGTCAGCAGGCTGGGGGGATCGATTTCTGGAAAAGTGAAACGGCCCGGCCATAAGCCTGGCCTGGTACGTTGCGACAGTGGCGTGTCATAGGGGAAGGAAAGGGCAGGAAAAAAACAGAAAGGGCCGGATCAAGCGGAGAGTGATCGATGTTCCGTAGTCATCCTGCCTTTTCAGTTCTTTTTCTCTGCCTTTTCCCTTCACCCGCTGTCCTCGACGCGGCGCGACAGAATCGAACAACTCAGAAGACTCGCCGCTTCAGTCGGTCCACCGAGAACTTCGCGGTATCGGCGACGGCCATGACGGTCATCACGCCAGCCTGAACCGGGTCGGAAACGACGAGATCGCAGACGTCGGGCACGCTGCCGGCCATGTTGAGACTCACCACCAGCAGACCCAGCGCGCGAACCTCCTTTACGGCTTCCGTGATCTCGCCGCCCATCAGCGCGCCGGCGAGCACGAGTGCCGACGCGCGCGGAAGTCGAGCTACCGCGCGCACCGCATCGGCGAGCGGGAGTTCGCCGACGAGCGGAATGGTGTCCACCGAGATGCGCTCCCCGCGGATGTTGTGGCGGTCCGCCTCGGAGATGGCGCCGATGGCAACCTGCCCCACCTGCGCTCCACCGCCCATGATGATGATGCGCTTGCCGTAGATCGTCTGGAGCGTGTTCACCAACTCGACGCTGTGCACGACGTCGAGCTGGCCAAGGTCCTCGACGAGCAATTTCGGCGGCTCGGGAAGATCGATCTCGAAGTACACGCGCGCTTCCGCGGTGCCGGCGCCCGTGATGTCCACGGAGAGGATGTCGCCGTCATGTTGGGCGATGACGCCGGTGAGTTGATGCAGTACGCGGGGCGCCGATCGCGTGCGCACCTTGAGTCCAATGCGTTCGGTCATGCAGCGTCTCTGGTGGTCGGTGGGGGGAACGCCGTCTGTCGCGCCGAGGTTCCTACAGTATAAGCTTGTCGGCGCCGGCGTTCTTCGATGCGGATCGAACGTGCGACGACGGACCCCTACCGGAACACCTTCATGTCATCGCCCCTTTCTCGCCGAGCCTTTCTCGGCCAGTCCGGTTCCTGCGCGGCGCATCTCGCGCTCGCCGCCACGATGATGCCGCTCGCTTCGCGAATGGCGTGGGCGAGGTCGCCGTTGGGCACCGTGGTCGCACGCGAGCCGTTCGGGACGCTCGAGAAAGTGGCCGACGGTGTCTGGGCGCTGATCTCGACGCCACTCACCGGTGATCGCACGACGCTGTCGAATGGCGGCATCATTGCCGGCCGCAATGGCGTGCTGGCCATCGAGGGCTTCAACCAGCCACAGGGCGCCGAGTGGTTGGCGGGCAAGGCCAAGGAGCTCACGGGCAAGTGGCCGACGCACGTCGTGCTCACGCACTATCACGCCGACCATGCGAACGGTGTAGCCGGCTATCAGAGCGGCGGACATCCAGTCACTCGCGCCACGGAACGCACGCGCGAACTGGTGGTGTCGAAGAACCTGCCGGCCGATGCCGCCCGCAACGCGCTGCTCAGTGGCGTCGAGCTCATTCCGACGACCGGCGCATCGACGATCGATCTCGGCGGGCGCTCGATACGCGTGATGCCTCGCGGTGGACATACCGACAGCGACGTCACGTTGGAGCTCGACGATCCGGGCGTCGTGTTCTGCGGAGATCTCGTCTGGAACGGGATGTTCCCGAACTACGTCGATGCGCAGCCGATGCGATTGGCGACGGCGGTGCGTTCCATCAAGCGTTCGTCGCGCGATACGATCTACGTGCCTGGCCACGGCGCTGTGGCACGCGTGGCGGACTACGATCGCTATGTGTCGATGATCGACGAGGTGGAGCAGGCCGCGCGCCGGTCGTTCGCCTCTGGCGTCAGCGCAGCGGATGCTGGAGCGGCCTTCACGCTGCCGGCGTCGCTCGGCGACTGGGTGCTCTTTTCGAAGGCGTTCTATCCAAGGGCGTTCGAGGCCTGGTACCGAGAACTGAAGGGCGCGTGACGCATGCATCGATGCGCTTCCTCGATGTCCTCACGACGGCGACCGCGGAGATTCTCGCCAACAAGCTGAGAAGCTTCTTCACGCTGCTCGGGATCATCGTGTCGGTGGCCTTCCTGGTCGCGGTCGTGGCCGTGATTCAGGGGATGAACTCCTACGTCAAGGAGAACGTCGCCGCGTCGCTCATTGGAACGAATGCGTTTCAGGTACGCCGCGTGCCGATCCAGATCGGCTTCTTCGACGACGAGATGTGGAAGAAGGTGTCGAAGCGTCCGCTCCTCACGCGTGCGGACTTCGAGGTGGTCCGCGCGGCGCTTCCCGATGCGCAGGCGATCGCGCTCACGTCAGGCTTCCCGACTCCGCTCTCCGATCTTCAATGGCGCAGTCGCGTCGTCGGCGACGTGCAGATTCGCGGCGTCACCGCACCGTACCAGGAAGTGCAGGACTACAAGTTCGAGCGCGGTCGTCCGCTGATGGACGTGGACGAAGAGCAGCGCCGGGCAGTCGCGGTAATCGGCAGCGAAGTGGCGGAGAAGCTGTTCGAGTCCACGGATCCCATCGGGCAAGAGGTGCGCCTCGCCGGAGACCGCTTCGAAGTCGTCGGCGTGCTCGCTTCGAAGGGTCGCGTGCTCGGCCAGTCGTTCGACGCCATCGCGCTCGTTCCACTTTCTCGCTACGAGCTCCTCTACGGCCATCGCGCGACGACGGCGATTTCAGTGAAGATGGCGGATGCGGGGAACGTGGCCGCAGGAATGCAGCGCGCCGAGGAAGCGATGCGCCTCGCACGACGGCTGCGGCCAGGTCAGGAGAACAACTTCTCGGTCGAAACGGCCGACGCGCTCGTGGCATTCTGGAAGAACCTCACGGCGGTGCTCTTCAGCGTGATTCCAGCGGTCGTCGCCATCGGGATCGTCGTCGGCGGCATCGTCATCATGAACATCATGCTGATGGCCGTGAGCGAGCGCACGCGCGAGATCGGCATTCGGAAAGCCGTTGGCGCACGTGCGCGCGACATCGAGCGACAGTTTCTCGCCGAGGCGATCGCGCTGTCCATGCTCGGCGGGATCATTGGGGTGATCTCGGGTTGGGCGTTCGCCGAGCTGGTGGCGACGGTGTCGCCGCTACCCGCGCGCATCTCGTGGTGGTCGGTGGTGTTGGCCGTACTCCTCGGCGCTGGCGTGGGTGTGTTGTTCGGCGTGTATCCGTCGCGACGTGCGGCGCGATTGGATCCCATCGCGGCGCTGCGGGCGGAATGATTCGCGTCATCACCACCGCGCAGCTGCGCGAGAACGTCGGCATCGCCATCGACGCGCTTCGCGTGAGCAAGCTGCGCTCCGTGCTGACCATCCTCGGTGTCGTCATCGGCGTGGCGACCGTGATGACGATGGCGACGATCGTGAAGGGCATTCGCGACCAGATCCTCACCACCATCAGTCTCGCCGGACCGACGACCTTCTACGTCATGAAGATCGTCAGCACCACGCCGGTGAATCCGGATCAGCTGCCGGCGTACATCCGCATTCGTCCCGACCTGAGTGCCGAGGAGGCGCGACGAATGGCGCAGCTTCCCCAGATCGAATACGCGGGGATCTGGTCGCAGGTGCTGGCGCGCGTGAATTACGCGAACTCACGGACGCGCGATGTCGTCGTATATGGTGCGGACGACCACTACCAGGAAGTGATCGGCGGCGAATTGCTCGAGGGGCGTTGGTTCACGAAGAGCGAGTTGAAGAGCGGCGCGGCCGTAGCGGTGCTGCAGGAGAAGCATGCTCGGCAGATCTTCGGACGGGAGAATCCACTCGAGAAGATCGTGCAGATCGGTGGACGGCCGCTGCACGTGATCGGCCTGTATCAGGACCCGGCGAACATCTTTTCGCCGCCGGGGCAGGAAATCGGAGCGATTCTGCCATTCGAATACACGTGGCACGCCTACAACATCGACAAGACGAATGCGCTGTTCATCGTCGTGAAGCCGAGGCCGGGAATCACCGTCGCTGATGCAGAGGATGCGGTGACCGTGCTGCTTCGCGAGATGCGTCGGCTGCGGCCCGGCGACAAGAACAACTTCGACCTCTTGAGTCAGGATCAGATTCTCAAGGTGTTCATGTCGATCACGGACATCTTCTTCCTGGTGATGCTGGTGCTCGCGTCGGTGGCGCTGATGGTGGGCGGCATCGGGGTGATGGCGATCATGATGGTGTCCGTCACGGCGCGCACTCGGGAGATCGGCATCCGCAAGGCGCTCGGCGCCACGCGTCGCGACATCCTGATGCAGTTCCTCGTCGAGGCGGCGACGCTCACCGGGATCGGCGGTCTGCTCGGCATCGCAGTGGGCCTCGTTGCAGGTCGAGGGGTGACGATGCTGATGAACGTGCAGGCGGACGCGCCGCTGCTGCAGACGTTCATCGCCGTGGTGGTGTCGGTGGGGATCGGGGTGGTGTTCGGCGTGGTGCCGGCGCGGCGGGCCGCGCGGCTCGATCCCATCGAAGCGTTGCGGTACGAGTAGTCGCTGGGAGGCGTTGCACATCAACGACAGAAAAACAGCACTGACTGACTAGAATCACGAGAATTTTCCGAATCGGTTCCGTCTGAGTGCGACCGGCGACGCGCCACTCACCCTGCGGCAAGAGGAAGACAACAAGACTTTGGCGCGAACCAGTTTCCTATGGGGAGCTGTGATTCAAAAAAACTCACATGATTCCAGTCGAGCAGTTGGTGTTGTCGTTCTAGACGTACGCCGGGCACCGTCAGCGCTTCACATCACCAACGACCGGGCCTTCGCTGTTGATGAATGCCACCAGCGACGCGATTTCCCGATCCTTGAGGTCCAGCTTCGGCATCCACGGATTCGAAATCGACTTGGAGAGCGGGCTGCTGTTCGGATCGGCCAGGAACTTCGCCACGTAGTCCGGCGGATAGCGACGGCCGGTGAGATCGGGTCCTGCCTTGATGCCATCCGTCCCTTCCGCGCCGCGCACGTGGCACGTCACGCAGCCCTTCGCGTAAAACAACCGATGTCCGCGGTCGGCGTCGGCAAGTGGACGCGGCGGTTGCGCGCCAGCCGCGATCGCGCGCAGCGGCAGCAGGTTGTTCTCGTTCGGGCCGAACCCGCTCTGGATGCGCGTCTTATATTCGCCCGCGCTCGGCACCGTCAGGGTGGCAACGTAATGACCCTTGTCTCCCACGGCGCGCGCCGTCGCGCTCACCTCGGCGTCGCCCGACTTCATCGTCACGCGCGGAGAAAAGCCCTCGAGGCGCGTCACACCGTGCTGACGCATGACGAAGCCGATGTCCACCGGCTTGCCGGCGACGACATAGTCGGGAAGGTCGTCCACGGTGATGACCGCCCAACCACCGAAGGTGAACGCGAGGGCGGGGACCAGCAGAATGCCGAACAGGGCGGCGTGCAGGGTTCGCTTCTTCATCGGACGACCTCCAGGGGTCTCGTACGGCCGGAACGTTGTGGGCGACAGTTCGATGCCGGACGATGTGGTACCGTTTATCGGCTGTATCTTGGTGCGTCTCCAACCGACCCGACAGTGACTGACCTTCAGAGCGTCGCCCTCTCGGCGCTCCGCAGCAACGCCTTCGTCCCCGAGCTCGACTCCGCTGCCCGCCGGCAGCTCGATGCGCCGCACGCTCAGGCGCCTGGTCCGGATGTCCGCGATCTTCGCGCCCTGCTCTGGAGCTCGATCGACAACACGGAGTCGAAGGACCTCGACCAGATCGAATTCGCCGAGGAAACGGCGGACGGCAGCATCCGTCTCCGCATCGGCATAGCGGATGTCGACAGTGTGGTGACGAAGGGCTCCGCGCTCGACCAGCACGCCATGGCCAACGCGACGTCGGTGTACACCGGCATCGCCGTGTATCCGATGCTGCCGCCGGAGATTTCTACGGACGCAACCTCGCTCAACGAGGGCGAGGAGCGCGTCGTCGTCGTGGTCGAGCTGCTCATCGCGAAGGATGGGACGATCCGTTCGCGCGACGTCTATCGCGCAGTCGCCGAGAACCGGGCGAAGTTGTCGTACGACAAGGTGGGAGCGTGGCTGGAGGGCCACGGCGCAGCTCCCGAAAAGATCGCGCACACGCCCGGGCTGGAGAAACAGCTATGGTTGCAGGATCGCGCGGCGAGCCTGCTCAAGCGCTCGCGCGAGAAGGCAGGAGCGTTGGAGTTCGACACCATCGAGGCGACTGCCGTGGGGCGCGACGGAAAGGTCGAGGCCCTTGCGGTGACGCGAAAGAATCGCGCGCGCGATCTGATCGAGGACTTCATGATCGCCGCCAACGTCGCCATCGCGCAGTATCTCGCCGAGCAGAAACGGTCGGCCATTCGACGGGTCGTGCGCGAGCCGAAGCGCTGGAGCCGCATCGTCGCCATCGCGGCGACGTACGGCGTCACGCTTCCATCCGAGCCGAACGCCAAGGCACTCGCGACATTTCTCGCGGAGCGTCGCGCAGCGGATCCATTGCGGTTCGCGGATCTCTCGTTGAGCGTGGTGAAGCTGCTCGGGCCGGGTGAGTATGTCGTGGACAAACCTGGTCCGGCCGACGACGAGGGCCACTTCGGCCTCGCGGCAAACGACTACTCGCATGCCACCGCGCCGAACCGCCGCTATGCGGATCTCGTCACGCAGCGGTTGGTGAAGGCGACGCTCGCGCATGCCGCGCCGCCCTACAGCGACGACGAGCTCGCGGCGATTGCGAAGCACTGCACGGAGCGCGAAAATGCGGCGAACAAAGTGGAGCGAATCGCCAGGAAGGCTGCTGCCGCACTGCTGTTGGCGAATCGCATCGGCGACGAGTTCGATGCGATCGTGACGGGCGTGAACAAGGACGGCACCTACGTCCGGCTGCTCTCACCGCCAGCGGAGGGACGCGTGATGCATGGCGAGGCCGGGATGGATGTTGGCGAGCGAGTGCGCGTACGTCTCACCCGAACGGATGCCGTGCATGGGTTCATCGACTTCGACGGCGTGTAGGACACCACGATGAGTGCGAAGCGTGGCGTTCTCGTCGCGTGCCTGGTGATTGCGTGGCCGGCGGCGCGCGCCCTCCAGCAGCAGGCTGCTCCGCCGCGCGGTCGCGTCGCGCCACCGACGCCGTGTTCGGGCGACTCGGTAGACGCACGCGTCCGTCGCGACAACTTCGCCGCAGTGCCGGACGTGAACGGCATGACGCTCCGGCGCGCAAAGTTGGCGCTCGCAAAGGTGCGTCTCGAGATCGACGTCCGCGGCGTGCGTCAGGACGGGCCAGTCGGCGTCGTCATCGCACAGTCTCCACAGCCGGGAGCTACCGCGTCGACGGGCGACGTCGTGATCGTCTGCACGCGCATTCCACGCAGGGTGCCCTCCGTCATCGGCCTCACCTTCGACGCAGCGCGCAAGGATCTAGGCGACTCGGGCTTCGAGGTCATCAGGATCAACAGCTTCGTCACTCGTGAGTCGCAGGTGGGCACCGTCGTACGACAGCAGCCGGCGGCCGGATCGGCGCTCTCGGTCGGTGGTATCGATACCGTGGTCGTCGGCATGGCGTCGCCGATATCGGCGGTGCCGCCACCGCAGGCCGTGCTGCCGCAGAAGCCGGCGCCAGCGGCGGACGTACAGCTCTCGGGAAAGGCGCAACCAGTCACATTCGGTGAACCGACGAACCGCATGCCCCTCTGGGGCTGGGTTATCGTGGCTCTGCTGTTGGTGGCGGGCGCGATCATCGGCCTGCGAGCACGATCGCGCGGAGAGTTGACCTCGCTGCGCGTCACGCCACATCGACACGCCGGGAATCCGCACGTGCTGGTCATGCGACGCGATGACGAGGCGGCGAAATGACCGCTCAATGGCCGACGTTGCGATCGATCTTCGACGTGAGTGAGGAGGTCGCGACGCAACGCATCCTGTCGGCGGTCGACGAGTCCGTCTGGGAGAGCGTGCAGGTTCCGAAGCGATTTCGCGTGCAGGCGGCCGCGAAGGTCGCGAAGACGCTCGATGCCTGTCTGTCGACGTCGCTCACGGGATTGGTGGGCACGGCGCTCGAGGGCTATCGTGATCTCGCCAGGTACGCCGACGACATGGACCACCAGGTGGACAACCTCGAGTTGACCATCGTGTCGGAACATGAGCCGTATGTCGACCTGCGAGTGGACGGCCTTCCGCCGCAACCGGTGAGGTTTTCCCTCTCGGTGTCGCTCCAGTTCTCCGGGGCGACGCTCATGATCAGTGGTGGTCGCGTGATGTCGATGCGAACGGGGCGCTGCTCCGTTTCCGGCACGTTGAACTGCGAATCGGTCGAGCTCTACAGGCGGCCAGTCACGGTCTTCAAGGTGCGCAGCGAGTTTCAGTTCGGTGACGGCATCCCGATTGGCGCATCACTGCATCGAGCGTAGGCGCGTCACGGAGTTCGTAGCTTTCCCAGTGCTTCCGCCGCAGCGAGTCGCACGTGCTTGTCTGGGTCGCGCGTCGCTCGAGTCAGCGCCGCGGCAGCGCGCGAATCGCGAATGCTGCCCAATGCGGACGCCGCCGCTTGTCGAACGTGCGAATCGCCGTCGGACATCAGCGCGACGAGCCGGAGCGTCGCCGAACGATCGCCGATCTCCGCGAGCGACCATGCCGACACCGATCGCACTCGCGGATCGGCGTCGCTCAGCGCGCGAAGCAACGACGCACGAACGGATGAGTCATCGTACTGACGCATCACCTCGACGGCAGCGACGCGAACGCGACACGATGGACTGCCCGCCGCCCGAATGAGCGGTTGGCGTGCGAGGCGCTCACGCAACTTGCCGAGCGCGCGCGCCGCCTTCGCGGCGTCGATGCACGAACCACCATCGAGCTGCCGAATGAGCAGGGGCGCGTCGGCCGCGGTAGGCACACGATCGAGGCGGTCGCGAATGAACGGAGGGTCGTCCGTGCATCCACAGTCAGGGCCGGCTTGCACCGACGAAACGTGCTGTGCCCACGCGTTCGTGGCGCCGATGAACAACAGGCCGACGACGAGCAGCCTCACCGCGTGCCAAGTTGCTCGAGTGAACGAGCGGCGGCAGCTCGAACCTGTGGGCTCGGGTCGTTCAACAGTGCGACAAGTGCCGACCGTGCCTCGACGCGCCAATCGCCGGCGGCGACCACAGGCGAAGGCCGGATGATCGTGGGTGCTCGCACGCTCAACTGAATACTGCCGAGCATCGCTGCGACGACCACGCTTATTGTCGTCACCGATACGATGGTCGAGCGCGACACGACAGCCATGCTCGGAACGTCGGACAGGAGTTCGCCGATGCGAAGCTCGAGTCCAGCGGCGCGCGCGAACGTCAGCGACGGCTCGGGCGCCGCACGCCACCGCACGCGCTCGGCCATGTCGAGCAGGACGCCCGCGTATCGGGACGGCAGCACGCCGGCGGAGAGGACCATGCCATCGGCCGCGAGTTCGGCGTCTCGTTCCAGTCGTCGACGAATCCATGACACGAGCGGATTGCACCAGTGCAGCACGCCGGCGAGCATGCCGATCGCGCGAGCAACGAGGTCGCGGCGCACCAGGTGGGCGTGTTCGTGGAGGAGCACGAGATGCCACTCCTCGTCGCTCCATTCGCTACAGGCTGCGGGAACGATGATCGCTGGACGCAGTACGCCGACTGCGAGTGGGACGTCGACGTCCATCGAGACGAGGACCGGAACGTCGGACGCGAGTCCCGCGTCGAGCCGAGCTCGCGTGAAGGCGCGATTGTCGGCGACCGCAACCGACCGGCGACGCATGCGCTCGGCGGCGGTCACTTGCCGAGCGACTCGCATCGCGAGCAGGACACAGCCGAAGGTCCACAGCATGCCCACGATTGCAAAGGGATCGACGCCACGATGCGGCGAATGGGAACTCGGCGCGAGTGCATCGAGCGCAGCGCGAAGCACAGGAGCGGAGGCTCCGGTCGTCTCGAGCCGCAGGGAAGGTGCGAAGCCGGCGGCGACGGGTAGGATGATCGACGCGAGCAGGGCAGCTTGCCAGATGACGCAGCGTGCGGCGGCATTGTGCGACGCGAAGATGCGAGCGGAGCCGATCGCCAGCATGATGACGACGACAACGAGCGTCATGACGAGGGGAAGCGACCGGCCGATGCCGGCAAATGCGTCGAGGGCGAACACTATTTGCCGGCCTTCCGCGCGGCGAGCACCGCTCGGCGCAGTTCAGCGATGGTGACGCTGTCTGATTCGTCGTCCGGGAGGTCGAGCAGCGTTGCGACGGCACGTGCGGGTGAGCCGCCGAAGAAAGTGTCGACGAGTTTCTTCGCCGCTGCGTCGCGCGCAGTGGCCACGTTGTGCGTGGGTGAGTACACGTAGCGCAGCCCGTCGCGCCGGTGCTGGACGTAGCCCTTTTGTTCGAGCAGCGCGAGCATGCCGCGCACCGACGAATAGGTGGGCGGCGAGGCGAGGGCTGCATGAACTGCGGCGGCGGATGCTTCGCCTTGTGCGAAGAGGATCTCGAGAATCTCACGCTCGCGCGCGCCGAGCTTTTCCCAGGGCACGTCGGGCTGCGTGTTGCGGCGCTTGGCTGGCATCGTATCGGGTTCGTCGATCAGCGCAGGTGGCGCCACGTCCACGTACCCGCCTGCATCACGGCAGCGACACCGCGGAGGTTCTCGATGTTCGTGAGCGGGTTTGCTTCGAGCAGCACGAGATCCGCGATCATGTTCGGCTGAAGGGTGCCGATGGAGTCCTGCATGCGAAGTAATCTCGCCGGTGCGGTCGTGGCCGCAACCAGTGCTCGCGATGGCGTGAACGCTGCTTCGCGGACGAGGTAGACAAGCTCGTCGATCAACGCATCGCCTGGATAGCGCGCGAACGGAAGATCGGAGCCGGCGAGTATCGGCATGCCGTCGGCAGCGAGACGCGCGGTTTGTCGTCCGAATTCGTCGAGCACGCGGTTCCACCCGGCGAGCTGCGCGACCGTGGCAGGCTTGCCGTCGACCTCCGTCTGCCGATCGGCGATGTCCTTTCGCCAGTGCGCGACCAGCAGCGGTGCGGTGCGTGCTCGCTCGTCGCGCAACGCCGAGGCGAGCAGCGAACTCAGTGAGTCGACGGTGAAGCGATGTTGGCGCCACGCGCCGAGAGTGGGCGTCAGCGCGGTTCCATGCGTCGCGTACGCGCTCACGATGCGTGCGTAGTCGGCGGCAGGGATGGTGAAGAGGTCGAGTGGAAAGAACCAGTGTTCCATGCTGCGCTGCCCCGAGTCGGCGAGCGCTGCGGGACTAACGGGGAGCCCGAACGGTGCGTGTCCCACGAGCGACAGTCCGTGTCGTCGCGCGGCGTTGGCGATGGCCCAATACGTGGGTGCGTCGGTGAAGTCTCTCGCCTTGATCATGTCGACGCCGAGTGCGGCGAGCGAGTCGACGCTGTGGGTCGCGTGATCCGGTGTCGCGAGGAGCAACCGTTCGTGCGACGCGCGCAGCGAGTCGTCGTGCGAGGCGTGGGCGAGGATGCCCTTCATCGCCGCGGCGTTCTCGATCATTGGTCCCGCGGCGAGCACGCGAGGGGCGAGGAAGGTTCCGCGCGCGGCTGCTCGGCGCAAGCTGTCCACCACTTCGAAGTGGCTGCCCATGTCGCGCACGCCGGTGATGCCGCGCGAGACGTACTGCGACATGGCGTAGGCGCCGCCTTCCTCGAGCACGTGCGTGTGCATGTCCCACAGACCAGGGACGAGGTACATGCCGTGCGCATCCATCACCGTAGCGTCGGCCGGGATCGCGACGTCGCTGGTCTTGCCGACCGTGCGAATGAAGCGGCCGCGGACGATGACGGTCATGTCGTGCGCCGCTGTGTCGACTCCCGGCGTGATCACGTTTGCGTGCGTGATCACCACTGTCCGGTCGGGAGAAGCCGGCCCATCGCCTGTGGCTCGGGACGGCACGTGACACGCGCCGGCAGCGAGCAGCGCAAGAATGCTAGTGTATTGGCACATGCTAATACACTAGCATTCTCCCGCGCGGGCTGTCAAGGAACGTCGTCGCGCGAACTACGGCTTCAACATCTTCTCCCGAGCGGCACGAAACTCGTTGCCCGCCCGCCACTCAGGGAATTTCGGAGCGTTCGCGACGCGATAGCCGATCGCCAGGAACAGGTCGAGATCCAACACTGCGCCGCTCAGGTCCCACGTCGGCTTGATCTCGTCCTGCGGCTGATGGTAGTCCTTCGCCGTGTACTCGTCGCGCTTCTCCTTGCCGTAGCCGGCCGGCTTGCCGATGAACTCCACCCCCGCTTCTGGATCGAATGCAGGCACGCCCTGCTTCGCGAAGTTGAAGTGATCGGAGCGGTAGTAGAAACCCTTCTCCGGTTCGGCGTCGGGTCGCAGCGTCCGCTTCTGCTCCACGGCAGCCTCCGTCGCATAGTCGTCGAGCTCGGAGTTGCCGAGTCCGATCACCGTGAGATCGCTCGTCGGGCCCCACGTGTTGAGGACGTCCATGTTGATGTTCGCGAGCGTCTTCGCGAGCGGATAGATCGGCGTCACCGAGTAGTACTGTGAGCCGAGCAGTCCTTGCTCCTCGGCGGTGACGGAGAGGAAGAGGACGGAACGCTTCGGCGGCGTCTTCATCGCGGCGTATGCCTTGGCCATCGCGAGCAGTCCGGCCGTTCCAGACGCGTTGTCCGCAGCGCCGTTGTAGATCGAATCGCCGTTGACCTTCTCGCCGATGCCGAAGTGATCCCAGTGCGCCGTGTAGATCACGTACTCGTCCTTGAGCTTCGCGTCGCTCCCTTCGAGCTTGGCGACGACGTTGCGCGAGCTTTCCAGCACAGTGGGATCCGAAGCTTGGAATTCACGTGACTTGAAGTCGCGGC
>JADMIO010812795.1_pt1 | contig 102578 bp, 78 predicted proteins | sample 8958161 | NCBI WGS metagenome assembly JADMIO01 (sample SAMN16585339, study PRJNA669376) | soil metagenome | isolation source: Crop rotation soil | place: USA: Cullars Rotation, Alabama | collected 2011 | reverse complement strand
GCCGCGACTTCAAGTCACGTGAATTCCAAGCTTCGGATCCCACTGTGCTGGAAAGGCCCCCAGTTCCCGTGCGACGCATCGGGAAACACAAGATGACGGCTGTTCGGCAAACCGACCGCGACCCGTTCCGCGAAACCAGGAGGAGTGACCGGATCGCGGCCGCCGGAGATCAGCAATGCCGGCACATTCGAGCGCACGGTTTGATGAACGTTCGCCGGAACCGGCCCTCGAACCCACTCCGCGCATGCCTTTCGTTGCTCATCCACCCGGAGCGATCCCAAAAACGTATTTGCCGTTTCCTGTTTCAGGCGATCGTTCGAGATAAAGGGGACGTGTTCCGCGCAGGTCACCGACAGGTTCAAGCCCATCGCCAGACTGGTGACCACATTGATCTGCTCGCGAACGATACGGTCCATCAGCGGGCCAAAGTCTCCCGAAGCAGCTTTGTGAATCATGAGCGGGAACGATCGGCCATCGTCTGCGTAGAGCGCATGGCGAAGCGAGTCGGCGAAAGCGCCATGGCTCGGACGAATGCGTGTTCCTCGAATCTCGATATCCATGCCGCGACGTACGCGCGCCATGACCGTTCGAAACTCTGAGGCGAGATTCGGAAACGCGGAATGACATTGACGATCCGCTCGGCATTTCGCAAATAGTAAATCGAGAGCCTGCTGTCCTGCTCGCGCCGAACCCAGTGGCACGAGTTCATTGGCGGGCAGCACGCCGCCCATGACCGCCGATCGCACTTGGGCGCCGTGTCTTCGCAGATACACCTGAACGGCCAGCGATCCATACGAAGTTCCCCAGACGTTGATCTTGCCGTAGCCGAGCCATCTGCGGATATCGTCGTAATCGTCCATTGCAGGAGCCGTGGTGTAAAGGCGAAGATCAGCGATCTTCTCGAGCGCCACCCGACACGCACGTACGGCGTCGATCGGGAAAGTGGAGGATACGACCTTCTGTAAGTCCGGAGGCGATCCGTAGAAGTCGCATTGCAGGGGATTCGACTTACCCGTTCCTCGTTGGTCGATAAATACGAAGTCGCGCTTCTCACGCAGGCGATCGAACAGATAGCCCCGGACAAGCGAACTCGCCGCTTGTCCCGGGCCACCCGCGAATATGAATACCGGGTCCGGCTCACGATTCGAAGATTGGGCCGGCAGGATGACTATGTTGAGATCGATTTGGCGCCCAGCTTTGCGATCACGGTCCTCCCAGACCGAGAAGGTAGCGCAGCGAACATCCTGGGGAACCCCTTCAATTCGGCAGGCATGTGGCTTCGACTCAGCGGCGGGCAGCGAAAGAGCCGCGAGCAAGCCTACAAATAGGAAAGGCGGGCGAATACCTCTAGGATGGCACGCCCGCCCGCTGACTACATTACGGTCCGATTACGGTTTACAGCTTTCCGAGACGTGCTCAATCTTAGTTACTTGGAAAGCTTTGCCATCACTGCTCATCGAGCCTGTAACTTTGACCGTGTGATTGGCATGAGAGTCGAACTTCACATTGCCGCTCGGGGTGAGACTGGTGGTCTTGCCCGTCGTGTCGGTGAGAGCGAATGCGCCATCGGCTTGCCCTTTTAACAGACAGCCCGTCATGGTCATAGCGCCGCCACTCTTGGCACGGTCGCGGTCCTGGTCTCGCTGGTCCTGAGCGAAAGCTACACAACCAAGCGTTAACGTGAGCGCCAATGCAACAAACCTGAACGCACGAAGCATGTAAACACCTCCGCTCTCGCCGAGCAAACACGCTACCGAAGTAACGAGGCGCTCAGTATGGAAACTAGGGATTGTACGCAGCGCAATTGAAGATCTCGCGTACTCACTTACCTCGATGAGGTGTACTCGCGGATCACGGAGAATTACGGTAAGTAGATCCGATACTTCCGATAGCGCGAGCCCATCTTGGTGCGGAAAGTAAGCTGCCGGTAGCTCGTTATCACGAATGACATCGACATCGAAATGGACCAGGATCGGGGACTCCGCGGGGACAGAGGCAAGCACGCGTTGCGCGCTCTCTCTGGCGCCGTCGCACTGAATCTCTTTGAGCGAAATTGATCCGAGACCGGCGACGGCTGCGTCCATCCGATCACCGTCACCTGCGAAGGCTCGCAGGCGGGGTCGCGCGACATCGCCCTTGTCGACAGCGTTCCTCAGTGAGCGCAGAAAGCCCGCTTCTCGATATGCCTCGGCATCGTTCTCGCTGCCGCGCATGAGCGAACCACTTCGCAGGGGAACTCCAAAGACGTGGTACATCGGACCTCTTTCCTTGATATGTTACGAGACGGCTTATGAAACGGTTCCTCGGTTTCTTACTCGTTACCGTTGCGTGCGCGTCCGCTCAATCCATTCGGTACTCCGCCGAGCGTAAGATCTGGCTCCTGACCACGAACCATAGTTCCTATGCCATGGGCGTCGACGCCAACGGTTCGTTGCGACATCTTTACTGGGGAGGGCCTTTGTGGCGCGAGCAAGACATCGCTGCCCCAACGCCTCGACGCGATGTCTCGTCTTTCGATCCGAAGCAGATGCTCGAGAACGAGGAGTTCGCCGGATGGGGCGGACCAAGATACTACGAGCCTGCGCTCAAGATCACGCGCGAGAACGGCGTCCGCGACCTGGTGCTGAAGTACGTCACTCACAGGATCCAGCAGAACGAGCTCGAGATCGATCTCAAGGACATTCGCGACGCGATCGAGGTGACGCTCCGGTATCGCGTCTATCCTGAAACCGGCATGTTGCGGCGCAACGCCGTCATTCGGAATCGAACGAATCAGCCGATCACCGTGGAGAGCGCCCAGTCCGCAACGTGGCACATGCCGCCCGGAGTGGGATATCGACTCAGCTATCTCACGGGTCGCTGGGCTGCCGAAACGCAACTGCATCGGGAGCCAATCCACGAGGGCATGAAAGTGCTCGAGAGTCGCAAGGGGCACACGGGGCATGCGATCAATCCATGGTTCGCGATCGATGAGGGCAGCGCCAGTGAGGAGAGCGGCCGTGTGTGGTTTGGGGCTCTTGCCTGGAGCGGGAACTGGCGCATTACGGTGGAGCAGACCCCGTATCAGCAAGTACGAGTCACCGGTGGCCTCAATCCGTTTGACTTTGCGTATCCACTGAAACCAGGTGAGATGCTCGAGACCCCCGAGTTCTTCGCAGGTTTCTCCCCGAATGGCTTCGGCGCCGCCTCACGCCTCATGCATCGCTTTGAGCGCGAGCACGTCTTTCCGCAATCGAGGCTTCGTCCGGTGCTCTACAACTCCTGGGAGGCAACCACCTTCAACGTGACCGAGCAAGGTCAGAAAGACCTGGCCGACAAAGCCGCGAAGCTCGGGGTTGAACTCTTCGTCGTGGATGACGGCTGGTTCGGGAAGCGCAACAACGATCGAGCCGGTCTAGGCGATTGGTTCGTCAATCCGCAGAAATTCCCGCAAGGCCTGAAGGGATTGATCGATCACGTAAAGGGTCTGGGTATGGACTTCGGCCTATGGGTGGAGCCCGAGATGGTGAACGCGGACAGCGACCTGTATCGCGCTCATCCGGATTGGGTGATGAACTTCCCGGACCGGCCGCGCAGCGAACTGCGTAATCAGCTCGTGTTGAATCTTGCGCGGAACGACGTGAAAGAGCATCTGTTCGGCGTGCTCGACAAGCTGGCGAGCGAGTACGACATCCGCTACTTCAAATGGGACATGAACCGCGCCTTCTCGGAACCGGGGTGGCCGGAGGAGACGCCGGCAGCGCAGCGGAAGCTTTGGGTAGATTATGTTCGCAACCTCTATGACATCCTGGATCGTCTTCGCGCGAAGCACCCGAAGCTCGAGATTGAATCTTGCTCCGGAGGCGGCGGCCGTGTCGACCTCGGCATCCTCAAGCGAGTGGACGAGGTTTGGCCATCCGATAACACGGAGGCTTTCGATCGCCTTCGGATTCAGGAGGGGTTCTCGCAAGCCTATGCGGCGAAGGTCATGTCTGCATGGGTGACGGATGTGCCGAACATGAATCGCCGGTCGACTCCACTGCAATACCGGTTCCTGGTCGCGATGCAAGGCGCTTTGGGAATCGGCGCGAATCTGAACAAGTGGACGGATCAGGACTCGGCGCTGGCCACACGAATGATCGACTTATATAAAAGGATACGGCCGACGGTCCAGACCGGCGAACTCTATCGCCTGCTCTCACCGCGCACCGAAGATGTGACGGCGAATCAGTACGTGTCGGGCGATGGAAAGCAGTCCGTTCTGTTCGCTTTCCGGCACTCGCAGCAGTACAATCTGGCCGCGCAAACGATCTATCTGCGAGGACTCGATGAGAAGGCAGTGTACCGGCTCGAGTCCGTCGACAATAAGTTGGCGGACCGGGAGCCAGAGCTCAGCGGAGCCTATCTGATGCGACGCGGGTTGAACCTGAATTTACGGGGTGATTTCGATAGTACGGCAGTGATCCTCCTTCGGGTTCAGTGAACGTTACTGGCTCGAGGGTCCGGTTCTGGCGTCGTTGTTCGGAACGAAGCCAATTTCCTCGGAAGTCTCGCCGGGCATTGGGGAAAAGACGAACTCGCGGAACTCTTGGTCGCCCTTGGCAATGTCCTTCTTGGCCTGGGTTGCACGCTCGCGCTGAGCAGTGCGAATGCGATTCGCTTGAATCTTCTGGAGGTGATCACAGGCTCGCTTCCACGAGCGCTCGATGGCCTCGCGAAGCGCTTCGAAACGTTGATAGCGAGACTGATCGCCGTCACCGGTGAGCGATTCTTCGAGCGCTTCTTGCGACAGACGCGTCGCCCGTTGCATGCGCCACCAACTCTGGGCGACCAGTTCGACGCACATGAGTTCGATGGTATTTGCCGGTCGATTCTCCTCCATGAGGTTGCGCCGCATTTCTTCGTAGACAGCGGGATCCTCGCCCGGGAGTAGGACTTTGGCCGAGTAAATGCCCGTGCGTAGGGCGTTCATGGAGGATGTCGCTTTGCCGTTAAACGACTTGGGTCCGGTTGACTGTTGCGCGTTTGCGCGATTCGCGGTGAATTGAGCTTGAGTAGCCATGTAATTAAGTGGCGCGGAGGTAGTGCGCGGCTCTGGGGTAATTAGCTGATCTCGAAGCCGGAAAGCACTCAGGGGCGTCATACAGCGACGGCAGGTTTTCCCCCTTCGACTGTGCTCAAATTCGAAGGGAACTTCCTATGAAAACGCTCGTCTCAGTCTCCATGAACCTGAAGTCATCGATCTTATTGGTGGTCCTTTCTATACCGCTCGCTGGACAGAGCGCCGATCAACTGGTGGCCAAAAACGCAAAGGTCGCGCAGACAAGCTTCAAGGGGCGAAACGCCATTCAGGTGATGGCCACGCCTGGCGCGGCGAATGCGACTTCCTATGCGGTTGTGAAGAACACCACGTTTCGTGACGGCACGATTGAGGTGGATCTGGCTGGTCAGCCGGCGGCGGGCGCTGGCGGCGGGGCTCGTGGATTCATCGGTATTGCGTTTCGACTGCAGGAAGACGGCAAGTATGAGTACATCTACCTGCGGCCGACCAACGGTCGCGCGGACGATCAGGTGAGACGAAACCATTCCACGCAGTACAGTTCCCATCCGGACTTTGACTTTGCACAATCACGGAAGGAAGCTCCGGAGAAATACGAATCGTACGTCGATCTGGAGCCCGGCGTTTGGACGAAGTACCGGATCGAAGTGGAAGGGCGTAACGCCAAGCTATTTGTGCACGGCGCCGAGCAGCCGTGCCTGATCGTGAAGGATATGAAGCTGGAACCGCGAGAGGGCGGAGTGGCCTTGTGGGTTGGTCCAGGTACAGAGGGCTATTTTTCCAACCTGAAGATCACTGCGAAGAAGTAAGTCCGCTATACTGAATAGCCATCTGGGCAGTCCTATGTCTCGCTTACTCGAGGACCCGTTTGTTCCTGGGCAACTGGTGAACGAGCGCTTTCGGATCCTGCGCGTGGCGGGACGCGGCGGCATGGGCGTGGTTTACGAAGCCCATGACGAGAAGCTCGACCGGCGCATCGCCATCAAGTGCGCACAGACCGGTCACCAGCATCGCTTGCCGCCGGAAGCGCGATCGGCTCGCGAGGTCACGCACTCCAATGTCTGCAAGGTTCACGAGTTGCACACGGCGGGCGAGGTCGACTTCCTCACGATGGAGTTCGTCCAGGGCGAAACGCTCTCGCAGCGCATCCGTCGCGACGGTCCGCTGAAGGATCCCGAGGCAAAGCAGATCGCACTGCAGGTTTGCGCCGGGCTGACGCAGGCGCACAAGCAGGGCGTCATCCACGGGGATTTGAAGTGCGGCAACGTGATCCTGTCGAAGGCGGAGGACGGGTCGCTGCGAGCGGTGCTCACCGATTTCGGGTTGGCCAAGCTTGCGGTGGGTGAAGTTGGCTCGACCGGTGGGACTCCGGACTACATGGCGCCGGAGTTGTTCTTCCATGAGCCGATGTCGAAGGCATCGGACGTGTACGCGCTTGGAGTGCTGCTTCATGTGATGCTAACCGGCGCTGCGCCGGCCCGAGAGAGGCGCCCGCGCGCGATGGAGGTCCCGGCGGCGGGCGGGGATGTGCCGACGGTCACGTTGCCGGAGATTCGCGACGACGATTGGCGGCGAACCGTGGCTGCGTTGCCGGGCTCGTGGGGCCGCATCGTCGAACGATGCCTTCGAGCGCGACCCGTCGACCGGTATCGCTCCGCCGAGGAAGTAAGCGAGGCCATCGCGCCGAAGCCCCGGCCCTGGCGCTGGGTGGCGGCGGCGATGTTGGTGGTGACTCCAGTATCCGCGTACGCGGTGTGGCAATCGCAGCGAGATACCGGACCACCGGTACGGCTCGCAATGCTCGCGCCGCTGGTCGAGGGCGAGGCCCTGTCAGGGGTCGGCGGCATGATCCACGACATCGGGAATCGATTGCACGGGGCCCGCCGGAATTTCCTGGTGATCACGCCGGGAGCGGATGTGAAGACGGTCGAAGATGCGAAGTCGGTCTCGAGCGCGACTCACGTCTTGCGGACAAGGCTACGTCAAGGCGCAGGCCGGCTGGAAGCCTCGGCAGCGGTGGTGGATACTGAGACCGGTCGCAACATCGCGGAGTTGAACGGGACCTACTCGCCTGGGGATCTCGCGACGCTGTCGAAGGCGCTGACCGGCACCGTGACCGGCGCGCTGCGGCTGAAGAAGGGCGTGCCGGGCGACACGGTATCGCAGGCAGCGTATCCATATTATTCGCGGGGTCTCGAGTTGGTGAAGAGAGATCAATTGAGCGCCGACGAGGCGATTCCGCTGCTGCAGAAGGCGATTGAGTTGGATCCAAAGTCGGCGCTGCCCTACGCGGCGCTTGCAGAGGCGCAGTTGCAGAAAGTGCAGTTGAATTTCGGCAAGTCATTCCTGGACGCCGCGGGTGAGAACATTGCGAGAGCGAAGAGTCTGAATCCGGATTCAGGCTGGGTGCGCATTGTCTCTGGACGCTGGAATCGCGAGCGGGGCAAGTACGAAGAGGCTGTTGAAGACTTTCGTCGGGCTGCGGAAGTAGATCCTGGTGATGTCAGGGCGCTGGGCAGGCTTGCCGCCGTTTATGGAATCACAAGTCGTCCCAACGAGGCGTTAAAGGCATTTCACCGGGCGATCGATGCACAGCCAGACTATGCCGGGACCTACATGGATCTCGGGATCTATCAATTCCGGGCTGGTCAATACAGTGAAGCAGCCGAGGCGTTCCGTAACGCGACACGGCTAGCTCCACGTCTGGCCGATGGATGGTCGAATCTTGGCGGCGTGCTCTTGCGGCTAGGAGAATACCCGGAAGCGGAACGCGCTCTTGTAAAGGCAGTTGAGGTCAAGAAAACCGCAGCCATTTATACCAATCTCGGAGTTGTCTACAATTTCCTGGGACGCCCTGCCGAGGCCCTCAAAGCCTTTGAATCGGCGGCCGAACTTGCCCCGCCGTCCGAATTGCTCTATCGAAATATGGGGTTCACATATCGTCGGCTAGGGAAAAAGAAGGAAGCTCTTGATGTGTATCGATTAGCGAAAGATCGGGCAGAAGTAACGCTCCGTGATAATCCAAGGCGCCCTACCGAGCGCGCAGCGCTCGCCATATCACTCGCCTATCTCGGCGACAAGAAACGAGCCGAATCGGAAATTGCTCAGGCCCGGTCGCTGGGAGCCGAGAACGCAGATGTCATGCGGCTGGCTGTCTTGGCCTATGAGGCGCTCAACGAACGCAAGAACGCACTCGAGGTTGTACGAAATGCCCCGCCATCACTGATCGCGGCCCTCGAACGAGAGCCGGATCTGGATGCCTTGCGCAAGGATCCCAATTTTCTAGCAGTCCGTTCAGGTAAGCCAATTCCATAAGGAGAACCAATGGCGCGCGAAGTTAAATTAAACATCAATGGTAAGAAAGTTACTCCCGCCGAACCGACCCCGCTACAATTCATGGTCGGAGACAAGATCAGATTCAAGTCCGAAAAGGGTAAGGTCAAAATCAAGATCGACGCGGGTCATGGATTCTCGGCCGATACTTTCAGCAGTGACGGGCCTGATCTAGAAGCCGTCACGCCTGGATCGTTCAAGCTTAAATGCACGGTGGAATTGGCCGACGGCACAAAACTAGGCTGGCCGGACGATCCGGCCTCTGGTACCGACGTAGTTATCGGCGGCGGTATGTAAGAACCTTTTCAGCAGCCGGCGAAGCGGTCGGTGGCGGCCACCAATGCTCGACAGTTCGGTGGGTCAAACGCGCTGTGGCCGCTGTCGGGAGTGATGATCAGGTCGGCTTCGGGCCAGGCTCGGTGGAGGGCCCACGCGCTCTCCATCGGGCAGACCACGTCGTAGCGGCCTTGCACGATTACCCCCGGGATGTGGCGGATGCGGGTCGCGTTGCGGAGTAACTGGTCGTCCGTCTCGAAGAATCCCTTGTTCAGGAAGTAGTGGCACTCAATGCGCGCGAAGGCTAGCGCGAACTCGTCCTCTTCGTAGTGACCGGCGAAGGCGGAGTCCGGCAGGAGCTTCGAGGTCATGCCTTCCCATCCGCTCCAGATCTTGGCTGCAGCGAGACGTACAGCCGAGTCATCGCTCGTCAATCGGCGGTGATAAGCGTTGAGCAAGTCGCCGCGCTCGGCTTCTGGAATGTGCTCGAGGTACGGCTCCCAGGCGTCCGGGAATAGCACAGATGCGCCGCGCTGATAGAACCAGTCGATCTCCTGCTTCCTCAGAAGAAAGATGCCGCGCAGCACGATCTCCGTGGCCCGCTCGGGATGAGTCTGGCAATAGGCCAGTGCGAGCGTCGAGCCCCAGGAGCCGCCGAAGACTTGCCATCGCTCGATGCCCAGATGATCGCGGATCTTCTCGATGTCGGCCACGAGGTCCCAAGTGGTGTTGGCTTCGAGCGAAGCGTAGGGCGTGCTCTTGCCGCAGCCGCGCTGATCGAAGTTGATGATGCGGTACTTCTCGGGATGGAAGAAGCGGCGCTGCTTGGGGTCGGAGCCGCCGCCGGGGCCGCCATGGAGGAAGATCACCGGCTTCCCGGACGGGTTGCCAGACTCTTCGAAGTAGAGCTCGTGGACAGGAGAGACTTGGAGCCGGCCGGTGTTGTAGGGCTCGATGGGCGGGTACAGCCAGGAGACTGGGTCTTTGGTGGGCACGCTGGCAGTATATCGGTTTTTGCTTCTGTTAAACCGCAGAGGCGCAGCGATCACGGAGGCTGTGGTTTCAGAGGCGGATAATAACGGAGCAGCGCCGACACCGACTCCCTGAGCGGAAGATTACAAGCGAGATGGCTGCTGACAAGCAAGGCTGGTTGGAACGAAGACGCCGCCTTTCTCGAAGTGGATGAGATTCCTTGGTGTCCTAGCCGTGTTATCGACCGTCATGAACCAGGTTCATTCACGTAAGCTCTTAACCGAATTTCAGTTGCCTACGGCCGTGGCAGACGTGGTGTCCTATGTTTCCTTCGCGAGCGTGTCATTGCTGTTTTCGGTAGCTGTGGGCCGCGGCATGTTTTGGGCGCTCGAGCGGTGGCGATGGGCGGTGGCGATGGAAAGATAGCCGACGTGACAATCGTTGAACCGAATAGCGGCCAAGATTAGCAGGACTTGTCAGGGCGCGGGGTTTCGCGGCTGCTGACTGGCGGACGAAGAATGACGATCAGCAGCGACACCGACTCGCTGACGCTCGCGGCTCAGTAGGGCGGTTTGCGGAGTTGAAGAAGGCTGACCGCTAGCGGCGTAAACTGGGGGCGCGGCGCAGGCTGGGTGGCTCGGGACTTCGCGGCGAGCCTACCAGGCGGTGGAGTTCGGCCTGGATCCTGGGAAGGTCGTTCTCGCCTTGGGGGTAGTGCGAAGCTTGGAGGCTTCGGATCGCTTCGTCGATGTTGGTTAGCCGCTCGGGAGACACGGATTTCCGAACTAAGTACGCGCGAAGCGCAGCTGGGTCATAGCCGGCTTGCGACATCGTCAGGATTGCCTGACGGTCGGCTTCGAGTTGGTTCTCACGGGTCCTCGCTCGCAATTGTGTCGGAACCGCTATGTTGTCCTCGTCGCCGTACCCGGTCCAGCCTCCTAGGAACACCACAGGGATACTCGCCCCGCTCGCCCCTCGAGGTTGGGCAAGGAAATGACGAGCGACGAGGTGAGCCATGGAGTGCGCGAGCATGCCGGCGAATTCGCTGTCGGTTTGCGCCGCTAGCAAGAGGCTTGTTTGGATGAACAGGTGATCTCCGGGAATCGCGGAAGGTTCGTGTGTCTTACCGGCGGTGTCCTGGATGACTGTGATGTCGAACGGACGGTTTGGGGACAGCTTCCGGGCGACGTGGGAAACGTAGTCGACGATCGCCGGGCTGTTTATGACTGTGGCGCGACGTCGGATCTCCTTGGCTATGTGGGCGCCCAGGGCCGCTTCTTTTTCGGTTGTGGATTGGGCCTGGAGGAGCGGGACCAGGAATAGCGCGATCAGCGGGAACCGCATGGGGATGGGACGTAGTGGGCGAGTCTACGGTTGCGGGGGCGAAGCAGGCCACTCAAAACGATGGCCTGCTCTACTTCCCCGACTTGACTAATTACTGGCGGTTTGGACCGTTTTGTTAGCCGGAACACGGTAGGTGAACCAGCCGATCATCATTTCTTCCCAGGTCTGATCGCCCCACTTCACTTCTTTAGTAGCGTCCGGGTTGTACTTGTTGTTCGGCGAGTTGTCGAAGTGGGCGACGCAGTCGATGCGGGCGCCTTTCGGGAGCTTCAGCGGCTCCTTGAACTCGTAGTTGAGCTGCCACGCGAAGTTGTACTTGGGCACGTTCAGGATCACTTCCTCGCGTCCATCGGGGTATACGACCGTATACTTGAAGTCCTTGCCGCGAAGGTGCATGTGCGGCATCAGACCGACGATCTCGATGTCTTCCTTGGCCGTGTAGCTCGACTTCACCTCATGGGCCGGAGCGCCAGCCGGGATCTTGAACCCAAAGTTCAGGGCATTCGCAGTCATCGCGCGATACTGGGCCGGTTCAGAGGCGTATTTCAAACCGATGTAGGATTTGTCCTTCGCCGGTGTGCCGTTCGGAGTGTAGTGAACCTGGAAGAGCAATGTGGAGCCGGCTTTGACGAGGCGCGCGGTGCCGGGCTCGAAGTGCGAAGCCTGCTCTCCGGGGGCGTAACCCGCGAGCAGCGCACCGGTTTCACCACGAGTCTGGGTCTTGCCGGGCTCCTGGATGAACACAATGATGTGATGCACCTGGGCGCGCTTGTCGGGCCGGATCTCGGCGGCCTGGATCCATTTGTCTTCCGTGAAGTTGGTCGGAATGCGGAAATACTTGTACGGAACCGTGCCTTCGGCCGGGATGTCGAAAGTTTCGCCGATGTCGAAGACCTGATCGGGCTTACCGATGGTCCAGCCGGTTTCGAACTTCGGCAGGGCGGGCGTTTGCTTCGCGTCGCCTTCCGGGGCTCCGGCATTGGCCCAAGCGGAGATCGTGTCGATCTCTTCCTGAGTCAAACGGCGTTCATTCTTGAAGGCGCCGTGCGCGGGATCAGCCAGCCAGACCGGCATGGTCCGAGAAACGACGGCGGCTTTGATGGCTTTGGCCCAGGGGCGCACTTCTTTGTAAGAAGTGAACGCCATGGGGGCGGCCTCGCCGGAGCGATGGCACTCCACACATCGGTTATTGAGGATGCGAGCGACATCCTTGGCGTACGTGGGCGGAGCGCCCGACGTATTGGCTGCAAGCAACGCGGCCGAAGACAATACAGCGGCTGACAAAAGACGATTCATGGGATCCCAGTCCTTCGGTAAGGTACTTGCAGCCATTATAGAGGCTTAGCGCCCGAAGTGGAAGACTAAACCGGTACTTGCGCGGAGGTTCGGCTCATAACGGCTGCCGAACTTGGTAAAGACAACCTCGGGTTGTATGACGCGCCACGCAAGATGGTCCGAGAGACGGATGTCCACATTGCCGCCCAAAGAACTGGCAAAAGCATAGGTGGAGTCCCCGAATCGGAACGGGTTATTGTCTTCGCGGATCGATCCGGCCGTGGCTCTGAAGTTGACCGTCAAATGACGGGTGCGGACAGCGTTGAACTCGGGACCGAACAAGTAGGTTTGGGTGCGTCTTGGCTCAGTACGGCCGAAGTCGAATTGGCCGCCGGCTTCACCGACGACGCCGATTCGCTGATTTAGATTGACCTTGAACGCTCCAATCCAGCCGTTGTTCGTGCCGTAGATCGACAATCGATCGCGCTTTTGATAGCCAAAAGAATACCCACCGTAGGCTTCGAATCTCGACGCGGTCTCCTGCGCGAGAAGCGAAGTCGACAAAAGCAAAGCTGAGAAAAAAGTGAACCTCATGTCCTAGCGGACGGATGGGTCGGGGCGTGCGGTTGCGGCCAGGTACAGTGTGAATCTTCCGCACGGTGTCGATCACCGGTAAGAACTTCCCGCCAACAGGTGTCCCGGAGGGATCGATTGTCTCGTAACACGTTGCTCCCTATTGGAAACAGGGCCTTTACGAGATTGGCGCCCTGGTTGCTTCTACGGCGACGGCGAGACTGAAACATGAACACCCCGACGCAAATTAATCGAACTCAAGCTCCACTCGAAAAACTTTTCCTGTCGCAACTCGAGGCGATCCTTCAATGCGAAATGCGCTTGGCGGAGCGGCAGAAAACCTTGGAAAAGGCTGCGAATTCTGACCAATGGCAAGAATGGGCGGCCGAGGTGATGCGGCTTAGATCGAGAACCGATCGATTGGCCGAGTTTCTGGAAGTTCTGGATGAAAATGGCGCCGGCTTGACTCGGATGGCTGCCTGAGCGGACGAGTAGGATGAACAACCGGACGCTGCTCTTAATCATTCTGATCGTACTGCTGCTGGCGCTGTTGCCTTCGTGGCCGTACAGCATGAATTGGGGCTACTACCCGAGTGGCGGAGTGGGTTTGCTGTTGGTGATCGTAATCGTGCTGCTGCTGGTCCGGCGACCCTAGCCGACCGCTAGGCGGTGGCGGCCAGAGAGCAGTGTTTGCGGATCAGGTCGAACAGTGCGGACATTCGCTCCCGGTCGAGCACGCCCATCGTGGCGATTTGAGACCAATTGCGAACCCGCAAATAGCCGCTATCCCCGGCTAATTCGAAGCCATTTCTCCTGCATTTCTCAAGGAATCCGTTGAAGGGAACATCGAACGTCGTGATGGACGTGGCTGCGTGTTGCTCACTGGCGAGGGGCTGGATGCCGGACTCCCGAAGCTGTTGGCGGACCCAGACGCCGGTCCGACGGTAATCTTCGAGTCGGGCGTCGACCTGGGACGGAGCAGCGTAGTGAAGCTCGAGGGCTGCATCGAGCGCGAGCCACTGGGGGGCGGGTACGGTAAATCGCGGGCCGTTATAGTGAATCGCGCCACCGACATCGAGCGACGAAGGGATTCCGGGAAGGGCTCCTTTCATGGCTCCGGGCTGCACGAACACGAAGGCCAAACCAGCGTAGGCGCCGAGCGCTTTGCCACTCACTCCGGTGGCCATGAAGAGGCCGTCCGAGTCGATTGGCGCGGCGCCGATGCTGCTCACGCAGTCCATGGCGACCTTGGCGTCGTAGCGGCGCGCCAGACAAATGAGCCCGGTCAGATCATTGAGAACGCCGGTGCTGGTTTCGAGGTGAACGCCCCAAATCCAGCGCGCTCCAGCGGCCAGGTTATCTTCAATTCGATTCAAGTCCCAAGGATCGCCCCAACTCCACTGAAGCGGAACGAAGTTCAAGCCGGCGCGGCGAGCCTGACCGATCAGCCTTTCGCCAAATTCGCCATTAGTCAGGACCAATCCCTTCTGGTCCTCCACAGCGGCGGCAAGATGCAGGGATAAAGCATCGTTTCCGGTGGTACCGCTGCCGACGAGAGGCGCCACATCCATGCCGCCCACCAAGTTGCGAAGACGGGAGCAGGTGCGGTCGTAGGCTTCGAGAAACTCAGGGCAACGATGAGAAATGGGTCGGCGGCAAAACGCCTCCCGCACCGGTTCCGCGATCTCGACGGGACCGGGCATCAGGCTGAATAAGGGGATGTTCCGCATGCGGTTCTCACGCGCTAGATAGAGTTGAGCGTCCCGCAGCAGCCGTTCAGGCGGAGGCTGGAGACACATGGCCATAGGAACAAAGCTGGCCTCGCCGGTCTGGACCGCGGGGCCAAGCGCTTCGAACCCTAGGCGCTCGTACATCTCGAGTTTGTCGGTGATGCCGGAAATCACCAAGTGGGAATAGCCTTGGCGGCGAGCGAAGAGGTACATTTGCCAAAGCATGCCGGCGAAGATCATGCGATGCCGGGAGCCGGCGTTCAGGGCCAAAAGACGGACCTCAAGGAGTCGTTCCCCGAGAGAGACGAGGATCGCAGGATCGGACATGCGGCTTGCGACCGAGAACGGGGGCTGATCGTGAACAGCCACCATGCCAACGACTTGGGAATCCTGAACGGCGATGAAATAGCGGTTTTTGTCGTGAAAACGATCGACTAAGACGCCGCTTCCGTCGGGCGCATATTGGCCGATCTCTTCAGCGAACGTGCGGTAGTTCAAGCGGTGAATCTGCTCGAACTCCCAGGCGCTATCCGCCTGCTTGAATGTCAAGCTGCCGGTCATCGGGTCTAGTCTATAAAACCTGCGTCCCAGAATCCAGAACCCTGGGGTACCAAACAAGCTACGGAAGTTCCCGTGTCCGGAGTTCCGTTGATCTGCCTATTCGTAAGGTCGAATCTGAGATTCTACAGCAGAATGGCCGGGGCGCCAAGAAAATAAAAGGTCCGGGTCGTTCCTACGCCGCCCAGGTTAAGCTTGTTTTGCAGCAAGTGCGTCGGTTCGTAGATTCCGCCACCTTTAAGGACACGGTGGATCTTCGTGTTGTTCCGGAGATCAACGAGCCGATTGGCGTCAACGAGGTCGGCCAGCTTGCCTCTCCAGGGTGCCTTGTTCCTTTTCGCGCCCTAGCATCTGGTCCATCGGGCTGATAGGCCGAGGAGCACGCCAACACGCTGCCCCTGTAACCTTTGATCGGATAGAGTCTGGTAATCCAGGATGACTTGCTGCACCCAGTCAGCCAGCTGGAAATCGCGGGGAACCAGCCGTTGTGCTGATTGGTCTCGCGATAGCGTTGGCGCCAGTTGTAAGACTCGCCCACGCTCTGCCCGAACCACTGCAACAAGCGCTCGATCGTCAAGTCCGTCTTCTCCCGTCCCGGCGGATGAAGTCAAAATGCTCGCCGCAAAACATCGGGATCCACCCGGCAACCGTTAAGAGTTCTCCAAGTTCGTTCTTTAGGGCGCTATGCTCCGCCATCAACTCGGCCAGAACTTCGTCGTTCTGGCGCATCCTACTTCCAGCTTCTCAATGCGTTGCCGATACTGGTTAGGCTCGGCCGCTCGCTCTTCGAGATCGGAGCTTTCTCGATGAGATGCCGGCGCAGCAGCTTGGCCTTCTCTCCGCCCCTCTGACGTCGGTATTCTTTGTTCAAGCGTTTTCAAAACTATCGCCCACGGCTCAGGTATTGAGAAAACTTTGTTATTCCGGAACGCCACGCAGCCGCTGATGGTTCGCATCCACGCCTTTAGCTGTGTTAGACAAGATTGAGTTGAGCTCGCCTCCTGCAAGGATGGCGATGCCAAAGAAGTAGAACCAAAGCATCAGGATGATGACAGCCCCCAAGGAACCGTATACGGCTGAGTAGGTATCGAAAAGCCGGAGATAAAGCCGCAGGCCAGCGGATGCAACCAGCCAAATGAAGAACGCAACGACAGCTCCCGGAATGATCAACGACCAGCGCCCATCGTGAACGTTTGGAGCGAACCGATAGGTTAATGCTAATGCAGTCAACATGAATCCAGCTGCCAACGGATACTGCAGCAGCGGCCAGATCAGCCTGAACTGATTTCCTAAGCCGACGTGCGTCGCAGCGAACTCACCCAGTTGGGCTCCGTAGAGAATTATCGCCGTCGCCAGTATGGTGAACAACGCCAACGCGAGCGTCAGCGCGATGGCGACTCCCCGCCGTCGAATCCAAGCTCTAGCCTCACGTACTTCGTAGGCTGTGTTGAGGCCCTCTATCACCGCTACCATTCCGGCTCCGGCGGAGATTATTGCAGCGACGATACCCAGCGAAAGCTTGGCTCCGCCGCTCTCATTGGAGATCTCCTGTAAGGTTTGAACGACGAGATCATAAGCTGACCGGGGAAGCGCGGTTCGAAAGTGGCGTAACCACTCGTTACGAATGTCGGCTCCGAAGGCGAAAATCCCGAGAATCGAACTTGCGACGATCAGGAGTGGGAACATCGAGAACAAGAAGAAGTACGCCAGTTCGGCAGCGCGTCCGAACACGTTGTCCTTGTCAATCTTGAACCAGAAGCGCCGCGCGAGTTCGCGCCAGGTCAAGTCCGGAGACAAAGCCGGGAGCCGAATCGCCCGCAACCCGAACCTCAACGGTCGCAACATAACATTCCACTGTTAGTGTTATTCACGAACTTAGCGCTGGCACGGTTCTGATCAGCTTTCTTGATAGTTCTCACTCGTTTTTGGGATGGGGTTAGCAGAGGCTCATCGATACGATGGAGTTGAAGGAAGGTGCATGAAGATCACCATGGAACGGGAAGGTTATGTCGGGAATCTGGCTTGTTTTCTACTCGGCGTAGCAGTTGGCGCCATCACGGCGCTGCTGTCGGCCCCACAAACCGGACGGCGGACCCGCCGTTTGCTTCGCGAAAAAATGGAAGATGGGGTCGAGGCTATCTCGGAAGCCGGACGCGATCTTCGGGCTGAAGGTCGAAACCTTGTCAAGCGAGCCAACAGTTTGGTGGGTCGGGCGAAGACAGCGATGCAGTAGAGCCGAGAATTGGTTTGGTTCACCGTTTAGGGTATGCCTTGGGGGTTCCAAAAACGTCGTGGAAACCCACTTCAGCATCGGTGGCGCCAGAATCGCTGCGACCACCGCCAAGAAAACGATACCGGCATAGGTCTATGGCGTAATCGCTTGGAGTGACAGCCCAACTTGCGCTGCGACCATGCAGAATTCTCCATGAGGAACGTTCCCACGCCGCATCGGACCGCGATTTACGGGTCCATCCCGGCTTGCCCCCTGCATCCGACTAGCTTCGTCAGAATCGCGACTGGCTTGAGAGCGACTGCAACCTGGATCGTGCAGTTCGCAAACGCCTCCAGGCTGAAATGGAGTCCGATGTCGGCGAGAAAGAAACGGTACGAGAAGTTCGGTCACGCCCGCGGATAAGCTCGGGAACCCTTTCGGTGACTGATTGTTATCGGATCGACATCGTAAAAGCAAAAAGGAAGGAGGCGAAGTCATGAATCCGAAAACTCTGTGGGTGGGCGGACTTTCACTTCTTGTCGTGGGGTTTCTGTTGGGATTCTTACCACAATACTTGAAGGTGCGTACGCTTCAACAGCAACTCGAGGAAGCGCGCAGCGATATCGCTAAGCGGAGCGAAGATGTTCAACGGCAAGAACTTGGCTTGCTGATCGGTCACGTGTACCTGGAGACAAACAGGAAGAATTATGGTTTGGCTAGTCAATACTCGACGCGATTCTTCGATCGTGCTCGCGCGATGGCCGGTCAAACATCCAATCAAAAGCTCGAGTCTCTGATGCAGTCCTTGCTTGCCCGCAGGGATGCCATTACCGGAGGGCTGGCAAAGGCGGAGTCGGGTTCCGCGGAAGCGATTCAGGACCTGTTTCAGCAGGTATTGGACGCAGTGCAAGCGGAAAAGAATTGAGCCTTATCAAACTTCTCGTGGTCGCGTGCGTAAGTTCACGAAAGCGGTCGACAGATGCTTCCACGTAGCCATACTGCGTCGGGCTTAAGAAGCGGCTGGACCCGCAGGGCCATGATCAGGGCGCCGGCAATTCTTCTTCTAGCCAGCTTGGGACCGACAACCATGAAGTCCAGGGGCCAGCCCAAAAATGCCCACTACCAGCTCGATAAACCTTCTGCCAAACTTCTTTCGGCATTATCGGGTGCTCGTATGCGGATTATGGAGAATCTCAACCGCTGCGATGCCAAGCACTTGGCAAATCTTCCATTGATTGTCTCGCCCTCAGACTGGACGCTGGACCCGTTGTCATACAGCCCGTGGCCTTCGCGTTTGGAGTTGGCTTCCACGGATCCCAAAATTCTGTTGGTTCACGTACCCACGCAATCGTTTGCCGGGTACGAATCCGGCACGCTGGTGCACTGGGGGCCCATTAGTTCGGGCCGAGCCGCCCATGAAACGCCAGCTGGTCAGTTTCATCTGAACTGGCGTTCTCGCGGACGCTACAGCACGGTGAACCCGGCCTGGTTCCTGGAGTGGTATTACAATTTCGAGAATAGCCGAGGTCTTTCCTTTCACTACTATGCATTGCCCGGATACCCGGCAAGCCATGGATGCATTCGGCTTTTGAAAAGGGATGCGCGATGGCTGTATGACTGGGGTGAGCTTTGGATGCTGAGCGACCCATACACAGTTCGGAAATTCGGCACACCCGTCCAGATCATTGGGCGGTATGCCTTCGACCAACCGCCGCCGTGGCGCTCACCCGAGTGGCTCGCGTCGCCTCGTACGGTATTGTGATGACCAACTGACATCTGATCTGACTTTCAGCGGTTCGCTCTTGAGTGATATAGCTGGAAGCGATCGTACAGGATTTTTCGTCGGCTACGCCAGCGCAGACGAGAACAACGCTTCGTCTAGTCGAAATGCGCAGCCCGCAGCCCAGTTCACGAGATATGTCTATGATCTAAAAGGACTTGCATAAGCCAGCCCCTTGCCAGCCTGCTATAATAAAGGAGGGAAGAGAAATTCCCTATAAAGGCGCCCACCGCCAGGTCGGGCGCCTTTTTCATTTGAAAAAGCTAAGAAAGGAGTTCCAAAGTGTCCAGACAGAACCACATAGACCCAAAAAACCAAATCCGGAAAACGAACCTGTTCCCAAAATCGGACACCAGGAATCCGAAACCCCAGAACCTCCGTGCACTCTGTGCCTCTGTGGTGAAAAACCAATTTAGACAAACGAACCTGTTCCCGAAATCGAACACCACCAATTCGGAACGTCAGAACCTGTGTGCACTCCGCGCCAATGTGGTGAACAACGAATTTGGACAAACGAACCTGTTCCCAAAATCGACCACTCTCAATTCCCGCGATCACCGACCTCCAAGCTCTAGAATCCATCTTAATTCTCTCCCTAAGGTCTACCCCTCAAATGGAAATCGAGCCGAAAACAGGCGTATGATATTTACCGAGAGTCATATGAAGCTTTCAGGTCTCTTTCTAGCAATCCTCACCACCGCCCTAGCTTTGGGCCAGTCCTACACGGTCTCCACCGTCGCCGGCACAGACACTCTCCGCGACGGCGGACCCGCCACTTCTTCCCTCCTCCGCCGGCCCTTCGGCGTCGCCGTCGACTCCGCCGGCAACACCTATGTCGCCGACATGTCCGACCATCGCGTCCGCAAGATTACTCCCGCCGGAATTATTTCCACCTTCGCCGGCAATGGACAACAAGGATTTTCGGGCGAAAACACCGCCGCTATCGAGGCCCAGTTGGACAGCCCGCAGGGCCTCGCCGTCGACGCCGAATTCCTGTACATCGCCGACTACGGCAATGAACGCGTCCGAAAAGTCTCGCTAAAAACCGGCATGATTACCACCATCGGAGGCAATGGCAGCTTCACTGCTTCCGGAGACGGCGGCCAAGCAACGTCTGCTGGCATGGACCCGTATAACCTCGCCGTGGATAATAAGGGCAACGTCTTTATCGCGGATTATTACAATAGTCGAATCCGCCGCATCGCGACCAACGGCATCATTACAACCGTCGCAGGCACCGGCGCCGAGGGCTATAGCGGAGACAATGGTCAGGCAAATCTTGCCACACTTTTTCTGCCCTCCGGCGTCGCGGTGGATTCCGATGGCGTCCTGTACATCTCCGACCTCGGTAACAGCGTCATCCGCAAAGTCTCTTCCTCCGGCATTATCACAACCATCGCCGGGACAGGTTTGGCCTTCGATTTCGGCGACAACGGGCCGGCCACAGCCGCTTATCTGGTATATCCCGACGCCGTCGCGCTGAATGCCGCTGGGAGCCAACTTTACATTTCTACCTTCGACCGCATCCGCGTCATCAACTTGAGTAGCGGAATTATCTCGGCCTACGCGGGTTTCGGCGACATCGGCTTTCGCGGTGACGGCGGCCATCCTTCCCAGGCCGTCTTCTATCTGCCACTCGGTCTCACAGTCGCGCCTAACGGCGACGTCCTCATCGGAGACACCGGTAACTATCGCCTACGCAAAGTGAGTGGCGGTGTCATCAATACCATGGCAGGAACCGACGTGAAGGACGGATCGGCGGCCCGCTCCGCTTATCTGAATCGGCCCGAAGCCGTCGCAGTGTCGTCGAATGGTGATTTCTACATTTCTGATACCCTCAACAGCCGCATCCGCAAAGTCGCCGCCCTCGATGAACGAATCACCACGATCGCCGGCAATGGCAATACCGGTACGCTGCAGGGACGCATCGGCTATCCCTCGGGCCTCGCCGTCGAACGCGACGGCAATCTGCTCCTGGCGGACTTCTATAACAACCGGATCCTCCGAGCTTCGTTGCAAGGCCAGATCACGATCGTCGCCGGATCGACCCGGGCTGGATTCGGTGGCGACGGAGGTCTCGCTGGAGCCGCCACCCTCAACACACCTGGCGGAGTAGCCGTGGATTCGGCAGGCAATATTTATATCGCCGACACCGGCAACAACCGCGTCCGCAAAATCGCCGCGGATACCGGCATCATTACCACGGTCGCCGGAACCGGCCGAGCGGGAGCCTCCGGGATTGGCGGCGCAGCCACCGCCGCGCAGCTCAACGCCGATCGCGTAGCCCTAGACGCGGCCGGCAACCTCTACATCGCCGATCGCGGAAACCATCGTGTCTTGAAAGTCACGACGGCTACGGGGATCATCTCGATCTTCGCCGGCACTGGAGTCGCGGGATTCCGCGGCGACGGTGGATTCGCGACCGCTGCTCAACTCACCGCCCCCTCGGACATTAATTTCGACGCCGCGGGCAATGCCTATATCGCGGACTTTGGAAACGGAGCCGTCCGCCGCGTCACGCCTCAAGGCGTCATCACCACCATCGCCGGAAACGGCCGCCTCAACTTCGACGTCGAGTCTGGACCTGCGCTCGCGGTTGCCATGGGCCCCGTCGGGGTATCGCAAGGCCCGAACGGGTCCATATTCATCGTCGACTGGATCAATGATCGCGTTCGCAAACTCACTCCCGTAACCCCCTCCAACATGGCGATTTCTGCCGGGAATAATCAAACCGGAGCGCCGGGCGACAAGTTCACCGTATCCGTTCGTGTACGCGATGTCGGAGGATCCCCCGTAGGTGGAGTCGCCATCACGTTTGCCGTTACGACAGGGACGGCGACCCTGAGTCCAACGCAAGCGAGCACCGGTGGCGATGGAATCGCCTCCACCCAGGTGACGCTCGGCGATCGCGCAGGAGCCGTTGTCGTCACCGCCACCGCATCGGGCTTACCTGCCGTTACGTTCAATCTCACCATCAACGCTGTTATCACGAACCCGCCGCCGCAGATCACCGCGGGAGGAATCGTTGGCGCCGGTCTCAGTCTGCCCGCGAAGCGAACACTCTCTACGAACGGAATTGGCTCAATCTTTGGTAACAACTTCGCTCCGGCCGGGACAGCCCGAAAAGTCGAAGTCTCCGACCTCGTCAACGGCCGCGTACCCACCATCCTGATCGGCGTCTGCGTCGAAGTAGCTGGCGTCCGCGCCCCGGTCTTCGCCGTTTACCCGGGTCAGGTCAACTTTCAGGTCCCGGCCGTGGCCTCCGGAGAAGCCACCGTTCGCGTCATCACCGAATGCGGAACCGCGACGGCCATTCAAAGCAACGGAGAGCTGGTAACGATCAGTGCTAACGCGCCCGAGTTCTTCTTCTTCAAGGCGAATGGTGACGGAAACAACCCGATCGCCGCGATCGACGCCCTCACGGGCGCCTACCTGGCTTCGCCCACTGATCTCGCCGGCGCTCGCGCCACCAAACCCAACGACGTCGTAACTGCGTTCGGAACCAACTTTGGGAGCGTGAGCCCAGCCGTCGTCCCTGGCGACTTTCCCCCGGGAATTGCAGCCGTAACCGCCGAAGCCAAACTCTCGATCGGCGGTAAACAAATCCCCGCGGCCAACCTCTTGTATGTTGGGGTAACCCCCCAAAGTCCCGGTCTGTTCCAGGTCAACTTCATCGTCCCCGCCGACGTAGCCGACGGCGACCTCGAAGTCATCCTAACCATCGGCGGCAAGCCCAGCCCCCCAGGCGCTTACCTGACCATCCGCCGCTGATTAACCAAAGATGGGGCAGGCCATCGTTTCTGTGGGCCTGCCTCTTCTCCGCCGCCAAGTCCGCCAACCTCGCTGTCAGCTGAAAATCCGAGATCCCAGCCGAGCGCCGGTAACCGCCGAGGACAACACAAACCGTTACGGCTCGGACTATCGAAATTTCCCTCTGGCGCAGCCGAACTTTGCCCTGTGTCGAGATGCCTGCGCAAGCGACATTCAAAACGGAAGAATCAACGTCAATCAAATTTCATTCACCCGGTTCATCTATCACGGGGCCAGGAACAGAATCACGTCGGACAGATACAGAACATAAATGGACGAATCACCCTGCCTTGCATTTGGACCGGTTACAACAGGAAGTCTGTGCCGGACGTAATAACTGAAGGCCGAAAAACGATAACATGCATGTTAGTTTTGTAGCGTTACGGTCTGGTTGAGATTCTTCTAGCCTCTCTCTAACTCGCATGGGATGATACAACCATTCGAAGAGGGGTTATGCATATCAACTTAGTGTTTGCCCTGGTTTGCGCGCTTTTTCTAAGTAGTGCCGCGAGAGCGCAAGAGAGTTTTGGACAATTATTAGGCACGGTCACCGATGCGAGTGGAGCTGCGGTCCCGGATGCTCAACTTAAACTGACGGGCCCTCGAGTTCCGAACGGCATGGTCACCACATCCGGCGCCGACGGTCTCTATTTGTTCGCTGCCGTACCAATCGGAACGTACACCCTGACGGCTACAAAAGCGGGGTTTTCGTCGATCCGGCAGGATGGCATCGAAATTCGTTTGGGCTCCAAGATAAGTCTGAACCTGTCATTGCCGGTCGGCCAGGTCAGTGAGTCGGTCTCGGTAACCGCCGCAGCCGTTTCGCTCGACCCGACCTCCAGCCGCACCTCAACCAACATTACTCAGAGCCAATTCGAGAACCTCTCCAAGGGCCGCACGTTCCAGTCTCTATTGACCCTCGCTCCAGGCGCCCGCTTCGAGCCCAAGTCGAGTAACTCGGGAGTAGGTGGCATCTCGATCGACGGCGCAAGCGGCATCGAGAATATATATGTCGTTGATGGCGTCGAAGTCAACGACAACGTGAACGGTTTTCTCGCACAGAACAACGCGCTGCCGTTTGAGTTTGTCCAGGAAGTCCAAGTCAAGAGCGCTGGATTCGAGGCCGAGTTCGGCGGAGCCACAGGCGGCGTGGTCAACATCGCGACTCGAGGCGGTTCCAACGACTTCCACGGGCTATTAAAGTACGAGTTCACCGGAAGCAGTTTCAACGCCAGTGACCGGGGCTATTGGCAGCAGTCCTTCGCTAATGCAAACGTCGGCGAATTCTTCCGCCCGAAACAAGACGACTACAGTCTCCAGTATCCCGGCGGCAGCCTCGGTGGTCGGCTCATCCGCGACCGGCTCTTCTTCTTTGAGAGCTACATGCCGGAGATTGAGCACACGGACCGTACGATCAACTACACCACCGGCGTCCCGCGGACCTTCACGCAAGATAAGATCCGTCACTACAACCTGAGCCGCCTCGACTTCAATGCAACTCAGAAACTCCAGCTCTACGGCTCCTGGACCTGGTCGCCTTCCAAGCGCACAGGCGGATTACCGGGCCGCGAGTTTCGCGCCCCCGCGCCATCCAATGACCAATCGATCCTGGGCGGGTACACGCCGGCGCAAGCGGTGACCACCGGCGCCACTTGGGCTGTCACTCCCCGTCTCGTGGTCACGGGCCGCTACGGATACAAGTACCTTAACAACAAAGACAACAATTACGGCCAACCTGCCTCTCCCTATGTCGTTTATCAGAACTCCGCGTTAGGCCTCGACATTCCCGCGCAGTTCGCTCAAGGCCGAGGGTTCTCGAATGTAACCAGCACCAACTCCACCTTCTGGGACAAAACAACGCGTCACAATGTCTACGCCGATGCGACTTACATCGCTACCATCGCAGGCCAACAGCATACGTTCAAAGCCGGGTACAATCTCAGCCGCGCCACCGAAGATCTGAACACAGACTACACGAACGGCTTCTTCCAGTTGTTCTGGGGCGACACCTTCACCCGCGAGCCGTTCACTCCAGATCGCGGCCGGTACGGCTACTATCTCTGGAATGATCAGCGAGCCTTCGGAAAGGTCGCCGGATACAACCAGGGCTTCTACATCCAGGACTCGTGGAGACCTCTTAAGACCCTCACTCTGAACCTCGGCGTGCGACTCGAGAACGAAGTCATCCCGGCGTTTCGCAAAGAGTACGAAGGCGTCAAACTCGAAGACACCTTATTGACGTTTCCGTTCGGCGACAAGATCGCACCACGCCTGGGCGCCGCATGGGACGTGCTCGGCGACGGCCGATGGAAAGTCAGCGGCAGCTTCGGCTTGTTCTATGACATCGTGAAGCTGTCGATGACGCAGAGCGCAACCGGAGCGAATATCTTCTTTGTGACCGCCTATAAATTGGACGATCCTGATTTCACCAAGCTCAATAAGGCTACGCCCGGAGCTCTCGGAGCCCAAATTGGGCGTTACGATAATCGCAAGATTCTGATCACTCCGGATGGCAAGTGGGCTGGCATCAACAAAGACGCGAAACCCAGCGCATCCCGCGAGTTCACGGTGAGTCTCGATCGGCAACTCAGCCCACAAATGGTCGCTGGAGTACGATACACGCGCAAAGACCTGCTTCGCGCGCTTGAAGACATCAGCGTATTGGATGCCGCCGGCAACGAAATCCTCTTCCGCGACAATCCGGGCTTCGGCAGAACCCGTAACGATTCTCTCCACATTTTCGATCTGAAAACCCCGGACGGTCAGGAATTCCTGTTCCCGAAAGCCATGCGCCAGTACGATGGCGTCGAATTCCGATTACAGGGCCGCGTACGCAAACTGCAGATGCTGGGCTCCTACACGTGGAGCCGACTGTTCGGGAACTACGCGGGCCTCGCGAACTCGGACGAAGCCGGACGCTCCAATCCGAACCGCAGCCGGGCCTTCGACTCGCCTTACGAGTACTTCGACGCCTCCGGCAGCCAGCGCAACCAGACCGGCCTGCTCGGCACCGATCGTCCACACACGTTTAAACTCTTCGGTTCGTACGATCTGAAAAGCCGCATCGGAACGACATCTTTTGGTGTAACGCAATTCGGTCTCAGCGGCACGCCGGATTCGACTCAGTTCATCTATCAAAACGCGACGACGTTCCCGTACGGCCGGGGCGACATGGGCCGTACCCCGTTCTACACGCAAACCGATCTGCTGGTCGCGCACACCGTCAAGGTGAGCGAGCGATTCAGCGTGCGACTCGAGGGCGACGCTCGCAACCTGTTCAATCAGGCAACCGTGATTGGTCGATCCTTCCAGTTAAATCGCGCGGGCGCGGTGGACTTACGAACGCTTCCGCTCGCGAAGTTCTTCGGCGGCTACAACCCGCGCGACTACATCACCGCCGGCGGAACTGTACCGCTGAACCCGGTGTACGGACTGCCCTCAGCATCAGGCACCGGCGGCTTGCCCGCCTTCTCGAACTCGTCAACCACCTTGGCGAGCCAGAGCAGCGCGTTCAACGTCTACAACCCCAACTTCGGAGCTTACCAGGACATTCGCGTACTCCGGTTTGGAATTCGTCTGTTGTTCTAGCGTGCGAGTCTGCGAAATCCGATCGGGTGGAGACTCCATCCTCTCTCCACCCGTTCTTTTGGACAGAGCGAAGAGCGATAGCCCAAAAACGTTCCGGTGTAACGCATATAATCAAGCCGCGGATGAGTTCCGCGCCTATGAATCGCAGATCCTTCATCGGGATGTTGGGAGCTAGCCGATGGCGCTCGGCGGCTCCACGCAAGACAACGGTAGCCATCGACGGCGACCGGTTCCTTATTAACGGACAACCGACCTACAGAGGCCGGTCCTATCAGGGCTCGAAGATCGAAGGTCTCCTGTTGAACCTGCGCGCGGTGCAAGGGATCTTCGATGATCTGAATGCGAAGACTCGTGGGAAATGGGTTTATCCCGACACGCGGGCTTGGGACCCGAATCGAAATACTCGGGAACTGATCGCGGCAATGCCAGAGTGGCGAAAGCACGGACTTTTGGCCTTCACACTTAACCTGCAAGGCGGCAGTCCCGAGGGTTATTCGAAGGAGCAGCCTTGGGAGAACAGCGCGATCTATCCGGACGGTGATTTGCGCCCCGCTTACATGAAGCGGCTGACCCGCATTCTGGATCGGGCCGACGAACTCGGAATGGTGGTCATTGTCGGGTATTTCTATTTCGGCCAGGATCAGCGAGTAAAGGATGAGAGCGCAGTAAAGCGAGCAGTAACTAACGCGACCTCCTGGCTGCTGGATCGTGGCTATCGAAACGTGCTCGTCGAGATTAACAATGAATGTAATATTGCGGCATACGATCACGCGATTTTGAAGGCGGCTCGTGTGCACGAACTGATCGAGCTTGCGAAAGCCATCCATCGCCAAGGCCGGCGGCTCCTGGTGGGAACCAGCTATGGAGGCGGAACAGCCGCTCGATCGAATGTCGTTAAAGCGTCGGACTTTCTTCTCCTGCACGGGAATGGCCCCGATGATCCGGCGCGACTCCGCCGGATGATCGAAGCCTCACGACAGACGGTCGGATACCAGCCCATGCCGATTCTGATCAATGAAGACGATCATTTCCGATTCGAAGCCTCGGATAGTCATTTCATGACTGCTTTGCGCGAATACGTTTCGTGGGGCTACTTCGACCCAGGGAAGAGCGACTACCTGGATGGATTCCAGTGCCCCCCTGTGAATTGGGGAATTAGCACGGAGCGAAAGCGTGACTTCTTTGCAAAGTTGAAGGCGATTACGCTCCCGGGTTCATGATCCATCACATCGCTGCTCTACAGGCCCCGCCAAGCCATTGCTGGATCGATCAGACTATAGACAGCCTCCCGAATCGCGCGGGGTTGAGTGGGCTTCGGAAGCGTAGCATCAGCGCCTGCTGCTCGAACCCGCTTTGGCATATTGCCCAACATAAAGCCGGACATAGCAAGAATCTTGCAGAATGGGTATTCCTGACGCAGCTCCGTTATCGCCTCTATACCGTCGGCATCAGGCAAGCTCAGGTCAATGATGATGACATCCGCCGCCCGGTGACTTAGGATCAAGCGAGCCATGCGAAAAGTCTCCACCCTCGTCACCGTGTAACCGTCTTCGGCAAGTATACGCTCGATGAGAACGCCGACCGCCGGAGTATCATCAATCACTAACACGTGAGGGATCAACCCGCCGGCCGCCCGATCGCGACTGCTCATTAGTATTACGGAAAAACCATGAGTGTACCATAGCGTACCTCAAATGGGTTACAGGCGAAGGAATTCCGTAGATCACAACTCACAAGGGCTTGAGACCGTGAATCGGCAAAGTAGCCACAGCGTCACCGACCCGGCAAGCGACCCTCCGCATGACGTTAAAAGCGCTAGCGATGCAGCCCCTTAGCCCGCAGGTACGCTACCAACTCACCCGGCCGATCGGTCTGAATTCCTGTGGCTCCTCGATCGATCGCATCCTGCCATTTTTCGGGGTTATCATCGGCGCCGAGTCGATCCACGTAGAGGTCCGCCCCGGCTTCTTTCGCCATATCGATGAGGTCGTTTTGCCAGTCCTGCGCGCCGAATGCGAACACTTTCGGTCCCAGTTCCTTCACAATTCGACGCATGTTTGCGAGATTCACCGACTCGGGCATAATCCGCAAAACCGGGCGAGCGGTTTGGAGTTGCTTCAGCAAGTTGATGGGGCCATACACGACCACTTTCTCCAACATCTTTTGCATCTCGAGCGAATTGACGATATCGCGGGGAGCAGCGTTTTTGACGTCGACATAGACCCCCGAGCGGAAACGCGCGAGCGCGAGGGCTTCTTCAAACGTCGGGACTTGTGCAGTGCCTGCGCGCAGCGACCGGATCTGACCGAATGTCAACTCCGACACTCTGCCCCTGCCGTTCGTCGTACGGTCGACAGTTTCGTCGTGCATCAGTATGAGCTTGCCATCCGCAGTGGTCCGCACGTCAAGCTCGTAATAATCGGCGCCAAGTTCAATCGCGGTTTGAAACGCCGGCAGCGTGTTCTCGACATTGCGTATGTGCTCGCCACGATGTGCAATCACGGCCACTGATCGTGTCTGAGCGGCTAGGAGCGTCCACGCGAACAACAATCCGAACCAAGTTCTCATCCTGACTAAGAGAACACCACACCTTCAGATGCGATGTCGAACGCTAGTTTTCAATGACCGCATCGGTGGAGCCTGGAAAACCCGGATGAATGCGCTCAAGTTGACTGTTCTCGAGTTTCACTCTGGTAAGGCCTTTAGCTTTGCAGAACCTCAAAACTCTAAATGGACTGATTCGCGCGGCCAGTCCATTCTATGAGCGTTTCGCAATTCAGATCGTCGCGGATCGTTCGGCTAAATCAGATTCGCCACGAAAGCGCGACGATACCGCCATGGAGCCCTACTGCCGGAACGTACCGTTCTAGGCGACCGACGCGGCTGCCTGGTAACCGAGGATCATGATTCCGTTTGTAAGTAAACCGGCCGATCAGAAAGCCGAACGCGGATCCTACTGCGATATCCGAAACCCAATGACGCTGCGCGCTTACCCGCGACGCAGAGATCAGCCCGGCCAGCGAGTAAGCAATGACGGGTACAGCGATATGGTGGCGATACTCATAAGCAAATACAGTGGCTGTGGCGAAAACGCTCGCGGCATGGCCAGACGGAAAGGAATTGCCGCCCTGCCAAAACCCTCCCTTCTTGTCACTATCTAAGGGCCGTTGTCGATTGGCGATCTGTTTAACCGCAAAAACGATGACCTGCGTGTGTGCGAGGGCTTCCAAGCTAAGCAGTCCAGCCTCTTGAGCGTGATCGTTCCGAAGGAGTCGAGCGACGAGAAATGTACCGGCGCTCAGCCCCGCGAGCGAGTAGCCGGCGCCGAGCTGCGATACCCGGCCGCTCCATATGGCTTGATCGGTCGAATTTGGCAGCACATTAGCGGTCTTGGTGTCGGTAGCGATCAGCGCGCCGGAAAGGGCCACAAAAGGCACGACATATTTCACGAGCGCATGAGAGCTGTAGTTCCTGGCGTGAAAGGGGCTCGTCCAAAGCCGCACTTCATCATTCCATAGGCGGTGTGGCATGGACTTCAGGTCGATTGTCGCAACCGGCCGAGCGGGCTGGGCAGCAACGCCGGAACACCAGACAACGGCGATGGCGACACTCTTCAATGACAGTTTCGACATGGACTGGACGCTCGAGGGACGGAGTATATAACAGATATGTTACAAACTGGGGCGCGTCATGACTGTCCCTCTCTCACCTCGTCATCCTAGGCTCTAGATTCCGGCAGCGCTATGCCGCCCAATCTTTGGGCCTGCCAAAGCGAGAGCACGAATAGTCCAAACGTGGCAATCACTGGACACGTAGACCAGAAATAGAGCGTGGACGGGGAATGGAGGGTCCATCCATTGTGATGGTCGTGATAGTAGATCAACGCCGCTTCAGGCAGCAGATATGCCGAGGCAAACAGGAACGTGATTGCCAAGGCAGTTAACCATTTCCTCGCACGCACACTCAACGCGAGCATCACTGCGATACCAGGATATTGCAGCACTTGGTAATGAGTCCAACAAACCGGTGCGGCTGCGAGGCTGAGGGAAACCAGACCAGCCAGGACCCAAGGATATTGCCCGTACGACAGCCTTCCCTTGAACACCCAGAGGACAACCGCGATTCCGATCACCAGCGTCAGGACGCCCACTGCAGCAGAAATCCATCTCAACAGCGGAGCCAGTTCAACGAGGGCGGCTGTATGCCCGTGCTCCCAGTTGGCCGGAATGCGAGCAGCGCCTTCCACGATCGGATCGAACAGCCGCAAGATGACCGAAGGGACGGACCAACTGAACAAGTCCGGCGTCCCCATCCAATAGTGGGCACGCAACGGCCTTTTAGGTCCGGAGAATCCCAGCACCAGAACCAGCCACGGAATCAGCGTTCCGGCCACCGCGAGTGCGATGAATGACGTGATCGCGCGCCTGCGGCGATTCATGACCATCGCGAGCGCAATCACTCCTGGCAAATACTTCACGATGAAGCCTGTTGCAGCCGCAACTCCGCATTGGATTTGATGGGACGAATAACTCAACGCAAGCGCGAGCACAAGAAGCGGGCTCAACTGCCCCACATCGAGAGTCTCCTTGGCAGCTCCGCCGAACGCCCAAACGAGAGCGATCGAGCACAGCAGCACACGTCCACGCCCGGCGCTCCGCCAAAGCGCCCAAGCGGCGACTAAGAGCAAGGCGTGACAAAGAAGGTACCAGATCCACCGCGCGGACAACTCATCAATGAGTCCGAATGGTGACATGAGGAAGGCAACCAGCGGAGGGTAAAAGCATTCGGGATTCTCGTACGGACTCTGTCCGCGAAGGACGGCTTGCGCGGCTCGATAGTAAACTCCAAAGTCGCTATGGTTCGGAAGACCTCGAATCGGCGTGATGAAGTTTATGACGATGTAGCCAGCGAAGCAGAAACTCACGAAGAGCGCCGTGACGGAATTCAGTAGCCAAGCTCGAGGCTCACGGACGACTTCAAGGAGAGCCGGCCCGTGCGCGGAGGCCACCGATTCGTCCCGGACGAGAGGAAGAACGATGCCAGCACGGCTCATGCTGGATGGAGCCTCTCGTTTTTACCAAGCGGCCTGAGGTTCTTTCCTGGCCGAAGAGCGCGACCACGGAGCCAAGTCAAACAAAACGGTGGATAAAACAGGATTGATAAGAGATTGCCAAAAGAACGCACGAGGGGCGCTATGCATTCCAGCGGCCCTTCTGGAATTGCCTGGACAGGTCGCTCTTCTCGAGAACGCAGTCTGCGGTGTGCATTCGTCAGCCAATTCCTTGTCTTTGTGTAACATTAGGGCGATTCTGTTCATCCACATTGAAGCAGGGGGACGCCTGGCCTAATCAGTCGTCTGCTGATAAGCTAAAACCTTCGAGCTGGATGGCATAATCTCTTTGCGAGGCATCATTCAAATTTGCCCGTGATCGAAGGCGATGACATTGATCTCGTCTGTGAAAAGCTGAGCTGCTTTCTAGATGACGAGCGACGTTGGTACCTGGGCTTCGCTGGTCGAGATGCGGATGGTCGTCTGTTCGGGGCGCTCGAGGACCGAAAACCTTATCTCGGAGGTTTGAGGCGCCTTCTTCGACCTGCCCAAGTGCATTTGACCGGCATCGAAACGGAAATGGCGCCTCTGATCCTCGACGATCCGCACATCCATTCGAAGCTCCGCAGTTGCGCAAAGGCAATTGTTCGGGTAGCCATCTCACGAGGACGGGTACTCCTGAACGCAGCCCCGAGCCGGTATGCCGCCGTGATCTCGGTTCTCGATGAAGACTAGACAGCATCCATTGGCCTCCGATTCTTGTTACCCCGGATGCAAATGGCGTTTGCCCCCAGCTATAGTCAAAAGAATCGTGAAGAACGCCTTTATCATTCTGTCCCTGACCACCTGCCTCATTGCGGGAGAACCCGAGTGGCCAGGTTTTCGCGGACCGCGGTCGAATCCATGGGCTAGCAACTCCGGCCTTCCTGAAAAATGGTCGGCCACGTCCAATATCGAATGGAAAACGCCGATTCCCGGCCTGGGCTGGTCGTCTCCTATCGTCACGGGTAAACAAATCTTTTTAACGACTGTGACGACCGAGGGCAAAGCCAAGCAGCCGCAAGCTGGCACCACCTACTCGAACGACTACGCAGCTGAGCTCTCGAAGCAGGGATTCAAAGGTAAGGAACTCCGCGACCGGCTTAACGCCCGTGATTTTGAATTCCCGGATGAAGTCGCGCTTCACTACTTCCTCTATTGCGTCGATCTAGACTCCGGCAAGGTCAACTGGAAGCGCGAGTTCTATTCCGGGCCGCCTCCGGGCGGACGTCATCGCAAGAATAGCTTCTCGTCGGAAACGCCGGTCACGGACGGCAAGCGTGTTTACGTCTACATCAACAATCTTGGAATGTACGCGTTCGATCTCGATGGCAAGAAAGCCTGGGAAACGCGACTTGAGAGTTTCCCCACCGTCCATGATTTCGGAACCGCATCCTCCCCGGTTCTGGTGAATGATCTTGTGGTCTTCGTCAACGACAACGAGAAACAGCAGTTCATCGCGGCATTAAACACGAACACCGGCAAGCAGGTCTGGCGCACGGAGCGGTCGATTCATATCGAAGGCTCAGATCGGCAGACGGGTTGGTCCACCCCGTACATCTGGAAACACTCCGAGCGGACCGAGATTGTGACCATCGGTCCGGGCATCGCCATCAGCTACGATCTCGAGGGTAAAGAACTATGGCGTCTGAGTGGCATGGGAGCAATGCCCATCCCCAGTCCCTATGCTCACGATGGACTGTTGTATCTCAATGGGGGCAGCGGCAGGCCCATCTTCGCCGTTAAACCTGGCGCGAGCGGAGACATCACCTCGTCTGACGCCGCAAATCTCAATCAATTCGTCGCGTGGAGTCAACCCAGAACGGGCACCTATCTTCCAACGCAACTTGCGTACGACGGAGGTGTTTATGTCCTGACCCACACAGGCATTTTGACGCGGCTCGATGCAAAGACCGGCGCTCAGACATTCAAGACCCGGATTGGAGAAGGCGGCGATTTCACTGCATCCCCTTGGGCCTACAATGGCAAGATTTTTTGCCTGGGTGAGGACGGCCGAACTGCTGTGATCCGAGCCGGCGAAAAATACGAATTGCTGGACACCAATGATCTTGGTGAAATGGCGTTGGCAACGCCGGCGCTCATCGGGGATCGTTTAATCCTGCGGACAGACAAGCACCTGTACTCGATTCGCAAGAATTAGGCATGAGTTGAAGACAAGTACCGCCAAGTCGCTGTCGGTTCCTTTGAGGCTCTCTTAAAGGGCGGCGCCGGTTCAGGGAATGGGGGACCCGTTCAGGAAAGTCTCAATACGCGGGCCGATCTGACTGCCGATCCCATTCTGTGGGAGCCTTGCCCTTGATGAAAAGCTTAGCGCCTGGCTCGCCATGTAACGTGGCCCTGCCCTGATCCACACGGATCCACGACCCTTCGCGAAGTCCGACGACCGTCAAATCGTTTTCCTCGTGGAACTCCGCGATTCGTTTCTCTCGCGTTTCGCCTTGATGTTTGGAGTTGGGATCCGCGTCGAGATAATGAGGATTGATCTGAAAGCCGACCAGGCCGAGCGCGTTGAAATCCGTGGGCTGCGTGATCGGCATATCATTCGTGGTCTTGATGGTGGGACAGGCCAGATTCGCGCCTGCGCTCGATCCCATATAGAGCATTCCGTCGAGAACGCTCCGCCGGATCGGATCCAGAAGCCCCCCGTCCTGAAGAGTCTTCAATAGCCTGAAGGTGTTCCCGCCGCCGACAAAGATGGCTGGATTGTCCGGAAGCTTATGTGGCCAAGCTCCATTTTCATGAATACTCTCGATCTTGAGCCCCAAGCCCGCTAAGGCGCTGCGCACCTGGCTAGCGTATGCGTCCCAGTCCTTGGCTGCATAGGGCACGAACGTGATCGTCGAAGCGCTCCCCAGGAACTGCCGGACAGCGGCGGCGCAATGCTCCAGGTACTGTCGACCGTGACAAACCGAGTTACTGATGAGTAAGAGCTTTCTATTCATCGCTGGACCGGCCATACATCTCCATTTGTGCGTGACCCCTCCCTTCTATCAGATTTTGGAACCAGAATAAGATTTCTCGAACGAACTCCATCGACGTGAGCCCTTTAATACCCAAGCACAAGATATTGATTCGGCACGTTCCGAACCGGTGGATCGGTTCCCCACCGCTTGCGCCATAGATAGGCGATGTTGCTGTAGACGTCGCTTTCAGGCCGATGAAACTGCCGGTATAGACCACACTGGGCGTAAGAAATTGGAGTGACGTCGTAGACCAGTGTCTCCCAGGTCATCGATTCTCCCCAAAGCAGGATCTTCACTCGGATGTCGAGGTCCGCGCCGGCCTCGATCAGCATCTCCATTACGGGCCTGCAGTAATTGGAGTTGCTATTTACAGCGTGAAAAACAGGCGTATGCCCTCCCATGCCCAGGGCATCCAGATCCGCTTTTGCGTTTACGTCCGCTCCTCTTTCGAGCAGAAGGCGTGCGCAATGGATGGAGTTGAATTCGGCGCAGATATGCAGCGGGGTGACGCCACGGCACGACGTGTAAGCGCACAGGGGGCTTAATCTCTTCCCGATGCCTTCTTTGGATTCATCCAGGAGCTGCCGGAGAGCCGAGTCATTGTCCATCAACAAGGACTCGAGCAATGGATCGCCGATCGTAGCGCCGGCATCGAGCATCACCTGAATGCAGGCGGCGAATTGTGTGGATCGGCTATACATCTCGATCAGACAGTCGATCGGACGCTTGCCTCCGATCAAATCAACCGGGCTGATCCCACCTTCCAACGCCTTACGAATCTCCGCCGGGGAATGTGTCTCGAATGCGCCCAGAAGATCGGCTTGAGTGGACATGCATCAATGTTACCGTCCGTCAGATTGTTATTGAATGCGTTCGCCGAACCGGTCGCTGCTCGTGCGAACGAGTACATTACGGGAGGCTGGGTGGTGACGGCGCCCAAGGCTAAAGCCGTAGCCTCCACGTCGAGCTGTCACAATTTAACGTTCCTGCGGGGATTTGCATCGATTTTCATGCGCAAACACAATGTGTCAACGTCGAAGGTGCGGGGCCCGATGAACGACCGATCTTTGCAAATCGGGGTCGACAGAGTATTCCGCGATACGGCCCGCCGCCGGTGAATCGATCTAGTGCCGGAAGAGTTGGTCGAGAGGTCACCGGCTGCGCCCACGAATCATTTCCCGGCGAGCCGAAATTCTATGGCGTTGGCAGCAGCCAGAGTACTTAAGCACGCGATTCAATAACTCCAGGGCGGTCCACTGGTATCGACAGGCCTTGGCTTCCGATTGAGTAAGTGATGATAACCGAACGCCGGCCTTGCCAAGTGGACGCGATCAGGACTTTGGCGCCTGATCGCGGCTCACCCGAATACACACTCCGAACTGGCACTCGATTAGCGATGAGTGGCTTGATACTCACCTTCGCCTTGGCCGACGTGACCCCAGTTCAACTCAGCGAGATACAGCTGATTTCCATCGGGGTCTTCAAAGCCGGCGAAGGATCCCGCCTTACCTTCATTGAGTGGACTCGTAAACTTCACGCCTTTGGCCTCCAATTTAGCGACTGCGTCTTTAATAGACCCGCTGAGCTCCAGGCCGATGGCCATCGAACCTTTCCGCCCCGCGGGCATTTCAGCGGACGCTGGATGCAGCCCAATCGTGAGCCCTTTGCCGGCTTCGACGGATGCCCAGTGGTCGCCGAACCGGTAAGCGAGTTTCAGACCAAGAGTCTCGCTATAAAAACGCACCGCCTGGTCCATGTTAGACACGTAGATCGTGACATTACCGCTTGAATACATTGGGGTGTTCGCCTCCTGACTCTTTTAAGAATGCCGCATCAATGCGACCATGGAAAGAGCCAATCTCGGACGGAGGGCGCCACTTTATGAGAATCCAAATCGACCGGACTGCGGCCGAGTCACTTCGCTCTCAACTCATCCGGCAGCTCAAGCAGGCGGCGGTCGAGGCTCCGGCGGGGTCCAGGTTGCCGTCGTCGCGAGCGCTGGCTCGACGGCTCAAAGTCTCGCGCAACACGGTTCTCGAAGCATACGAGGCTCTCTCCTCCGATGGCGTCGTGACGACGCGGCGGGGCTCAGGCACACTCGTTGGAGTTGCTCCGAGGGTCACACGGCGCCTTAGCGCCCATCGGCTCCTGAGAGAGGCTCAGTATTCGGGCGATCCCGTTCCTTTAAGAGATCTCGAGGGTAATCCTCTCTATCTCATCGCCTGACGCGCGGGCTCGGACCCAAACTCGCCGCCGAGACAGCATACCGCGAGTGCCTCGAGACCCAGGAATGAGCCGGGCATGAACGGCCGATAGAGCGGAAACTCTAGTTGTCTCAGTGGCTTTCGAATATTACTGGAACAAATTTAACTGAAACCGAGTACTGTCAAACATGGCCAACGAGCAGATCACTATCGCGAACCAGCCGAAGTCCCTTCGTTTGTGGCCCGGGATCACGGCCGTCGTGCTCCTTTGCCTCTTGAAATTCGGTGTCCCCATCCTATTCCCGGACGCCATGACCATCGGCTTCCTTGGCTCCCTCATCTGCAGCATCCTCGTCATTCTCTGGTGGCTCCTCTTCAGCCGAGCGCCGTGGATCGAACGTATTAGCGCTATTGTGCTGATGGCCGCAGCGCTCTATCTCACCATGCGTCTCGCCGACCTGTCTATTCGGGGCGGCGCCATGGGATTCCTGCTCTACGTTCTCGCTGTTCCCTATCTCTGCATAGCATTTGTAGCCTGGGCGGCCGTCAGCCGACGCCTGGCGCCAACTGTTCGAGTTGTTACCATGGCCGCCGTCATACTAATCTCCTGCGGCGCGTGGACGCTCGTTCGCACCGGCGGCTTCACAGCCGGTGGCAAGAACGATCTGCACTGGCGTTGGACCCCGACGCCTGAGCAGCGCCTCCTGGCGGAATCGCGCGACCTGCCGCCGCCTCCTGTAGCCGCCGCAGTTCCCGTCGCCGCGAAGCCGAATCCAGAACCCGTCACGACTACGACGAGCCCCACCTCGCCTCCGGCGGTGGCTCCATCCATTCCCAGACCGGAGTGGCCTGGCTTCCGTGGTCCCGAACGCGATGGCATCATCACTGGCACCCACATCAAGACCGACTGGGCCGCCACCCCGCCCTCCAAAATTTGGCAGAAGCCGATCGGACCTGGCTGGTCCTCGTTTGCGGTAGCCGGCGACCGGTTCTACACCCAGGAACAGCGGGGCGAAGAGGAGGTCGTCTCCTGCTACAAGCTCTCCACTGGAGAGCCCGTATGGATGCACAAAGATGCCGCTCGCTTCTATGAGTCAAATGGCGGAGCCGGCCCGCGAGCGACGCCCACCCTTTCGAACGGGCGTGTTTACACGCTCGGAGCGACGGGAATCGTCAACGTGCTCGACGCTGCCACTGGAGCTCGAATCTGGTCTCGCAATGCTGCTTCGGAGACGGGAGCCAAGCTGCCCGGCTGGGGATTCGCCGGCTCGCCGCTCGTCCTTAAGGATCTCGTGATCGTTGCCGTTTCCGGTACGCTCATCGCGTACGATCGCGAGTCGGGAGCGAAACGATGGGCAGAGCGCCTCGGCGGATCGAGTTATAGCTCTCCGCACTTGATGACCATCGGAGGAGTTGAGCAAGTCGTGCTGATGAGCGGAGCCGGAGCCGCTGGAGTCCTGGCCGGCGATGGCAAGATCCTGTGGCAGTACGCCTGGGTGGGCAACCCCATCGTTCAACCCCTGCAAACGGACGACGGAGACCTCCTGGTCACGACCGTTTCGGACGCGAGTGGACCTACTGGGACTCGCCGTCTCAAAGTCGCGCATTCCGGCGGAACATGGACTGTCGCCGAGCGCTGGAACACCAACTCCCTGAAGCCCTATTTCAGCCATTTCGTCGTTCACAAGGGCCACGCCTACGGTTTCGACGGGTCCATTCTGGCATGCATTGATCTTGAAGAGGGCAAGCGCAAATGGAAAGGTGGGCGTTACGGCAACGGACAGTTCATCTTATTGGCAGATCAGGATTTGATGCTTGTCGCAGCCGAGGAAGGAGACCTCGCCCTGGTCAAAGCTATTCCCGATCAATTCACCGAATTAGCGCGCATCCCCGCGATCGAAGGCAAGACTTGGAACCACCCGGTGGTGGTCGGGGACAAGCTGCTGGTCCGCAACGCCGAACAAATGGCCGCGTTTCGACTCACGCTCGACGGCCGCTAATCTCGCGCCCCAGCCAGGCTCGAGCGAGCTTCCAATCGCGCATCACGCTCTGGGGCGAGATCTTCAGGACCTCTGCGGTTTCTTCGACGCTAAGACCCCCGAAGAATCGCATTTCGACCACCCGCGCCTTCCTCGAGTCAAACGAGGCCAGCGAGTTCAGGGCATCATCGAGCGCCAGTAATTCCGCATCCTGAGGCGGAGCCGCATCGATCGACTCGTTTAATTTGAAGCGATTCACGGGATTGAGCCGCTTGCCCGCGTTTCGCGCTCGCGCCTCGTCCACCAGGATGCGCCGCATGATCTGGCTCGCGACCGCGAAGAAGTGCGCCCGATCCTGCCACACGACCTGGGCTCCGTCCACCAGATGCACCCAGGCCTCGTTGACGAGCGCGGTGGTCTGAAGGGTGGCCTCGGCGTTCTCCCGTCGCATGTAGCGGTGGGCGATACGGTGCAACTCCTCATAAATCATCGGCGCCAGACGCGCGAGCGCGTCCTGTTCGCCCCCGGCCCACGCCTTGAGCAGCCGCGTGATCCGCTGCTGGGATTCCACGCAAGAAATTATAAGGCCCCTTTGTAGTTCCCACCCCAGATTTCCGCTAAGCGGGCGGAGGCAGGAATGAGGACCTGTTGGATTGGCTTCGCGGCGCTGGTGACCGTGGGGGCAGCCTCTGGCGCAGAGATCACGGCCACCATCGTCTCAACAGGGCCGGGGAATCCGTTCGCCGCCAAGATCATCGCTCAGTCGCTCCTGAAGGCTGCCGGGATCAAACTGGACTGGCGTGAGCCCGCCTGTTTGCGGATTCAGCTGAGCGAACTCACGCCGGAAGATCTTCGGCCAGGAGCCTTGGGCGTCTCATACCCATACAGCGGTTGCTCGAAGCCCATCACGATCTATATGGACCGGGTTCGCGCAAGGGCGAGGACGTCCGCCCACGAGCCGGTTCTGCTCGGATATGTCATCGCGCACGAGGTCACGCACGTAATTCAGAGTGTGGACCGGCACTCCGCGACTGGCATCATGAAGGCGAACTGGAGCATTCGGGATTATGACTCGATTTACAAGAAGCGTTTACAATTTGAACCCGAGGATCTGCTCTTGATCCGGCACGGCTTAGCGTCCCGTTCGAACCAGGAAGCGCTCGCCATCCGGAGTGACCGCGAACATGTTCCGCCCAAACGTATTCGGAGCGGGTACTCGGAACAGACGCTCTGGAGTTCCCAGCCGAATTTCTGATCCGTTCACCTGCACGCTCTGGGCGATCATCGTGTCGCCGGAAATGAAATAGAACTCGGAGCCATCGTTCTTCCAATGCCCTTCCATCGTTCCCAGACCGCCTATGTGAGATTCAATCGAGTTACCCGCCATCGAGCGCACCCGCAGTTGGCTGCCCGACGTGCTTCCGATGCGATACAGCGATAACCGGCTATCCGGTGAAAGCTCCAGCCAATCGAAGGTGGGATTGCCCGTCAGGAACACACGAGGGCTGCGATCGTTGCCGGTGAGTGGCATAAGGGCAACATCATGGCCCCCACCGTTGCGGTCCGTATTGAAGTAGAGGGCGCTGCCATCGCGCGCCCAGTCGAGGGGGTTCTTGTTTCCAGCCGAAGCCAGCAGGAGCCGCTCCTTATCCCCAGTCACTGTTTTGGCGTAGATGTCCCGCCGTCCTTGCCTGTCGGAACAAAAAGCGATCTCCGAGCCATCGGGCGACCACACAGGATTCGTCTCATCCGATGGGTAGTTCGTGAACTGCGTCTGCCCGCCCTTGATGATGTCGAAGAGCCAGATGCCGCGGTTCCGGGTTGAGTCGCGCACCGACACCGCGACCCGACGGCCATCGGGAGAGATCGCAGGATTCGAGTAGTCAGCCGGAGCGCCGACCGCGCCCAGCAGCTTGCCCTTGCGATTGAACAGCATCATCTGCGGCGCTCTAGAGCTAACGTCGGTGGAAGCCAGGACGAGCCGGGCTCTAAGGTCGGGTCCCCACTGATACCACGCCAATCCCACTGAGGCCATCGCGAAACCGGCGGCCACCAGCCAGGGCATGCGGAGACGACGGGTGGGAAGCGGCGTGTGCGCCACGAGAATCGTCTCGAGAGCCTCCCTCAACTCGCGAGCGGTCTGCCAGCGCTTGTCGGGATCCTTCTCGATCGCGCGATTGATCAGCCGCTGCACATCGGAAGGCAACTTTGGAGCGCCTCGCAGTGGCTGAGGTTGGGACGTGAGGATTGCCGCGATGAGACTCGCCGGGTTGTCGGCATCGAAGGCCACATGCCCGGTGAGCATCTCAAATAGCACCAGCCCGAACGAGAAGATATCGCTGCGCGCGTCTGCGCCTCGACCCTGCAACTGCTCGGGCGACATGTACTGAATGGTGCCTGCGATCGTGGTGTGAGCCGTGGTCACCCAACTCACGGACTCGGGAACCGCGCCCGGCGTTGGTTCCAGCTTGGCTAAGCCGAAGTCGAGCAGTTTGGGCCCCGACTCCGTCAGCAGAATGTTCGCCGGTTTCAAGTCGCGATGAATGACGCCCTTGCTGTGCGCTGCCTCCAGGGCTCCTGCGATCGCGATCGCCGTCTTGAGAGCTTGTGCCAGCGGAATCGGTCCTTTGACCGGAGCGCCCTCGACATACTCCATTACGAGATAATTCGGGCCGAGATCGTAGAGTGTGCAGATGTGGGGATGATTGAGCGCCGCGACGGCCCGGGCTTCGCGCCGGAATCGACCCGTGAACCCCGCGCGAAGCAGCTTGATCGCGACCGCGCGTCCGAGCCGGGTGTCGAATGCCTTGTAGACCCGGCCCATACCGCCCGTCCCGATCAATCCGAGGATACGGTAGGGTCCAAGCTGCTGCCCCGCTTCCAATTCAGGTTGATCGAGGAGTTGCTGAACGGGGCGATCCAGGATGTTGCTCGTGGACTCGCTTTGCTGAAGCAGCTCTTCCACTTCCTGGCGAAGAGACTCATCCTGGCTGGAGTGGCTGTCGAGAAACTCCGCGCGCTCGTCAGGAGATTTCTCCGAGGCCTCGTGATATATTTCTTCGACTCTCCGCCAACGGTCTCGCGTCATCCTCTATTGAGGTAACGACGTTGAAAATGACATTAAGTTCCTAAATCCGATCAGCCGCCGGCCCGATGTTGCATGGTTCCGAGGCGTGTTTCGCCGACCTGCTCCCTGGGGCGTGGCCGTTCCGAGCGCCCCTCACAAACTGGCGGCCGGTGAGTAAGAGCCGGGGCCATTCGCTCGTGCTTTATTCACGAGCATCAGACTCCGAACGCCTCTTTCAGCACCTTGAGGCTCTTCGGCACAGCCGTCTCCGGATTCTCGTTGCCTTCCATCTCCAGCGAGATCCAGCCGTTGTAATTAGCCTTCTGTAATATTCCCGCGATCCGTTTGTAATCGAGATCTAACGTGTACCAGACTCCGCCGCCGTAATAAGTCTTGGCTTGGACGATGGTCGCGTACGGGGCTAGCTTCTCGATGCCCGGATAGGGATCGCCGGGGTAATTCCCAGTGTCCATATTGATTCCCAACCAGGGCGAGTTCACCGCCTTATGGATCCGCAGCAGCATTTCGATGTCGGTGGTCAAGCCCCAATGGTTTTCGAGAGCCAACACGGTTCCGGCCTTCTCGGCATGCGGCAGGCACTGGTTGATTGAATCGACGCACCATTTGAAGGCGTCATCGAGTTTGTAGCCTTCGATCGGCGGCTCGTTGCCCTTCACCTTCATCAGGTCGTCGAACGACTTCACTGTCTTCCAACGTCCTGAATTCAAGCGAATACAAGGAATTCCCATCTGTTCCGCGAGGTCGATCGTGTGCTTCGTGTGGTCGATGTTCTTCTTGCGCGTCTCCTCGTCGGGGAAGACAAAGTCCTGATGGATCGACAACATGGGCAACGCCAGCCCATTACGAAAGGCTGCCTGCTTGAGGCGGTTCAGGTACGCGGGCGTCTCGTCGGTCATCTGACGATGAAGAATTTCGACGCCATCGAAGCCGAGAGCGGCCGCGTGCTCGATCACCCGCTCAACCGGATATTTTTCTCCACGGAGGTGCCAGTACGAATAGGTGGAGGTGGCGAGCCGGATCCGATTGTTTTTCTTGGTGTTTTGCGCGGGGACCGCTGACGGGAGGGCCATCATTGCCGCGCTGCCCAACAGGGTTCTACGAGAGAAGTCCATGCAATGAATCATAGCTTGACACCGATCGACTTTGAATCGGTATTGCACTCTGAGCGAACTTTTGGAAAGAGTTTTCGTCTAAACGAGACAATGAGCGATCATCAAGCACCATTCACGATCCGCCCGACCGGGGAGAGCAGTTTTGCAGCGGACGTCTTCAAATCGTCCTTCTTCTCCCGCGGGAAGTATATCTTTTTCTTCGAGTCGTATAGCGGCGAAGTGCGGTATGATTCCGACTCCCCCGAGAACTCGGCTGTTAGTCTGACGTTGGAAACGGCGAGCGTAGTCTGCCGGGATCCCGCGATCAAGCCGGAGAAGCGCCGCGAGATCGTCGCCATGATGAAGAACCAGCTACTGGCCTGCGAGAGTAACGGCCATGTAACCTTCACGTCGACCCGCATCCAACGGAAAGAAGGGAATCGATACGTTGTAGAGGGCTCCTTAGGATTCCGGGGGACCAAGAAGTCAGCTTCAATCGAGTTGACGCTGATTAAGCTGGGAGCGGACCGGTTGGAGGTAGATGGCTCCGCACAATTGAAGCTGAGCGATTTTGGAGTGACGCCACCGTCGGGAGTGAAGGACGAGGTCCAGGTGCGCATCCTGCTGTGGCCGGAGCGTGCGCAAATGCGACGGGCTGCATCGTAGTGTGGAGATAAACGGAAAGTAGTGGCGCGCTCGACGCTTACCGCCCTGCGTCTTCGCTTCAGTGTGAAGATTCTGACGCAGGCGGAAGTTGTTCAGAGCGGATGTACCCGACGGCTGGCCTAGTCTTGGCGACCTAGGCGATCATGTGTCATGGCGGCCTGCCGCCCTCTTCAAAGTGAGCGGGCGCGCCTGAGCTCGGTGAGCCTAGTCTTGGCGGAGTGCAACGATCGGGTCGACTTTCATCGCTCGTCGGGCTGGGATGTAAGAAGCTGCAACCGCAACCAGCCCAAGAAGAAGCGCAGCGCAAATGTAGGTGATTAGATCAGTCTTTTTGACGTTGAACAACATGCTCTCGAGCAGCCGGGACGCGGCGACGGAGCCAGCGAGTCCGATTGCAGCGCCGATGCCTGCAAGGATCAGCGCCTGACGCAACACGAGCCAAAGCACATTGCCCGCATCGGCGCCGAGAGCGACTCGCAGCCCGATCTCATTCATACGTTGTCCCACCGAGTACGACATCACGCCGTAAACTCCGGCCATCGCGAGACACACTGCGAGCCCCGCGAAAACACCGAGGAGCAGAGTGCGAAAGCGCGGCGCGGCTACATTTTGTGACAATGCGGCTTCCATGGTGGTGAAGGAAACCAGCATGTCTGTGGAGCGCTCGCGCGCCTTACGTCGCATGACATCCGCGAGTCCCGGGGTATCGTTCGCGGTTCTCACAAGGACATTAAACGTACTGGCAAAGTACGGATGCTGGCGATAGGGCATGTAGATTTGAGGCGACGCGGGACCCGCGGGTCCAGACTGACGGACATCGCCGACGACGCCGACAATCTTCATCGGATTCGGCGAGTCCATCCCACACAAGATAATTCGGCCGATCGGATCCTGCCCATCGAACGATTTCTTCGCGAGCGCCTCGTTGATGATGGCCGTGAAGGGCGCGTCGTACCCGTCGCTGTCGTCGAAATCGCGGCCCGTGCGGAGCGGGATTCCCAAGGCGCTGAACGCGCCTGGAGCGACCACTGTAAACACGGCTTGCGGTGAAGTGACCCCGGGATTCTGGGGGAGCCGATCGATCCAATATCCGCCGTTCGAACGAATCGTGCCGGGAGGCGCATTCGTAGCGCCGACGGCGCTCGCGCCTGGCACGGACGCGATATCGCTGAGAAGCGTCCGGAAGGTTTCGGTTGCACGTTTGGCGGAGTCGAGACCCGATGTTGGAATACTCGAGCGCATCACCAGAATCTTCTCGGGCTTGAATCCGAGCTCGACGTTCGTCAACGCGTGGAAGCTTCGGATGAGGAGCCCGGCGCCGATCAGAAGAATGGTCGAGAGCGCGATTTCGGCGATTACGAGACCGTTGCGCATCCGTCCGGCCCCACCTCCGAGCACTTTGTTCGCGCCCTGCTTCAGCGATTCGTTCAAGTCGACTTTCGAGGCCTGAAGTGCAGGGGCGAGTCCAAAGACAAGGCTCGCGGCAATGGAGAGGCCGAGCGTAAACGCGAGCACCCAAAAATCGATGCGAGTTTCCTTGAGTCGAGGGACGTTGGATGGGGCTAGTGCCACGAGTGCGTCAGCTCCCCAGATGGCGAGGACCACTCCGGTAATCGCTGAGATGACAGCGAGCACGAGGCTCTCGGTGACCAGTTGCCGGACGATCCGTTTGCGGCTGGCGCCCACGGCGGCGCGGATGGCGATCTCACGCGTGCGGGACATCGCTCTTGCGAGCAGAAGGTTGGCTACGTTCGCGCAGGCGATCAGCAGGACCGCGCCGACAGCGCCGAGCATCACCCAAAGCATCAGCTTCACGTTGCGGACCATGTTGTCGCGCATCCGAAAGACCTGAACGCCTTTGTTTTGGTTTGACGGCGGGTATTGCTTCTCGAGGCGCGACGCGATAGCGTCCATTTGCGCGCGTGCTTGTTCGATCGTGGTGTCGGGCTTAAGCCGCGCTACTACGAAGTTATTGTGCGCCGAACGGGAAGTCGCTTCTGTGAAGACGCTGTTGACCGCGTACCAAAGGTCAGTTTCCGATGGCGCGCGGAATCCCGGCGGCATCACGCCGACGATGGTGAGGCGCTTGTCATAAGCGCGCACGGTCTTTCCGAGAACGTTGGCGTTGCCACCGAAATGGCTCTTCCAGAGGTTGTAGCTGATGATGCAGGACGTGGGTCCATTCGGCTGAAACTCTTCAGGTGTGAATTGGCGCCCGACGATGGCGTCCACACCGAAGACTTTGAAGAACTCGGGCGTGATCCGGGCAACGGAGACATATTCAGGGGTGGTCGAAATCCCGACCGGCGATGGACCTGCGCCGCCGTAATATGCCATGGCCTCGAACGCGGTGCTCTCATCATGCCAGTCCTTAAAATCCGGACCGGACACCGTCGCCCCCAGATTCCCCGTGTTTTTCCAGTAGTTTTGGAGGCTCACGATGCGATCCGGGTCGCGGTAATCGAGCGGCTTCAGCAGCACCGTATTGACGACGCTGAAGACGGCGGTGTTGGCGCCGATGCCCAGCGCCATCACCAGGATGGCCAAAGTAGTGAATCCAGGACTCTTGCGGAGCGAGCGGAAGGCGTACTTGAGGTCCATGGCGGATCAGGATAGCACGCGCGAAGCCACCAGGTAAGTGGAAGTTGCTGAAGGGGTTATCGGCAGGGATGAAAGGGAGCGGTGTCCGGAAATGAACAGTACGCGTTTCAAGGCACGAACAGACACCCACCGGGCGTCCGTTCGTGGCTTGGGAGATTATTGCTTGAACTCGGGACTTTGAACAGTGGCTGGTTCCTGGCCCCAGTTCTGGTGGATGACCTGACTCTCGTCCGAGTAGAATGTTCGCCGTCCTGTGCCGCCGAAAACCTCGGGAACCGCCGTGACCGCGTACCCTACGGCGGTCTTCGTGATCGCGAAGATGTAGCCTGTGTTCTTTCCCTCGGCTAATGTCTTTGGAATCAATCCGGCGGCAGCAGGCCCCTCAGGGCCGGACGTCGGTGGGCCCAATTCGGCGAGCGTGGTCGCAAAACGGCCGAACTGCGAGTAATACTGCGCCTGCATCGGATTGATGGTGTCGCGGATCTGGCGAATCGCGGCAGTCTCGTTGGCATTCATCCGCTGCTTGCTGAAGTTCGGAATCGCGATCGCGGCCAAAATCAAGATGATGGCGATAACGATCAGCAACTCGATCAGCGAAAAACCGGCCTGACGGCGCTGGCGTTGTAACAGACGTATCATAGGCTCACCCACTAGTATGACGCGCTCGACAGCAGAAGCGTTGAGCGAGACGTACCCCGGCGTACTACATTGATACTTATGCCTTCCGACCTATATAGGGTCACGCTGGACGATATCCGAGCCGCGCGCGAGCGCATCGCGGGACGGGTCAAGCGGACTCAGTTGATTTCGAGCGCCAGCCTTAGCCAACGCTTAGGTACAAACACCTACCTGAAGCTGGAGCTGTTCCAGAAAACCGGCGCCTTCAAGGTCCGAGGAGCTTTCAACAAGGCGCTCGCTTCCGGAGTGAAACCAGGGACTCGCGTGGTCGCGGTCAGCGGCGGCAATCATGCCCAGGCGGTGGCATACATGTCGAGCCAACTCGGCTTGCACGCGACCATTTACATGCCTCAGACCTCGCCGAAGAATTACGTGAACGCGACGTTGGGCTATGGAGCACACATCGAGTTCGTGACCGACATCATGGGCGCGTTCAACTCGATGGCGGAAGAGGAGCGCAAGGGCGCGATCGGTATTCATCCTTTCGATGACCCTTTAGTGATGGCGGGCCAGGGAACGATGGGGCTCGAGATCCTCGATGATTTGCCGGAGACGACCGACGTGATTGTGAGTATCGGTGGAGGCGGGCTGATCGGAGGCGTATCGAGCGCGCTCAAGGCGGCGAAGCCATCGGTGCGCGTTTGGGGCGTCGAAACGATCGGAGCGGACGCGATGTCGCAGGCGATGGCAGCAGGTCATCCTGTAACGCTGCCCGCAATCACTTCTATCGCGAAGACTCTGGGCGCTCCCGCGGTTTCCGCCACCACCTTGGCGATCGCAAAGGAGAATCTCGAGAGCGTCACCGTCGTCCCGGACAGTGAAGCGCTGGAGGCCATGGCGTATCTGATGGAACGAACGAAACTGCTCACGGAAGCGGCGGCTTCGTGTACCCTGGCGGCGGCCGATCGCCTGCGGGCGAATTTCGGACCGAACAGCCATGTTGTGCTGCTGTTATGCGGCGGTAATATCGGCGTGGACGATCTTTGCAAGTATCGACAGGCATGAAAACGATTCAGGAGTTGTACGACCTTACGGGGCGAGTGGCCATTGTCACCGGCGGCTCGCGCGGACTCGGTCTCGAGATGGCCGAAGGATTGGCGGAGGCCGGTGCGTCGCTATTTATTCTGGCTCGCCGCGAAGAGTGGTTGCTTCCCGCGCTCGATCAACTGCGCTCTCGCAAGTTTCGAGCGACGGGGATGCTGTGCGATGTCTCGAATCCAGAGGAAGTCCGCGACGCCACGGCGCGGGCATTGACGGAATTTGGACGTATCGACATCCTGGTGAACAACGCGGGCGTGAGTTGGGGATCGCCGGCGGAAGAGATGCCGCTCGAGAAATGGAAGATGGTGCTCGATACGAACTTGACGGGCGCGTTCCTCTTCAGCCAGGCGGTGGCGCCGCACATGTTCGAACGCGGGTCCGGGAGCATCGTGAATATCGCGTCCATCAACGGAATCCAAGGCGGGCTGCCGATGCTCGAGACCAACAATTGCGGATACGTGGCGTCGAAGGGCGGGTTGATCGCGCTGACTCGAGAACTCGCCGCGAAGTGGGGTGTGCGAGGCGTCAGGGTCAACAACGTCGCGCCGGGATATTTTCACTCGCGCATGACGGAACGGATCTGGGAACGTGCGGAGGCGATGGCGCCACGGATACCACTGCGGCGTGCAGGCGCCGAGGGCGAGTTGAAAGGCGCGGTTGTGTTTCTAGCGTCGGACGCGTCGAGTTATATGACCGGCCAGACGGTGGTGGTGGACGGCGGAACGGTTCTGGTTTGATAGCGGGTGCTCTTGACGCGCCGCCAGGCGCCCGTGCATAAGCCGAGAGCGTCCGCTGGATCGATGGGTTGTGGAATGAGATCGAAGGCGCCGAGGTTCAACACCTCCGCCCACATGCGCTCATCTGCGATTCGTGACGTGACCACGGTCTCGCACGCGAAGGCAACCTTCTTGGCCACCGCCATCGCGGTTCTCCAATTGCCATCCGGGAGCGTGTAATCGGTAAGAAGAACTCCCATCCAGGCGCTATCAATGGCATCGGCGAGGCGGACGATCGCTTTGGATTCGCGGATACTCCAGCCGGAGTCATCGAAGATACGGCGGAACGTGATGCGGACTTCAGGGTTGGCCGAGAGTAGGACGATTTGGGGACGCACAGGGGCGGCCATGGCTTGAGGATACTCGCGTGACGTTGCGATCGGATGACGGATCGGCGACAGTTTCGGCTTGAACGGCTAGTCGGCGGAGGCAGGCGACAAAAGGCGATCGCCTGCCCCACGGCTCAGTACTTTGACTGCCCACGATTCGGCGAACAGGATTTCGCGGGTGTAAGCAATGGCCGTGATCAGGGGGATTAGTGCGGCCAAGGGGGCTAACGGCAGGGTTCGCCAGTTTTCCTTCAGCATCGAGCTCCCGATTGCCATCACCTCGTGGGTCAGCTTGCGCCAGGAACCATACTCGCCGTGAACCCTTCCCGCGCCGGCTCGGAGGGCGGCCAGAAATTCTTCCTTGGTGCGAGCGTATCGGACTTCCGTATACGTCCGGCCGGCATTATTCAACGAGTGTGCGTCACTTCCTCCGAGTCCGATCATTCCCGTTTGTCGCGCCCACGCCTTCGCGTGCCGGTTCGACGCCGATGGCATGGCCCCATTGCGGATCTCGGCCATCTGGAACAAGAACTCAAAGGTGCGCCAGTCTTCTGGCGCACGCTTCCCAGTCAAGGCAGAAAACACGTGGTTCACCGAATACATCAAGCCCTGCTCGCGAAGAAACGCTACTAAGGATTCGAGATCGTCCCGTCGTCGCTGCGCTTCCAGATGTTGGCGCTCCGTAACGTCGTAGGCCGCGACGTGAAGCTCCGTCCCGCTGGGCATCGTGCACGTAACCTCGACGCTGATGAAGAAATCGGGATGCTTCCGTAGTACTTCGGCGGCGCCAATGGAATCATGGTCCGTGACGGTGACCAGGTCCATCCCTCGGGCCTTCATAGTCTCGTAGAGCGCTTCCGGCTCAGTGTAACTCTCGCGGCAAATGCGGCGGAGAAGCGGAATGGTGCACATTCCGGAGTGCCGGGTGTGTGCGTGGAGATCGCAACGCATACCCCCTTGTAACCGCCGTACGGTTACAACCAGATAAAAACAATCTAACGAAGCAATGTATTAAACAAGAGCTTGAAGGTTCCGTGCGTTTGTGCGCGGTGCTGCGTGCGAAAACCGATCAGCACCACGTTGCCTGCGCCCATTTTCACCGACACCATCGCGCCTTTCTTGGCGATGACGTCCTCACCGATGAGCCAGCCGCTTTGCAAAAGGTCGCGATCGACATAGCGCACGATAGTCTCGTAGTTTTCGTTGTGCTCGTTGGGAATGATCTCGAACGCCGGGTTACCGGCCATGTACACTGCCAACGCCTCGGCGGGCATGCCGTAGCCGAGCGGCTTCGTGTTGTCGACCTTGACACGCAACGTGGATCCGGGGCTCCAGAACTCCTTCGTGTTGCGATTTGCGGTGACGTTGCGGACGCTGAGTCCGAAGCGATCGATGGCGAACGTGCTGGAGCCGCCGAGGGCGACGATGGTCCCGCCCTTCTCCACGAAGGATCGAAGCGCGGTGACGCCATCGGCCCCGATGCCGCTGCGATACTCGGGTGGGATTCCGTCGTCGCGCCCACCGGCGCCGCCTCGACCTCCTCGTCCTCCGGCTGCCCCGCCTTCAGGACGTTCGCCCGTTATGGCCGCGGTGGAATCGTCGGGCAGGAGGATCACGTCGTAATTGGCGTTGAGCGATCCTTTCTTGATTTCCGCATCCATGATGCTCTTGTAGGGGAATCCGAACTGCTCGAGGATCCAGCGAGTCCAGCCCTCGTCCATGTTGCCGCCGCGGTAGCGCTGGTACATGCCGACGCGAAGCGCTTTGACGGGATGCGTTCCTTGCTGCGGGTCCGCCGCGAGCGCCGTAAACGAGACGCCAGTTTGTTTCGCGAGGTCTTCGTAACCCGAACCCGTCGGTACAATGAAGTCGCCCGGGCGTAGGCTCCCGGATGGCGTATCCACACGTCGCACCGCGATGCCCTTCGCGACTAGCGCGTTCACGACGCGATAACTGTCGTTCAACCGACCGTCCAACTGGAAGGCCGTGGCGCGCGCAGCGATGGTTCCAGCAGGCTGGATCTCTGCGGCGACTTTGGTCAGGTCGGCCTTAGGCGCTTCATTCACGGGGTCAACGCGCACGCCCATGAATTCGAACATCGTATCGGTGGACATGTCGTAAGGTCGGATGGGCGAGTTGTCCCGAGCGCGGGTCCATTCGTTGTCGGGGTAGAACGTGCGGCCGAGCAGGTAGCGGATCAGGCCGGACTTGGGCTGAGCCATCGACACGACCCACGAGCCTTCCGGATACGTCATGCCCTCCGCAGTCGTAATAGCCTTCGTGGCCTGCATAACCTCGACGCCCTGCACCAGCAGCTTGTTCACGAGCTTCACGGCGGTCAAGGGATCATGCTGGTTCCTGGGAATCGCATACGCAGCGGGCTTGCCTTCCGCGCCGCGATCGCTCTGGCGCTTTGCTTTCAGGTAAGCGTTCCAGAGCACCGTCTCGCGATTGCGCGCGGCGAGATCCATCAAGGCCCACGCCGATACTTTCTGGCGCTCAACGATGTCGCGGAGCCGCCACCATCCGCCTGGCCAAGGGTTCGGGAACGTCGTCTGCGGTTCGTACTCGGGAAGCCCGCGGGTGCGGCCTTCAAGCTGGTCGGGGTGGATGTAGAGCGGGGAAGCGAGTCGCGCGCTGGCGGACTCCGTGAGCATACCCGCGATGTTGTGGAATGGCGTAATCCAATGGAATCCGAAGTGGCCCCAGCCAGAATAAACGGCCGCGTTCAGCACGCCGGAGAGATCAGCTTCTTCCTCTTTATAGGCCATGTGAGCGCCGAACCAACTGATCTCGCGCCAGATGAGCGGGTCGGCGCCGGGACGCATCGGCTCGGCGTACGGCGGGATGTAGATGCGGGCGCCGTAACTGCCCATGTGGTGGTGATCAAGATAAGCCTGCGGAATCCACTCGCGGAACAAAATCTTGGCCATGTATTGTGACTCGACCATGTTGGTCTGGAACGCGTCGCGATTGTTATCGTGACCGACGTACTTGTGATAAAGCCAGGGCAGATTCGCCCCGTCGTATTCGGTGCCTGCGTACTTGCGATAGAAGTCGGTCACCATGATCTGGCCGTCGGGATTGAAGGACGGGATCATCAGCAGGATGGTGTTATCGAGGATGCGCTGCGTCTCTTCGTCACGCCGCGAGATCAAGTCGAAAGCGAGTTCGGGCGCCATTTGCGACCCGCCAATCTCCGACGCGTGAAGACTCATGGACTGGCAGATGACAGCCTTGCCTTCCACGACCAACTTCCGAATTTCAGCCTCCGTCTTGCCCCGCGGATCGCTGATTGCCGCGTTGACTTGCCGCAGCCGGTCGAGCTTCACGAGGTTCTGCGGCGAGGAGATGATGGCGAGCAGGAACGGGTTCCCCATGGTCGTGGGACCCATATTGATGACCTTCATCTTGCCGCTGCTCTCACGTTCGAGAGTTTGGAAATACTCGACGATCTTGTCCCACCGCGCCATCTTACCGTCCGAGCCGAGCCGGAAGCCGAAGAACTTGTCGGGTGGAGTGACTTGGGCGTTGGCGGTGAGGGTGACGAGGGCTAGGATCGCAACCAGAAGTCGGGTGAGCATAGTAAGCACAGGAGCATACTCCAGGCCGGGGTACGCGCGCAAGGCCTGAAATCGCGGCAACGCCGGACTTATCGAGTTGCGACTAGGAAAAGTCTACGGAAAGGAAACAGGATGCTCCCGTCCGCGCGAAGAGGATAGTGAGGCGCCAGAGCGCTTACATAATCATTGACGAACTCGTTGCGTTCGGGTTCAGTGGAGAGCGCCTTTAGAAAAGGCCGCAGGCCGGTGGATCGATACCACTCGCCAATCGCAGCTACATTCGGCAGTACGTGCAGATAAGTGGTCTCCCAAAGATCGATGGCCTGGGTCTGCTTTGAAAGAACGTCGTAATAGAATCCAGCGTCGTGGACGAACCATTGGTGGACGCCTTCCGCTGGGAAGCGATCGCGCCAACGGTGAGACGACGCTAATTCCGACATCGTGATCTGTGCGATTTCTCCAAGATTCGCCGGTACTTGAACAGCCAGAGCCCCGCCAGGAGCGACACGCGAAAGCAATCTCGGATAAACCGTCTTATGGTCGGCCACCCAGTGGAGCGCAGCGTTCGAAAAGACGACCTCGAACGCGTCCGTTCCAGCATCGATCCAGGACTCGATATCGCAATTCAACCATTCGTGACTGCCGGTTTCCCGCGCTTTCAACAACATCTCGCGCGAACTATCGATCCCGGTGATTTTCGCGTTCGGCCAGCGACCTGCGAGGGCTGCGGTGCTGTTTCCCGGTCCACAACCTAAGTCGATTACCGTATGAACCGGTTCGACGCGGATGCGGGCCAGCAAGTCATGGCACGGCCGCGAACGCTCTTCCTCGAAACGCAAATACTGGGTGGGTTGCCAGTCCTGCATGACGCTCTCCCTCCATAAAATGTTCGCGCAGGAGATCATTGACGAACTCGAATTCCTGAAAGGTGACGCCATGGGCCGCATTTTCGATCTCGACAAAACGCGACCCTGGGATGAGGCTGCTCAGACGCCGACCGCAATCAATGCGAGCGATGGGATCGAGTGAGGCACCCGCCACTAAAGTCGGGATGGATCCGAGGCGCTCTAATTGACTGCTGGCGTCATATTGACGCATCGCCCGCAATTGTTCTCGCATGATCGGAGCCCGGTTGGCTAGATCACGCCCCAGAATCATCCCGACGCGCGCGGCTAATTCTGGCGTCGGGTTGGTCACGTGGGGGAACAACATTTTCATAACTGCGCGGCGACGCATTGTCGCGCTGCCGAGTTTTGTTCGAGCGGTTAGCCAGAGCGTCGCCGGGCGAATGCTCGTTGCCTCACGGCCGCTAGAAAACGTGCATAACAATGACAACGTCCGCACCCGATCGGGAGTCTCGAGCGCCAGTTGCTGTGCGACGAGACCCCCCATCGAGTGACCGACCACGTGCGCAGACCTCCAGCCGGCGACGTCCATCAAAGCCCGGGCGTCGGCGGCCATTTGTTGAATCGTTAACTGGGATGAACCATGAATCTCACTTGCCCCGACGCCCCGGTTGTCGAACGTGAGGCATTGAAACTGATCCGACAAGCAGACAATTTGAGGCCTCCACGCGGAACCGCAGACGCCCATGCCGTGGATGAAGAGGACCGGAGAACCGGTCCCCATCAGCGAGTAGCTCAACGTGGCATCTTCCAATTGAAGGCGAGGCATAACTTATTGCTCCTGTACGTAATTTATTGACCTAACCGGCGTTCAGCTTTCAGCTTTCAGCTATCAGCTTTCAGCTTCAGCTTGACGATCCGGGATCAGGCTAATCGGACCGGCTGATCGCTGACCGCTGATCGCTACCTGCTGACCGCTGACCGCTGACGGCTGATCGCTTTTCTGCCGGTCCCATTTCACGATCTTGAGGTCCAGCACACAGATCGCATAGAACACCGGAACCAACAGCAGCGTAATGAACGTGGCGGCGGTAAGACCACCAATTTGCGCGTAGCACAAAGGCTCCCAGAGAGGGCCTCCGTGCATCGCGAGCGGAACCAGGCCGAACACCGTGGCGCCCACTGTGATCATCACGGGACGTAACCGCATAATTCCGGCATCGAGAACCGCTTCCACGAACGGCGCTCCCTCAGCGTGCTTCTCCTCGATAAAGTCGAAGAGCACGATGATGTGACTCACGATGACGCCGACCAGGCTGATCACGCCCAGGAACGCCATGAACCCGAAGGGCGCGCCCATGATGTAGAGCGCAAGAAACGCTCCGATCGCGCCAAACGGCACCGCGGCGAACACGATGAACGGTTTGATCGCATTCTTGAACTGGAACGTCAAGGCGAAGAAAATCGCTAGTACCGACGTCACCAGAACCACCGACAGCTTGTTGAACCCGTCGATCTGTTTCTCTTCCTCGCCGCCGACCTCGAGCTTGTAGCCCGCTGGCAGGGATTCCGAGATTTGATTCAACGCAGGCCGCACCGCCATCATCACTTCGGATGCGAGAGCGCCTTCAATGGGCCAACCGGACACAGTAATCGTACGAAACTGATTACGTCTTCGGATGACCTCATCGCTAAAACTGTAGCCGAGCTCGGCCACCTGGCGTAGCGGGACCTTCTGCTGGCCATGGTTCGAGATCGCGTACAGGCTATTGACATCCTCCAGTTCCGCGAACTCGTCGGTCCTCAGCCGCGCGACGATCGGGATTTGCCGGTTTCCCTGGCGCAGGGCACTCAGAGCGGCGCCGCTGGCCGCGCTATACGATGAGCCGGCGATGTCGCGATTCGTTAACCCCGCCAAGTTGGCGCGATCATTATTGATCTTCAACTCAATGTTGAATCGATCTTCGCCCCAGTTATCGCGGATGCGCGTCACTGCCGGAACATTGCGTAAGGCCTGTTTCACGCGCTCGGCCGTCGACCGCAGGGTCGCGATTTCGTCGCCGGATACCCGGATGGCGACCGGAAGTCCCACAGAGTCACCGGTTTCCAGTTGCCGGACGTCCACTCGTGCTCCCGCGACCTCGCGATTCACCCGCTCCTGAATGTGGGGCAGCAGGTGATGCGTCTGGTGCTTATCCTCGAACACCAGCACGATCTGGGCGTAATTCGGATGCGGCGCTTCCGGTGAAAGCGAATACCAGAAGCGAGGCGCTCCGCCACCGATAAAGCTGGATAGCGAATCGATCGGCATCTTCTGTGCAACGGCTTCCTTATTCGTGATCTTCTCGACTTGCTTCACGACTTCACTGGTAGAGGAGAAAGAAGCATCCTCCGGCAACATGACATCGATAAACGCGAGCTGCGACAGATCCTTCGGGAAGAACTGAGGCTTCAAAGCCTTTGCAATCGTTCCACCGACTACCAGCATCCCCAGAGCGCCGGCTAGCACGAACCATCGACGCCGGATTGCCCATTCGCCGAGCCGATAGTACATCGCGCCGAAACCGGACTTTTTGCGGTATTCGATCGGATGCTCGTTCTTTCCACGCAGCAGGTAGTACCCGAGTAGCGGGATGAACGTCCACGAAACGATCCGCGACGCGACCAGAGAACAAGTCATTACCACCGGCAGCGTAAAAATAAACTGCCCTGTGCTGCCCTTGATGATGAGGAATGGCAAGTACGCAACAATATTGGTGATCGTGGCGTACAGAATTGCAGTGGCGAGCTTCGTGGGTCCAAGCCAGGCAGCGATCGAGCGCGGTTTTCCCTCGGCCAATTCCCGCTTGATCGCATCCCCAGCAACCACCGGATCATCTACCAGCAGTCCCAGCGCGATGATGAGACTCGCGATCGAGATCTGTTGAATGTCCAATCCAAGAATGTTCATCATTCCGAACGTCATCAACAACGTCAGCGGAATGGAGAGCGCCATCAACAACGCTGATCGCCACTCCCAGAACCCAATGAGCGAAACCAGGATGACCAGCGCAATGGCCTCGTAAAGGCTGCTCATAAAGAGGTCAATCTTCTCTTCCACCTGGCGTGGCTGATCGCTCGTCCGAGCGACGATCAGGTCTTGGGGCAATCGCTGTTTCAGAGTCTCGAGCGTCTTGTCGACTTCGATTCCGAATTCGTTCACCTGTTGGCCGCCGCCCATCTGCACGGAGATTGTAATGGCGCGGGTGCGCTGCCAATTGCCCTTGGCGTCGCGCCACGTGTAGTAGTTCAAGTAGCGCGGCGGATTCTCGTAGCTGCGCACGATGTCGGCGACATCACGGAGGTAGAGCGGCGCTCCGTGAGCGTTGGCTCCGACAATTACGTCTCCGATCTCGCGTTCGTTCTGGAATTCTCCGGTGGGATGCAGGAACACCGTTTTGCCACCGGCATCCACTTCGCCGCCACCGATCGAGATATTGCGAGCCTGCAGCGTTTGTGACAGGTTGCCCATCTTCAAGCCGTACGACGCCAAGCGTTCCTGCGAATAAACGATGTTGACCTGTTCAGCCAGGATGCCGGATCGAGTGACCTTTGAAACCAGCGAAGCGTCGACGTCCTTGCGGCCTGTGGCCATCAGGGCCTTCTCCATGGCCTCGGTGTAGTCATCCAGCTCGCGATAGCTGTACTTATCGCCGGCCACGGCTGCGAGCTTGCCGCGGAGATCGTCAAGATTGCGAACCAGGAAAGGCGACCAGATCCCGGGCTCCCACTTCGACGCCGGGTAATGCTCCTGAATAAACGCGTTGAAGATGCCCATCAATTCCTCGTCGGAACGGGTTGCCCGAACATCAGCGCCCACGCAGCCCGCGCCATCTAGCAAACGCGGATCCAATCCGGCTTCCTTAGACTGCAAGTGCTGAACGAGCTTCGCCGCGCCCAGTCGCGCCAAGCGGAAGTGGTCGCGAGGTGGGAAGCAGACCACGAAGGTGGCGCGATCTGTATCCGAGCCTCGAACCGCCGTGATGGACTCACGAATCTGCTGCGCCCGAACCCCTACTTCGGCCTCGCTCATCTGTGGACTCGCGACCGTAAGCATCAGGGTCGCGGTGTCACCGAAGTCCCGCTGATACTTGATGGGCCCGGCGCCTTCCGGGAGATTCTGGATCGAGGCGAGGCGTCCGCCGATGTCGTCCAAAACCTGGCTCGCGTCTTTGATGTCATCGTTGACCGCGAAGATGATGATGGACACGTTGCTGCGCGACGTTGACTCGATCTTAGAGATCTTGGTGTTCGAAGCGAGCACCGTCTCGATGCGCTTGGTAACCTGCTCCTCGACGCGCTCCGCGCTGGCTCCCGGCCAATTGGTCTCGATGAGCGCCATCTTCAGCGGAATGTCGGGATCCTTGCGCTGGGGCATGTTCAGATAGCCATACACGCCCCAGATCACGGTTCCGATCAACAACACCCACGTGATGTGCGGATTCTCGATAGAGAACCGCGAAGGATTCTTACTATTCGACTCGTCGATGTGTTTCTTCTCGTGTGTCATCGCATCACCTCAACCTTGTCACCGTCATTCACAATCGTTCCGCCCGCGCGGATTACCATTTCGCCGGGCTTCAGGCCGTGCGTAACGGCCAACAACTCACCGTATGTAGGCCCGAGAGCGACCGGTCGCTCCTTGGCCACCTTTCCGTCTACGACCATCACCGCGAACTTGGCGGGATTCGTCCGGTCGCGAAGCACCGCGCTCATCGGGATCACCGGCACTGGCGGGGCCAGCGTGGTTTCCTCGAGCGTGAGCGACGCGATCATCCCGGGTTTCAGCATCAGGTCGCGATTGGCGATCGAGACTTCCACTTGGAACAGCCGCGTTTCGCGGTCGGCGACAGCTGCGATTGCGGTGATCGCCCCGCTGAACTCGCGACCCGGCAGAGCTTCCACCGCGATCGCGATAGAGCGGCCGCTTCTCAGCCTCGCGACTACGGTGTCCGGTACGCCAAACGCCGCTTTCACGGAACCGATATCGGCCAGCGAGTAAGCCACCATCGATGGACCGGCTAAACTACCGGTTTCCACATTTCGCTGGACCACCGACGCCGTGAATGGGGCGACGAGAGCCGTGTCGGTCTGGGCCAACCGAGCCGCTCCGACCCCACCCTCGGCATTGCGGATGTTCGCGGCGGCTCCGTCCACGTTGGCCTGTGCGGCTTCCACCTGCGCGGCAGCGACATCGCGTTGAGCCTTTGCCGCATCGTACTCGGGCCGCGTGAGACTCTTCGCCTCCATTAAGGTGGCGGCGCGATTAAAGTCGGCTTCGGCCTTTGCCAGTGATGCGCGAGCCTGAGCCAGTTGAGCCGTCGCGCCGCGCTGGGTTTCGCGAGCTGCAGCCAACTGACTGGAAGCTTGCGTCGCCGTGTGGTTGTAGTCGTCCTCCCGAAGCCGGCCGAGCACGGCGCCGGCTTGAACGATGTCGCCGGGCTCGAGTCCGCGGCCACCGACGCGATATAGGTCGCGCACGATTCCCGACACTCGGAACGACAGGTTCACCTGGCGCGCCGGAAGAATCGAGGCCGAGTAGCGGGCTGCGCTCTTCGGTTGATAGAGGTCGACCGGAGTGACACGGACAGGAGTCGCCACTTTCTCGGGGGCCGGTTGGTGACGCTGACACGCGGCCAGCGCGAAGAATGGAGCAATCAGGATCAAGCGTTTCATCGGTCTTCTCCTAAAGCGCGCTCGAAGTCGGCGCGGGCGTTCCAAAATGAGGTCAGAGCTTGTTGATATTCGCTGTTGGACTCTTCGAGGCCCACTTGCGCCTGCAGAACGTCCTTGAACAACACCGCTTGTAGTCGAAACTTGTTGTTGGCCACTCGAAGGTTTTCGGTGGCCGTTTGCTGGGATAGTCGCGCCACTTTCAGCTCGGCCTGCCGATACTGAAGCTGACGGTGCTTATCATTCACGTCGGCAAGCACAGCATTGACGGCTTCCAGTTGCGCATTCCTGGCCTGCAGCACGCTGCGCTTCTTCTCGGCTGCCTCGTGTTTCCTCCGACCCCAATCGAATGGTTCCCAACTGAGGCTCACGCCGATGCTCGAGGACTGGGTCGGCATGAAGCGTCCCCAATTCACGAACGTCAGATTGTTGTACTCGGCGGCGACGTCCGGTATGAACTCGGCCTTCTTCGCGCGATAGTCCTGCTCGGCTTGCTGCTCGCGTAGGGCTCCCTTGCGGATTTCCGGCCGGTTCCTTAACGCGACCGCTCGCGCTTCCTCCAGATCGAGTCCGATGCCGAAGACGTCGACAGCCGGCTCAACCTCGAACTCGGTCGTGATGTCACGGCCGAGCAGAACATTCAGGTGTTCTTTCCCTGAGGTCCTCTGGTTCTTCAGCATGACCTCGAGTTGCTCGGTCTTCGCGACTCTCGTCTGCGATGCGAGCAGGTCGCCTTTCAGCGCAACCTCCTGCATTACCCAGTTCGCGGTCAGTTTCTCGACTTCCTGGTACAGCTTGGCTGTCTCGCGCACGCTACGCAGAGAGGCTTCTACCTGCTGGAGTCCGTAGTAGGCGCGCTTCACGTCGCGAACGATCTTTTGGCGGTCGGCGCGCGCTTCTTCCTCCGCGATCTTGACTCCCGTCTTGAGCGCATCCATATTGCGATGAATGCGAATCAACGACGTCAGCGGCTGTGCCACTCGCGCCGAGATCACGCCCGTCGGCGCGAGCGGCGTCTTGAGGCTTACATCCTCGGAGGGTATCGGACCGGAGCCCGTGTACGTACCGAGAACGCCTTTCTCCAAGGTGTAGTCGAAGGACCTGAGTTGTTGGGCGCCCAACATGTACACGCTGATGCCCGGGAATTGACGGGTGCGGACGGCGGCAAGCCGATCCTGAGCCTTTTCGATATCGATGGCCGAGTTCTGTAAGCTGTGATTCTTTTCAAGTGCGATCGCGATCGCCTGGTCGAGCGTGAGGGTGTCGGCTGCCGTCGCGGCGCCGCAAGCCAGGACGCCGAGGGCGATAACGAAGCTCGCTTTGCGCTGGATAAGCATGGGGAACCACTCTCTCTTTCTGGCGATTCGTTTTCAGAGTTTGTCGCCAGGACAAGAATGGCGGATTGAGCAGTTTTTTAAGAGTTGATTACGGTAGTTTACGCGGTAAAGCCGGGAGGGTAACCTGTTGTAAGTACGGGGTTTATGTCCCGCTTACGCACTGGCTCCACGGCGAAGATTCATCGCAGACATGAGACGGCGACCCGTTTCACTGGACCGCAGGCTGTGCAACCGAGGATCCACTGTGGCAATGACGCATTGGGGTTCACGCTCTTCCATCGCGAGTGTGAACCACCGCATAGCCTCGTCCCTCATTCCGAGACCCTCGTGAGCCACGGCGAGAGAGAATCCGGAAGGTCTCGGCGCCGCCAGCAATTCCTGAAGTAGACGTTGAGCCTCCTCTTGGTTGCCGGTCTTCGCCAACGCATGAGCTAGCGATCCCACCGGCACTGGAGCTCGGTTCGAGAACTCCACAGCTTTGCGATAGAAGCCGACGGCATCCTCGTGGCGGCCCTTCATCTCCCGCCCAAACCCCATGGCCATGAAGGTGAGCGGATGGCGCGGGTTGGCTGTTGAGGTGATCTCGTGCTGACGTTCCGCCGCTTGTACGTTGCCGGCAATGAAATGGACCAGCGATGCGGCGCCGCCCAATACGGGATCGAAGGGGTTCAGGTTCATCGCGTGATCGGTATAGGTCACCGCCTCCGCGATGCGGCCTTGTGGCAGAAGACACAGAATCGAATAGAAATGATGCGCGATCGAAAGACTCGGCTGAAGCTCAATGGCGCGGCGAAAGCACTTCTCTGAAACTTCCCAGTCCCATTCGAACGCAGCCTGGATCATGCCGAGCACGGCGTGCCCTTGCCCAAGCGTTTCGTCCAGCTCGATCGCGCGACGGGCCGCCTCGCGCGCCAGAGGCATCGCATCTCGCGCTCGCAGGATGGAGAACCAGGCCAGCACGAAATAGGAATGCGCCATTCCTGCCCATGCCGGGGCATACGAAGGCTCCTGCTCGGTGACCTGGCGGAAGATTTTCACGCTTTCGAGGGCCCCCGGAAAGGTGTTCGCGAGCGTATAGACGCCTTTTAAGAACAGATTGTAGGCGCCAATATTGTTGGTGTGGCTGTGAGACACCGGATGCGCCGCTTCGCCACGCACCTTCGGCATGATCTCAGCCACGACAGACGCCGAGAGTTCCTCCTGAACAGCAAACACGTCTCTCAATTCTCGCGGATAGGTTCGTGAGAACAAGTGATAACCCGTCGCCGTGTCGATCAACTGCGCCGTTACGCGGAGTTGGCTGCCTGCCTTCCGAACACTGCCCTCGAGCACTGTTTTGGCGTTCAGCTCATTACCAATTTCGCGGATATCCTTGGCCGCGTTTTTGTATCGAAACACAGAGGTTCGTGCCACCACTCGCAATCCGGGGACATACGCCAGAACGTTGATCAACTCCTCGGTAAGTCCGTCTGCAAAGTAGTCGTTCTCGGGATCGCCGCTCATGCTCACAAATGGCAGCACTGCAATGGACGGCATTTCCTCAGGTTCCGGGCGCTGAGCCGCGACCTGACCAGCCGCAGCGGTGAAGGCTGCTGCGTAGCCGCCTTTCGGAATACTGATAACGAGTGGATCGCGGCGACCTTCCTCCGCGTAATACTGCGCGAGACGGGCACGCAATTTGGCAGCGTGCATTCGTACGGTGGGATCCACTCTAGGATCGAAGTCCGGACCGCGATCGAAAACATCGACCCCGAGCCGATACTCTTTGAGCTCCTGTTCCTTCCCATCGAGCGTCGTCTCCACGATGAAACGCAAAAGACGCGCGAGCAGTTGGGATCGGACGAAATGGGAGCTCGCGAGAATCCGCTCTAACTGACCCAGAACAGACGAATCGGATGGCGCCAAGGTGCCCACAGAGTATTCATCATGTTAGCCCAGCCGAAGAAACAGCGACTGACTGCAGGCCCAGCCTGGAGAGGACGTTCTGAAAGCGCGGTTCGGAGCGCAACACGTTCACGCGCGGATCGAGCGGAATGAGAACCCAATGAGGCTCACGGTCTTCGATCGCCTGTTCCATCAGATCCAGCGCTCTCGCTGGATCCCCCAATCCCAAATGCAGAATCGCGAGCGCCAGAGAACTCCGATCTCGAGCATTCTCGATTTCATGGATCAGGGCTCGGGCCTCCTCGCATTGCCCAGCTTGCGCTAATGCGTGGCCCAGTCCGCCGAGCGGAATCGACGCTCGCTGTGATAACTCGCAGGCCATGCGAAAGGAGGCGATTGATTCTTCAAACTCGCCCCTGATCTGATGAACCCAACCCATCGAACGGTAGGCGAACGGAATGCGTGGATTGATCTCGAGAGCCATCTGGAAGTGTTGCTGGGCTGCGGCGAAGTCGCCTGCAGCCGCACAGATGTAAATAGCGGTAGCGCGGGTCAGGGGGTCGAGCGGGTTCAACTCAAGCGCGCGCTCGATCGCGATCCGAGCTTCCGGCATCCGATTCTGCGGAGTCAGGCAACTGCCGGCATAGAGGTGATGCGCAAGGGCAAGACTGGGCTGTAGTTCGATCGCTCGGAGAAAACTGGCCTCAGCCTTTGCCCAATTCCATTCGAATGTCGCCTGAATCGCTCCCAGGATCGTATGGCCGAGCGCCAGGTTTTGGTCAATTTTGAGCGCATTCTGAGCCGCGGCCTTACCTAAAGCCATCGCCTCGCGCGATCGCATGGCCGCATACCAGGCGAGTAAAAAATAGGAGTAAGCCAAACCTGCCGATGCCGGCGCATATCCAGGGTCGAGCTTTAGTACCTGTTCAAAGACGCCGATGCTCTCCCGCGGCCCGTTGTATCCATTGGCCAACGTGTACATGCCCTTCAGGTAGAGGTTGTACGCCGAGAGGTTAGCGGTGGTTACGTGCAGAGCGGATTTCGCCTTCCCGCGTCGCATATGTGGCATGATCTCGGCCACTACCGAATTCGCCAGCTCCTCCTGAACGGCGAAAACGTCGCTTAGTTCGCGTGGATAGGCGCGCGACAAAAGGTGATAGCCGGAGGTGACATCGATCAACTGCGCTGTGACGCGGAGTTGATTCCCCGACTTGCGAACGCTACCCTCGAGCACCGTCTGAACTTTGAGCTTGGCCCCGATTTCGCGGATATCCTGCACGACGTTCTTAAAACAAAAGACCGAGGTTCGAGCGACCACACGAAGACCCGGGACGGTGGTCAGGATGTTGATTAACTCCTCTGTCAGTCCGTCGCTGAAGTACTCATTCTCCGGGTCGGAACTCATGTTGACGAACGGCAGGACCGCGATGGATTGAATATCTGGGGCCGAATTCGACGGCGGATCGGCCTCGACGGAGCGCGTGAAAATGGGTGCGTAACCTCCTTTGGGAACGGAGATCACGATTGGATCGCGCTGGCCCTCGTGCGAATAGTATTCGGCGAGCCGCGAACGCAGCTTCGCAGCCTGCAAGCGGACGATGGGATCCACGCGCGGGTCGAAGGAGGCTCCGCGAGCGAATACGTCAACGCCAAGACGATATTCCTTCAGTTCGTCGTTCTTGCCCTGGAGTGCGACTTCTACCACAAACCGCAGCAAGCGACCGAGCGCGCCCGATTTCGCAAAGTACGAACTGGCCAGAATCCGATCGAGTTGCTGCAATACCTTAGCCGAATTGTCCGAAGCCGTACCCACGATTATTCCTGATCTTAGCGTTCCTTAGGCGGCGGCGGAAATGCGATCTTCTGCCGCCGTGTGGCGCCACGAGTTTCAGGAGGATAGGAGATGGCGATGTTTGAATGACCAGCTCGAGAATTCAGTTGATTAAACGGCCCTTACATTTTCGCTCAGTAAGCTTCGCAACAATGATTACGAATTGCCGCGAGTAAATTCCGCAGTTGCCGGAACTCTAAGCTGCAACTGGACTTAGCAATCGACGTCAGCGGATTCCTCAAGAACCGGTCCTTTTCATCCGATATGCATCTCGTAAGCATTGTGCCCGATAGAGAATCTCGTACCAACGACATCGTCCTGCAGGCTCTGCGGGATCCGAACCTACAGCTCGCATTTCTGGACCGGCTGAATTCGGGGGTTTACATTGTGGATCGAGAGCGGCGCATTCTCTATTGGAACGCTGGAGCCGAACGGATTACCGGGTACCACGAGCACCAGGTTGTGGGAAAACTCTGCCACGGCGACCTGTTGATGCATTGCGATGGGACTGGCGCGATTCTGTGCGGCTCGGAATGCCCCTTGGCGCAGGTGATCGTCGACGGCCATCTTCGAGAGTGCACGGTCTATCTGCGTCATTTGCATGGCCATCGCGTTCCGGTGAACGTGCGCGCCATGCCGTTGAGGGACGCTCAGAAGAACATCCTCGGAGCCATTGAGGTATTTGAAGAGGCGATGCCGGCAGGCAGGCGAGACACCTCTCTCGAGCCTTACGGGTGTGTCGATCGAACGACAGGAATCCCGACGCGCGCTTACGGCGAAATGAAGCTTGTCCACCGGTTGGACGCGCTAGAGAAGTTCGGAATCACGCTTGGCTGGCTGGCCATCTCACTCAATTCGGTGAGCGAGTTAGACAAGAATTTTGGACACGGCTTTATCGATGCCGCAATGAAGATGATCGCGCGTACACTCGATTGGAACGTTGGAACCAAGGACGTGCTGATGCGCTGGGACCGCACTGAATTCCGAGTTGTGGTTCACGCTGCGAATCGAACGACTTTGGAAGACCTTGCCCAATCCCTTAAGGCGCTCGTGCGGTGCTCAGCCGTCGACTGGTGGGGCGAAACGCGGCAGGTGACCATCTCCATCGCCGCGATCATGGCCGAGCCGGGCGAATCCGTTAGCGCGCTTGAATCGCGTGTGCGCGGTGTTCAGGCAATCAACAAGAAATCTGAAGCCAATCCCTTCACCACTCTCTAAACATGTTCGGAATCATTGGAATTCTAATCGTGTTCGGCGCGGTAGTCGGCGGATACCTCATGGAGCACGGGAAGCTCGCAGTCCTGCTACAGCCTGCAGAACTGGTGATTATCGGAGGCGCAGCGGCCGGCACGCTCTTTATTGCGAACCCACCCTCCGTCCTAAAAGGGATCCTGGGAGGCTTTAAGGCGGTCTTCGGCGGCTCGAAGTTCTCAAAAACTTACTACCTCGAGATCTTAAAGCAACTCTACGCGATCATGCAAAAGGCTCGGAAGAACGGCCTCTCGGGCCTCGAAAGCGATATCGAAGAACCCGACAAGAGCGAATTGTTCAGCAAGTGGGATCACCATCTTCGCGATTTTGTTTGCGACACGCTCCGGACCGCAATGACTGGTGGCCCATCCCCTCTTGAAATGGATCAGATGATGGAGGCCGATATGGAGGTCCACCATCATTACGCCCACCAGCCCGTGAATGCTCTGAACACGGTAGCGGACTCATTGCCGGGCCTCGGAATCGTGGCGGCGGTGCTTGGCGTAGTCATCACCATGGGGGCCCTGGGTGGTCCGCCTGAAGAGATCGGGCACAAAGTCGCCGCAGCCCTGGTTGGAACGTTCCTCGGCATTCTCCTGTGTTATGGATTGCTCGGACCCATGGCGCAAAAGATGGGGAAAGCAGCCGAAGAAGAGGGACACTTCTACCAAGCCATTCGCGTGTGTGTGATCTCCTTTCTGAAAGGGTCATCGCCTCTGGTGGCGCTCGAATTCGGACGCCGTGCGATTCCGAATCATGTGCGCCCTTCGTTCCAGGAACTCGATAAAGGCTGCAGGGGCAAGTAAGACATGGCCGTTGAGAATCCAGAATTACAGCCGATCATCATTAAGAAAAAAGTGGTTCATGCGAGCCACCATGGTGGCGCGTGGAAGGTCGCTTACGCCGATTTCGTCACGGCGATGATGGCCCTTTTCATCGTGCTCTGGCTGATGAGTTCAAGTGACCAGGTGAAGAAAGCCGTCGCCGGATATTTCCGCGATCCATCCGGGCATGCTAAGGGTGATGGGACTGGGCAGGCGGGTATTGGGGAAGGCGTCGGCGTCGGCAAGGATGACATGAAGAAGCTTAAAGAGAAGCTCGAAGCTGCCATGAAACAAGCGCCCGAACTGCAGCGCTTAAAAGACCAGGTTCAGATGACCGTAACCGGCGAAGGTCTGCGCGTGGAACTTCTCGAAAGCGAAATCGGAACTTTCTTTGAGACAGGGAATGCACAGCCAAGCGGTTCCGGCAAAGACATGCTGCAGATGCTGGCCGCCGAGCTGGGCAAGATGAAGAATAAGCTCCTCATTGAGGGTCACACGGACGCGCGGCCATTTACATCAAAAGGTCCGTATTCTAACTGGGAACTATCTGCGGATCGCGCGAACGCAGCGCGTCAACTGATGCAAGCGAGCGGACTAAGCGCGGATCAGGTGGCCGAAGTCCGTGGGTATGCGGATCAGCGGCTGCGAAAGCCAGACGAACCCGGAAATGCGTCCAACCGACGAGTCTCGATTATCGTTAAGTATCGTGATGCCCCACCGGACCTGACGCTCTCCGGTGACGCTGGCGGCCACGCCGAGAAGCCGGATGCCCCGTCGGAAAAGAAGGCTGAACCAGCACATCATTGATGAGCGGTCGTTAGTGTGAATTGTGCCCCACTAGCAGTAAACTAAAGCATGCGCATCTGGGCCGCGCTTGTCGTATCTGGACTCGTCTTCGCTGCCGATCCCGCGCCCACCTTTCGCAAATACTGCTTCGGTTGCCACGCGAACGGCGCCGCTATGGGCGGCGTAAGCCTGGATAAGCTCACCGCCTCAAACTCCTGGGGCGATACCTTTCAGACCTGGCGGAAGGTCACGGCCGTCCTCGGCGAGAAGAAAATGCCCCCGAAGGGGCTGCCCCAACCTACGGACGAACAGCGCCAGGAAGCGATCGCCTGGGTTCGAACGAACCTAGATTCCTACATCCAGAAGCACGCCGGCGATCCCGGTCGCGTCACCGTGCGCAGGCTCACCAGTGGCGAGTATCGCTATGCGATTCAAGACCTTACGGGCCTCGATCTCGACTCTGGCATTGACGCCTCGGCCGACTCTGTGGGAGGTGAAGGCTTCACCAACTTTGGCGATGTGCAGTTCATGCAGGACGCGAATCTGGAGCGATACTTGCAAGCGGCCAAGTTCGTTGCCGACCATGCCGTGATCGGCTCCGGCCCGCTCGAGTTCTTCGCCGATCCCGGCAAGACAGGGTTCGAGCTCTCCGCGATTTCGCGCATCCGTGAGATCTATGCCGCCAACGGATTTCGCACGGTTTCCGGAGAGGGCGGTCGTCCGTTTGGTCTCGAGAAATATGGCAAAGCCCTCTTCGTCGCATGGCGATTCCGCAATCTTCCGGCTGGGTCGAAAACGACGCTCGATAGCCTCGCCGTAAAGGAAGGCATCAGCGGACGATTTGCCCGGCACATTTGGTCAGTTTTGAACCAGCCGGCACTCGGGTTTCCTTTGTCCGAAGTTGTTGGGCGCTGGCGCAAGATACCGGGCGGCGATGAAAAAGTTGCCCGGACTGCTTGTACCGACATTCAGAAATTCGTAACTACATGGCCGAGTTGGTTATTCGCGCGCGGCGACGTAGCTGCCGGCGGAGCCGGGGACGAAAGCCCGCTCATGCTGAACGATGCCTCCTTGGCGGTCGAGCCTAAGCGTCATTTCAAATTTCTTGCCGGATTGCGACGCCCAGGACAAAAGGCGGAGGGGCCGCGCGGGCCGGTGAAGATATTCCTTCACGTCACTCCAGTGAATCCCGGACCCGCTGCGAAGCCGATGGTCATTTGGAAGAACGCTACCATTGCATTCCGCAAGCAACCTGGGCCGCTGACCCCGTCCGACCCCGCCCAGCCGTTACGCTCGGTGATCACCAGCGAAATGATCAAGAAACTGCGTGTCGGTCAAGGTTCTGAAGGGCTCGAGCTTGGGCCGAACGATTTCGCCAGCTCCACCACAGTGGGTTTCGAAGTTCCGCTTCCCGAGGGGGCTGTTGCCCTCGAGTTTCAAGCTGACGCACAACTCGGAGCGGATCGCGACGTTGTGATGCGAATCCTGCTTTCTGAACGCTCGGATGGAGGATCGCGAGGCATCCCGGTGCGAGCGTTGCTTGGAGACCCGCAGAGCTTGGGGTATCGCACTTTCAAAAAGGGCGTGCTCGAACTCGCTGCGCTGATGCCGCCGAACTCACACGCGGAGCCTACGCCAGCCGACAAAGACCCCGTTCCAGCTCCATTTGACAGCACCTTCAACGTACCCGAGCACGACGAGTTCGTTAACCGAGTAAAGTACATCCGCGACGATCGTTACGTGATCGATAACATGCTCGATCCCACGGTCCGGCAGCGCCTGAATCGAGCCTGGAGCGACTTGATGGCGTCGTTCGATTATCACGACAACTATTTGCAGATGATCGCCGCGCATTTCAAATACGACCTGAAAGTTAAGCGGGTCGGCGAATTAGACAAGGCCGCGATCGAAGCGATGCCAGCCGACGTACGTCCTTACGCTGCCTCATTGCGGACCGAGTTCGACGCGGTGATGCGAGCGCAAGCGGCGGCGCGACCGGGTCACGTTGCCGATTGCCTGAAGTTTGCGAGCCTCGCGTGGCGTCGTCCTTTGACGGAAGCCGAGAAACAGAATTTGCGGACCTTCTACGATAAAGCCGTCACGACTGAGGGCGATCACCCCAAAGCCATCCGGGCGCTCCTGACGCGAATCCTCGTGTCGCCGGCGTTTCTGTACCGAGTGGAGGGGACGAGCGAGACAGCGGCGGCCAAACCACTCAACCCCTGGGAACTCGCCTCGCGGATGAGCTTCTTCCTATGGTCCTCGATTCCCGACGGAGAGCTACGCCGCGCTGCTTCCACTGGCGAACTCGCCGATCCGATTCGAATGCGCCAGCAGGTCAAGCGTATGCTGGCGGACGTGAAGGCGCGCCGCCTCGCTACGGAGTTCTTCGGCCAATGGTTCGGTTTCTATCGTTTCGATGAGCACAAGGGCGTCGACACGAGCCGCTTCCCCGAGTTCACGCAGGAAGTGAAAGAGTCGATGTACGACGAAGCCGTATCGTTCTTCGAACACATCGTTCGCAAAGACCGGCCGGTAATGGAAGTCGTGACCGCCGATTACGCATTCCTCAACAACGCGCTCGCGAAATATTATGCGATTCCGAAGGAGATCAAGTCCGAGCAAGTGGAGTTGACGTCCGGCGCCGGCGCTTTCCATCGAGGCGGCGTGTTGCGTCTGGGCGCCATTCTCACCGCGACCTCAGCGCCCCTCCGGACGAGTCCAGTGAAGCGCGGTGATTGGGTGCTTCGCCGAGTACTGGGGACAGCCGTACCGCCTCCGCCCGCGGACGCAGGATCGATACCGGCGGACGACAAGTTGTTCGGTGGACTCTCGGTGAAGGAGCGGCTCGAGGTCCACAAGCGCAACGCGACTTGCGCGAACTGTCATGCTCGCATCGACCCACTCGGATTCGCGCTCGAGAATTACGATTCCACCGGGCGGTGGCGCGAGAAGTATCCGGACGGCAAGCCCGTGGACGCGGCCGACAATGTCGAGGGGTTGCTCAAGCAGCTTCGCGAGAAGGACGAGCAATTCCGGCGGACTCTCGCCGTCAAATTAATTGGCTACGGGCTCGGCCGAACAGTCCTTGCATCTGACCAGCCGCTGATCGACCAGATGGTCGAAAATCCGGGAACCACCTTCTCGGAGGTGGTGGCTGATCTGGTTGCGAGCCCTCAATTCCGTCGGAAAATTGCAGAAACAACCGGGCGGGAAGTGGCGCATAATGTTCATAGGGTCGTGGGGCGAACTAAGTAATGCAGCCATCCCGTCGGACGTTTTTGCGAGGCGCTGGGGTCGCTCTAACACTCCCCTGGCTTGAGTCATTACAGGCGCAACCTGTTGCAGGGCCGCCACTTCGCTTCGGCTGCATCTTCTTTTCGAACGGCGTGGAGCCAGCGCACTGGTGGGCGAAAGGGTCGGGCGCTTCGATGGAGTTCGGTCCCGCTGCCCAGCCGCTGGCCCCGATTCGCGAGGATCTGGTCTTCATCAAAGGCCTCTACCATCAGAAAGCGTTCGCCTCTACCAGTCCCCATTTGGGCCGAATGAATCTCCTGTCGGGCGCTCAAGTGAGTCTCGACCCAGCGGAGATTCGCGTCGGCGTCTCCTTGGACCAGGTGCTCGCCAAGCAGATCGGCCAAAAGACGCCAGTCCCGAGTCTCGCGCTCGGAATCGAACCCAACGAACTCCGTCTCGAAGACGGGCTTTCGATGATTTATGGATCGTCGATCTCCTGGGTGTCGCCGTCAAAGCCTGCCGCCAAGGAAATTTACCCCGCCAGAGCGTTCGATCAACTGGTCGGCGACGGCAAAGGCCGCCGCATGGATCGCAGCATTCTCGACGCGGTGCTCGAGGAGACTCACTCGCTTCAGCCCAAGGTGAGCAGCGGAGATCGTAAGAAACTGGACGAGTATCTCGAGTCCGTGCGCGATATCGAAAAACGGATTGACCATGCGTCGAAGCAGGAGCGTCTCGAAGGATGGCGTCCGACTCTCGAAAAGCCGGACATGCCGCGACCTGCGAATGAGATTCCGCAGAACGTTCCAGATCACATGAAGTTGATGCTCGACTTGATCGTGCTCGCCTTCCAAATGGACAAGACGCGTATCGTCACGTTGATGCTGAACAACGATCTCTCCCAGATGAACTTCAAGTTCCTCGAGGGGGTGCGAGGCGCTTTACATCTGGACCTGACACACAATGGGAAAGCGCCTGAACTCGAGGCAATGTACCTCAAGACGAACCAGTTCCACATGCAGCAGTTCACGTATCTGGTGCAGCGGATGAAGGCAATCGATGAGGGTGGCGCGTCGCTGCTGGATAACTCGATGTTGATGATGGCGTCGAGTCTTTACGATGGCGACACCCATGGGGCCGACCAATTGCCGATCATTTTGGCGGGTCGCGCGGGCGGATCGATCAAGACCGGCCGGATTCTGGATTACTTGGATAAGGGCAACGACAACCGTCGAGCCTGCAGTTTGTATCTCTCGATGATGGATCGTATGGGAGTGAAGCTGGACCGTTTTGGCGATTCGGACCGGCGGCTCGAAGATCTCTAAGCGCAGCGCACGGCTCCGTTCCGGCTCAACCGATCGGATCGTGTTATACTCCGACCCAAGAGTGCTGGGCTGGGTTTATCGTCGCATCCCTAAAGCCGTTTCGGCCGCACTCTGCCTTGTCTTCCTCGTTGCGCCGCTGTCTATTTTCGCGAAGCAATCTTCCTCCGGAATGAAGTGCTGCCGGACCAAGGCCAAGTGCTGCTGCCGGAAATCCACTGACGCGGGCCCGGGTATCGCAGCGAAGTCCTGCGGAGCGAGTTGTTCGAAAACGGCGCTTGGGCTCTCAATTGTTCCTGCGCAGTTGTTGGCGGATACACACTCCTCTCCTCAGCAGCCGGCGTCGGGCGCTGTCGTAATTCTCGAGCCGCGCCGGCACGATGACTCTTCGACCTACCAGCAACACCAGCGTCCCCCGCCGTTCCGCACTCTCACTTAGTCGACTCTCAACCTATAGCCGCAGTCTCGTCAGGTAGGGCAGTATGTCCACGACCGCTAGTTCGCGCCCCCACTCGCGCGCATTCATGCGTGTGCGGGGGCTTGTGTGCGCCTTCATAGCGTTCGTCCTTCTGCTTCCGACGGCGCTGGCCGCAGCCGCCGCTACGCATAACGACGAGTGCGGGATGCAGGCCTGCAAGCGCTCCAAAACCTGCTGTTGCAAGAACAAGTCCGCCGCAGAACCTGGGAAACCAACGTTGCAGTCCGCCAAGCGGTGTCCGCCCAATTGCAGCCAACCACTCGCGTTCGGCGCCCACGCTCTTGGCATTCTAGTCTCCGGGTCAACGCATCCGTGGGCGATACCGGGCAGGGAATCGGTCCATCAGGCGACCCGCAACCCCGTTCCCACCGCTGGGCGCGGATTCGCACTCTACAGCCGTCCTCCACCTCACCTTTAACAAAGGCTACTACTTCCCGCGGTGAGCACAGGAGGGAGGCTTCATGAAACTCATATTATTCATATTCTTTGCATCGGTTGCGTCCGCGCAAGAAACAATTCACTTAGGAAGCGTCAGCGGCCGGGTAACTGACCCCAGCGGCGCAATAGTCGAGAGTGCCCGAGTTACCGTTCGACAAACGGAAACGAATATCTCCGCGGCGATGGATACGGACGGCGAGGGGCGGTTCCGCTTCCCGTATCTCAAGCTTGGTCCGTATGAAATCAAAGTCCACAGAGAAGGCTTCGCCGACGTGGTGCGGTTGGTGAGCATAAGGGCCGGAGCTGCCTACGAACTCCCGGTTGAGCTCAGGCTCCAGGTGACGAAGGCGGACGCGAATGTCGAAGCTAACGCCGTCGTGCTGGAGGGCGCTCGAAGTCAGATTGCCGGCACGGTCTGGCAGGCGGAGGTTCGCAGCCTCCCGCTGAATGGCCGCAACTTCCTGGACCTCGCGCTGCTGACACCCGGGGTATCGCCGACGAACACCGCGAGCACCCAACTCTTCGCGGAAACGTCCGCCGTGCCGGGACAAGGAATCTCGGTCGGAAGCCAGCGCAACCTCTCGAACAACTTTGTAGTCGACGGTCTCTCAGCCAATGATGACGCCGCCGGCTTGAGCGGCATGTTCTACGGCCTCGACACGGTCCAGGAATTTCAGGTGGTGACTTCGGGAGCGCAAGCCGAGTTGGGACGCGCCCTCGGCGGATACTTGAATGTCGTGACCAGGAGTGGGACGAACACCGTCCACGGTTCGGTGTACGGCTACCTGAAAAACGAGCGATTTAACGCCGCCAATCCGCTCCTGAGGCAAAAGCTGCCGTTGACGCAAACCCAGTATGGAGCGAGCCTGGGTGGTCCCATCGTCCAGGACCGGACGTTTTACTTCACCAATTTCGAACAACGCCTGCTGAACCAGTCCGGTCTCGCGACGATCTCGGCCGCGAACGTGACGGCGATCAACTCCAGACTTGACGCCACCGGCTTCCAGGGACCACGCATCTCCACCGGCCTCTATCCGAACCCGGTCCACAATGTGACCTACCTAGGCAAGCTAGATCATCAGTTCAACGGGAACGACCAGTTCAACATCCGTTACAGCCTGTACGATGTGGATAGCCGCAATTCACGGGGGGCCGGCGCGCTTAGCGCTCCCAGCGCATCCGCGGCCCTCGATAACCGGGACCAAACCATCGCGGCGAGCAATATCTGGGCGCTGTCGAGCCGCACCGTGAACGAGACGCGGGGTCAGTTTACTTACAGCGACCTATCTGCTCCACCCACGGATCTGACCGGACCGGCGGTGAGTATCGCTGGGGTTGCGACGTTCGGGCGAAGTTCCGGCTCACCTACCGGGCGCTTCAACAAACTGTACCAACTTGTCGACAACTTCTCGCACCAATCCGGCGCGCATGCGCTGCGCGGCGGGGTCGACTTTCTTTACAACAACACAACTATCACTTACCCCCGATCCATCCGAGGCAGTTACTCATTCTCGTCGCTCGCCAACTTCCTAAATGGCGTTTATAACAACGCTGGATTTACACAGACGTTCGGGAACTCAACAGTCCATCAAGGGAACCCGAATCTCGGGCTGTACGCGCAAGATGAGTGGAAGATCAGCTCCCGTCTAACGATGAACCTCGGGCTCCGTTACGATCTGCAGTTTCTCGAGACCGTCGACACGGACACGAACAACTTCGCGCCGCGCGTAGGCCTGGCTTGGACCCCGCTCGCCTCGCGCCGAACGGTGATCCGCGGCAGTTACGGATTGTTCTACGATCGCGTTCCCCTGCGCGCGCTGGCGAACGCTCTGCTCTCCGCGGGCAACACGACCACGTTGAACAGTTCGAGCCAAGTCAGCGTGAGCCTCTCGCCAACTCAGACGGGAGCCCCCGTGTTTCCGAACGTCCTGACCGCGACTCCGGCGCTCTCTCTGCTCAATTTCACGACCATGGACCGCAACCTGCAGAACGCTTACTCGCAACAAACCAGCTTCGAAGTGGAGCAGCAACTCGGGACTCGTTCCACGGTCTCCATCGGTTACCAACGCCTCCGTGGATTGCATCTGCTGATGTCGATCAATCAGAACGTGCCCACCTGCGTGGCCAGCGGCAACAACAACGGGTGCCGTCCGAATCCTGCTTATGCAAACAACAGCCAATACTCTTCACTCGGCGATTCGCACTATGACGGGCTGCATCTCTCGTTCGTTCAGCGGCCGGCGAAGTGGGGACACTACCGCGTGTCCTACACGTATTCCAAGTCGATGAACAATCTGGGCGAGTTCTTCTTCAGCGGGCCGATCGACCAGTTCAATGTCTGGCGTGACTATGCGCGGTCGGATGACGACCAGCGCCATCGCTTTGTGTTCGACGGATCGCTTCGCGCACCGTTCGGATTCGAACTCGGTGGACTGATCCAATACTACTCGTCGCTGCCGTTCAACATCACGGCCGGAAGCACGACAGTCCAGGGGACAACGGCGCGTCCGATCGTGAACGGCGATTACATCAGCCGCAATGCCGGCGCCGGCTTCGACTTTCTCAATGTGAGCGGCCGTGTGAGCCGCGTATTTCCGCTCGGCGAACGCTTGAAGCTGGAAACGATCGCCGAAGGTTTCAATTTGCTGAACCGCGTCAACGGCGTCACGCTCAACGGAGTGTTTGGCGCGGGCGCATATCCCACAAATCCATCGGCCACGTTCCGCCAGACCACAGCGGTCGCGGATATGCGGTCGTTCCAAATCGCATTGAGGGCGACTTTCTAACATGACTGTGCTGCCGTTACTTCTCGGGTTCCTGGCTGCCGTTCCGGACGGCTCCCCCGACCGTCAACCACAACTGGCCGCGTCGGAGAACGCCGTTGCCATGGTCTACGGTCGTGACAAGTCCATCTTGTTCACGCAGTCGAACGACGGCGGGCAGACCTTTTCCAAGGCCCTCGAAATCGCGAAGCTCCCGGTGCTCGCGCTCGGGCGTCATCGCGGACCACGAGTTGCCTTTGCCGGGAACACAATCCTGGTATCGGCGATCGGCGGTACATCTGTGGCCACCGGACCGCACGCGCACGGACTCCCCGCTGACGGCGACCTCCTCCTCTGGAGGTCGCTCGACCGAGGGCGCACGTGGAAGCAAGCGGGGACGATCAACGATGCTCCGGGCTCGGCCCGCGAGGGACTTCACGCGATGGCCGCCGATTCCGGAGGCCACGTTGCCGCCGTGTGGCTCGATCTCCGCGGCAAGGGCACTCGACTCTACGCCGCATTCTCGAATGACGCCGGGGCGACTTGGTCCAATAACTCGCTGGTCTATGAATCGCCGGATGGCACGATCTGCCAGTGCTGCCACCCCTCGCTGGCCCCTCTTGGGAACGGCGAGTTCGCTGTCATGTTTCGCAACGCGCTCGGTGGCTGCCGGGACATGTACCTGTTCACGATGCGTAACGGCGTGGCCTCGAAGCCTTCCAAGCTGGGTAACGGTTCGTGGGAACTCAATGCTTGTCCGATGGACGGGGGTGGAATCGCGGTCTCGAATGGCCGCTTAGTCGCTGCGTGGCGCCGTGCGGACGAAGTCTACCTGGCCAGAGCCGGCGAGCCCGAGACCAAGATCGGCGCCGGCAAGGACGTCGCGATCGCCGCGAGTGGCGCAAGGATCTTCGCGGTCTGGACCCAGGGCGGGACCATTCAAGCCTGGGGACGAGATCAAGCGCTCCAACTGACAAAATCCGGCGCGTTCGCGAATGTCGTCGCCCTGAAAAAAGGAGGGGCGCTCGCGGCCTGGGAAGAAAATGGCGAGATCAAAACGCGGAAGTTAGAGTAAGTTCCTCGTGCTACCATCGAATCGGTAGCCGTATGCGCTTAGTCGTCGCAACCGCCTGCCTGGCTGCAGGACTCCTATCTGCGAGCGCCTCGACGCTTACAGTCTTGCTCGATCTCCCAAAAGAGCAGAACTCTGTCTCCATCAAAGCCATGACTGAGGAGTTGCGGCAGCAGATGCGCAATTCCGGCGTGAAGCTTGATGTTCGAATGAAGTCTGCAACTGCCCCGGGCGAAGTGTTCGAGGACGTGGTGCAGTTTCGCTTCCGTGGGTCCTGCCGGATGGCCGACTACGCTCAATTCATGGACGAGCGCGGTCCCTTGGCCTGGACACACACCGTGGACGGCGATGTTCTTCCGTTCGGCGAGGTCTCTTGCGACCGAGTCCGCCGAGCTGTCCAATCCGCGCTTTGGGGCGGGGAACGCGGACAGCGCGATCGCCTTTTCGGCCGGGCACTCGGTCGAGTGGTGGCTCACGAACTGGTCCACATGCTTCAGAAATCACACGCTCACACCCGAACCGGCTTCACCAAAGCCGCTCTTGCCGGATCCGATCTCATACTGAACGACATTCCATAAGCGCCGCCGATCGAGGCTATCGAAGATTTCTATAACCCGATTGAAACAATCGGCGTTACACTATTCCAACCTCGGTTTGGTCACCCTAGTTGGGGTAACTTGCTCTCGCGCTAAGCAGCGCTCCCGCCCCCGTCGAATCAAGCACACAAAAATTGCTTAACAGGGGATTCGAATGTCAAAACGCTCTTTGGCTGGGTTCAGCCTCTTACTCATCAGCGCGGTAGCATCACACGCACAATCGATTTACGGAGGACTTCGGGGCGCTGTAACCGACCCGCAAGGCGCCGTCATTGCCGGCGCAAAAGTCACTCTACTCGATGAAAGCACCAATCTCAGTCGGAGTACTATTTCGAACGCGTCGGGTGAATACACGTTCGCTTCTGTAACTCCGGCAACATACACGCTGGTCACCGAGTCTCCGGGATTCAAGAAATTCGATCGCAAAGGTATCGTTGTCGCGACCCAACAGTTCGTAACGCTCGACGTCACACTGAACGTTGGCGACGCGGTTGAGAGTGTCATGGTGACGGAAGATGTGCCGCTTGTGGAGACTTCAAACGCGAGCCAGAGTCAGGTGATCGGACACAAGCAGCTGACGGACTTACCGAATCTGGGGCGTAATCCCTTCATGATGTCGCGGCTCGCAGCCACGGTCCAGCAAGTCGGTAATCCTGCTTACAACCGGATGCAGGACCAATCGGGTTCCTCGCAAATTTCAATCAATGGCGGACCGGTTCGCGGAAACAACTATCTCCTGGATGGGATCCCGATCACTGACTTCTCCAATCGCGCCGTGATCATTCCCTCGCTCGAATCGGTGGAAGAAATGAAGGTCCAGATTTCCACGTATGACGCAGAAATGGGTCGTACCGGCGGTGGCATGTTCAACACGTATCTCAAGTCCGGAGGGAACTCGTATCATGGCTCACTGCTGGGATACATGCGCCAGACGGATTGGCTGGCCAACACTTTCTTCAACAATCGAAATGGCGTCAAGATCACAGACCAACCGTTCCGGAATTATGGCGGATCCTTCGGCGGCGCTGTCTGGATTCCCAAAGTCTACAACGGGAAGAATCGCACCTTCTTTTGGCTAGGCTTTGAAGGTTATCGTGACACGCAGGCGGCCAGTCGCGAGCAGTACACGCCAACGTCGTTGGAGCGCATCGGCGACTTTTCGCAAAGCAAGAACAACGCTGGCGGATTATTGACGATCTACGATCCGCGCACGACTCGCGCAGACGGAAGCCGAGACCCGTTTATGGGGAACATCATTCCGGTGAGCCGTATCGACGTTGCCGGCAAGAACATCGCGACGACTTACATGAATCCTACGAAGACGGCTCGCTATTACGGCGACCTTAATCTCGCGGGCGCCGGACCCCTGGCTTCGAAGGCTGATCAGCGATTCATCAAACTCGATCATCAGATGTTCAATTGGTGGCGCGCGAGTGTCAGCTATCTGCACTACAACTCGGCGGAGCCGGGCGAAAACCCATATCCAACGATCTCGTCACCCGACCAGTGGCTCCTGGGCCGCGTCGTCGATACTACCCAAGTCAACAACACCCTGACGCCATCGTCCACCTGGGTTATCGCGGCGCGCTACGGGTTCAATCGCTTCCCAAACCTGGGCACCCAGAAATCACAGGGCTTCAACCTTTCCTCGCTCGGGTTCGCGCCGTCCTTCGTGAGCGCCGTTCCTTCTCCGACGTTCCCGAACGTCACGATGCAGACGGCTTACTCGCTGGGCGCCAATAACAATTTCAACTACGTCCACCATTCGAAGAACCTGGGCCTGAGCGCTTCGAAGTACATGGGCAAGCACAATCTGAAGTTCGGTTATGACTTCCGCCGCCTGCATGACGATGGGATCGACTGGCAAAACAGCGCGGGCGCATTCAGCTTCACCAATCAATTCACGCGGGCGAACTCGGGGTCCGCGTCGAGCGCTTCCGGCGCCGATCTCGCGGACATGCTGCTTGGAGCGCCGATGAGCGCTCAGGGATACAACCCGACGTTACTCAAGGAGTTCATCGATTATCACGGTCTCTACATTCAGGACGACTATCGCATCACTCGCCGCCTGACCCTGAACTTCGGTCTGCGTCTCGAGCACGAGACAGGCCTCAAAGAGGCGAGCAATCTCCTGATTACCGGGTTCGATGTCTCAAAACAAAACCCCATTGCGGCAACCTCAGGCTACGCCTCGCCTGGAGTGCTTCTCTGGGCTGGCATCAATGGCCAGAAAACTACAACTGGTAACCCGACTTCGGCTAAGTGGGCTCCACGCTTGGGAGCAGCCTACCAACTAAACGACAAGACGGTCCTTCGGGGTGGTTATGGAATCTACTATTCACCCATGCTCACGCTGGGATCGCCCTATTCGAGTGAAGGGGTAACCGCCACCACCCAACCCAGTGCGACCACCGATGGTGGTAAGACTCCGGCAATCGTATTTTCAAACCCGTTCCCAACCGGATATGACAAGCCGGTGGGCAACTCTCTCGGCGCGCTTACAGGCATTGGAAAGAGCATCACCATCTATGATCCAAACGCCCATTCGCCACGGATCCAGCAGTTCTCGTTCGATGTGCAACGTCAGCTCGGCGCCTCGTTCGTTCTAAACGTCGGCTACTCAGGCTCGCGGAGCAGCCGTCTGACCTTGACAGCCGCGTCCTTCAATGTCAATCAGCTCGATCCCAAGTACTTCAACCTCGGGAGCCAATTAACGAGTTCGGTTGCGAATCCCTACTTCGGTAAAGGCGGCGTAGCTGGCCTGACCACGTCAACGGTCACTTATAACCAGTTACTTCGTCCGCACCCTCAATTCACGGCTCTCAACTTCTCAGCCACCGATCGCAACAAGGCGCAGTACGATGCGCTCGTGCTTCGGATGCAGAAGAGCATGTCCCACGGACTCTCGCTGGTCTCGACTTACACTTATTCCCGTAACTTCGACATGTCGGGCGGCGGGGCGGGCAACAACTTGAATTCAGGGAACAGCGGACCGCAGGATGTTTACTCGCTTGCCGGCGAATGGGGTTTGTCTTATCTGGACTCTCCGCATCGTTGGACCAACGCAGTGACTTACGATCTTCCGTTCGGGAAGGGCAAGGCTTATCTCTCCGGTGTCAATCGGATTGCGGATTTGGCTGTTGGCGGCTGGTCGATCCAGACAGTCTCCACCTTCTCCACGGGCTATCCGCTGCAGATCTACATGAATAACAACACGAACTCGGCGATCGGGGCATCCCGTCAGCGACCCAACGCCACAGGCGTCGCGCCCACGGTGGACGCTCCGTTCAGTACAAGGATCGACGGTTGGATCAACCCGGGCGCATTTAGCAACGCTGCTCAATTCACCTTCGGCAACGTGACCCGTACCATCTCGATGCGTGGACCGGGCCAAGTGAACTGGGACGTTTCCGTTTTCAAGACCTTCGCGGTGTTTGAGAGCTTCCGCGCGCAGTTCCGCGCCGAGGCCCTGAACGCCATGAACACTCCGCTGTTCCGTGCGCCCAACACGGCGTTCGGCAACGCATCGTTTGGACGCATCACTTCGCAGGGGAATTTCCCCCGCATGATTCAACTCGGCTTAAGACTGTACTTCTGAGGGAAGAGAATATGACTCATCTAAACGAAGAACTCAAGCAACGCGGATTCTCCCGTCGTTCCTTTGGGCGATTCGCTGCCCTGATCACGGCCGGGGCCAGCCTTCCGTTTTATAACGAAGGCGCCCTGGCCCAATTGTCCGCCACGCGGGATCCCATTCCGCCGGACGCCGTCAAAATAAACGCCAACGAAAATCCGCTGGGACCCTGCCCCGAGGCCGCCGAGGCCATCTACAGCGTTACTCGCAAGGGGGGCCGGTATCTCTACGAAGAAACGTTTGCCTTCACGAAACTGCAAGCCGATCTGGAAGGTCTCAAGCCGAATTACGTAACCCCGTACGCGGGTTCGAGCGCCCCATTGCACCAAGCTGTGATGGCGTTCACCTCTCCCACGCGCGGACTGGTGATGGGCGATCCCGGATACGAAGCTGCCGACCGCGCCGCCCGTTTCATCGGCGCCCCAGTAGCCAAAGTGCCCCTGGCGAAAGATTTCTCGCACGACATCAAGGCCATGTTGAAGGCGGGCTCGAACGCCGGCCTATTCTACATCTGCAATCCGAACAATCCCACCGGTACGATGACCTCGCGCGCCGACATCGAGTACTTGCTCGCGAATAAGCCGGCAGGGTCGGTGGTGCTGCTCGACGAGGCCTATATTCACCTCTCGGGCGTTTCGGCTGCATCCGACTTGGTCGCCGCCGATAAGGACGTCGTAATTCTGCGGACCTTCTCGAAGCTATACGGCATGGCAGGGCTGCGTGCCGGAGCTGCATTCGGCCGTCCGGACCTCCTCGCGAAGGTGACGCCGTACAGCGCCGGAGCCCTGCCGGTCACCGGTATGGTGGCTGCGCTTGCGAGTCTCAAAGTTTCCTCGAAGCTGGTACCCGAGCGCCGCAAGATCATCGCCGATGTGCGCGAAGACGTCAGCTCGTGGCTCGAGAAAAAGAAGATTGCGTTCGTGCCGTCGGTCTCGAACAAGATCATGATCGACGTCAAGAGGCCGGGACGCGAAGTGGTCGAGGCCATGTTCAAGGAGAAGGTCCTGATTGGTCGCGTTTGGCAGGCATGGCCGACTCATGTTCGCGTTTCCATTGGAACCGCGGAAGAAATGGCCAAGTTCAAGACCGCGTTTGCCAAGGTGATGCAGGTTTGAAGCTGCGCCTACCATCCTGGAAGACGTTAGCTGGAGACTGCTGCGGTGGCTTGATTGCCGCACTGGTCGCCTTGCCCTACGGGCTCGCCATGGCGAGCCTGATGGGGCTGCCGCCGATGCTCGGCGTCTTTACGTCGCTGTTAACGGCTCCGATCACGGCGCTGTTGGGGCGAAATCCGGTGTTGATTGGAGGAACATCGACCGTAACGGCCCCGATCATCGCGTTGGCGACTCAACAACAAGGTATCGGCGGCGCTGCCAAGGTAACCCTGGTGGGCGCCGTCGTCATGCTGGCCTTTTCAACTCTGCGCTTGGGCCGGTTCATCTCGAAAGTCCCTCAAGCCGTCGTCGCAGGTTTTTCCTGCGGCATTGGCGCGATGATGATCATCGCGCAGTCAAGAACCATTCTTGGAATTAAGGGCGCCGTGCTGGACCACTTCCGGGAGACTCGCTGGGAGCCTCTTCTTCTCGCACTTACAGTGATCGGTATCGGCATTTTGGTAACTCGTCTAACTCCCAAAGCTCCGGCGCCGCTTCTGGGCGTGGTAGCAGCGGCGATCGTAGCGAAGTTCCTTGGCATTCACGAGGCCGAGATCGGTAGCTTGACGCTCGATCTTCCTGCGTTTGCGGGCTTCACTTGGTCCGCCGCCGATATTACCCAGGTGTTGCCAAGCGGATTCGTACTGGCCTTTGTTGCCTCGATTAACTTGTTGGTGACATCTCGCGTCGTCGAGCACTTTCGTAGTAAGCATCCTAAGATGAAGCCGGTGGACGCGGATCGCGAACTCGGCGCCTATGGCATCGCGAACGTTTGCGCCGGACTCTTCGGGGCTCCGATGAGCGTTGGCATTCCGGCCCGTTCGTTGGCCAACGTCCGCTGCGGTGGAACGACTCGGTTCTCGAACATCTTTCACGCACTCGTTCTGTTGGGTTGTCTGACGATTGGGGCGAGTTATCTTTCCCATCTACCCATGGCCGCTTTGGCAGGCGTCACAGCATTCGTAGGAATCTATCTGCTCGAATGGAGCACTTGGCGTCGACTACCCTTGATGCGTAGGTCCGATGCCGCGGCATTCCTGGTAACTGCTGTTTTGACCGTGACGGTTAATGCGGCAATCGCAGTTGGGATGGGGTGTGCGATTTACGGTTTGGCCAGGGTTGCAAAGAAGATGCGGTCAGGTTACTTTGGGGACCGATTGCAGGATCCTGAGACGGTTTAGACAATCTGAGGGGCAGGACGCCGCCTGCCCCCCATGAGAATGCACTACTGGATCGCGATTTGAACTGAGTTGGACGAATGTCCGCTAACAATGGCGACTAGATCCACGACACCGCGACCGCCTAGACTGCGTGGAACGACGACGACTAGTTGATCCACTCCGTTCGATCCTTCAACCGGCGTTAGTGCTCTGAGTTCAGCTCTTTCACCGCCAATCGTGACCGTGATATCCGCAATCGCCGCTGCCCGGAAACCAGTACCTGGCAGAACGAGCGTCACCTCGTCCGTTGCGCTACCTAGATTGAACGGGACCGTCGTGCAGTGACCACTTGAGCACGCTGCGAGTGCGGAGGAGGTAGTTGCGCCCCCCGCCGAGCGGACCGTAACGTTGCCGGCCGCCGGCCCGGATCCGCTGAGGTCAGCGGTAAACAGCCCGGGAGCGACGCCTGCAACACTGGTTTCTATGACCACCAAAGCGCCTCGGGCATTGCTGAAGGTGAGCTTTGCTGGCCCGGCCGCTGGTCCTGGTGGAACCTGGAAGTTCACCTGTCTGGCAGACGCATAGATCATCAAGAGTTGCCACGATGCCCCTTTGGCATCCACCAACGTCAGGCTCACCCCGCCGAGCGTTGTTGGAAGCGGCCAACCAGTCGCCGTTGCGGTGTCACCCAGATTCGTTCCAAAGATCGTGAAGAGGGCGTTGGGCGCGAGCGACATTGCCTGGAATCCTGCGCCATTTACGGGAGCTAGATTCGTCTCGCCATCGGCTACAACGAGTGTTGACGTCGCAGATGCCCTCACGTAGTTCTCCGAATCTGCTGGCGTGAACGTGACCGTTAGCGTGTGCGAGCCACCGGCTAATACAGCGCCGAAGGGTGGGTCGTACGTGAATGTGCCGGGCACGTTAGCCGTCGCGTTTAATTGATTCGCGCATAACGTCGCCCCTGAAGGCATGGGCGGAACGACTGGCCACGTTAACGTCGGCGCGGCGCGATTTACGGTCAATTCGGCGGCGACTGTGACCGCCTCGTAGTTCATGCTGTCTGCTGGGAGGAAAGTGGCAGCCAACACATGCTTACCCGCCTTTAAGATCGTGCCGGCGGCCGGCGAATAGGTTAGGACGCCGGGCAACGCAGGCGCGGCGTTAAGTTGTGCGGCCCCGATCGGCGTGCCGTAAACAATGTCGGCTGGGTTAGTCCAAGTCACGGGAGGCGTCGCTTTATTAACCGTTAAAACAACGGACCCCGTTGACGACCCGTAGCGCGGATCGCTGGGCACGAATGTCACCTGCAAAGTATGGTGACCGGCCGGCAATATCGTTCCATGAGAAGGCGAGTACGTGAACGACCCGCCCGGCGCATTGGCGTCCGCATTCAGTTCGCGGAAGCTGAGCGGAGTTCCGTACGTGATCGGCTGAGGCGTCGGCCAGGAAACGGCCGTAGACGCGGCTGTCACTCTGAAGCTCACCGACTTATCCGCAGCGACATAGTTGCCGCTTGTGGGAGTGAAGTGCACCGAAAGTGTATTGATGCCTGGTTCCAGCACCGTCCCGAGGGCCTGCTGGTAAGTGAAAGTCCCTGCCACTGTGCTCGCCGCGTTCAGCTGCGAAGGTCCAAGAGGAGTCGGATACGTGATCGGCCCTTCCGGCGCCCACGTAAGCTCAGGAGTCGCCGGATTCACATCCAGTCGGACACCATAGGACCGCATCTCATAGTTCGGACTGGTTGGCGTGAAGTTCACCACTAGTTTGTGTCCGCCCTCACTCACATCGAGAATCGTTCCAAGAGCGGGCGTGTACTCGAAGGTACCGGGCACATTCGAGGTCGCATTGAGTTGGGTCGCAGAAAGGGCCGTACCGTACGCAATGGCGGCTGGAGTTGTCCAGCTTATTTGAGGCGTAGCTTTATTTACGACGACCTCAGTCGTAGCCGTGGCGGTTAAGTAGTTGTCGCCGTCCGTCGGTGTGAACGCCGCGGAAAGGGTCCGGTTGCCGGAATCGAGTATCGTCCCTGCCGAGGGCGTGAATACAAAAGTTCCCGGGACGCTGGCTGTTGCGCTCAGTTGGGTTGCGCTTAGCGGAGTGCCGTAAGTGATCGCAGCTGGGGAGGTCCAGGTCAACGTTGGAAGAGCCTTGTTCACTGTAAGCGTCACTTCCGCTGTGGTGGTTGTATATCGAGTTCCGTCTGTTGGTGTAAAGGTTACCGACAGAGTCTGTGAACCGGCTCCTGGCGTTGCGCCCGACGTAGGACTGTAAACGAACGTGCCAGGAACGCTAGCCGTGGCGTTCAGCTGAGTTCCGCTGAGCGCGGTTCCGTAAGTAATCGCGGCCGGCGCTGTCCAGGTAATCGTTGGCGTGGCCTGGGTCACGACCAAATTCGCCTGGGTAGTTACCGGGTTCACGCTCGGATTCGTCGGAGTAAATGTCACGGAGAGTGAGTGACTGCCGACCTCTAGAACTGTTCCCGTCGTCGGCGTGTAGACAAATGTGCCGTCATAGGTGGACGAAGCGTTCAGTTGAGTCGCGCTCAGTGCGGTTCCATAAGGAATATCCGCCGGAGCATTCCAGGTTATGGGTGGCGTCGCCTTGTCGACCACAATCGTAACTTGTGGGTTCGCGCCGGCATAGTTCGTCGTATCGTCTGGAGTGAATGTGGCCGCCAGGGTGCGAGATCCGGCGTCCAGGACGGTTCCTGTCGGAGGCACGTAAACGAAAGAACCCGGAACGCTGGCGATCGCGTTCAGTTGCGATGCGCCTAGCGGGGCTGGATAAGTGATATTAGGCGGATTATTCCAGGTGATCACAGGGTTAGCCTTGGTTACGTTGATAAAGACCTCGGCCGAAGTGCTCACGTAGTTATCAGCATCCGTCGGAGTGAAATCGACTGACAGCCGGCGGTTCCCCGCGTCAAGAACAGTTCCGGAAACAGGTGTGTAAACGAAGGTTCCAGGAGTGCTCGCCGTCGCATTCAATTGAGTGGCGCTCAAAGGGGTCAAGTAAGCGATGTCGTCCGGCGTGCTCCACGTGATGGTTGGCGTAGCTTTGTTCACATCGATCGTGACCTGCACGGCCGCGGGAGCGTTGTAACTTGTTGAATCAGTCGGCGTAAACGTTACCGAGAGCGTATGACTTCCCGCCGCCAGGACCGCTCCGGATGCTGGCGTATAGACGAACGTTCCCGCCACCGTCGAGCTTGCGCTCAACTGCGCCCCCCCGAGGGCCGTCCCGTAAGTGATCGCCGGTGGGATCGTCCAAGTCACGACTGGAGTCAACTTGGTGACCGTGATCGAGCCGAGGTTGCCATCGGTCAGCGTTCCGAAATTCGAGTCTCCGGCATAGTCGACTCCGAGCGTGTGCGAGCCGCCTGCCAGCCCGCCCGCCAGCGTGACGGTCGCAATTCCGCTGGCGAGATTCCCGGATCCGGCGGAAGATCCATCCACCAAGAGCGTCACGGAACCGGACGGGGTATTGAGACCAGCGGCTATTCCCGTGATAGTCACTGTCAGAGCCTGGAATGCCGGAACCGAAGCCGCGGCGCTAACCGTAAACGTAGGCGCGGGCAAACCGGCGTTGATCGTATAGGACGTAGACGTTACGGCGTCGGCCACCAAGCCGCCTGGATCGTGGAACGTGAAGATCAGTGTGTGCGTGCCGACAGCGAGTAGCGGGAACGCTCCACCGTCAAAGTTAACCGTCGCGTTCCCGCGGATAATTCCGTCGTTATCAATGTTCTCTACCGATACCGTCCCCAACGGTGTTCCATCCACCGTGACGGCGACTGTGGTCCCGGACGGGAATGAGCTCGAGTTCTGCAGGTCCGCGATCCCCAGTGAAATACTGACTGACGAACCCTGTGGAGCGGGACTTGCCGGACTCACATCATTGATATCGATCTGGCTGGTGTGAGTCGGGGCCTGAGTTCTGGCTTGCGATTGCCCGCCAACCACCAGCAGATCAGCGTTCTCAGGCAGTTGGATACCCGAGACCAGGATCCGTCCACTATCGTCCGCCTTCGCTCCGAGCCGAGCCAGGATCGTCCCACGAGAAGATAAAACGATTTGTACCATCTCGCCTGGCGCCCATCCATCACCTTTTGCGGTGATCGTGGAATCACTTGCCCGCTGGGTAGTGACGGTGGCGAACCTATAAAGATCTGCGGTGTCAGTTATCTTCCCGGATTCCGCGCCGCCCACGAGCAGGAGAGCTCCCGGACGGAAGACTTCAGCGGCGGCCAAACGCGACACAGAGAGATCCTCGGTCCGGTGGAATCCTCGCATCCATGGCATGTAAACTTCTGACGACTTCAAGCCGTGGTTGCCATTCATGCCGCCCACGATCAGTACTCCACCGTTATTCGGTAGAACTCGTGCAACGTGATCGCTTCGGGCTTCGTTCATGCTTCCGGCTTCGATCGCCACGCCCGAGCTAGGGTCGAATACCTCAGCTGACGCGAGCGTGTTCCCTTCGGCATCCATGCCGCCCGTGATCAGCACCGTTCCGTCATTTAGTAAAGTCGCTGCGAAGTTCGCCCGTCCGGTTAATAGGAAGCCGGCTGTTGATACTTCACCCGTACGTCCGTTGAATACTTCAACGATGTTGCGAACTCCAACGCTATCCCTTCCGCCGATGAACAAAACCCGACCATCCGGAAGTGACCTCGCTTTCATTCCAGCACGAGCCGTCGAAAGCCGCCCAACATCCGCCATTTTTCCGCTTGCCGGATCGTATACCTCGATTTCCGCAACCGGGTCTCCATTGTTCACCCCTCCTGCGAAAAGCACGCCACCGCCGGGAAGCAATACAGCCTGACTTCCAGACCGCGGGCGATTCAATCGGCCGGCCGGGGTCCAGACTCCCGCCTGTGGATCATAAAACTCTACGGAATCCAGTGAGTTGGAGCCGTCGTTGCCTCCGGCGATCAGCACGCGACCGTTGGGCAGCGGCGTACAAGCGGCTTGGCGCCGCGCTTGGCGGAGTGGACTGGTTGCGTAAAACGTGCCCGACTCCGGGTCATACAAATCGACGTTATACAGCGCGCCGCTCAGGCCAGCCCCGCCGGCGATTAAAACTTGGCCGTTTGGAAGGGTTGCGGTGCAAGCCCCGCTGCGGGCGACCGAGAGACTGCCAGTCGGCGTCCACTGGTTCACAGGCAGGCGATTGATCGATGAAGCGCCGGTTTGGGCGAGCGCGGCGGAAACAGTCCCGAGCAGGACGATGGAAAATGGACTCAAAAGAAAATTGCGCATGACGATAGCGCCGGTATTCCGGACAACCGGCTACTAATCTCTTCGGCAATTTTGGGAGCGTTGAATAGGGATTTCGCAATAACCCTGCGACCCGATCGGCTACTTGCCACCGAACCGGAACGTTACGCCCGCTACCACAGTCAGCGGATACGCCGGAGTCGCGTGAATTCGCGAGACCACGTCTGCTAGCGGGGACACCCTCGACTCGAAGTAGTTCTGCGTCTCGTAATAATTCCGATTCGTCAGATTGTCGATACTCAAGTTGAACTCGATCCCGCGACGGACTTGTTTGGAGACACCCAAATCGAACACCGTGTGCCCGGTTGCCTGGATGCTCGGGTCCTCGCCATCCAGCCGATAGTGGTTGATCGCGCGCATCCGCAAGGACCCGCTCCAGCCGCGCCACGACGACACGGTCAAAGCCGCGTTCGCCACCAGATGCGGAGCGCTATCCACGTACACGCGATAATCCCCGCCGCGGTAGAAGGCGTTCCCGATCTTCGTCAAACCCGCATTTAGCGAAATGTGCCGCGTCAGCTCAATTGAAGTCTTGGCTTCGTAACCGTACGCCCGGCTGGGCCCCTTGAACTCGAACGTCCCGTCGTCAGGAATGTAGACCTGCTCGTTGGAATGATCGATTAGAAACGCGTCGGCGCTGAACGAGACGTGGTGCAGGTTGGAGGACACTCCGAACTGGTAGAAATCCGTTGTGGCCAGCCGAGGAGCTTCGGGACGTGCGACCACGCCACGCGCGTCCATGCTGTTGATTCCACGGCCATAGTTCGCATGAAAGGTCACTGGAACTCCGGTCGAGGGCCGATAGGCGACGTGTCCCTTGGCCTGCCACCGGCCTGCGGTGTTCACCGCGCTCTGATCCGGATAGATTCGATCCCGCAGATCGTATCGGAACTCATCGAAACGCAGGCCGGCGCCGAACAATAGCCGGCCGCCGAGCATCGTTAAATTCTCCTGCGCGTACCCAGCGCCGTTGGTCACGACGGCCTGGGAGCGCGTCGTGACTCCAGTCGGGACGCGGCCGTCGCGAGGATACAGTCCCACATTGATATGGTTGTCGTGGAAATTGCCGCCTGCGACGAAGGCTGCATCGATCCCGGCCACTTTATGCGCCCGCGTGTACTGCGTATTTACGCCTTCCTGGAGCCGGGAATCGTGCTGCTGAATCGCGTCGCCGTTCACAGGGTCGTTCAAATAGAACGTGAAATTCGAGAACAAATCAAACAACGAGCGGCTCACGAATCCATCCAGCTTGAACGTATGAGGACCCGCGTTCCGCGTGTAATAGGCCGACAGAGTCCCGAGCTTCACCCGGCCGCCATTGGTCGGATCGAGATGCCCGAACCGGCCGATTGTCCCGTCGGCCACTAGATCCAGAGGAATCTGCCCGGACGAATAGAAATCATTGCGGCCAAACAGCAGCCGAATGCCAACCTTCTGTTGTTCGCTCAACGTCTTGGTGAAATTCCCGTTGATGTTGTCGCGGCGATAGTGCAGAGGACTCTCGAACGGCCCGTCCGAGTACGATCCTTCGTAGGCTATGTAAGAATCAATCCGGCGAACATCGGGACTGAAGCCCGCAAACGCGCGGCCCGTATTGAAATTGCCGCCCTGCAGCCGGAGGAGCAGTTGCTCCGACAGCGATTCCCGCTGACGAATATGAACCACGCCGAGCCCGCTGAAGTCGCCGTACTCGGGACTGAACGGGCCATTTACGATCTCGACGTCCTGGATCAACTCCGGACTCAACGACTTCAGGGAGCCCAGGTAGCCCTGGCCGTGTCCTTGAGTACCCTGATTCTGCTGGACATCGTCCACCAGCACCTTTAAGCCGCCATTGACGCCGCCGTGATCCAGATTGAATCCGAAGCGTCGAATTTCTAACGACTTGCCACCACCCTCGTGCTGGCCGGCGTTGATTCCCGCGTTGAGTTGCTGTAGCGCCTGATCGTCACGAGTGAACAGAGTGCGATTGAAAACCTCGGCGTTGCGCAAGTCGATCTCTGGTTCCACAGCGTTCGCGCTGATGACGACGGAGTCCCGATGGTCCGCGATATTCGTGAACTGGAGATCGATCCGGTGAACTTTGCCGCCGTCGATGACTAGCGATTTCGCGATGGGTCGAAACCCCGGAGCTTCGGCGCGGATTGAGTACTCGCCCGGGGGTAACGAAGCCAGCGAAAAGCGTCCTGTATCGTCGCTCTTCATTTCTCGCCGGGAGCGACTGTCATAGCTCCGAAGTTGGACCAGCACGCCGGGAATCGGATTTCCGCCGGGGTCGGAGACCGTCCCATAAATGCCGGGGTCGGCGGCTAACCCCAGAGAACCCAAGAGGATGAAAGCTGCGTAACACGATTTCATGATTTGTGCTACCAATCCAGTAGCGTACCATCTCCTGTACGAGGCCGGCGCCGGATTGGATGCTAGGGCTCGTAGGTTATCCACGGGCGCGAGTCGGCATCCCGTAGCGTGGCTCTCACTCCAAACGTTCTTGCGAGCGCTTCCGGCGTCAGAATCGCGGACGGTGCGCCGTCGGCAATGATCGCTCCGGCTTGAATCAGGATGACTCGCGTCGCGTACGTCAGTGCGATGTTGAGATCGTGCGTGACCGTCAGCACTCCGAGTCCGCGGCCGCACAGCGCCACCAACAATCGATAGATCGCCAGTTGATGCTGTAAGTCGAGAAACGTGGTCGGCTCGTCCAGCAGCAGGAACTCCGGCGACTGCGCAAGTGCGGCCGCGAGGATCACCCGTTGACGTTCGCCCCCGCTCAGCGTACGAAAATCACGGCCTCGGAACGGGAGCGTGTCCGTGATCGACATGGCCCGTTCTACTTCCTCGCGATCCCCGGGGGCCTCGAACAGGCCATCCGAAAAAGGCGATCGACCCATCATTACCACCTGTTCGGCGGTAAACGGAAACTCGACCTGAAGCGACTGCGGCGCCACCGACACCTTGCGCGCGAACTCGCGTTTAGACCACTGCCGGAGCTCGCGACCGCGATAGAGACACGCGCCCGAGTAGTTCGTTCGCAGCCCGCCCATAATGTTCAACAGCGTCGATTTGCCCGCGCCGTTGGGACCGATGATTGCCGTGAGCTCAGCCGTGCGGACATCGACGGTGATGTCCTTCACGCCGTAAGGCATGCCCACGTGCTGGAGGGAAAAACTCAGAGCCGCGCCTCCGGATGGAGCATTTTGGCGAACTCGCGCGCCGCGTCCACCATACGAGGACCGGGGACCGTGAAGACATCGGAGGCTACCGCGAACACACGCGCCCGTAACGAGGCGTAACGCTTCCATAGCGCCACGACCTCCCGTTTGTGCGCTTCCGTGACGCCTTCGGTCTGTGACATGTCGCCCATGTCGACGATGACGCCCGGGCTGCGCGCCAGCACCTCTTCCATGCTGATCTTGGGGTACGCTGCTACAGCCGCCTTGAAGATGTTCTCCCCGCCGGCGACCGCCATGATTTCGTTCAAATAAGACGCCTTGCCCACTGCGATCAAATCTTCGAGACGGCTCGGAGCGCGTCCAACGACGAACATCATCTTCACGGTCGGCTGACCGGCGACCGCGTTGCGAATCTGCGCAAGCTGCTCTCGAAGCTTGTCGTTCAAAGCTCGAGCCCGGTCAGAGACGCCAGCGGCATCCGCTATCTTCTGGATGGACCCGTACACTTCCTCGATCGTGTCGTGCGTCACTTCGAGCACGTTGAGCTTAAGCGCCCGCAGCTTGTCTTCCAGCCGAATGGGATTCTTCTGAATAACGACCAAGTCGGGTTTCAAAGACGCGATAAGTTCCAAATTGGGCTCGATGTAAGTCCCGATCTTGGGCTTACTCCGAGCTTCGGCCGGATAGTGACAGTAAGTGGTCACCCCAACCACCCGATCGCCGAGGCCGAGCGTGTACAGCATCTCCGTGATACTCGGCGCGGTAGAGATAATGCGCTGCGGCGCCGCAGCCAGTAAGGCCGCGGCGCACGACAACAACAGAATCAGACAGCGCCGGATCACCACGAGACTCGCACTCCGGCCACGCCATTCCGGCTCAAGCTCGTGTAACCGAGCGCCTCCATGTACCGCTCATCGAGGGCATTATCCAGCCGGAAGAACGGCGAGATGTGCTTCGTCAGCCGTACGGATCCACTCACGAACATCACGGCGTAGGCCTGGTTCCGATTCGCGCCGAAGACGAAGTCGGAGTCGCGCCGCTCCCCGAGGAATCGTCCGCCCGCCATCAGGTTCCAGCGGCGCGGCGCGAACGAAATCCAGGTTGAGCCGAAGTTGCGGGCCCGCCGCGGCAGTTCCCATCCGACACTGCTCGCTGCCCGAGTGATTTTCGTATTCATGTGCGTATAACCTACGAAGGCCTGCACATAACGATGCGGTCGCACGGTGGCCGAAACCTCAATTCCGCGCGCCCAGCTTCGGTCGATATTGCTCCAGGTCGAAGGAAAATTCGAGGAGTCGAACGCGATCAAGTCCTCAAAAGCATTGCGGAAGAACGTTACTTCGCCGCGGATGCGGCTTCCAAACTCCTGGACGATTCCAGCGTCGAGCGTGGTCGTCTTCTCCGGCTTCAGATTCGGGTTGCCGACGTAGAAAGACTCGCGAGCGAAGTTCTGCAGCAGACTCGGCTCCGTGATCCCGCGGCCTGCGCTCGCGCGAACGAATGTACCCGGCCGGAGCTTCCACGTCGCCGACCCGCGCGGCGCAAACTTGTTCCCGTACGTACTGCTGCGCTCCAGGCGAGCCCCACCGGTGAGGAACAGCCGTCCGCCGACCGAGTATTGCTCATGGATGAATCCGCCGTTGTTGGTCCGCGTCACGTCCGTCAGTGAGATCAAGCCTCCCTGGCGCTCGAACTCATAGCCAAACGTCAAGGCCCCGCCAGAGTGGTTCACGGTTCCTTGATAATCCAGATTCTTCCGGTCGCTAATGGTCAGCCCCGGAAACGGGAAAGTCGATTGAGTACTCGTGACCAGAGTCCCTTCGCCAGGCCCGACTAAATAGACCCGGTCGGCAGCCTCGCGCTTCACGTACGCCGAGATTTGGAAAGGCCCGTCGGCAAACGAATCGTTAAAGCGATCTCGAAGCCGGTGATAGCCGAAAGCCAATCGCTGGACATAGCGGCTTCCGCGCGTATCATCCAGTCGCAAGCTCAGAGCGGAGTCTCGATCTTCGCCGTTCGCGTCCCGGTCGAAGATGCCGAAACCCGTCAGGTTGGGATTGCCGGCGATCGAGTCAAACTCGCGAAAAACCCCGCGCAGTTGTGTGGACTCCGCGATTCGAAAGCCAAGGTTCGCGGTCCCCAGAGTGTTACGGAAGTAATCATTGGGGAACATGCCGATGCTGTGGAACTGCTCGCCAGTGAGCGAGTAATCCAAACGACTGGCGAGACCGCCGTTGAGGTTCGCGATCCAGCGGTCGGTCTTCATGTTGCCCCGTTCATAGCTCAGTGAGCCATGCGGAACATTCGTTTCCGAGGAGCCGCGCGCGGTGAACAATTGAACTACGCCGGCCGCAGCCTCGGCGCCAAACAGTGGGCTTTCGGGTCCTCGCACGACTTCGATCCGTTCGATTCCGCCCGAAGAAAGCTGTGCAACGTTCATTTCACCGCCGGGTTCGTTTAACGGAATACCGTCGAGCAGGAACAGCGTTCCCGTTCGCTGCGCGCCACGTGTGAAAACGCCGGTGAGGCCGCCGCGACGGCCGGTCGCGATTACCGTCAGACCGGGGAGCTCCCGCAACATATCGAACACCGGCTGATACTGGCGAGCCTCCAGGTCGCCTTGAGTGAGGACATTCGCCGAAACGCCGGCTTCCTCGATCGTTGTGGGCGTTCGAGTGGCCGATACGACAACCCGCTCGTTGAGTTTTGCGATACGCAACGCGATGCGCCTCTCGCCGCCCGGCTCCAGTTTGAGCTGTTGAGTTTCGAATCCGTCCTTCGTGATCGTGGCTTCGCAGCTGGACGAATCGAACGCAAAGCGACCGTCGTCGCCGGTTGTGGCTCGCGCCGAGCCGCACTCTACAACGGCGCCGGGAACGGGCCGTGAAGATGGATCGATAATTGTGCCGCTGATCCGGGCGCCGGCGCCCGTCAGTATGGAAAAAGCAAAGAGAAAGGAAAAAGTAAGTTTCATCCGAGACGTTCTCCCGCGAAAACGTACCGCAAAGCTGGTGGCGATGGACCGGTCTCCTGACTTGCGGCTCGGCTGAATTCCGAGTGGCCTTCCCGCGCGAACGCAGTGACCTCTCGAGCCTGACTACATGCCGCTTACAGTTGCGGGGCAGTGACGGACTTTCACCGTCTTCCCGAGCATCCGTAGCCTGCGCTGGTTTTCAAGAATCAAGCCGCCTGTGGCGGCACTGGTGAGTATATCACTGGAGTCCAGCCTGTTGAAGAAATTGCGCCGCGACTTCCTTAGGCTGACGATGGCGCGCGTCCACTTCCCAATTCAACTTACGCATCACTTCGTTCGTGAACTTGCCAGTCAATTCGTCGAGGGCGGCTCGAAGTTGAGGGTTCGCCTGCAGAGTATCTTGCCGTACCATGATGCAAGCCTGGTATGACGGGAAAGCCTTCCGGTCATCTTCGAGCACTTTGAAGTCCTTCGCCGCCAGCAATCCGTCCGTTTCGTTCCCGGCTGCCATGTTGACCTGCCTCTCTTCGAGGGCCTGATAAAGCAGGCCCAGGTTCATGGTTCGCGGTGGAGTCTTGAGCGGCAGGCTGTACTTGGAACTTAGCGCAGCGTAACCGTCCTTGCGGTCTTGAAACTCGGGGCCAACACCGAGATTCCAGGCATAGTTTTCGGCGTCACTCAGCTTCTCGAGTTTTTTCTCCCGAGCGTCGTCGCCGCGAACGATCATGGCGAAAACGTTGTTGATCCCCAGAGGGCGAAGTAAGACCAGGTTAGAAACGCGCTGCAGTTCCGCCCGCGCGCGTTCATAGGAGACGGTCGGATCCTTGTCGGGGGTCTCCTTGAGAACGGCGGAGATGATAGTGCCCGTGTATTCGGGATAGAGATCGATATTCTTCATGAGTAGGCCCTGGTAGGTAAGAAGCGTCCCTCCTAGATTGAGCCGCCGTCCGACCGGCTGTCCGAGACGGCGTTCGATATGTTGAGCGATGATTTCTCCGAGAACGACCTGTTCCGTGAAGTCTTTAGAGCCTACAGTAATGGTTGGTTTCGACTTGAAACATCCGGCGCTGACGATGAGCGTAATCAGGACAATTGCGCCGACAAACGTTTTTCGATCCATCCAAGTCCTCCGTCACAGAGTAACGCTATTAACGCGGCGGGGATAGCTCCCGCGAGAATTTGGACCTTATCAATGGAGGCTAATCCGCGGAAGATCAACTGACCGAGGCCTCCGGCGCCGATCGCCGCCGCTATGGTCGCGGTACCGATCGTGGCGACGGTCGCGATGCGGACTCCGGCGAGAATCGTGCGGCTTGCGAGCGGGAACTCGATACGCCAGAGCGTCTGTCGATGAGTCATGCCCATCGCGATTGCGGATTCGCGGACCGCAGGATCCACGGAAGCGATCCCGGCGATCGTATTGCGCAGGATGGGAAGGAGAGCATAAAGGACCAGCGCAAAAATGGCCGGCCGGTCTCCGAGTCCGCCAATGTACTGGATCGGAATGAGAAATCCGAAAAGCGCGAGGCTCGGGATGGTCTGTCCGACGTTCGCGAATCCCAGCGCGAGCTGGCGGGCCAAAGGCCGCCGCGCCAGCCCGAGCCCCGCCGGAATCCCGATGGCAAGCGCAATCGCCATCGCAATGACGACCAGCTGTATATGCTGAGCCGTCGCCTGTAGGATTTCGTCCGCGAGTCCAGGCCGCACGGTTAAGATCTTACCGTGGAATGGGAGTTCTTCTGTACGCCATGACGCGCTCTTGCTGTCCGCCTGCCGAGGCCGATGTGCCTCGATTGTGGTCGTGGTTCGGGCTTCTTATTTAGCCACGAAATGGCCACGAATGCTCCCACGAATGCTCATGAGTGGTTGGGTAGAGAGCACGGTGGACTGGGGTCGAGCGGATTGGTGTATTCGAATTGGTCATTTGGGATTCCGTTGCGGCGGACGGTTCCGGGGCCTTCGGGTTTAGGAATGCGGAGGTTTCCTGGTGTTCGTTTTTGGGAACAGGTTCGTTTTCCGGATTTTGATTTTCGCCGGTATGTGGTTGATCTTCAGGGCGATTGGATTGGAGTTCTTCCAAAAATCGCTTGGCTCGCGTGAGTTGGCGATCGAGGCTTTCTTCATAGAAACGGAGGTTCGGATCGTGGCTGCCCTTGAAGGCCAGGGCTTTATGGATGTTCTTGCCGACAGATTCGAATTGTTGCTCGATCAGGGGGCGCTGGCGATCGAGTTCGAGTTCGAAGGCGCCCAGGGCGACTTGGCGGGCGCGTTTGCGGCGCCAGATACAGCTCACCATTACGCGGATGCACTCCATCTCAATCTCGTCGACGGGGTTGTAACGGCGGAGTAAGTCGTTGCCGATTTTGGCGTAGTCCTGCTGAGACTCGATGGAAAGGACGTCCTCTTCGGCGCTTAATCCATGCTTGAGAGCGCTTTGACAGGAGGGGGCTTTGCCTTCGGGCGTGAGGGGCCCGCGAGACTTGGCTCCATTAGCCCGGGAGGCGCGCTGGGCTCGCCGGGAACGACTTTTCTTTGACATTTTCGGACTCCTTTTGCAAAAAAAAAAGGCGCCCTACCTGGCGGAGGGCGCCTTATCGGGGGAATTTTTCTTCCCCTCCTTGATTATAGCAGGAGCGCAAGGGATCGACTGCTGAAGTCTCTTTGTTTTCAGACAGTTATCGGCTGAACTGGGCTTGGATTGTTTTCTCTCGCCAAGGCGCTAAGTGCGCAACACATTGATTGCAAAGGCATTATGGCGCTTCGATCGCAGACACGACTCCTTGGATCGCTTTCTGAACCAGAATTCATTGGGCGTTACAATCGCGTGGCAGTGCACGGATGCGGACCGCGACGCGATAAGATGACTACTCTGCATGCTGGCCTTAGTCCTTTACGGATTGAGATCATGGAAGAGCGCCAAAGCCGTCGCTCTGCTCGCGGTGGCTGCGCTGGCAGCGGGTATAGGCTCGGCGACCGCGATTTACACGGTGGTTAATGCGGTGCTCTTGAAACCCATACCGTGGCAGGGCGGTGAGCGGTTCGTCGCAATCTTTAGTTCCCGTCTGAGCGGAACGAGCCAGTTTCGCCGGATGTCGAGCTCCTGGCCGAATCTTCTCGACTTCCAGCAAAGGACCCACAGCTTCGAGGCGTTCGGCATGTTCCTGCCGAGAGAATTCAGCCTCACTGCTCCCGGCGAACCGCAGCACATCAGCGGAGTCCTGCTCACCCCGTCACTCGCGGCGAGTCTCGGAGTGGCTCCGGTACTTGGCCGATGGTTCGGTGAGCCCGCCGCCGAGCAGGACCGCACGGATCTGGCGCTGATCGCATTCGGCCTGTGGCAGCGCCTGGGCGGCGATCCGGCGATCATCGGCCGGACGCTCACCATGGATGGCAGGCAATACACGGTCATCGGAGTGATGCCGGCATGGTTTCAATTGCCCATCTCCCGCTCGTCAGGGGGCGACGTCCGCACCGAAGTATGGCTACCACTCAACCCGCGGGGCGACCAGAAAACGCTCGATTATGCCGTGTACTTTTCTTACGCCCGGATGAAGCCTGGCGTCACAGTCGCTCAAGCCGATGCTGACGTGAAGCGAGTGGCCGCCGAAATTGCCAAAGAGCATCCGAAAGGGCACCGGGAATACACCGCGTTTGTCGTCGGCCTGTTGGAATCGGTCGTCAAGGAGATCCGTCCGGCGTTGCTGCTGCTGTTCGGTGGAGCCGGAGCGCTGCTGCTGATCACCTGCGCCAATGTCGCCGGACTGCTGCTAGCCCGATCCATTTCACGCGTCCGCGAGACCGCCGTTCGCGTGGCCCTCGGCGCGACGCGTTGGCAACTCGCGTCGCAGTACTTTGCGGAAGGGCTCCTGATTGCCCTAGCAGGGGCAGCCGCCGGAATTGCAGTCAGCGCGACTCTGGTGCGTCTCGTGTTGTCGATCGCATTCGAGCAAATTCCGCGCGCCGACACCATCAGAACCGATTGGACCGCGCTCGCGTTTGCCATCGCGCTAGCGATTTTCTCGAGCCTGTTGTTCAGTCTCGCGCCGCTCTGGCAAGCGTCGCGCACGCTTCCCAATGAAGCGCTGAGCGATGGGGCGCGCGCATCGGCGCCCTCGCGAAGCCGGCGACTGTCCCGATCGCTGGTGGTGGCGGAGATCGCACTGGCGTTCACGCTCCTATCGGTGAGCGCCGTCCTGATCGCGCATTTGAATCGCCTGCTCCACACGTCGCCGGGATTCGATGCAGAGGGCATCCTGACGTTCACCATCAAGACCGCTGACACCGAGTATCCCGATCCTGCCCGGCTCGCCCCCTATCACAAGCGCCTGACGGAGGCCGTCCGAAACGTCCCTGGCGTCCGTAGTGTCGCGCTCGTCAACGCCATTCCGCTTGCGGGCTGCTGCTTCACCGTCGGGTTTCTGCCCGAAGGCCATCCCGCAACTACCGAAATGCCGCGCGCGGCCATGCGCATCGTCAGCCCCGGATACTTTCAGACCATGCGCATTCCGCTGCTTCGCGGAGTTGATTTCGATGAGCGTCCTCCGGCCGAGGGCGAGCCGCTTCCGATCGTGATCGACGATGCCACAGCGAAACTCTACTGGCCGGGTCGCGATGCCTTGGGCTCACAAGCACGGCTCGGCAGAGCGGACGGGGGTCTCGCCCGGGTCATCGGGATCGTCGGAAACGTTCGGAATCGTGGACTGGCGGACATTGCGGAGCCTGAGGTATATCTCCCCCCCAGCATCGGGACGATGAACCCGGCGCGGTTCGTCGTCCGGTCGACGCTATCTGGGTCGACCGTGATGGCTGATGTGCGACGCGCGATCCGCGACGTCAGTCCCGCACAGCCGTTGACCGAGACCCGATCCTTGGGCGAGGTGGTTCTGGGCTCGATGACCAAGGAACGCCTCCAATCGTTTCTGACTGCTTTCTTCGCTCTTGCGGCGCTGCTCATGGCGGCGCTGGGAGTCTATGGCGTGGTGTCGTACTCGGTCAGGAGCCAGACGGTCGAGATCGGAACGCGGATGGCGTTAGGCGCCGTCGGCCGTGATGTTCTCTGGCTCGTGGTCGGAGAGGGCTTGAAGCTGGCTGCGTACGGGATCCTGGCAGGTGGAATCGCTGTGGCGGGCGCGGCATTCCTGCTGAGATCCCGGATCTTCGGGATTCGCATCGACGATCCGCGGTCGTTTCTGTTTTCTACGGCGATTGTCGCGGGATTCGCAGTTGTGGCATGCTTCTTCCCCGCATGGCGAGCAACTCTCGTGTCGCCAATGGCCGCAATTCGCGATAACGGTGGGTCGATTTGGGCAAGCGCACGCACTGCGCTGGCGAAGCGGATGTCGGACATTATGGCGCCGCGCGCCGATGAGCATACGGTTTCTGAGAGCACGCTGCTGGCGGAATTCGTGGATGCGAGCCGCCACGCGGAGTCGTATCGGCAAGCGATGCACCGGGCGCTCGCCGCGCTGCGCGAGACGCTCCAAAGCGAGTCGGCGCTGCTGTTTGAGAAGGGTTCCGGAAACGATTACCGCTGCGCGGCGAGTACTCCCGGCGACTGCGCGAAGGGCGCTGCGCTTCCGAGTGAAGGGCTACTGGCCAGGAGGCTGCGCGGTTTTCCGTTCCCGCTGCCGATCTCGCCCGAGGATCTCGACGTCTGGGCACGATGGGCTGCCGCCGAGCGGCCTGAGCATGTTCCCGAGATCGAATCCATCCGCGGATTGAATTCGGCCATAGCTGTCCCCCTGCTTGCGAAGAATGGCACTTCGGGAATCCTACTGCTCGGTCCGCCAGTCGCGAGGGGTGGGTATAGCGCTGCTGAGAAGCTGGCGCTGCGCGGTTGCGCGGCGCAATTCGCGCTGATGATCGAGACTGCCCGCCTCACCGATCGGGTAGTAGAGCAGGAGAAAGTCAATCGCGACCTCCAGCTCGCGGCAGAAGTGCAGAAGCGGCTCTTTCCGGACAAGCCACCCGCGATGGCTGCCGTAACCCTGGCCGGAATCTCGATTCCCGCCCGCAGCGTCGGCGGCGATTATTACGATTTTCTGGATCTTGGCGGAAAGCGGATCGGAATCGCTTTGGCGGATGTGGCGGGCAAGGGTGTCGCGGCCGCGTTGATTATGTCGGTAGTTCAGGCTTCGCTTCGGATTCTAGCCGTAGAGGGAGCTACGCTCGGCGCGCTGGCGGAGAAGATGAATCGCTATCTCCACCGCTCGACCGGCTCAAATGCGTACGCGACATTTTTCTATGCGGAGATCGATGAGGAAGCGCGCAAGCTTCGCTATGTGAATGCGGGTCACAATCCGCCGTGCCTGCTGCGCTGTGCGACGGACCGATCGATTGAGGAGTTGCCGGCGGGAGGCACGGTGATCGGCCTTTTCCCGCAAAGCAGCTATGAGGAATGCGCGATCGAGTTACGCGCGGGCGACGTTTTGATCGCGTTCACAGACGGCGTCCCGGAAGCGATGAATCCGCAGGAGGAGGAGTTTGGCGAGGACCGATTGAAGGAGTTGCTGCGGGCCTCGGCCCATTTGCCGGTTTCGGAAATGGCGTCGCTGATCACAAGCGAGTTAAAAAGCTGGATCGACAGCGCCGTACAGTATGACGACCTGACATTCATCCTGGTGAAGGTGAATCAGGAAGTTTAGTCCCAGAGTTGAATAATAGCGACGCTTATTAAGTGATTGCGTTCTAGCTTCGCTTCGCTCCGCCGCGACCAGCCCTTCCGCGCGGCGGCTGGCCAGCTCGCGATGCTCGCGGGCGTCATCCGCGCGCGGCGTTTCAGAAGCTCAAGCCGTCCGCAACGTGCGCGATCGCGCCCGCGGCTCCCGCCCTGCGCGTTTGGCCGCTGCGCGTTCGCTCCGCGGGGAGCCTGCGCGGTGAGGCGGAGGCGATCGATGCGGTTGCCCCTCCGTTCGGGGCAGGGAGTATGGGCTCAGTAATGATCTGGCTTACCTCCTAGGCGGTTGCTCTGGACAGTTCGTCTTGAACTCCATCACGAACTTGAGCGTCTGTCCAACCACCTGGGGCGGGAATCTCCATCGAGCCACCTGGTTCTCAACACTCACCTTCAGCAGCGGGTGGCCGACAATGGCGATATCGGCGGAAGAGCCGGTCACATCGACCCGCAAGCTGACCTCGACGCGGCCTTCTACATGGGCCATCCGCGCTAGCGTCGGATACTGCGGAACCTCCAACTTGGTTGATACCGCGGAAGGTATCTCCAGCAGTCTCACGCTCGGAGCGATAGGTGGGCGTTTCGAGTCGACATATAGCACCGATGGCTTGTGCGGCGCCCCTGTAAAGAGCTGATCAAATACTCCCTCGGCTAAGGCTCTTTCATTGAATGAAGGAATCGTCGCCGGCTTTGCTCCACCCGCGGATGACTGCCTGTCAACAAACGCTGGCTTCTCCATGACGGTATCTCCAAGGGCGCCATCAAGCTGGGCCAGAACACCCATCGTCCATGACGTATGCTGAGGGGTATTCCCTTTCGGTTCGTACAAATCGCGATCCAGTATGTCTATCCGAATGCGTCGCACGCCAGTGGAACAGGCAAATTGCATCATCACATCAGCGCCACTGAACGTCGGGCATTTCTTGCAGCGCTTCCTTTCACGCCTGAGATCCTTCTCCGCAATCGCGCATGGATCCTTTCTGGCTAGGACTTCAGAAATGGACTTGCGAAGCTTGGTGGTTGAGACTTCAAAGGTCCCCGGTTGCGTGCAAATGTGACCTGCTGGCGTGAGCCTTATGCGCTCGACCGCCAACTCCCCGTCGCGCTGCTGGAGCAGCAAGATCTCATAGAAATCGAAAGGAGGTCCACAATCGAAATAGGTGTGCCGTCCGATAACAATTTCTTGGATTGGCTGAGCTTCAACCGGGTGAACACCCCAAATCGACAGTGGTAAGGCGAGTAGCAATAAACATCGCTTGTTGATACTCTGCTTAATAACCTCCACGCTGGCTCCAGCCTATCAGAGAATCCAGTGAGAACAGCGTCGGCCGCGGCACTCCAGACCACGGCCAGACAAGTCGGCGCAGGAACTCATGGATGAAAGCACGCGGCTAGCGAACGGCTGTAGAGTTCCTCCTCCGCTACCGCTCCGCCGCGACCAGCCCTCCCCGCGGCGGCTGGCCAGCTCGCGTGCGCTCGCGGGCGTCATCCGCGCGCGGCGTTTCAGAAGCACAAGCCGTCCGCAGCGTGCGCGACCGCGCCCGCGGCGGCCGCCCTGCGCGTTTGGCCACTCCGCCG